>Ga0137409_10004192_pt1 | contig 15170 bp, 12 predicted proteins | sample CZODoug1_16funga_FD_122059 | JGI IMG/M metagenome (GOLD analysis project Ga0137409, IMG submission 122059) | Vadose zone soil fungal communities from Angelo Coast Range Reserve, California, USA - CZODoug1_16fungal (Hybrid Assembly) | ecosystem: Environmental > Terrestrial > Soil > Vadose zone... | reverse complement strand
TGATCGGCGAGGAACGCGTCGTGGCCATACTCGGAGTCGAGCTTCCACAGCGACGCCGTCGCGCCGGCCGCCTGCAGCTCGCGGTACAGCTCGTGCTGGAGCGCGAACGGGAACAGCAGATCGCCGGGCACGCCGACGATCACGACGTCCGCGGTGACCCGCGCGAGCTCGCCGCGCACGGCTGCGAGATCGGCGCCGAACCGGCTGCGATCGATCGCCTCGCTGAGCAACAGGAACGTGCGCACCGGGAATCGATCGGCGAACCGCTGGCCGTGGTGCGCGAGGTACGCCGCGACGGGCGGCTCGACGAGGTCGGGCGCGAGCACGCCGAACCGGGTGTCGAGCTCGTCGCGGCCGCGGTAGGTGAGCATGCCGAGCTGGCGCGCGCGCACCATGCCGGTCGCGACGTCGCCGGTGCGCAGACCGTCGCGGACGAGCTCGCGCTGGAGATGGCGGGTCGCCGTGCCCCAGCCGTCCGGGCGTAACCCGGCCGAGATCGCGACGAGCCGCGCGACTCGATCGGCGTGGCGCACCGCGAGCGCGACCCCGACCAGCCCGCCGAGGCTCGCGCCGACGAACGTCACCGGCGTTCGCGCGCCGATTCCGTCGAGCCACGCCACGACCAGATCGGCCAGCCCGAGCGCCGACAGCGGCGGCAGCGGCCCCTCGTCGATGCCGTGCCACGTCGAGCCGTTGCCGGGCCAGCACGGCGCGAGCACCGTGACGCGCGACGGATCGATCAGATCGGGCGCGTCGAGCGCGGGCCACCAGCCGTCGGTGCCGAATGGAAACGGCGACGCCGTGATCCCGCCGACCACGACGACGATCGGCGCGCTGCCGAGCTCGGCGCCGAACCCGTAGCCGGCGAGCTCGACGTCGGCCTTGCCCTGCACCCCGAGCCGATGAGGGGAGTACGCAGCGAACCCCTGCGCATCGAGCCGCTCGTGCTGCTCCTCGGCAAACGCCACCGCCTCGCCGACCAGAGCCTCGACGCGGCGCAGATAACTGCGCACGCTAGGGCGCACGCGAAGCAGCAGGGTTGAATCGTCGCCTCGCAGATCGAGCATATTCAGAACGCCTTCGAAGTGTCCGGAGACGATCTGCGTTGGTAGGCCGACGATGATTCAATTGATCCACGTTTCGAAACAGTACGATCAGCGTCCGGCGCTCTCGGACGTCACCCTTGAGATCGGCAAGGGTGAATTTGTTCTCCTCATGGGGCCCAGTGGAGCGGGCAAGTCGACGCTGTTGCGGATGCTCATCGGGGCAGAACGGCCCGATGAGGGACAGATCTTTGTCCACCAGAAAAACGTGACGACGCTCAAGCCGTCTGACGTTCCGTATCTGCGCCGCAAGGTGGGAACAGTGTTTCAAGACTTTCGGCTGTTGCCGAAGAAGTCCGTCTTCGACAATGTCGCGCTGCCCTTGCTGGTGCAAGGAGTTTCTTCTGCCGACATTCGTCGGAAAGTCACGGAGGCGTTACGGGCGGTCGGTGTCGAGCACAAGCGAGATCAGATTCCTGCAGGCCTCTCGACAGGAGAGCAGCAGCGGGTGTGCATCGCGCGTGCGATTGTGAATGGTCCGGTTGTCCTGTTGGCAGATGAACCGACCGGAAATTTAGACCCTGCCCTGACGGCCGAGATCATCGAGCTGTTTAAACTCATTAACGCGCGCGGCACAACTGTCGTGGTGGCGACGCATGATCCTCTGGTCATGGCGCAGGTGAATCGGCGGGTGCTCACATTGTCACAAGGCCAGTTGCTGCCTGAAGAGCGGGTGATGGGATGAGGACGCTCTCGTATCTCCTCAGAGAATCCTGGGTCAATATGCGGACCAACCGGACGACGACGATGGTCGCCATCTTGACCACGGCCTTTACATTGGCCTGTGTCGGCATCTTCTTGCTGCTCTATGTCAATCTGCGGGCGGCGGCCGGATGGCTCCAGGACGATATCAAGATCATGGTGTATCTTGATGAGCGGCTCGCCTCCGATTCGGTCGCTGAGGTGGAGCAGCATTTGCGGGGCGATCGTGCCGTTGCCTCACTGCTGTTTATCTCGAAAGAGCAGGCGCTGGGAGAGTTCAAAGCGCAATTTCCTTCGGAGTCTCACTTGCTTGAGGGGCTGGGCCAGAATCCACTACCGGCGTCCTTCGTAGTGGCACTCAGCCCGTCGTTCCGTTCGCCGGATGCGATCAACCGATGGGCGGAACGGGTCAGGCAGATCGCCGGCGTCTCCAAGGTTGACTATAATCAAGATTGGATTGACGCTCTAGCGACAGTGATTCGGTCGATTGAGTTGGTCGCCATCGGCATCGGCGTCATTCTCTCGGCGGCTGCCGTCACCATTATCGCCAATACTATTCGCCTCACACTGTTCGCCCGACGGGATGAGATTGCCATTTTGCGGCTCATCGGGGCTACGACCAGTTTTATTCGTATTCCATACCTGTTGGAAGGTGCGGTGCTTGGTGCCTTGGGCAGCACACTCTCGCTGGTCATGCTCAAGTCCATGTATGAATTGTTTCGGCAGCAAATGCGAACGACGGGGCGATTTGCCGGGCTCGATAACCTCATGGCATTTTTCCCCCCGTCAGTCTGTCTTGCCCTGGTTGCAGTGGGGATTGGGCTCGGGTTTGCAGGCAGCTTCGTGTCGATACGGCGTTTCGGCGAGGCCAAGGCATGAGGTGTTGGACGGGGCTCAGGGTCGGAGTCATGATCTGGGGGCTGCTGGGTCTTTTCTGGCCAGCGTTTGCGGTTGCCGATCCGATCACCGACAAGATTGAGAAAGAACGCAAGGCCCTCGACCAACTCAAAGATCAGATCGAAGAGACACGCAAGCAGGCTGATGAAGCAGGGAAAAAGCGAGAGTCCCTCTTGCAGGGGATTCAAACACTCGATGAACGCGTGGTGCACTATCGACAAGCGCATCAGGAGATTAGCCGAAAGTTGCGGAAGAAAGACCAAGAGATTGAGGTCATCACTACGCAACTATCCGGTTTGCGTGTGAGTGTGCGAGAACGTCAGGATGCCATTCTGGCTCGGCTGCGAGTTCAGTACATGGAGGGCCGTTTTGGATATTGGAAAACCTTGCTTGCCTCGGACTCGTATGGTGATTTCCAGCGCCGGCTCCAGTATCTCTCGGCTGTATCCGAACGGGATTATGCCCTCATGGGCACGTTCCGAACCGATATGACCCGTATGGAGCAGGCGGAGCGGCAGCGGGAAGAAGCACGGGTCGGGATGCTATCGTACAAGCAAAGTACCGAGAAGCAGTTGGCTGAGATGAAATCAGTCAAAAAAGAAAAGAAAGTCTATCTTACCAAGATCACTCATGAAAAAGAGTCTTACGAACATGCCCTCCAAGAATTAGAACGATCCGCATCGCGCATCGACAGTCTGTTGCGCGAATTGGAGCAGCGCCGTCGCGCGGCCGCGGTCCGACCTCCGACCGGGGGAATCGCCCCTCGTGGGGTCAAGGGCGCACTGCCGTGGCCGGCTGATGGGAGCATTATCTCCTTCTTCGGCCGTCAGAAACATCCGACCTTCAACACCTATGTGCAGCGCAGAGGCATCGAAATCAAGACGGTCGAGGGGAGCGCCATTCATGCGGTGATGCCAGGGTCCGTCGTTTATGCAGACTGGTTGAAAGGGTACGGACTCGTTATAATCCTTGATCACGCGAATGGGTTCTTTTCGCTGTATGCCCATGCTTCAAAGATCCTTGCGACAGTGGGAGCGCAAGTGGGAGCCGGGCAAGCGATCGGCGAAACAGGCGACACAGGCATGACGGGTGAAAATACTCTATACTTTGAGTTACGCCAGGGGGCGGAGCCGCTTGATCCTCTCCAATGGTTGGCGAGGCGGTAGGGAACGGGAAGAGGAAAGGACATTATATTATGGAACAGAATCCCCGACGACGATTCTGGATGTTAGGCCCGATGGTGATAGTGGCGCTGGTCTTGGGCGTGCTGCTTGGCAAGGGATGGGAGCGGACCGGGCATGCCACGGAAACCTACGAAGAGTTGAAGACGTTCTCCGAGGTGTTGACCCAAGTTCAGAAGAGTTACGTCGACGAAACGAAGGTGAAGGACCTCGTCCAGGGGGCCATTCGTGGGATGCTCTCAACCCTCGATCCGCATTCGGCCTACATGACGCCGGACATGTATAAGGAAATGCAGGTTGAAACGAAGGGTGAGTTTGGGGGGGTGGGCATCCAGATCGGGGTGAAGGAGAATCGTTTGGCAGTAATCGCGCCCATCGAGGGTACGCCGGCCTACCGAGCCGGGATCAAGTCAGGTGATTTCATTATCAAGGTGAACGACGAGCCGACCAAAGACCTCACGTTGATGGATGCGGTTCAGAAGATGCGTGGCCCAAAGGGCTCGAAGGTCAATTTGACAATTCAGCGGGATGGGACTCCCGATCCGCTCCAGTTTACGCTGGTCCGCGACACCATTAAGATTGAGAGCGTGAAGTCGAAGGTATTGGACAATATCGGGTACGTTCGTCTGACACAATTCCAAGAATCGACGGGACGGGATCTGAGCAAGGTGCTCAAACAGTTCAAAGACCAGAAACTCCAATCGACGATCCTCGACCTCCGTAACAATCCTGGCGGACTGCTGACCTCGGCCGTTGAGGTCTCCGAGCAGTTTCTCCCCGGCGGAAAGTTGGTGGTCTATACGAAAGGACGTGAAAGCAAGAAGGACGAGTGGATCGCTAAGGGGAAAGATCAGATGGACGATTCGCCCATGATCATTCTGGTCAATGAAGGATCGGCAAGTGCGTCTGAGATCGTGGCCGGTGCATTGCAAGACTACGGGCGGGCGGTGATTGTCGGCACGACCTCGTTCGGCAAGGGATCGGTGCAAACGATTCTCCCGCTGGGGGATGGGTCCGGGCTCCGCCTCACGACGGCGAAGTACTACACACCGAAAGGACGCTCGATCCAATCAACCGGTATTACGCCTGATATTGTCGTGAAACCCCAACCACCGACCACTGTCGCCAAGGCAGGCGAGACGAAGCCCGGTGAAAGGGAAGGAGAGCCGAAGCAGGCCAAGCCTGCGGTCTCGCCGGGGAAAGATCAGCCGGCTCAGAATGGCAAAGAACAGGAAGAGGGTACACCGAAGAACAGTACCACGCCTCAGCTTCCTCCCGTTGATGTCTCGGGTGAACCCTCGCTTGAGCAGGATGTTCAACTCCAAAAGGCAGTTGAGATGTTGAAGACCTGGAAGATCTTCAAGGAGCTTCCTCGCGCTTCTTAATGGGGGGCTGCTGTTGTGCCGAGGTGATCGCCTCCAGCAGTCGCTCTTCCGATCCCGAGAACCCGGGTACCGTGCGCAGCAGGTGCGACCGCACCAGCTGTTCCAAATCGGTCAATGTGGTGATGCAGAGGCGGGTATAGAGGTACGCCACGAGTGATTCGGATAGCCCTGGGAACTGTGCCCAGGCTTTCACGGCGTCTGGAAGCGGTGTCCGCAAAGCTTCATAGGCCTGGATTGTTCCAGTTCTGAGAAATTCTTCAATCTTGTCCGCCAGGTCCTGGCCGATTCCATCAATATCTTCCAGCGCCTGCCGTGAGGCGACGTCTGCAATGTCTTCCTCCAAGGCCTCGATGGTATCCGCTGCCTTCCGATAGGCTCTGACCCTATAGGGGTTCGCCCGCTGGGAGGCTAATCGTTCCGCGATCGACCGAAAGATGGTTGCGACTTGCTGGTTGTGTTGTGGGGTGGATATCATAGACCGTAGTGGCTCTATTCTGACGTGATCAGGGTGCGGGGGCAAGGGGAGAGGCACGATCAGGTTTATTGACATTAGGAATTCTGCTCCCCTAGGATGAGTGACGATGGCGGAAGCGATTCAGATCCAGGTGAACGGCGAACAGCGCGGCTGTCGGGCTGATGCCACAGTTGGGGATTTGCTGCGTGAACTCGCCATCAAGACGGAGCGTGTGGCGGTGGAGCTGAATTTGGAAATCATGGATCGCAAGGATTTCGATCACCGAAGTCTGAAACAAGGGGATCGAGTGGAGATCTTGAGCTTCATCGGCGGCGGTGCGCCAATGGATGCTCAGGGCAAAGGGAGGGGTTTCGTCCATGCAGAATGATCGGTTGATCATTGCCGGTCGTGAGTTTACGTCTCGGCTGTGGGTTGGGACCGGGAAGTATAAGGGCTTTGCCGAAACCAAGAAAGCCATTGAGGCGTCGGGAGCCGACGTGGTGACGGTGGCGGTGCGGCGCGTCAATATTACCGATCGCTCCAAAGAGAACCTTCTCGATTATCTCGACCCGAAGAAGTACACCATTCTTCCCAACACCGCTGGCTGTTACAACGTGGAAGATGCCCTGCGCTATGCCCGCTTGGCCAGAGCCGCCGGCGTGTCCGATTTGATCAAGCTGGAAGTGCTCGGTGACGAGAGGACCCTCTTCCCCGATACGGTCGGATTGATCGAAGCGGCGAAGATTCTCGTCAAGGAAGGCTTTATCGTGCTGCCCTATACGAATGACGATCCCATCGTGGCCCAGAAGCTCGTCGACATCGGGTGTCCCGCCGTCATGCCGTTGGCGGCGCCGATTGGGTCTGGACTCGGTATCCGCAATCCATATAACTTAAAAATCATCATGGAAATGGTCAAGGTGCCGATCATTGTTGATGCCGGCGTCGGGACCGCGTCCGATGCTGCCCTTGCGATGGAATTAGGGGCGGACGCTGTACTCATGAACACGGCCATCGCCGGGGCTCAAGATCCCATTGCCATGGCCGAGGCGATGAAATATGCGGTGTATGCCGGTCGGCTTGCGTACAAGGCCGGACGAATCCCGCGAAAACTGTATGCCACAGCCAGTAGTCCCATCGAGGGTATGCTCTGAGTGGTGATTGCTCGCCGAACGTTTTGTTATGCCACAGCTTGAGTCGCGGCTGTTCCTGGTGACGGATCGTCATCAGACCAAGGGGCGCCCGTTGGTCCCCCTTCTGCAGCGAGTTCTCACAGCTGCGGCACCAGCGATTCAACTCCGTGAGCGTGATCTCTCAGCCAGGGAACTCGTGACACTTGCGCGTGAGGCGCAGGCCGTGACGGCCTCTCGCAGGTCCCAACTCCTCATCAATGATCGGATCGATGTCGCATTGGCGCTGGAAGGAGTCGGCGTCCATTTGCGCAACAATAGTCTGCCTGTTTCGGTCGCACGGCAGGTGCTGGGGACCCAGCGTCTTCTGGGTATTTCCGTGCATGCGGTAGAAGAGGCGGTGCAGGTGGAGTCGCAGGGGGCAGACTACATCGTCCTTGGCCCGATCTACGAGACACCATCCAAACAGATGTTCGGTCCGCCGCTCGGCATTCACACTCTTGAGAGGGCTTGTCGACTGGTCCGCCTCCCGATTATCGGGATTGGCGGAGTGACGGCGGCGCGTGCGCGTGAGATGCGGCGTGCCGGGGCCTTCGGTGTGGCGGTGATCACGGCGGTTCTCGGCGCGGCCGATGTGGAGTCGGCGACGCGTGAATTACTCGATGCCGTGACGCTCTTACCGTGATGTGCCTCACGCACGACCTTCATGCTGCAGGATGCCGTCGTCCGGTTGACCGCCTCAGGAACGGATGATAGAATCCGCGCAGACAAGGACTTCTCGATTCAGCAAGGGGTTTCGCTTTCTTCGAGTGGCGTCATGGACGGCAAGAAAGAAAGTCCGAGTCGATTCCGGTCTCTCCGAGATTCCGTCACGCACATCACGAAGCGGTTGACTGAAGGAGAAACGGGCGTGGCACAACGCAACGACGAACATGTTCGCGAGGTTGAAAAGCTTCGTGTGCAGATCCAGTCGATGGAAGAAGAAATCCGTCGACTGTATCAATCCCGCTATCAGCTCGACCAAGCCACCAAACAGAACGAAAAGCTTGTCACCACACTCCAGGAAGCGAAGGTACAGATCGAAGCGTTGCGTGCTGAAGTTGAGAAACTGACCGCGCCTCCCTCGGCCTACGCCATCTTTTCTAGTCTCAATGCTGACGGGACTGGAAATGTCTATGTCTCTGGACGGAAGATGAAAGTCAGCGTGCACCCGTCGATCAATGGGAATGCGATGCGTAAGGGGCAGGAAGTGGTCCTGAACGAAGCGTTGAACGTCATTGAAGTCAAGGGCTACGATATCCAGGGCGAAGTCGTGCGGCTCAAAGATGTGCTGGAAGGTAACCGTGCCCTGGTGACGCTGCATTTCGACGAAGAAAAGGTTGCAGAACTCGGTGACCCGCTGCTGGTCGAACGATTGAGCGTCGGCGACCATCTGCTCTATGATCCTCGCTCCGGCTATGTCGTCGAAAAGCTGCCGAGGTCCGAGGCTGAAGAATTGGTATTGGAAGAAGTGCCCGATGTCGATTATGAGCACATCGGCGGATTGCAGCACGAGTTGGAGCAAGTCCGGGATGCGGTGGAGTTGCCGTTTCTTCATCCGGACCTGTTTTTAGAGTACAGGTTGAGCGCGCCCAAGGGGGTCTTGCTCTATGGACCGCCGGGCTGCGGGAAAACCTTGATCGCCAAGGCCGTCGCGAACTCGATCGCAAAGAAGCTCGGGCATCTCACGGGAAAAGAGGTTCGGAGTTACTTCTTGCATGTGAAGGGCCCGGAGTTGCTCAATAAGTATGTCGGTGAGTCCGAGCGCCAAGTCCGCGAAGTCTTCAAGAAAGCGAAAGAGCGGGCGGCGGACGGTAATCCCGTCATCGTGTTCTTCGACGAAATGGATGCGCTCTTCAGAACGCGAGGCACCGGGATCTCTTCCGATATCGAATCGACGATCGTCCCGCAGTTTCTCTCGGAAATCGACGGCATGGAACGGCTCCGCAATGTGATTGTGATCGGAGCCAGTAATCGCCAGGATCTCATCGATCCGGCTGTCCTCCGCGCCGGACGGTTAGATGTGAAGGTCAAGGTGGGTCGTCCCGATGCGGTGGCGGCCAAGGATATTTTCTCGAAGTATCTCAGCAGCGACCTGCCGTTTGCCGAGGAAGATTTGACACGCCATGGCGGAGATGCCGAGGCCTTAGTTGAGCAGATGACCGATCTCACGGTCGGGGCGATGTATGCTTCCTCGGAAGAGAATAAGTTCATCGAGGTCACCTACGCGAACGGTGAAAAAGAAGTGCTCTACTTCAAGGATTTTGCGAGCGGTGCGCTGATCGAAGGTATCGTGTCGCGCGCGAAGAAGTTTGCCGTCAAGCGGGCGATCGCGAAGGAAGGCCGTGGCCTTCGATCCGAGGACTTGATCCGCGCCATTCGGGAGGAGTTTAAGGAACACGAAGACCTGCCCAATACGACCAATCCTGACGACTGGGCGAAGATCTCCGGGAAAAAAGGCGAAAAGATCGTGCATCTTCGGACGATCAGCGGAGGCCCGGGCGACTCGCGTCAGATCGAAACCGTTACGACAGGGCACTATCTCTAACAGGCTGCGGAAAAACTCTGTGGGCAGGCCAGGGCGTCACAGGTTTGCACGTGTGGCACAAGAGGAGAAGTCCACGCAGGATGCTCAAAAAGGCCGTCCAGCGATCCGTGAGACGTGAATCGTTAAACGTGAAAGGTTTCGGAGGAAGAGAACCCGGCAATCCTACGTTTCACGTTTTACCTTTCACGGTTCTTGAGAACGCCGCTGGCGGGCTTTTTCAGCATCCTGCTAAGACGTCGCACCCATGCAGGAATCTACCGCATTGACGACTCCCCGCGTACTGGGGTCAGAAACAGAATTCGGCATCGCGTCACGCGATCCTGCCGCTGCAGATCCCGTTTCCAATTCCATCGCCGTCATCGGGCACTATCCAGGCCTGCCGGCTCCTTTGGCCGTCTGGGACTATGAAAATGAGAACCCGCTGCTCGATGCGCGTGGATTCGAGGTCGAGGGGGAGCGAGAGCGGCCCAATCCCGAGTACAATCGTCAGCTGAATAAGGTGCTGGCTAATGGGGGGCGCCTCTACGTCGATGGTGCCCATCCGGAATACTCCACGCCTGAGTGCACCAACCCGCGAGAAATCGTAGCCTTCGAACGAGCCGGTGAGCGAATCCTTGCCCAGTGCCTCGAGCAGATGGCGCGCACCACCGGGCGAGATCATTGTGTGCTGTATAAGAACAACTCGGACGGCAAGGGGAACAGCTACGGCTATCACGAAAACTATTTAATGTCTCGCGCGGTTCCCTTCGAGCGCATTGTGAAGGTCTTGACGCCGTTCTTTGTGACGCGGGCCATTTTCGCAGGGGCAGGCAAGGTCGGCGCAGAGAATCAGACCAGCCCAACGGACTATCAGATCTCGCAGCGTGCGGATTTCTTCGAGTGCCTCGTTGATCTCAATACGATGGTCAGGCGCCCCATCGTCAATTCACGCGATGAGCCGCATGCAGAGTATGGCAAGTATCGGCGGTTGCACGTGATTGTCGGAGATGCCAACATGGCGGAACTTTCGACCTACCTCAAGGTTGGCACGTTGGCCATTGTCCTAGACCTTCTCGACGCCGGGGTAGATCTGCCGCAGTTCGAGTTAGACGATCCGGTCCGAAGCATCAAGCAGGTTTCCCGCGATCTGGGCATGAAGGAGACGCTCAAACTTACGGGGGGTCGCTCAACGACGGCGGTGGCGATTCAACGAGCCTATTTGAAGGCCGCCATGGGATACTATGCCTGTCGCGACCTCTCCCAAGTCACAAAAGATATTCTTGTCCGCTGGGAAGACGTGCTGGATAAGTTGGAGCAAGATCCTCGGCTCTTAGTGCGTGAGCTGGATTGGGTGGCGAAGCGCCAGATGATGGAATCCTATATGGAGCGAAAGGGCTGTGGGTGGGACGATCCCCGGGTGCGTCTGATGGACCTTCAGTATCACGATGTCCGTCCTGACAAAGGCCTCTTCTTTACGCTCGAACGCAGCCACCTGATCGAGCGAATCGTGCAGGAGGTCGAGATCGCGCGAGCGGAATTCACCCCGCCTTCGGGGACGCGCGCCTATTTCCGTGGACGATGTGTCAGCAAGTTTGCGAAGTCGCTCTATGGGGTCAGCTGGACCTCGGTCCTCTTCGATGTCGGCAACAACCAGGTCAAGAGAGTGCCCTTGATGGACCCGCTCCGAGGCACCGCCTCGCTGACGAGTGACCTCCTCGATCAGGCCGAGACCGTCGACGCATTGCTGGCAAAGCTCAAGGCCTGATGAACAAGGACCCCTCGCGATTGATACTATGAAATTGCCATTTCTCCCCAACCACGACGACCCGAGTTTCTTCGACTTTTTGACCGAGCACCATCCCACGCTGACTCCGACCGGCCGTAGCGGATTCCTGCAGGCCCAGACCGCGGTCGAGCCGATGCGCGGTGCCGGCTCGATGAGCGTTCCTCATGCCACCACAGTGCTTGCGATCAAGTATCAACAGGGTGTGGTGATTACCGGAGATCGTCGAGCGACGGAAGGATTTCAAATCGCCGAGCGCCGGATCGAAAAAGTCTTCAAGATCGACGAGTATTCCGCGATGGCGATCGCCGGCGCGGCTGGTCCCTGCATCGAAATGGCCAAGCTGTTCCAAGTCGAGCTTGAGCATTACGAAAAGTTAGAGGGTGTGCAACTGTCTTGTGAGGGGAAGGCCAACAAGCTCGGACAGATGGTCAAGGCCAATCTGCCGATGGTTTTTCAAGGGCTGGTCGTCATGCCGCTCTATGTCGGCTACGACCTGAAGCGTGCAGAAGGCCGCATCTTCAAGTACGATCTCGCTGGTGGCCGGTACGAAGAGTCGGATTACCATGCCATAGGGTCAGGCGGCAAAGAAGCGCGCAATACGATACGGGAGCATTTCCTCAAAGGCCTGGCCGAATCAGACGCTCTGAAGTTGGCCCTACTGGCTCTCTACAATGCGGCAGACGATGACGTCGGCACCGGGGGGCCGGATCTCGTGCGGGGCATTTACCCCACCGCGAAGATTGTCGACGCGACCGGCATCACCGATATCTCCGACCAGCAGATCCGTGGCATCTATGACGGGTTGATTGCGACCCGCCGTTCCAAGGAGAACTAAGCATGCCGATGCCCTATTACGTCTCGCCCGAGCAGATGATGCAGGACAAGGCGGAGTATGCCAAAAAAGGCATCGCCAAAGGTCGCTCCATCATTGCCATCGAATATGTGAACGGGATACTTCTCGTCGCGGAAAACCCCAGTGCTTCGCTGTATAAGATCTCCGAGATCTACGACAGCATCGCTTTCGCGGGGGCCGGCAAGTACAGCGAGTTTGAAAATCTCAGGAAGGCCGGCATCAGGCATGCGGATCTCAAAGGATTCATGTACAGCCGGGAAGATGTGACAGCCCGCTCTCTGGCGAACGGCTACTCTCAAAGCCTTGGCACCATTTTCAGCCAGGAGTTGAAGCCGCTGGAGGTGGAAATCCTTGTGGTGCAAGTCGGGCGCAACGGCCAGGCCAATGAGATGTATCGTATTTCCTTCGACGGCAGCATCATTGACGAGCGTACCTTTGCGGTTATCGGAGGCAAGTCCGAGGCCGTACAGGCCCTGTTAAAGGAGAAAGGGTTGACGCAGCCCCCGGAACTCCAGGCTGCTCTCACCCTCTGTATCACCGCGCTCGAACACATCGGGAACCAGAAGCTCTCGCTGGAGAGCCTGGAGGTGGCGGTCCTGGATCGCACCCGCGACGGCAGAAAGTTCCGTCGTCTATCGCCCACCGATACCAAACAGCTCCTCGCAACCTAGGCTCTCTTCCTCGGCGGCTCGTGCCCTTCTGTTGAAGAAGACGGGGCCGGCTGGTATTCTGTTCATACACGCATGTTGCAACCCAGTCCCCTGAGACGACGGATCTTCGGTTTGGAGAATGAGTACGGCCTCATTTTTTCTCCGAACGGGCGAGTCTATCTGCCGATGGAAAAGGTGCTGGGGTATATTTTTGAGGGTCTCATTCCGAACAGCTGGCCTTCCAACGCCTTTCTGGTGAACGGCGCTCGGTTTTATCAAGACACCGGCTGCCATCCTGAGTATTCCACCCCCGAGTGTGACAACATTCTCGATCTCGTTATCCACGATAAAGCCGGCGAGCGACTTCTTGAAGCCTGCCTGCCGGCGGCTGAAGAACGATTGCGGGAAGAAGGTCTGTCCGGGGAAATCTACATTTTCAAGAACAATACAGATTCGCTCGGGAATACCTACGGGTGCCATGAAAACTTCCTCATGCGCCGCGACGTCGATTTTTGGAAAGTCACGGAGCAGCTCATTCCCTTCTTCGTCACGCGGCAGATCTATAGCGGAGCGGGAAAGGTCCTGAAGGTGTCGGGCAAACCGCAGTACTTCATCTCGCAACGGGCACAACACATTCACGAGAAGACCTCCTCCTCGACGACCTCCTCGCGCAGCATCATCAATACCAGAGACGAACCGCATTCCGATGCGGAACGCTACCGACGGCTCCATATCATCGTCGGGGATTCCAATATGTCGGAGTTCGTGACCTATTTGAAGGTCGGCACGGCGACGTTGGTGCTGTCCATGATCGAGGAAGGGTACGCAGTCCAAGGGATGGAGTTCGAGGACCCCGTCAAAGCCATTCGGGAGGTTTCGCGCGATCCCACCTTGAAGCGCAAGATTAAGCTGGACGATGGTCGTCAGATGACGGCAGTCGAAGTTCAGCGGGTCTATCTGGATCGAGCGCAGGAATATTTGGCCCAACAGGAGCACGATCCGATCCTCGACGATGTGTGGCAACGATGGGCCATGGTGCTGGATAAGCTCGAAGAGGACCCGATGCAGCTCGTGCGCGAAATCGATTGGGTGACCAAGCGCCATCTTATCCAGTCCTATATCGACAAGAAGGGTTGCGGCTGGGACGATCCACGGGTGTTCCTGCTCGACCTCCAATTTCATGACGTCAAACGGACGCGCGGGTTGTACTATCTTATGGAGTCCCGGGGGCTGATCGAACGGGTGGTGGAAGAGGAAGCGGTGCAGCGGGCCATGTCGACTCCGCCACAGACCACGAGGGCGAAGGTGCGAGGCGATTTCATCCGGTTTGCCCGCGCGAAGAATCGGTCCTATACGGTCGACTGGACCTATCTGAAACTCAATGGCTACTGGGAAGAAACGATTCTCTGTATGGATCCCTTCAGCGCCGTGAATCGGCGTGTGGATGAGTTGCTCTCGCAGGTGACGGGGCTACGGTTCTACCGATGATGATGACTGCTCTCACACAGACGCATGCGCGGATCTCACAGCTGGACCGAACGCTGATTACGGCCGTCGTGTTGCTGTCCAGCGTCTTTCCCGTCGAGTTGTTTTCCCATACGTCTCCTGCACCGAAGGGCCTCGATGGGCAATACAGCGGCAAGCAGGGGCAGGTGCTGGTGGTCAAGGTAAAGGGCGAAGAACAGGCGACGGAGTTGAAGGGCACGTTTCTGAGTCGGACGATTCCATTCTTCCGGGAATTCAGGTCTGGGGAGCCGGCCGGCTATATCGGGTTGCTCGGGATCGACATGCAGGACGAACCGGGGACCTATGAACTTGCCGTCGAAGTGAAGCAGGGCGAACAGGCGAAACAGTTGAGCTTTAATGTCCTGGTGGCCAAAGAGAAGTTTGCCGTCGAGCATCTGACGCTGCCGAAAGGGAAGGTCGATCTGGATGAGAAGAGCGTGGTACGTTGGAAAGCCGAGCAACAATTAGTACAGCAGGCGCTTGCAGAGAACTCACGCCTGAAATTATGGCACAGCAGCTTCGTGGAGCCGGTAAACGGGAAGCGCACCGGCATTTTCGGCAGCGTGCGGATCATGAATGGCAAACCGCGCAATCCGCACAATGGAGAGGATATCGGCGCGCCGATGGGGGCCGATGTTGCAGCCAGCAATGACGGTGTGGTGCGCTTGACCGTGGATCACGTCTTTTCCGGCAAAGGCGTCTTCATCGATCACGGCCTGGGGTTCTATACGATGTATTTCCACCTGTCGGAGGTGTTGGTCAAAGACGGTGACTTGGTCACAGCGGGGCAAATCATCGGCAAGGTAGGGGCGACCGGCCGCGCCACCGGCCCGCATCTCCATTGGGGCGTCAAACTCAACGGCGCCCGCGTGAATCCCTATTCGCTGCTCGATTTACCCTTCAAAAACGGTACGACACCTCCAAGTATGGTGACTGATCCCACGCCTGAAACTACAACAG
>Ga0137409_10004191_pt1 | contig 15176 bp, 12 predicted proteins | sample CZODoug1_16funga_FD_122059 | JGI IMG/M metagenome (GOLD analysis project Ga0137409, IMG submission 122059) | Vadose zone soil fungal communities from Angelo Coast Range Reserve, California, USA - CZODoug1_16fungal (Hybrid Assembly) | ecosystem: Environmental > Terrestrial > Soil > Vadose zone... | reverse complement strand
CGTTATTCCCGGTCATAGGAAAATCAGTTCGTAGTCCCGCCTTTAGGCGGAAGCGTTTGGTATCACGGAATGGATCTGTGGCTGAATCTTCCGCCTAAAGGCGGGACTACGAACTGTTCGATCATGGACTGACGGGCAGCCTTTGATTGACCTCCTTGCGCAGACCTTCGGTCGTCAAATTTTCGTTCGGGATCAATTGGCCATTTATAAAAACCGTGGGTGTGGAGGTGACGCCAGCCTCGTTGGCGCGCCGCTCGTCTTCTTTTATGAGGGTCACTACTTGAAGCCCATCCATATCCCGTGTAAAGCGCGGGATGTCCAAGCCTATCTGATGCGCATAATTGATCAGGATCGGTCGGGAATCGCCCACCTGGCTCCACGTGGACTGGCTCTCGTAAAGCAGGTCGTGCATCTGCCAGAACTTGCCCTGAAGCCCGGCCGCCGCCGCCGCGTAGGAAGCTTCGAGCGCATGGCTGTGAATTTGAGTCAATGGGAAATGGTGAAAGGCGATCTGAATCCGATCGCCATATTCGGTCTTCAAAGTTTTGAGGATTGGGTGCAGAGCGCCGCAAGGAGGGCATTGATAATCGCCGAACTCATCGATTAAGACGGCCCCCTTGGAAATCGCAGCGCCGGGCGTCGCGCCTGAGCCGCCCGCCAGCGTCTGAGTCGTCGAAGATTGAGGCTGTGACGAGCGGAACATCAGAAACCCCGCGCTGACAGCCGCCACCAGAACGGCTGCGATAATTACAAACGGTAAATAGCGTTTCATCCGGATTTGATCCTTTCTATTCATTTATAAGCTCGACCGAATACAAAGTCATCGGCAATCCCGTTGCGTTATCGAACTGCGCCGCCGCTTCGACCGCCGCCCCGGCGATCTCCTCAACATCATCGAAGCGATCATACAAACAGTGCAGCGCGCCCAGCGCGTAATCCGTCCCCGACCCGAAGGCCCAATATTTATTATACTCATCTACAGAGCGAAGGCCGTAGACGCCGAAAATCCCGTACGGATTCGCGATCAGCACGTGCATATGCGAGGTTTCATAAGGCGCTTCCTTGTCGTCGCCCGGCGTCAGAAAGTAATCGGTCTTGAGGGCCTTGTGGAATTCGCGCCAGGTCTCGAAGATCTCCTGCACGCCGTCGAGGGAGTAGTGCTGGCTGCGCGAAAAGTAACTTTCGATAACGTGACGGTGCGTTGACGATCCGGTGACGCCGATATAGCTGTCGCCGACCTGAATGATTTTCGATTTGGCGGTCAGGTATTCGGCGCTCTGTTTCGTGCTGCCCCAACTGACCAGAGTGTCGGCCGCGATGCAGGCGCGACCGTTCTTTCTAACAACAACCACTGTAGACATAGATTTTTCCCACGTTTTATCAGGCTTTCTCCAATGCTGCGTATTTCTCGATCATCTTCTTGTGACCATAGCCGGGGAAGTTGATCGTCAATTTGGCGTTCTCGTCTTCGCCCTCGCGTTTGACAATCAAACCTACGCCGTACTTCGCGTGACGGACACGCATCCCGACCTTCAATCCTGTCGCGCCGCCCGCGCCGCTTTCGTCGTCCGAACCGGGGCGCGTCTCGAAATCGGCGGCGGCGATATTTCTGCCCTGGCGGGCGAAAAACTCCTTAACGCTGTCGGCGCTGTTGTAAGCCCTCCCCTGATAATTGCTCGTTCGTCTCACGGGCGCAGGCGACGATGGGGGCGACGATGGCGACGATTCGCGGCCTTCAAAGGTCGAAGCCTTGCCGGCGAAACGCAGCCAGCTTGCGCCTTTCGAATGGTCTTCGATCAATTCCAAAGGGAACTCCATCAGAAAGCGCGAAGGCTCGGACGGCATTTCGGCGCCGTACACGCGCCGCTTCATCGCGTGCGACAGATAAAGATATTTCTCGGCGCGCGTGATGGCCACGTAGCAGAGCCGCCGCTCTTCTTCGAGATCGTTCTGGCTCTCGTTCGCGCGCGAATGCGGGAAGAGACCTTCTTCCAGGCCGGCGATGAAGACCAGCGGGAACTCCAATCCCTTCGCGGCGTGCATCGTCATCAGCGTAACCTGGGCCTCGGCCTTGTACTCGTCGGTGTCCGACACGAGCGCGGCGTGATCCAGGAAATCGCGCAGCGTTTCGCCCCGCTGCTCGGATTCGACCGCCGCGTTGACCAATTCTTCCAGGTTGAGCAGCCGCCCCTCGGCCTCTTCGGTGTTTTCGTCCTTGAGCGCCCGCTCATACCCGGTCGAGATCACCGCCGCCTTGACGACCTCGGAGATCGGCTCGGCGGCGTCACGCGCTCTTTCGGCCCCTTCAGTGAGGTTGTTGACAATGTCGCGGAAAGATTTCAAAGCCGAGACGGCGCGAGCCGGCAGGAGGCTCTGTTCGACGACGAGGTTGATCGTCTCCCAGATCGAGACGCCGAAATCTTTGGCGCGGCGCTCGATGTCGTCGAGCGTGGTCTTGCCGACGCCGCGCGGGGGCGTGTTGATCACCCGCATCAGCGCTATCGAATCGTTCGGGTTCATGGCGAGTTTCAGGTAAGCAATGACGTCCTTGACCTCGGCGCGCTCGTAAAAGCTGAAGCCCCCGATCAGGTTGTATCGCAGCCCGGCGCGCCGGCAGGCCTCTTCGAATAATCGCGATTGGGCGTTGGTGCGATAGAGCGCGGCCGCGCGGATTCCCGGTTCGCGGCGCAGATGCTCCTCGATCTTGCCCGCGACCCAGCGGGCCTCGGTCTCGCCGTCGAGCAACTGAGCGTAGCGGATCTTCTCGCCCTCGGCCGCGTTCGCCCGAAGAACTTTATCGAAGCGCTGGGTGTTGTTGGCGATCACCTTGTTGGCCGCCGCCAGAATGCGCTCGGTCGAACGGTAGTTGTCTTCGAGCTTGATGACCTTGGCGCCCGGAAAGTCGCGCTCGAAATTGAGGATGATCTTGAAATCGGAGCCGCGGAAGGCGTAAATGCTCTGCGACTCGTCACCCACCACGCAGAAGCTGCGGTCGGCCCAGAAATCGTTGGGCTTGTGAGTGTGGAGCAGCGCGTGATCGCCTTCGACGACAAGGCGCGCCAGCGAATACTGAATCCCGTTCGTGTCCTGAAACTCGTCAACCATCACGTGGCGAAAACGGTTGTGGTAATAGCGTCTGGCCTCTTCCGAGTTGCGGAGCAACTGCGACGCGCGGATCAGCAGGTCGTCAAAATCGAGCGCGTTCGACGCTTCCAGCCGCTGCTCATAAAGCGCGTAGACTCTGGCGATGGCCTCACGGCGCGGGTCGCCCATCTGACCGGCCTTCTCGGCGTAAAGGTCCGGATTCTCGCCGCGGTTCTTGGCCGCGCTGATCGCGCTCTGCGTCTGTCGCGGGGTCAGTTGTTTGTCCTCGTAACCGCAATCTCGGATGCATCCTCGCAGCAAACGCTGCTGGTCGTCGGTGTCGTAGATGGTGAACGATCGGCTGTAGCCGCGCCCCAGCTTTTCAATATCGCGCCGCAGGATTCGCACGCAGAGCGAGTGGAAGGTCGAGATCAGCGGCGAGGCTGAAGGCCGGTGTTCGCCGTGGCGCCCGGCGAGCAGTTTTTCGACGCGCGCCTTCATCTCGCCGGCCGCCTTGTTGGTGAAGGTCACGGCCAGTATGTTTTCGGGCCGCGCGGCGCCGGCCGCGATCAGGCGCGCGATGCGGTATGTAATCACGCGGGTCTTGCCGCTACCGGCGCCCGCCAAAATCAGGATCGGGCCTCCGTCAGTGGCGACAGCCTCTCGTTGTTGCGGGTTCAAACCGTCCAGATAATCGATTGAATTTGCGCTCATTGGAATTCTGAAAAGCGATCCGGTTAAGACTACTCCAACATCGGTACGGTCAGTAAATCACGAAATGGATGAACAATTCTCTTCTTTCCTAATTTCGCGATTTACTGACTGTACCACCTTCTGGCGCGATGTACTTACGGAATAGCCTCGGTCTCAGGCCGACTAAAGTTCGTACTCTAAACGCCGTCCACGGATTGCTCAAGTGGCGCCGCGTTATCTAATTCGCCGGACGAAACAGTCCGGCCTGGTAGGTGACGCCGAACGTGACGCCGCTGCTTTCGCTGTGTGGGTAGAGGCCCCTGATTCCGGCGACGTCCCAGAACAGTTTGCCGACGCGGATGCGAACGCCGAGGCGGGCGCCGCCGTCCGATTCGGTTCCGAGCGGGGCGTTTCTGCGCGTGCTGTAGCGTCCGTTGACCTCGCTGACCAGCGTCAATCGACTGTGGATCTGATAGGTAGCCGCCAGGCCGAAAAGCGCCACGTCGTTTTGCGTGAAGGGGCTGATATTTCCGGAGGCGTCAATCGGCGATGAGAGAATGCCCAGACCGAGGTTGCCGATGACGCGGGCTTTGCCGAGACTCTTGGCCGCGAGCACAGTCGCGAAGAAGTTGGTTTGATTCAGCCCGATCCCGCGCGATTGATTCGAGTTTGGCAACTCCACGCCGAAGCGGAATCCGAGCCCCGGCGCGCGGCGGGTTTCGCTGCGCAGTTTGATCTTCGTCGCCAGGTAAAAATCGCCGGTGTCGCTCGTGGAATTGGCCCCCTGACTCAATTGCAAGGAGATCGCGCTCGGACGGAACTGTCGATTAATTCTGAGGTAGTTCCGGATCGCGCCTCCGATCTCGGCCTCGACGTTGGACGCGAGGCCGAAAGTCAGCGACACGACGCCCAGCCTCGCCAGATCGCCGTTCAGACCGGAGGCCGGATAATCCTTGTCTTGCAGAACATCGAAGCCGGCTTCAAATCGCACAGCGCCCGGTTTGACGGGTTCGACATCCTCAGTGACCAGCGGACGCTGCTGCGCAAGCGCCGGCAGGCTCACGAATGTTAATAAGACGATCACATATTTCATACGCCATATGGCATGTGAAATATGGCGTACGGCATACGCTTTATTCATTCATTTACCTCACGAACAATGCGAAACCCGATGTCGGAGCGGGTCATTGTGGGAAAGAAATAGTTTCTCTCGGCGGCGCGACGCGTCACGCTGCCGAATCCGAAGCCGCCGCCGCGAATCACCTTCGCCTCGCCATCGCGCCCCAGCATCTTGTAGAGTTTTCCGTGGGCCGGCCCTTGAGGGTTGATGCGCTCGCGGACCTTGTAATAATTGGGGTCGTACCAATCTAAACACCACTCCCAAACCTTTCCAGCGGATTTGTACTGATTGCCTCCGAGTTTCGCCGCCTTCTCCCATTCCGCCTCGGTGGGCAGGCGGTAGCGACGTCCGGTTTGTTCCGACAGCCATTTGCAATAGGCCACGGCGTCTTCCCAGCTCACGAAGACGACGGGAAAGTCCTCCTGCTCGGGAGGATAATTATTTTCGTTCCACCCGTAATCGAGTCCCTGAGGCGCGGGATGATTGGCGCTGTCAACGAAAATTTTGTAGAGCCGGTTGGTCACTTCAGTGCGCGAGATTTCGAACTCCGGCGTGAGGACTTGATGCGCTGGGCGTTGATCTTTCGCGCCCCGATCGGCGCCGCAAATGAATGGGCCTTCGGAGACGCGGAGCATTTCCAGATCGAAGCCGCGTTTGAGGTCAATATTAACAGTAGCGGTTTCGTTGGGCTTCACAACCACGGTCCCGCTCCACTCTTTGAACCCGGGTTTGCTCGCGCGCAATTGGCGCAGGCCAGGCGCCACGTCGACAATGAGCCTGACCTGCCACTGCTGTGTCGTAAAGCTACGTGTTCCATCAATCAGGATTTCGGTTCCCGGCTCGTTCGCGGTCAAGACCAGCCGCCCTGTCGGGGGCTTCTTTCTCAACGGCGGCTCGAACCTCGTCGAAGCCACGCTCATCACGAAGGTTCCACGCCAGGGCTCATATCCGTCAGCGAAAATACCCAGTCGATGATCGCCGGGCGCGAGTCCGGGCAGAGTCAGATCGCCGCGGGCGCCAACGACTCCGCGCGATTTGCCATCGACTTCGACCGCCGTCCCCGGCGGGGCGACGATGGTCAGCTTTGCCCTGACCGAGGTCGATTTCGGCGCCGGCGTCCGGTTGGGCGCGGAGTTGCGGGATTTGTCCGACTTGGCGGAACTGGCGGACTTGGCAGGCCCGGCAACGGATTTCTTCTTGTCTGTTTGGGCTGGTTTGGGCGCTTCGCGCCCCGCCGGGTCTTGCGCAAAGGCGCACTGTGAAAAGACGAGAATGGAGAAGACGGAAGAAGCGAAAAGGATCGAAGGTCGAAGATTGCGGATTGCGGATTGCGGATTGCGGATTGAAGGAATTCTACAATTACTTTCTCCGCATTTTGCGATTGCGGATTGCGGATTGAGATTCAAAAAATCCGCAATCCGCAATCCGCAATCCGCAATCCGCAATCTTCGATCCTCGGCCCTCAATCCTCGATCCTTCGTAATACCTGGCGTTTACTTGGCGTCGCGCGCGCAGCGGAATCCGGTTTTATCGTAAGCGCGGTCGGGGAAAACGGCCCCGCGATAGGTCGTTGTGACGTTTTTAAGACCAGCATCATAAGCGCCGCCGCGAATTACTTTCAACCCTGAGCCGACGAGCGTGGAGGCGATTTTGCGGCCGGGGTAATCCTTAAAGTCGCTCGCCGTCCATTCCCACACGTTGCCGCACATATCGAGCGCGCCGAAAGGGCTGGCGCCGGGGGCGTAGCGTCCGGCTTCGAAGAGCCGTCCCTTTTTCCCCTGCCCGGCGTTCGCATAATCCGGTTTCCATTCGTTACCCCAGGGGTAGACGCGACCATCGGTCCCGCGCGCGGCGAATTCCCATTCGGCTTCGGTAGGCAACCGCTTTTTCGACCATCGCGCGTAAGCGTTCGCGTCGCCCCACGACACGTTGATGACGGGAAATTTCATCTGGCCGCCGGGAATCTTTCCTCCAACCCAATGCGCCGGCGGCCGGCGATTCGTGGCCAAAATGAATCGTTGATATTCTTCGTTCGTCACTTCGTTCCGATCGATGAAGAAAGGTTTGACCTCGACGATGTGGGCCGGGCGTTCAAGTACGTCGCCCTCGTCGCGCCCCATCTTGAAAGACCCTCCAGGCACAAAAACCATTCCGTCGGGCGCGGCGGTTTGTTTTAAGCTTGGCGAAGCCTGCGGCGTGGCGCCGAGCAGGCCGGTCGTGGGTTGGATCGGCGATTGTTGGGGCGCCGGGCGGGGCGACCTCGAGAGATTCCTCTGGTTGGTCCACAATCGCCAGGCGACTAATCCGGCGCCCACACCGAGAGTAGCGATGATTATCCAGACCAGGATGGCGCCGCGCGAATCACTCCGTTGAACCAATTGCTCGGTTCTTCCACTCGAGATTGGCCCCTCGAAAGCCCTCATTCTCGTTTCCGGGTTCGGATTGGTCGATCTGCCGGAGAGAGAACCAGTCGCCGCGCGAAAATCGGTCGTCGGAGAATCATTGACAGCCACCGTCTTGCGGCCGGCGCGGCCGGGATCCCCGAAAGGCTCAAGCGGACGCTGGCCGCGGGTCGAGAGCGAGGACTGCAACCTGCCTGTCGGTAAATCCGCCTGCGTCCTGAAAGCGGCGGCCACGGGCGGCACGACCAGCTTTCCTGTAATCACACTATTATCCTTTTCGTCTTCGGCCGGTTCCATCGGAGGGACTCCTTTCGAGAGGTCTAAGGTATTGCCGCAGGTTTCGCAATAGCGCGAAAAAGGCTTTGCCATTGCCCCACAGCGTTTGCAAGAGACTTTGGCGATTTCCGGCAATTCTTCGGCTTCGGAGGCGGTTACGTCTCGCGCAGGCGTTGAACCGGCAGGCATCGAGGTCGGCAACAGCAACGCATGTTCGCGATCGATGCCGCAGGTCTTGCAAAACAGCCAGCCGCTGCGCCACGAAGCGCCGCAATGATAACAGGCGCCCACGACGGCCTCCGTGGCGGACGACGCGACGCCGGCGCCGCACTGCCGGCAGACTTTCTCTCCCTTGGTCGTTCGCGCCCCGCAACGGGTGCAGCAAACGGTGTCCATTACCGGGTCACTATATGAATGAACCAGCGATTGCCCGCAGCGGCGACAAAAATTCAGACGGCCGGAATAGTTCAGATTACAGGCTGCGCAGTACATAACCCTGATCGCCTAAAAATCTCTCTTGAAAAATATTGTCCCACGATAGCCCTAATCATAGGGGACAAGGGGACAAGGGGACAAGGGGACAAGGAGAAGGAAATTTCTTGCCCCTTGTCTCCCCTTCTCCTTGTCTCCTTGTCCTCTTGTCTCCCACTCCCCTCTTTCGACATCCAGAGCCGGATTGTTTATACTGGGCGTCAATTAGCTGATTGCCACTGTAGACCATTTTGATTAGATATGTTCGATAAATTCAGAGAAGAGTGTGGTGTCTTCGGCATTTTCGGCCATGAGGAGGCGGCGCGGTTGACTTACCTCGGTCTCTACGCGCTGCAGCACCGCGGCCAGGAGTCCGCCGGAATAGTCTCCTCCGACGGTTCGGCGCTTCGCGTCGAGCGCGGAATGGGGCACGTCAACGACATCTTTCAGGAAAAGACCCTCTCCCAGTTGTCCGGACTCGCGGCCATCGGCCACGTGCGTTATTCGACGGCCGGCAAGGTCAGCATCAATGAGGCGCAGCCTTTCCTGGTCAAATGCGGCTTCGGTCAGATCGCGCTCTGCCACAACGGCAACCTGCCCGACGCGACCGAGGCTCGCTATCGGCTCGAAATGGAGGGCGCGATCTTCTCTTCGACCTCCGACACCGAGGTCGTGCTGCATCGGATCGCCCGCTCCCGGAAAGGGGACGTCGTCGACGCGATCGTCGAGGCGTTGAAGGACGACGAAGGCGCCTTCTCGATGCTTTTCGCCACGCCCGAGAGCATCATAGCCGTGCGCGACCCGCGCGGATTCCGCCCGCTCTGCATAGGCGAACTCGAAGGCGCCACGGTCTTCGCTTCGGAGACCTGCGCATTCGACCTGATCGGCGCGACCTACGTTCGCGACGTCGAACCTGGAGAGATCGTCATCGTCTCGTCGCGCGGCCTGCATTCATTTTACGCGTTCGAGCCGAAGCGGGTCACACATTGCATCTTCGAGCATGTCTATTTCTCGCGCCCGGATTCGCTGGTCTTCGGACGCAGCGTCAACAAGAGCCGTCACCAGATGGGCAAACAACTGGCGAGGGAATGTCCGGCGGACGCCGACATCGTCGCGCCCGTGCCCGATTCCGGCGTCGCGGCGGCCATCGGCTACGCCGCGCAGTCAAGGCTGAAATTCCGATTCGCGCTGATGCGGAACCATTACGTCGGGCGCACCTTCATCGAACCGCAGTCGCAGATCCGGCATTTCGGCGTGAAGATCAAACTCAACCCGGTGCGCGATCTGATCGAGGGCAAACGCGTCGTCCTGATCGACGATTCGATAGTGCGCGGCACGACCTCGAAAAAGATCGTCAAGATGGTGCGCGAGGCGGGCGCGGTCGAAGTCCACATGCGCATCAGTTGCCCTCCCACCATCGCGCCGTGCTATTACGGCGTAGATACGCCGACGAAAGAGGAATTGATCGGGGCCCAGAACTCGATCGAAGAGATCCGTCGTTACCTCGACGCCGATTCGCTCGGCTATCTGAGCCTCGAAGGGCTGCGCGAGGCGGTGGGCGATCCCGGCGGCGCCAGGCACTGCACGGCATGTTACACGGGCGATTACCCGACGCAGATCGACATTCACGATCAGACTTACAGAGAGCGGGAGGCGGTGGCTGCTGATTAAACGGTGAAGGGTTTAAGAGTTCTTTTCGCAATTGCGCTGGTCGCGGCCATAATAGTTGGCGTCATATATTGGTTGCGCCATCGTCCGCAGCAAGTCCCGACGCCGTTCGTCGCTCAAGGGCGACTGCAAATTTATGCGCTCGACGTCGGACAGGGCGATTCGGCGTTGATCATCACTCCCGAAGGAAAATCGGTTTTGATTGACGCCGGGCCGCCGCAAGCCGGCGACGAAGTGGTCGCCGCGCTGCGAAAGAGAGATATTCAATCGCTTGATCTGGCCGTGGCGACGCATCCCCACGCCGATCACATCGGCGGAATGAGGCCAGTCATTGAAAATTTCGGGGTCAAAAACTTCCTCGACAGCCGCCAAAAATTTGCGAGTAAGGAATATGAGCGGATGCTGCACGCCATTAACGAGAAGCATATCAAAGTCATCGAGGCGAAGAAGGGAATGAAATTCGACCTCGATTCGGGCGTCCGGTTTGAAGTCCTCAATCCGCCGGGCAATGACGCCTGGATCACGAAAGTCCACCGCGGCGGGAGCGTCGAAAACGCGAACTCCGTCGTGTTGCGGCTGAGTTACGGCAATTTCTCGATGCTCTTCACCGGCGACGCCGAAACCGAGACCGAAGATTTGATGCTGAAATCCGCCGCGCCGCTCCGCGCGCAGGTGTTGAAGGTCGGCCATCACGGTTCGCGCTACGCTACCGGCGCCAAATTCCTGGAGGCGGTTGCCCCCGAAGCGGCCGTCATTTCCTGCGGAGCCGAAAACAGGTATGGCCATCCGGCGGAGCAGACGCTCGATCGGTTGCGAAAAGCCGGCGTAAAAATTTACCGCACCGACCTGAACGGCGAGATCGCAATCATCACGGACGGTAATAAGTTTGAGATTCACACCGCCAAGCAACCGATTCAGGTCGCGCTTGCGCATGGTGGTTAGTGATTGGTGGTTGGTGGTTGGTTCACGGCCTTTCTAGACCAACCACCAACCACCGATCACTAACCACCAACCACCGCTCTTAATTATGTCGAACAGCAATGAGCCAATCAAAGCCTTCGTTGACCGGATCGAATCGGGTTTGGCGGTGATCTTGCTCAGCGACGGCAGCGGCGTTCAATTCGACCTGCCGCTCGAATATCTGCCGCCGGAAACTGAAGCCGGCGATCATCTGGTGATTACTTTTCAACTCGATCCCGAAAGCCGTGAGGAGACGCTTCGAAGCATCGCCGACTTGAAAAAGCGATTGAGCGAAGACAGCGACCCTCAACAAACCGAGTTCAAATTATGAATGACCCGATCAGATACAAAGACGCCGGCGTCGACATCGACGCGGCGAACCGGACGACCGAGCGAATCAAGAAGCTGGCGCGTTCGACATTCAACGAACACGTCCTTTCCGAAATAGGCGGCTTCGGCGGGATGTTCAACGGCATTTTCCCCGACACTCGCGAGCCGGTTCTGGTCTCGAGCTGCGACGGGGTCGGCACTAAGCTGAAAGTGGCGTTCGCCACCGGAGTCCATAATACGATCAGTCACGACCTTGTGGCGCACTGCGTCAATGACATTCTGGTTCAGGGCGCCAGGCCGCTCTTCTTCCTCGATTACATCGCCACGGGCAAGCTCGACCCCGACGTCGTCTCCAAGATTGTCGATGGTTTGGCGGCCGGCTGCCGCGAGAGCAACTGCGCGCTGCTCGGAGGCGAGACCGCCGAAATGCCCGGACTTTACGCCGACGGCGAATACGACCTTGCGGGCTTCATCGTCGGCGTGGTCGACCGTCACAGGATCATCAACGGCGCGCGCATCACGGAGGGCGACGTCGTGCTCGGATTGCCGTCGGCGGGTCTGCACACCAACGGGTACAGCCTGGCGCGCAAGCTGTTCTTCGACGCCGCCGGATATGGACTCGATCAAACCGTGCCCGAACTCGGCTGCACCGCCGCCGAAGAGCTGCTGAAGCCGCATAAAAGCTATCTGCCCGCGCTCGAACGGCTGATCGAACACGAAGGCGTGATCAAGGGCCTGGCGCACATCACCGGCGGCGGACTGGTCGAAAACATCCCGCGCATCCTGCCGGCCAACGTCGACGTGGCCCTCAAAGAAGGGAGTTGGCCCGTCCTGCCGGTCTTCGATCTGCTGCGGAAAATCGGCGACGTGCCGCGCGAGGACATGCTGCGCGCGTTCAACCTGGGCATAGGCATGGTCGTCATCGCCGGCCCCAAGTCCATGCAATTCATCGAAGACAAATTCAATTGCGCCCACCAGGAGTTTTACGTCATCGGCGAGGTCGTCAGTGGCAATGGGAAGGTGCGGTTCGTTTGAGTCGAGCGGACGGCGTATATGATCGATTGGACTCAGTGTGATGCGGTAGAGAGAGAGGCTGACAAAGTCAGCGGCGCATGGGTTTTTCGCGGCACGCGTGTTCCTGTGACGGCCCTGTTTGAGAACATCGAGGGCGGAGCTAGCATTGATGATTTCCTATCCTGGTTCCCGGGCGGCGCCAGAGAACAGATAGTAGCCGTCCTCGAATACGTGAGCAAGAGCCTTGAAGAAGATCGTTTGGCGGCGTAGCTATAGCATTCAAGAAAATGTTCTTCTGCGCCGGAGGCGCCGGAGGATATTAGCCAGTGGTGAAACCACCGGGATATCGGCGGCAAAACTCTTCCAGCCCTGAAAGGGCGATAGACCAAAGCTTCGGTCCGGAGCCCTTCCAGGGCGCGAGTCCCCATCGCCTCCAGTACCGGTGGATTCTCCACCGGCTAATATCCGATGTCCCTCCGGGACAAAAAAATGAGAATCGCGAATGAAAAGATCACTCCTCCACCACCCACTCTCTTTATTGTGCGCGTGCGCGATGTTGTTTCCTTCTCCCGCTTTCGCGCAACAACCACCACAACAATCATCGCCGAAGAAGTTTGATCTGACCGTTGACAGCATTATGCGCGGCCCCGATCTAGTCGGGTACGAGCCGACCCGCGTCTACTGGTCGCAGGACGGCCAGCGCGTCTATTTCCGCTGGAAGCGGGCGGGCGAGCCTCGATTGAAGGAGCCTGATCTGTACGTCGTCAACCGCGACGGCGGCGGTCTGCGCAAGCTTTCGGAGGAGGAAGCCAAACAGGCGCCGCCGCCCGCGGGCGATCTGTCGAAGGACAAGACGATGACCGTCTTCGCCGAAGATGGCGACATCTTCATTTACGACAACGTGAAGAACGAGCGCCGGCAGATCACCAACACGATTGACGGCGAAAACGGCCCGCGATTCACGAAAGACCAGAAATATATCGTCTTCACGCGGCAGAACAATCTTTACCGGATGGCGATCGACGGCGCGGGCGTGACTCAACTCACTGACATCCGCGCAGGCGGGGCGCCAACTGAAGCCGCGCCGCCCCAACGCGGTCTCGGCGGAGGCGGTTTCGGCGGCCAGCGGCAGCAGGGCGCCGCCGGGGGACGGACATCGCAGCAACGCGGCAACGAAAGTCAGGAATACGTCAAGAATGAAGAGCGCGAATTGATCGAAGCCGTCCGCGAGCGCGCGCAGAACCGCGAAGAGCAGGAGGCCAAACGCAAGCAGCGCGAGAAGCGCAAACCTTTCACGCCGCCCGCGGGTCAATCGGTCGCCGGCCTGCAGCTCTCGCCTGACGGCAAGTACGTCCTCGCTTCGGTCGTCCAGCCGCCGTCAGGGGCGAAGAGCGCCATCGTGCCGAATTACGTCACCGAGTCGGCCTATACCGAAGAGATCCCCAGTCGCAACAAGGTGGGCGACGAGCAGAACCGCACGCGCCTGGCGATCATCTCGGTCGAGACAGGCGACGTGAACTGGGTCGATCACGGCCAGAAGCAGCCGCAGCCGAGCCAGCGACAGGCGCAGCCATCTTCGCAGAATTCGGCCTCGCAGGATTCGGCCTCGCAAGATTCGGGGGCTCAGGCTTCAGAGACGCAGGGCGCCCCACGGCGGGCGCAGGAGCGCGAACGCGACGTGCAGCTTCTTAACCCGCAATGGTCGGAGGACGGCAAAAACGCCATCGCGTTTGCGCGCTCGGCCGACAACAAGGATCGCTGGGTAATGCTAATCGATCCTGGCGCCGGCAAGACGAAAGTTCTGGATCATCAACACGACGACGCATGGGTGGGCGGCCCCGGCGCGTTCACGCTCGGATGGCTCGGCGACGACAAGACCGTTTACTTTCAATCAGAGCGGGACGGATGGTCGCACCTCTACACCGCCTCGATTGACGGGGGCGAGCCGAAGCAATTGACGTCGGGCAAGTTTGAAGTCTCCGACGCGCGGCTCTCGGAGGACAAGACGAAGTTCTATTTCACTTCGAGCGAAGGCGATCTGGGTCAACGCCACTTGTATTCGATGCCCGTGACCGGCGGCGCGCGCGTTCGCATCACCACGATGCCGGGAAACAATCAGCCGGCGATCTCGCCCGACGAAACGTCGCTCGCGATCGTCCGGTCGTACAGCAACCGCCCGCCCGAGCTTTACATCGCGCCGAACAAGCCCAACGCCTCAGCCGCGGAGATCAAACAGGTCACGATTTCACCGATTGACGAGTTTTTCGCTTACAACTGGATCGATCCGCCGATCGTCACTTTCAAGGCCGGCGACGGCGTGGAGGTTCCCGCTCGCCTCTACAAGCCCGCAAAATGGCAGAAGGGCGGCCCCGCCGTGCTCTTCGTTCACGGCGCGGGTTATCTACAAAACGTCCATAAATGGTGGAGCAGTTATTACCGCGAATACATGTTCAACCACCTGCTGATGGAGCGCGGCTTCATCGTGATGGATGTCGATTACCGCGCCTCAGCGGGCTACGGGCGCGATTGGCGCACCGCGATCTATCGGCGCATGGGCGGCAAGGATTTGAGCGACCAGATCGACGCTGTGAAATATCTGGTGGCCGAGCACGGCGTTGACCCGAAGCGCGTGGGCTTATACGGCGGCAGTTACGGCGGCTTCATCACGCTGATGGCCATGTTCACCGAACCCGACGTCTTCGCCGCCGGCGCCGCGCTGCGGCCTGTCACCGATTGGGCGCATTACAACCACGGGTACACGTCGAACATCCTCAACACGCCGCAAAGTGACGCCGAAGCCTACAAGCAAAGCTCGCCGATCTATTTCGCCGGAGGGTTGAAAGGCGCTTTGCTGATCTGCCATGGCATGGTTGACGTCAACGTTCATTTTCAGGACACAGTGCGATTGGTCGAGCGCCTGATCGAATTGCGGAAGGAAAATTGGGAACTGGCCGCCTACCCGGTCGAAGATCATGGCTTCGAACGCCCTTCTAGTTGGGCCGACGAATACAAGCGGATTTTGAGGCTGTTCGAAACGAACCTTCGATCAGTAAAATAGATAGGGCTTATAGGACCTATTTGCAGTAACGCTTCCGCCAGCTAGAAGCAGGCGGCTTTGCCTGCGGTCGCCGACGAAATTAACCCTGCCCAGCAGGGGC
>Ga0137409_10004189_pt1 | contig 15177 bp, 15 predicted proteins | sample CZODoug1_16funga_FD_122059 | JGI IMG/M metagenome (GOLD analysis project Ga0137409, IMG submission 122059) | Vadose zone soil fungal communities from Angelo Coast Range Reserve, California, USA - CZODoug1_16fungal (Hybrid Assembly) | ecosystem: Environmental > Terrestrial > Soil > Vadose zone... | reverse complement strand
TCGCCCGTGACGTGATCGTGATGGATACGGACCAGCACCCTGTCGATGGAGATGAGCCTCGCATACGTCCGGTCATCATCGGCGACCGCGTCTGGATCGGAGCACGCGCGATCGTCTTGAAAGGCGTGTCGCTCGGCCACGACTGCATGGTGGGCGCCGGAGCGATCGTGACGGACAACCTCAAAGACTTTCCGATGGCCAACGTCCCCAGCAGCGTCGAGCTGCTCCGGCCGGCGCAATTCGCGTTCAACACCGTCGCCGTCGACCCTGCGTTCTTTCTACAGGGCTCAGAGGAGAATTCAGAGGAAAAGAGCAGGCCATGACGCTGACACCCCTCCGGCGCGTGGTAACCGGAAACGACGAGCGCGGCAGATCCAAGGTCGTCTGGGACGGGCCGGCGCCCGGGACGCACGAGACCGGCTTCAAGGGCCGGGGGCATACGGATTTCTGGGTGTGGCGGGAGACGCCGCCTCCGCTGAAAGCATGACCGTCGCGCAGGCCATCTCGTTCGGCATTCAGGGCAGCATGGCTCTGATGGTGTTCTGCGTGGGCCTCCACGCGCGGATCGCCGACGTCGCCTACCTCGTGCAGCGGCCGGGCCTGCTCGTGCGCTCGCTGCTCGCGATGAACGTGATCATGCCCGCGGTCGCAATCACGATCGCGCTCGCATTCGATCTCAACCACGCGCTCAAGGTCGCACTCGTCGCGCTCGCCGTCTCGCCCGTGCCCCCGATCCTGCCCGGCACGCAGCTCAAGGCCGGCGGCCGGTCGTGCTACGTGGTAGGGCTGCTCGCGACGGCCGCGCTCGTGTCGATCTTGTTCGTGCCGGCGGCAGCGGCCGCGATCGGGCGCATTTTCGGCCAAGAGGTGCGTACGCCGCCGTCGGCGGTCGCTTGGATCGTCATGACCTCGATCCTCGCGCCGCTCATCGCGGGCGTCGTCGTAGCGCGGTGGCTGCCGGCGATGGCCGAGCGGATCGCAACGCCGCTATCCCACGCCGCGACGATCGTGCTCGTCGTGGCGTTCCTGCCCGTGCTGCTTAAGATCTGGCCCGCGATCGTCGGCTCGTTCGGCAACTTCTCGCTGCTCACGATCGTCGTGTTCGTCGCGGTGGGGCTCGCGGTGGGGCACGTTCTCGGCGGGCCCGCTAGCGCCGATCGCCGCGTGCTCGCGCTCGCAACGGCGTCGCGGCACCCCGCCGTCGCGCTCGCGGTCGTGCACGACACCGGCGACTTGCTGCTCGCGGTGCTCGGCATGGTGCTGGTGGCCTTGATCGTCGGCGCGTTGCTCGGCGCCGTCTACACGCACGGGGTTGGGCGCTCGAGCGCGCCGACGGGAGGACGGCCGCCCACCGGCTGACGAGACGCTATGACGGAATTCGCCTCATCGTTGCAGAGTTGCGCGCACAGGTTGCGCGTTCTTGCGTTCGTCGTGCTGCTCGCGGCCGGCTGCTCGGAGCGTGCCGCGGCGCCCGACCCGAACGCGGCGCCCGGGGCGCCGGCCGCGGCGCAGCCCGCCGCCGATCCGCTGCCGTCGTGGAACGACGGCGCCGCGAAGACCGCGATCGAAGCCTTCGTTGCGCGCGTGACGACGCAAGGCGGGCCCGATTTCGTGCCGCCCGGCGAGCGCGTCGCGACGTTCGACAACGACGGCACGCTCTGGGCCGAGCAGCCGATCTACGTCCAGCTCGCGTTCGCGCTCGACCGCGTGCGCGAGCTCGCGCCGCAGCACCCCGACTGGCAAGACCGCGAGCCGTTCAAATCCGTGCTCGCGGGCGACCCGAGGACCGCGCTCGCGAGCGGCGAGCAGAGCATGCTCGAGCTCATCGCCGCGACGCACGTCGGCAACACCACCGAGGAGTTCGACGCGATCGTGAGCCGCTGGATCGCGACGGCTCGGCATCCGCGCTTCGATCAACCCTACACGCGCGTGATCTATCAGCCGATGCTCGAGCTCTTGTCGCACCTGCGCGCGAACGGCTTCAAGACGTTCATCGTGTCGGGCGGCGGCGCCGACTTCATGCGCCCGTGGGTCGAGGCCGCGTACGGTATCCCGGCCGAGCAGGTCGTCGGCAGCCGGGCCAAGCTCAAGTACGAGGTCCGCGACGGCGTGCCGAGGATCGAGCGGCTCGCCGGAGTCGATCTCGTCGACGACAAGGCCGGCAAGCCCGTCGGCATCCAGCAGCTGATCGGGCGGCGGCCGATCGCGGCGTTCGGCAACTCCGACGGCGACTTCGAGATGCTCGAGTGGACCACGTCGGGCTCCGGCGCGCGCCTCGGGCTGATCGTTCACCACACCGACGCCGAGCGCGAGTGGGCATACGATCGCGACTCGCACATCGGCACGCTTGCGCGCGCGCTCGACGAAGCGCCGGCGCGCGGCTGGATCGTGGTCGACATCAAGCGTGATTGGAAAGTCGTCTTCGCGTTCGAGGCGAGGTAGGCAATGCTTTTTGACCGAGCGCGGCCTATGATGCCCGGCGCCGTCTGCGAGGGGGAGCGATGAAAGAGTGGCTGGTCGCAGTCACCGAGCCCACGATCGTGATCATCGACGCGATCGCGTTCCTGATCATCGTCGGCCTGCTCATCGCGCTCGGCGCTGTCGGTCTCGAGGAGCTCGGAGGGGTAAATCGCCGGTCGGAAGACCTCGTGAAGCTGCAGCGCAAAATCGCCGCCTACCGCCAGCTGCAACACGACACGACCGGCCAGCTCTACAGCGTGGCCGCCGCGCTCCTCGTCCCGGAGGACCGGAGCCTCGACGCCATCCTCCGCCAGCTCAACCAGTTCGGCTACGACCTGGATCGCCTGCAGTTCGTCGCGCGAGACGAGGTCGAGCTGCTCGGCCGCGTGCGGGCCGACTACGACGAGTTCATCCGGGTCGTCACGCGTGTCGTGGAGCTGATCCGGAGCGGCCGGGTCGCGGAAGGGCGGGAGCTGCAGCTCGCGCGGGCGACCCCGCTGGCCGACCGGCTGGAGCGGCTCACGAACCAGCTCGTGAACCAGGCGGAAGCCGACATGGTGGCCAGCGTGGACACCAGCCACGCCGCGTTCGTGCGGGCGCGGTGGGCGGTCATCGGGTTTGCCGTTGGAGCCACCGGCCTGGCCCTGGTGCTGGGGTTCGCCATCTCGTGGTCGCTCGTCGGGGCCGTCACCGCCATGGACGCCAGCCTCGGGCAGATCGCGTCCGGGGACTTCTCCCGGCGCGTCGACATCCCGAACCGCGACGAGCTGGGCGCGCTCGCCGCCAACCTGAACCGCATGAACGACGAGCTCGGGCGCCTGTACCGCGAGCTGGAGGCGGCCAGCCGCCACAAGTCCGAATTCCTCGCCAACATGTCGCACGAGCTCCGCACACCCCTCAATGCGATCATCGGCTTCTCGGAGGTGCTCGACGACCGCATGTTCGGCGAGCTGAACGACAAGCAGGCCGAGTACGTCCGCGTCATCCTGACCTCGGGGCGCCACCTGCTCTCGCTGATCAACGACATCCTCGACCTCTCCAAGGTCGAGGCGGGGCGGATGGAGCTGGACCTCGGGACGTTCAATCTCCGCATGGCCCTCGAGAACGCGCTCACGCTGATCCGCGAACGGGCCGTGCGCCACGGCCTCGCGCTCGAGCTGACGGTCGACGAGAGGCTCGGGGACGTCGTCGCCGACGAGCGCAAGCTCAAGCAGGTGCTTCTCAATCTCTTATCCAACGCCGTGAAATTCACGCCCGAGGGCGGCCGGATCGACGTGCGTGCGCTGCCCGCGGACGGCACCGTCGAGGTGTCGGTCACCGACAGCGGGGTCGGCATCGCGCCAGAGGACCAGGAGGCGATCTTCGAGGAGTTTCGCCAGGTGGGCCACGCCGCGCGCAAGCGCGAGGGCACCGGTCTCGGGCTGGCGCTGGCGAGAAAGTTCGTCGAGCTCCACGGCGGCCGCTTGTGGGTGAAGAGCGAGGTGGGGCGCGGATCGACCTTCACGTTCACGCTTCCCGTGGCCCCCCATGCCGGGTGAGCTGATCCTCGTCGTCGAGGACAACGACAACAACCGCATGCTCGTCCGCGACGTGCTCCACGCCACCGGCTACCGCGTGGTCGAGGCGGAGACCGCGGAGGACGGGCTGCGCATGGCCGCCGAACAGCCGCCGGCGCTCATCCTCATGGACATCCAGCTCCCGGGCATGAGCGGGATCGAGGCGCTGCAGCGGCTGCGTGCCGATCCCGCCACTCGCGCGATCCCCGTCATCGCCGTGACGGCGTCCGCGATGACGCAGGACCGCCGCCAGATCCTCGCCGCCGGCTTCGACGGCTACCAGCCGAAGCCGATCAGCGTGAAGGGCTTGCTCCAGACCGTCCGGGAGATGCTGTCGTCCAGGTCTCCACACGAAACCCGGTAGAGCGGCCTTGGGTCGGACACGCGCGATGGTAGGATGCCGCCCATGCTCTCGCGCCGCCGCTTCCTGGCCGGCTCGGCCGCCGCGCTGGCCGTGGTCGCCTCGCCGCGCGCCGGCGGCGCCCAGGGCACCCTGGTGACGAAGCGCTCGCGGCTCGTCATGCTGGCCACCGGCGGCGGTCCGCGGCCGCGGAAGGATCGCGGAAACACCGCGCACGCCCTCGTCGTCGACAACGTCCTGTACCTCGTGGACTGCGGCAGCGGCGTCGCGCGCCAGCTCGTGCTCGCGAGCATTCCGCTCGCGACGCTGCGCCACGTCTTCATCACCCACCATCACTCCGACCACAACCTGGACTACGGCAACGTGCTCGTCCAGGCGTGGGTGAGCGGACTCCGGACGCGGGTGGACGCCTGGGGCCCACCGCCGCTCCCGAAGATGACGCGGCTCTACTTCGAGATGAACGCGTACGACATCGACACGCGCATCGCCGACGAGGGCCGGCCGCCGCTGGTGCCCCTCGTGCACGCGCACGAGCTGACCCAGGCAGGCGTGGTCATGCAGGACGAGCGCGTGAAGGTCACCACCGCGCTGGTGGACCATCCCCCCGTCGTCCCGGCGCTCGCGTTCCGCTTCGACTGTCCGGATCGGTCGATCGTCTTCTCCGGCGACACGAACAAGTCCGACAATCTCGTGCGGCTCGCGAAGGGCGCCGACCTGCTCGTGCACGAGGCGCTCTGGGTGCCGGCCGTCGATCGGCTGGTGGCGCGCATCCCGAATGCGGCGACGCTCAAGAAGCACATCATCGACAGCCACACGTCCGTCGAGGACGTCGGGCGCGTCGCCGCCGCCGCCGGCGTCAAGACGCTCGTGCTCTCGCACCTCGTGCCCGCCGACGATCCGATGCTGAGCGAGCAGATGTGGATCGACGCCGCGCGGCCGTACTTCAAGGGCGACATCGTCGTCGCCCGCGACGGCATGGAACTCTAGACGGAGGCACACGACCCATGACCTTCGACGGCGACGCATTCGTGGATCGCTTCAACCGCGTGTGGAACGCGCACGACGTGGACGGGATCCTGGCCATGATGACGGACGACGTCGTCTTCGAGGCGTCGTTCGGCACCGACCCGTGGGGCACGCGGGTCATCGGCCGGGCCGGCGTGCGGCAGTTCCTGAAGGAGATGTTCGAGCGCATCGCCGACATCCGGTGGGACGAGATCCGGCACTTCGCGTGTCCCGAGCACGCCGTGGTCGAGTGGCTGACCACCGGCACGCCGAATGGCGGCGCGCGCTTCGAGGTCGAGGGCTGCGACGTCCTCACGCTGCGCGAGGGCAAGATCGCCGCCAAGCGCTCGTACCGCAAGGGCCGCGTGTGATCCTGCGCGGCGCCACGCTGATCGACGGCACCGGCGCGCCGCCCGTCCGCGACCGCGCCGTCGTGCTGGAAGACCGGCGCATCGCCGCCATCGTGCCCGACCGCCCGCCGCGCAGCGGCGCCGCGCTGGACCTCGGCGGTCTCACCCTGCTGCCCGGGCTGATCAACTGTCACGTCCACCTGTGCCTCTCGGGCGATGCCGACCCCTCGCGCACGATGACCGACGAGTCGTACGCCGCGACCGTCGTCGGCGCCGTGGTGCGGGCCCGGCGGACGGTCGAGGCGGGCGTGACCACGGTGCGCGACCTCGGCGGCCGCGAGTACGCGGAGATTGCCGTGCGCGACGCCGTGCGCGCGGGCGTGATCGCCGGGCCCCGGCTCCTCTGCGCGGGCCGCGCGGTGTGCATCACCGGCGGCCACGGCTGGCGGATGCTCGGCCGGCAGGCGGATGGGCCCGACGACCTGCGCCGCGCGGTGCGGGAGCAGCTCCGCGCGGGCGCCGACGTCATCAAGCTCGTGGCCACGGGCGGCGTCATGACGCCGGGCGTGGACCCGCGCGCAGCGCAATTGACCCTCGCAGAGCTGAGCGCGGGCGTCGAGGAGGCGCATCGCGCGCGCCGCCGCGCGGCCGCCCACGCCATGGCCGACGAGGGCATCGCGTGGTGCCTGGACGCCGGCATCGACACCATCGAGCACGGCGTGTTCCTCACGGAGGCGCTCGCCGCGCGCATGGCCACGCAGGGGACGGCGCTGGTGGCCACGCTGATCGCGCCGCACGCGATCGTCGAGGGCGGCCTCGCCGCCGGCATCCCCGAGTTCGCCGTCAAGAAGTCGCTGACGCTCCGCGAGCGCCACCTGGAGTCATTCCGCCTCGCGCTGCGCGCCGGCGTCGTCATCGCGGCCGGCACCGACGCCGGCACGCCACTGAACCCGCACGGCACGATCGTCCCCGAGCTGGCGCTCATGGTCACCGCCGGCATGGAGCCGCTGCAGGTGATCCGCTCGGCCACCTCGGTGGCGGCGAAGGTGCTCGGCCTCGAGGACGAGACGGGCTGCGTCGCGCCCGGGCTGGGCGCCGATCTCATCGCGGTGGAGGGGGATCCCTCCGTCGACGTCAAGGTGCTCGACGACGTGCGCCTCGTGATCGCCGACGGCCGCACCGTCGTGAGCCGGCTGTGAACGCCGGGCCGAAGACCCTCCGCCGCGAGTGGACGACCCGCGAGGGCTGGCGCGACACGCGCAGCGGCATGTGGGCGTGGCTCATCCAGCGCGCGGCGGCGATCCTGCTCCTCGTCGTGATCGCCGCGCACCTCGTCAATCCGTTCCGGCGCGGCGTGCAGGCGGCGCTGCTCGCGCTGGCACTGCTCCACGCGCTGCTCGGCGTGCGCGCGCTGCTGCTGGACTTCGGCCTGCCGCTCGTCTGGCACCGCGCGCTCTTCGTGGCCGCGCTGGCGCTCGCGGCCGCGATCTTCGTCGGCGTCTGGACCTGGAGGTGGTACTGAGGCGGCTCGACGTTGGCGAGAACGTCGTCCATAATCCGTGACGCCCGGCGACGGGCACCGAGAGCCCGGCCGCACCCGAGGAGGGCATGACGCCGAAGACGCTCGCGCTGGTGCTGCTGCTGTGCGTCGTGGCAAGCGCCGGTGCGGCCCTGGCGCAGAGCTTCGGCGACGCGGATCGCTACTTCGGCCTCGAATGGACGGGGGGCGAGCGCCGCGGCCGGCCGAACGTCAACGGCTACGTCGTGAACAACTATCGGGTGCGCGCGGCCAACATGCGGCTCCTCGTCGAGAGCCTCGACGCGAGCGGCAAGACGATCGACACGACGTCGGGCTCCCTCGCCGATGTGCCGTCGGGCGGCCGCGTCTACTTCGAGGTGCCGGTCAAGCAGAAGGCGCCGCGCTACCGGGTGACCATCACGGGCTGGGACTGGCGGGACGTCGGCCAGTAATGGTCCGGCTGGCCGTCTTCCGCTGGGCGCCGGGTGAGCCCGAGCGCATCCGCGCCTACGAGGTGCAGGCGGTCGCCGACACCACCGTGCTCGACGCGCTCGTCGCCGTGCAGCGCGAGCAGGATCCCACCCTGGCCCTCCGCTACGCCTGCCGCGTCGGCATGTGCGGCTCGTGCGCGATGGTCGTCAACGGCCGCGAGCGCTGGGCGTGCCGCACGCGGCTGGCGTCGCTCGGTCCCGGGCCCGTGAGCGTGCGCCCGCTCTACCACTTCCCGCTGCTGCGCGACCTCGTGGTCGACATGACACCGTTCGTCGACCGCCAGCGCGCCGTCGGCGCCGCGCTGGTGCCGGCCGCGGGCGCTCCCGCCTACGCCGCCATTCCCGCGGCCGCCGCCGAGCGCGCGGACATCGACGCGGCCATCGAGTGCATCGGCTGCGGCATGTGCCTCTCGGCCTGCACGATGGTCGCGCACGACCGGCACTTCCCCGGGCCGGCCGCGCTCAACCGCGCGTTCACGCTGCAGCGCGACCGGCGCGATACGGAGCATGCCGCGCGCTGGACGAGGCTGCTCGGCGACGACGCGCTGCCGCGCTGCCACGGCCAGGGCAATTGCACCGACGTCTGCCCGATGGGTCTCTCGCCCACGCGCTCCATCATTCGCCTGCGCCAGCTGGCCGTACGGCGGCTGCTCGGCCTCGCGCCCCCCCAGGGAGGGCCAAGCACCTGAGAGGCCCGGCCGATCAGCCGGGCGCGTTGAGGGGCGGTGTCGACGGCGCCAGGCGCGCGAACTCCTTGCCCGGATACGACCGTCGCGTGTAGGCGAACAGCTCCTCGACGAACGCCTGCGCGTAGGACGGCAGGTGACGCCGGGGATCCCACACGGCCGCGGTGGAGCCGCCGATCGCCCGGCCGTTGCGCAGCAGCGGCGCCACGCGCAGGCCGCTGCGGCTGAAGAGCGTCGTCGACGGCACGACGGCGATGCCGTGGCCGCCGCGCGCGAGACTCACCAGCGAGTGCGGGTCGTTGGCCTCCAGCAGCACGCGTGGCCGGACGCGCGCGGCCTCGCACGCCGCGTCGAAGCGCAGCCGCGAGGCGAAGTCGCGCCGCAGCAGCAGGACCGTCTCGTTGTCGAGCTCGCCCACCTCGAACGCGCGCCGCCGGCCCAGACGGTGGCCGGGCGGCATCACGGCCAGCACCCAGACGGGAAACAGCGGCCGCGCGCGCAGCTCCTCGCCGCTCGGCACCGCGCCCAGCGCCAGGTGCAGCTCGCCGCGGGCGACGCGCGCGCGCAGCCGCACGCCGCCGTCCTCGACCAGCCGCACCTCGATGCCCGGCCACGCGCGGCGGAAGCCCGTGAGGAACGCGCTGATCAGGCTCTCGAGCGTCTGGGCGGTGGCGCCCAGCCGCAGCGTGCCCGTCCGTCCGCCCGCCAGCGCGCCGGCGCGCTCGCGCAGCGCGTCCGCCGCGCGCAGGATCTCGCGCGTGCGCTCCAGGAGGTTTTCGCCCTCGGCGGTGAGGTGCAGACGGCGGCCGACACGGTCGAAGAGCGGCAGGCCCAGCTCGCTCTCGAGGTCGCGGATCTGGCGCGAGAGCGCGGGCTGCGTGAGGCTCAGCTGGGCGGCGGCGCGGGAAACGGTGCCGGCGTCGGCCACGGTGACGAAGTAGCGGAGGTGCCGTAATTCCATGCCTTTTAAGTATAAGCGACCCATAGAACTATGCATTGGATGTTGGGCGGCCGACGGCGTACTCATGGGAGCGTGATGCAGGCCGCCACCTGGGACCCCGCGCAGTACCTCCGCTGGAGCGATCACCGGCTCCGCCCCGCGGTGGACCTCCTCCAGCGCGTGCCCCTGGCGAGTCCGGCGCGCGTGGTGGACCTGGGCTGTGGCACCGGCAACGTGACCGCGCTGCTGCGCGCGCGCTGGCCCCACGCGCGCGTGACGGGCGTCGACGCCTCGGGGACGATGCTGGACCGCGCGCGCGCCTCCGATCCCGGCGTCGACTGGTGCCAGGCCGACGTCGGCACCTGGGCGCCGCCGGCGCCGGTCGACGTCCTCTTCTCCAACGCCACCCTGCACTGGCTCGACGACCACGCCGCCCTGTTCCCGCGGCTGCTGACGCTGGTGGCGCCCGACGGCGCGCTGGCCGTCCAGATGCCGCGCAACTTCGGCGAGCCCTCGCACACGTCGATCTACGAGGTCGCGCGCGAGGGGCGGTGGCGCGCGCGGGTCGAGCCGCTGATCCGGCCGGAGCCGTGCAGGCCGCCGGACTACTACTGGGATCTGCTCGCGCCGCGCGTGCGCGCGCTCGACGTCTGGGAGACCGTCTACACGCAGGCGCTCACCGGCGACAACCCCGTGGCCGACTTCGTGAAGGGCTCCTGGCTCAAGCCGTTCCTCGACGCGCTCGACGGCGCCGAGCGCGCGGCCTTCGAGCACGCGTATCGCGCGCGGGTGGCGCGCGCGTACCCGCCGCGCGCGGACGGGACGACGCTGTTTCCGTTCCGCCGGCTGTTCATCGTGGCGCGATGCTGAGCGCCGTCGCCTTGACCGCTTCAGCGCGGCGCGTTAGAGTTGTCCGTCATTTACGCCGCCTCCCTCCCGCGTGGGGGAGGCGCTCGTTTGCTCGCGAATAGGGAGGCTCCGATGTCTGCGCAGATCCGATCACTCTATGCCTCCATGCCCGATCGCCTCGCGCGCGCTCGCAAGCTGTTCGGCCGGCCGCTCGCGCTCAGCGAGAAGATCCTCGTCGCGCACGCCCACGACTTCGAGAGCCAGCAGTGGGAGCGCGGCAAGGCCATCCTCAAGCTGCGCGTGGATCGCGTGGCGCTGCAGGACGTGACGGGCCAGATGGCGATCTTCCAGTTCATGATGTCCGGCCGCAAGCGGGTGGCGGTGCCGTCGACGATCCACTGCGACCACCTCATCCGCGCGGAGAGCGGCGCCGCCGAGGACCTCAATCGCGCCGTCAGCGAGAGCGCGGAGGTCTACAACTTCATCCGCTCCGCGGCGCGCAAGTATGGTCTCGGCTTCTGGCGTCCGGGCTCCGGCATCATCCACCAGGTCGTGCTGGAGAACTACGCGACGCCGGGCACGCTCATGATCGCCGCCGACTCGCACACGCCGAACGCGGGCGGGCTCGGCATGCTGGCCATCGGCGTCGGCGGGGCGGACTGCGGCGAGGCGATGGCCGGGCTGCCGTGGGAGGTGCTCCATCCGAAGCTCATCGGCGTCCACCTGACGGGCAAGCTCTCCGGCTGGACGGCGCCCAAGGACGTCATCACCTACCTCTGCACGCTGCTGACCGTGAAGGGCGGCACCAACAAGATCGTCGAGTACTTCGGCCCCGGTGCTCAGTCGATCAGCGCCACCGGCAAGGCCACCATCTGCAACATGGGCGCCGAGCTCGGCGCCACCACGTCGATCTTCCCGTTCGACGCGCGCATGGCCGCGTACCTGCGCGCCACCGACCGCGCGGACCTCGCGGCGCTCGCCGAGGAGTTCCGCGAGCACCTCGTGGCCGATCCGGAGACGGCGGACAATCCGGCGACCTTCTACGACGAGCTGGTCGAGATCAACCTCGACACGCTGGAGCCGCACGTGGTCGGCCCGCACTCGCCCGACCGCGGCCGGGCCATCGGCAAGCTCGGCGGCGAGGTGCGCGAGAACGCGTGGCCCGCGCAGATCACCAACGCGCTCATCGGCTCGTGCACGAACTCGTCGTACGAGGACATGCGCCGCGCCGCCCACGTGGCCATGCAGGGGCTCAAGGCCGGCCTCAGGGCGAAGGCGAAGTTCCTCATCACACCCGGCTCCGAGCGCATCTACCAGACGATCAAGCGCGACGGCCTGATCGACACCTTCGAGAAGATCGGCGGGACCGTGCTCGCCAACGCGTGCGGCCCGTGCATCGGCCAGTGGAAACGCACGGACGTCGGCCCGAACCAGAAGAACACGATCGTGTCGTCCTTCAACCGCAACTTTCCCGGCCGCAACGACGGCTCCCAGGAAACGCTCTCCTTCATCACGAGCCCGGACGTGGTCACGGCGCTGGCCTTCGCGGGCACGCTCGACTTCAACCCGCTGACCGATACGCTGACGGCACCCAACGGCGAGCGCGTGCGCTTCACGGCGCCCGAGGGCGAGGAGCTGCCGCGGCAGGGCTTCGCGCGCGGTGCGGAGGGCTACGAAGAGCCCGCGACCGACCCCGACTCGGTGAAGATCGAGATCCCCCAGAACAGCGAGCGGCTGCAGGTGCTTGGTCCCTTCGTGGCGTGGGACGGCAAGGACTTCATCGACCTGCCGATCCTGGTCAAGACCAAGGGCAAGACGACCACGGACCACATCTCGCCGGCGGGACCGTGGCTGCGCTTCCGTGGCCACCTCGACAAGATCAGCGACAACATGTTCCTCGGCGCCACCAACGCCTTCACCGGCGAGACGGGCAAGGGCGTCAATCCGCTCACCGGCGCCACCAGCCAGCCCTTCGCGAAGATCGCCCGCGAGCTGAAGGCGGCCGGCGTGCAGTGGATCGTCATCGGCGACGAGAACTACGGTGAGGGGAGCAGCCGCGAGCACGCGGCGATGTCGCCGCGCTACCTCGGCGGCGCCGCCGTCATCGTGCGCTCCTTCGCGCGCATCCACGAGACGAATCTGAAAAAGCAGGGCGTGCTGCCGCTGACCTTCATCGACCCGGCTGACTACGACAAGTTCGAACAGAACGACCGCGTGAGCATCACGGGCCTCTACACGCTCGAGCCAGGCAAGCCGGTCACCGTGCAGATCAAGAAGGCCGACGGCCGGCTGGTCACCATCCAGGCCCGGCACAGCATGACGCGCGAGCAGATCGCCTGGTTCCGCGCGGGCTCCGCGCTGAACGCCGGTCAGGTCATCGATCCGAGGACCGGCGCGCCGGCGAAGATGGAAGAAGTGCATCTCGAGCCCGGCGATACCAAGGCAAAGCCAGGAAGAAAGGACGTCTAATGGCAGGCAAGGTCCAGATCCCGAAGGGCGACAAGGTCATCATCGACCACGGCAAGCTGCGCGTGCCGGACAACCCGATCATCGCCTTCATCGAGGGCGACGGCACCGGGCCCGACATCTGGCGGGCGTCGGTCCGGGTCCTCGACGCCGCCGTGGAGCAGGCCTATCACGGCCGGAAGAAGATCGCCTGGGCGGAGACGTACGCGGGCGAGAAGGCGGCCAAGGTCTACGGCAAGGACTGCCCGCCGAACCTGCTGCCCGAGGAGACGCTCGACGTCATCCGCGAATACCTGGTGGCCATCAAGGGCCCGCTCACCACACCCATCGGCGAGGGCTTCCGCTCGCTCAACGTGACGCTGCGCCAGGTGCTCGACCTCTACGTCTGCCTGCGCCCGGTGAAGTACTTCCAGGGCGTGCCCTCGCCCGTGAAGCGGCCGGACAAGGTGGACATGGTGATCTTCCGCGAGAACACGGAGGACATCTACGCCGGCATCGAGTGGGAGCAGGGGACGCCGGAGGCGAAGAAGGTCGTGAAGTTCCTGCAGGACGAGATGAAAGTGAACAAGATCCGCTTCCCGAACACCTCGTCCATCGGCATCAAGCCGATCTCCAAGGAGGGCAGCGAGCGGCTCATCCGCGCGGCCATCCGCTATGCGATCGAGAACAACCGCAAGAACGTGACGCTCGTCCACAAGGGCAACATCCAGAAGTACACCGAAGGGTCCTTCCGCAACTGGAGCTACGCGCTCGCCGAGCGCGAATTCCCGGCCCAGGTCTATACCTGGGAACAATGGGAGCGGACCAAGGCCGCGCAGGGCGAGAAAACGGCGAACTCCGAGCAGGATGTGGCGAAGAAAGCCGGCAAGGTGATCATCAAGGATGCGATCGCCGACATCACGCTGCAGCAGGTGCTGACGCGTCCCGATGAATTCGACGTCATCGCCTGCACGAACCTGAATGGCGACTACCTCTCCGACGCTCTCGCCGCGCAGGTCGGCGGCATCGGCATCGCGCCGGGCGCCAACATCAATTACCAGACGGGTCACGCGGTGTTCGAAGCGACGCACGGCACGGCTCCGAAGTACGCGAACCTCGACAAGGTGAATCCAGGCTCGGTGATCCTGTCGGGCGAGATGATGCTGCGCTACCTGGGCTGGACCGAAGCGGCGGACGCGATCATCGGCTCGATGGACCGCACGATCGGCCACCGCACGGTCACCTATGACTTCGCGCGCCTGATGGAAGGGGCGAAGGAAGTGAAGTGCAGCGAGTTCGGGGACCAGCTCATCAAGAACTTCTGAGAAAATGGGGACGGGTCTATATTTCGAACAGTGAACGCGAAAATAGACCCGTCCCCATTTTCTACGGCCCGTTTCATCGCCGCGGCGTTCGCCGACTACAACGCACAGTTCCGCGCGACCACGCGGCGCGCACCGCAGCGCTTCGAAGCGCGGGACTGGCGCGCGAGCCAGCGCGACGCCGTCGAGCACATCGAGCTCTACGACCGCTTCGTCAATTCCACCGTCGCGCACCTGCGCGAGCGGCTGGGCGCCGCAGCGCTCGCCCCCGAAATGTGGCGTGCGATCAAGACCGAGTTCACGGCGCTTATCGAGCCGCTCCCCGACACCGAATTCACCAAGACCTTCTACAGTTCGATCAGCCGCCGCCTGTTCGGCACGGTCGGCGTCAATCCCGATCTCGAATACATCGCGCTCGATCTCGATCCGCTCGCGGGCATCAGCGGCCAGGTGCTGACCAACAGCTACACCAACCGCGGTTCGCTGGCGCTCACGGTCGAGGAAATACTGACGGACTTTCGCTTCCGCACGCCCTATCGCGACTTCGATCGCAGCGTCGAATACGTGGCGCACGAGATCGCATCCCACTGCACGACGGCGGTCGAGCGCCGCATGGTCACGGCGGTTGAAATCATCCGCCCGGTATTCTTCCAGCAGACCCGCGCCTATCTCGTCGGGCGCGTCACCGGGCGCGGCTGGCAGTTGCCGCTCGTGATCGCGCTCAAGAACACCGAGCGCGGCGTGCTGGTCGATGCGGTGCTGCTCGCGGAGGATGACGTCAGCGTGATCTTCAGCTTCACGCGCTCCTATTTTCACGTCGACCTCGAACGCGTGGGCGAGGCGGTGCTGTTTCTCAAGTCGATCCTGCCGCGCAAGCCCGTGAGCGAGCTCTTCACGGTGCTCGGCCGTGCCAAACAGGGCAAGACCGAGCGCTACCGGGAACTCTTCCGCCACCTGCAGCAATCGAGCGACCAGTTCGTGCACGCGCCGGGCGAGCGCGGCCTGGTGATGGTGTGCTTCACGCTGCCCTCCTTCGATGTCGTGTTCAAGGTCATCCGTGACCGCTTTCCGCCGTCGAAGAACATCCTGCGCGAGGAGGTGCGCGCGAAATACGAACTGGTCTTCAAGCACGACCGCGCCGGACGCCTGGTCGATGCGCAGGAGTTTCGCCGGCTGCGCTTCCCGAGGAGCCG
>Ga0137409_10004187_pt1 | contig 15180 bp, 13 predicted proteins | sample CZODoug1_16funga_FD_122059 | JGI IMG/M metagenome (GOLD analysis project Ga0137409, IMG submission 122059) | Vadose zone soil fungal communities from Angelo Coast Range Reserve, California, USA - CZODoug1_16fungal (Hybrid Assembly) | ecosystem: Environmental > Terrestrial > Soil > Vadose zone... | reverse complement strand
CGTTGCTTCACGACGCCGTCGAAGACCAGGGCGGCCTCCCGCGCCTCGATGAAATCCGCGAAAAATTCGGTGAACGCGTCGCGCGCATCGTCGATGGTTGCACGGATTCCTACGAAGCTTCCGGTGAGAAAAGGGAATGGGGCGAAAGAAAGCGCGCTTACATCGAAAAGGTCGGGCGCGAACTCGAAGACGTCCGGCTGGTTTCCGCCGCTGACAAACTGGCCAACGCCCGCGAAATTCTTTCCGATTATCGCGTGGAAGGCGATGCTGTCTTTCGCCGATTCAGCGGCCGCAAAGACGGCACGCTCTGGTATTACCGTACGCTGGTCAATGTATTCCGCAAAGCTGGCTCAAGTGCCCTGATCGACGAACTCGACCGCGTCGTCACCGAACTCGAACATCTCGCCAAGTAGGGGCGCAGCCCACCGCGGCGGGCGACCCTGCCACTCAAAATGTCAACCGCAAGCTCGCTGAAACGCTCCGCGGCGGGGCGACCGACGTTCCGGAAAACAAACTCGCGAAATTGATCACATTGACGCGATCCGTCAAATTCGCGCCCTCCACTTGCAAAGTTGCGCTGCGATGCTCTTTGCTGTAGACCACCGCGCCAGCCCCCACATCGAACGAAAAATTCGGCTTCACGCGTCCCTTGGCAAAATTGACTTCGTTCACGATCGCTGCGCCAAACTGGCTGCGGAGAAAATTGATGTCCAAGTTTGCGGCGGCATTTATCTCCACAGGCAATCCGCTGCCGTACTGCGCCGAGGTGGCGAACCATAGCCGCTTTGACGCTTGATAGCGCACCCTGGCCCTCGCTGAATTCCGCTGGTCCTGCGACACCGCGAATTTGCTCGTATCCGTAAGCGCATTCGAGGCCTCATCGCCCAGAAACAATCCGCCGGTGATCGGCCCCTGTCCGATACCCGACTGATTTGCATAGCTTAAATAGCCGGAGAAGCGGCCCCATTGCGGCACTTCCAGGTGAACTTCTTCTCCGAAGATCCGCGCTTTGGCGAAAGCAATCGGAAAGCTGACACCGGTGTCCAGCAGGACATCGTCATCCGAATAATTGTGAAAATCACGGCGAAAGATGTTCGCATCCAAACGCACTTTGCCCAAGAATGATTTCGTCAGTCCGCCCTCGTAATAATTTGCATTCGCGGGACGTACCGGCAATCGCAAGACCGTGCCGCTCGCGGAATCGAACTCTGGCGAACTCGCGAGCAAGAGATTTTCCATCGCCGGCGTCTGGAAGACGCGGTCGTAGGACGCGTGCAGGAGCAAATTAAGTCCCGGGATGTACCGCGAAACGCCGAGGCGCGGGCTCAAAGCGGATTCATGAACCACAAATCCATAGTGATCGAAGCGCAGTCCCGCGCTGACGTTCCAATTGCCGCGATGCCATTGATCCTGGAGGTATGCAGAAGGTTCAACGTCCCAGCGACGATCCGCAAACCGCAGCTGCTGCTGAGTACCGGGATCAAACTGCGAAGGGTCGGTAATACTGTATTGCAGCGCCTCGTGCACCGGACTGAAAATACCGTCCGCTCCAGCCTTCCAGTCATGATGCCCGTGATGTCCCGCGAGGTCTCCGCGGACATAGCCCTCGCGGTAGCCGCGATCCTGCGAGACGATGACCGGCGTCGAAGAAGGATTCGAAGTCAACGTTGCGCTCGAATCCCGTACACTGCCGGAAAAACTCAGGAACAGGCTTGGAGAAATCGTGTGCTGGAAATAGATCCGTCCGGTGGTTTCGCTGTTGGCGATGTCCTGCCGCTGAAGCGCCTGCTGTTGCACAAGCTCGTTTGGAACCAGGAAACGCACCTCATTGCGAATCAGCGTGATGCGCAGCCGGTCGCGGTCGGAAAAGTCTCTCTCGTAAGAGGCCGAAAAACCGCCCGCACTTGCACGATTCGTGAAATTCTCCAGCACCGGCGGGTCCAAATAGCGGTTCGTGTGAAATCCATCGCCGCTAAAGGAAAAGCGATTCTTGCCCGCCGCGTAAGAGAGCGCTGCTGTGCCGGTAACCGTTGAAAAACTCCCGCCCCCTGCATTGATCTGCCCGTGTATCCCACTAGGCATATCTTTCGCGGTTGTGACTTCGATGATTCCGCCCAGTTTCCGTCCATATTCCGCTGGAAAATTCGCGGTCAAAACGCGCATGGATTCAACATCGTCCGCGTCAAACGCCGGCGCGAACGCAGGAGAGCGGTTCTGCGTCAGCGGCAGCCCATCGAACACATATTGCACATCGTATTCGGACCCGCGCGGGTGCAAGGTACCGTTTGCTTCGTAGAGCCATCCGGGCTGATCATTCACCAGATCCGAGAGGCTACGGCCCGGCTGGGCAGAAAGCTGCTCATTGATTGCTTGCTGGCCAATGGAATAGAGCGACCCTGTCCGGCTCTGATCCACCAGTGTCGCAGAGTCGTTTACTTCCACCTGAGTCCTAACCGTCTCAACGCCCAGCGTGATCGAAGCGCGCACGGGCACCTCCGAGCGGATTTCGATGAGGTTGCTCCATGGCGCAAAACCTTCTGCGTGAAAACTCAGCCTGTAAACTCCAAAGGGGAGATCTTGCGCGACGTAGTGACCGTCCGCAGCCGTCTCGAAAGTTCTTCGAAATTGGTTGGCTGCGCTGACCAGTTCGCCCGAGAGGGCGACGGCAGCGCCCTGAGTGTCGCGCACCTCGATATGCAGTTCGCCGCGCGCGCGCTGCGCCCGCGCTGCCGCCGTGCACAAGAAAAATAGTGCGACGATTTCAATCCATCTTATTTTCCTTCCAGCAATCATTTCCATCCATCGACAGGGAAGCGCACGGCAATCGTCAGTTGCTTTTGTCTGATGCAGCGAGAAGCACATCGCGCCGCGCACGGAGCCATCTTTTACGTTAGCATGGACTGGATTACATCCTGCAGCCTTAGGTTGGCCGCAGCCGCGAAAAACAAACACAGGCGTCTGATAACTTTCCGAATGCGGACGTTGACAGCTGGAGGTTGTCTGGAGGTTTCGAGGTTAGTATTGGTTGCATACCGCGCGCGAGGGCGGATGAGTTGAACAGTGAGAGCGCAGTATGAGCCGGATAAGTTCTAAGCAGAGCAATCGCATCTTTACGTTGAGAAGAAGCCTTTAGAGCAGCCTCTATTCGAAATCCACATTAAGTTTCGCTGCAAGAACAATAAGTTGTGCAAGACGCACCAGTGCATTTTGATAGGATGGGAATACACAGAAGGCATCCGTAAGTTTGTAACGAAGTATGAGACATTGGACGCGGCTTTTATGAGGCTAGGAGATGCTCTAAGGAAGAGGTACATGGATCCGGCCAAACGGACATTTGCGCTTATGGGAACTCACTTCAAGTATGGTTCCTGGATGGTTGCACAGCTGTATGCGTTCCCTCGTAATATCTCTCCTCTCCTCTTCTAATGTAGTTGATTTCAATTTCGTGTAGTTTTTTGGAAATGGAACGCCGGTTACAACGCTTCTCGCACACCGTGAATCTGAACGATGGAACGATGAGCCACACGCATGACTCGCGAAATCAAAAGGGTGACGCGCGCGATGCTTCCGGCGCTGCTCACAGTGTCGTCGTGGCATCGGCCTCGGCCTTAGGCTCACGAATCATTGCAGCCGAGGAAGTCGATCGCGCGTTTGGAATGCCGGTGGGCAAGCTTCGCGGGCGCGCTGGCATCACGTCGCTCGCTTACGCTGCTGAGGGCGAAAACGAATTGGTCCTCGGCGCGCGAGCAGCGGAGGAAGCGTTGCGCTCTGCTTCTTGCGGCGTTCAGCAACTTGACTGGATCGTTGCTACCAGCGAAACGCACCATAATTACCCGCCGCTTTCGGCGCAGCTTCATTCCCGTTTGCTCGCCAGAGAAAACTGCGCCGCACTTGACGTTGGCGGCGCCTGCCTGGGTTTGCTCAATGCCCTCGCTGTTGCGCAATCACTTATAGGTTCCGGGCAAGCAAAAAATATTCTCGTAGTCACTGCTGATGTTCATAGCCGCACGCTCACCCCTGGCCGGGTGGCCGGCGAATTTGGCGGCTTATTCGGCGACGGCGCAAGCGCTTTCCTGCTTCGCGACAACAACAGCAATGGTGCAAGCGGAGGGTACCTGCTCGGAGAATTTATTTTTGGCTGCGCCGGCCAGTATGCCGCGGCCATTCAAGTCAGTGATTCGAAGGATGGAAGCCTCCAGGTGCAGTTCGACGGAGAAGCGCTTTCTCGCGCGGCTATCACGCGCATGGAAAAAGTTCTTGCAGCGGTGGAATTGCGCAGCGGCATTCCTCGGACGTCCGTAGGCAGTTTTGCGACCCACCAGCCGAATCCGCGCCTGGTGACGCTACTTGCGAAGCAGTGCGGTGTTCCTAAAAGCGCGTTTCCGTCGGTGGCCCGAGTTTCTGGGAACCTCGGATCATCCACTTGCGGCGCGGCCCTTCATGAATCATTGCGCAACGCTTTGAGTCATGCTCCCGGCGACCGACTGCCGATCTTTCTCGCTTCGCTCGGTCCCGGCCTTCTCTTCGGTGGTGGCTGGCTCACGCCTCACGTTTGAAGAAGTCGATTCGGATGCTGCTCGCGGTCAATAGCAGGATGCCTGTGTCACAACTTTCGATTTCCGGGTCACGTAAGAAAACGAAAGACCAAGAAGCCAAAAGCAAAGGAATTAGAAAATGGAGCTAGAAACTGAACACTCTCTTTACGGTGCCGGACGCGTCCGAGCCGTGAAGCTAATGTCAGCCGCCGGCACAACGCATCCTTGCAATGGCGGCCAGCCCGGATCGGTCATCACGTTTCGGCAAAGTGAGCCAATCGCGTTGCTGATTTGCGATGGATCGACGGCGCCATTCAGCCCCTCCGTGTACACCGTGTAACTGTGTCCGACGGCGAGCGCGTCAATTTCATAGCTGCCGTCAAATTGTGCCGGCCCAGGCGAAACGCAACTCCATCCAGCAAACGTCGCTCCCACAACCGCGCCGGTGCTTGCGTCCACGGCCACTACCTGCGCACCGAAAACTCCTGTCACACCTGGAGGCGAAGCCGGTAGAGCCAGCGGATTCGCAGGAAAAACGCGTCCGCTAATCACACCCTGGTGCACCGCATCTGTGGGATCGGGGTAGAGAACGCGCAATCCCGTGCGGTCATCATCGCTAAGCGGGGCATCAGGCTGCTGAGCCGTTGGGCGCATTCCGCTGAAGGTGCCGGTCGCCGGCGCGAAGGGAAACATAATCGCGCTCCAAACTGCGGAATGGCTGAAGCCGAGGAAGTGACCGAGTTCGTGGGTTAACAGCGATTCGAGATCATAAGCTTTCGGATTTGCGGCCAGCGCCAGCGGCGTGGCATACGCCGTATTTGAATCGCTTGGATTGAAATAAATATCCGCGTCGAGAATTTGTCCCAGCTGAGTGGAAATCGCGCTGCTGCCTACTTGAACGCCGAGGCGGTCGGTTGTGATCACTCTGGTGAACGCGAGCACGCCCGGTGTGAAGGCCATGTCCGCCTGATCGAAGCAAATGGAGTTCACACCGTCGGGGCCGCAGGCGGTCTGCGTGGCCGTGCGCGACAGCGGCGTGAATGTGGCGGGAACAAGTGTTGTTCCGCTGACGCCGCTCCACGCCGCCAACGACTGGGCAATCACCTGTTCAATCTCCGTCAGCCGTCCGCTTGCGGTCTGGTTCTGCGTCAGGATGGTCAGAGGATTTGAGTTCAACGCTGTGCTCCATCGAACGGCAATGCTACCGCCGGAGCTGAGCTGATGCGCGCGCACCGGGCAAGCCGAACCGCCCGACACGGATACCGGCTGACGAACGTCTGGCACGAGCATGTTGAAGGAATAGGCGTCTGCCAGCAGGGCAAAGGACATCGCATAAAACATCGCAAAAAGGATCGAGCAAATTCGTTTCACGCACAGTCTCATTTTTCCGCCCTCCCATTTTTAGACGATTAAGGGGTTTTTTCTTCCAGCGCCTTCCGGAGTTTCAGCTGAAAAATAGTGATCGGCAGGCTCCGAATCCCGCCGTGCCGGAACTGACGCGTTCGAGGATCGAACACCGGGGCGGTGGCCGAATCCTGCGTCACGCGTTCCATCCCCGTTCGAGGATCGCAATCGATTCGAAACGTCCCTTGCGACCAACCCAGCACGCGAAACGGTTCGCCTTCGCGCCCCCAGAGAAAAACGTATGCTTCCTCGCCCAGTCGAAACGCCGGCACTCCTTCGATTCGCGAATGCAGATTTCCGACTCTGCCGCCGAGCATGCGCACGCTGACCACGCCGGAGAGCAGGCCTTTGTTTACTTCCACCGTTTCAAAACGGGTTTCTGTCCAAATCTCACCGCCTTGCCAGCGGCTTTCCACGCCGATGCAGCGGAGCCGGGCCACGGCCGTAGCCTGATTCACGAGTTCCTCGAAGCGCAGGCGTGAAAGAGTTGTCGCGTTGGCAGCCACTGCGAGCAGCGCAAGACCCGCAAGGAATAAAATCCATAAGAATCGACGCCGTTGCACAAAGCTCATTTCAATGCACCTCCAGAACGCCGCTCGCGGCGGTCTTATCGAGATTTGTGTTTTGTATGAAAACCGTGCGCGCACCGGGCGATGCGGTTGCCGGGACTTGCAGCGTGAGATGGATGATTCCGAGGCCCGCGGGTTGCTTGGAGATAACCGCGACGTCGCCGGGCCCGGACACCGTGTAGCTCATGCTGGTGTCGAGTCCGCTCTGCGAAAAAATGCAAATGTCAGAAGTGGTAGTGCCGCTCGTGGGCCGCTGCAAGGGAATCGCACTGCCGCCCAGCGTGCACGCATTACTTGCTGTGTTGAATTGCCCCAACGCGCCGACGTTCAGGTCCACGTCGTTGCCCGGCACGGAAACTCCCGCCGTCGTCGGGTCTACGACCACGATGTCCTTTCCCGTGGCGACCGGAGCGCTGCCGCTGAGGGCAATCACTTCGTCCGAGACGTTTGGCGCGACGACCATCAGCACTACGGCATTTGAGGATTTGCCGCCCGGATTTTGAATCTGGACGGACAAACTGCCGGCCACAGCTACGTCAGCAGCCGTTACCGGTGCGGTGCATTCCAGTGCGGAAGTACAAGCCGTTATACGCGATGTCCCGCCGATGAGCATGGCCGATCCCGGCCCGGGGCTGGATGGCGTGAACCCGCTGCCGTCGACTTTCAGAGTGAAGCCTTGGGCGGCGCCGGCGTACACGCTGGAAGGATGCAAGGTGAGGATGTTCGCGCCCGTGGAAATCGCCACGTTGGCAATGCCGGATTGAGACGTATCATCGCTGCTGATGGCCAAGACTTGAATCGCATCGGGAATCGGCGGGACGCTGGGCGCAGTGTAGATTCCATTGGCATTGATCGTCCCGCAGACAGCCGCAGACGAACACGCGGTGCCCTGGATTTGCCAGACAACGTTTTGATTGGCGGTCCCGAGCACCGACGCCGTGAATCCCTGCGCGGCCAGCGGCGCGAGCGTGATGCTTGCAGGTTGCACGGAAACGAGCACGTGATTGATCACGGTGATCTGCGTGCTCGCGCTTTTCGCGGAATCGGCCGCGCTGACTGCCGTGGCGCTCACGGGATTCGGGGAAGGAATAGCGCCCGGCGCAACGAAGTCCACTTGCGGCGTGGTGGTGCTCGTCACCGTTTGGCAGGGATTCGAGCCAACGACGCAAATCAGCCCCAGCGTTGTGTTTCCGCCTACAACTCCGTTTACGTTCCAGATGACTCCGGTATTCGACGTGCCGTTGACCTGAGCGCTCAACGTCACGCGATGATTCGCGGCCAGCGTTGCCGTGGAGGGAGAAACACCCACGTTCACTCCCGGTTGAATCGCGACAGTTGCTTGCGTTTTTTTCGATGGGTCCGCCTGCGGAGTGACGGTCACCGTGACGGTGTTCGGGCTTGGGGCCGTGCCGGGAGCTGTGTAGGTTGCCGAATCCGAAAGAGAATTTCCCCCCACCGTTTGCGTCGTGACCACCGTCAAAGTTCCGCAGGAACTGCCGCTGCACCCCGGGCCGCTTAACGCCCAACTCAACGCAGCATTGGGGTTCGAGCCGGGAACGGGCGTTAGCGTCGCGACGATTGTGGCCGTTGCTCCGGCTGGCACGCTCGCTGGCGCGGAGAGTTGCAGGGAAAAGCTGCTGGTGATGGCGACGGCTACGGAAATCTGTTTTGAAGGATCGGCGACGCTTTGCGCAGTCAACGTCGCGCTTGCCGGCGATGGCAGAATTTGCGGCGCGGTGTACTTGCCGCTGGCATCCACCGTTCCGCACCCGCCGCTGCAAGCCGGGCCAGAGAGGCTCCAGCGCACCGCCGTATCGGGATGGCCGTTACTGGTGGCCGTGGCTTGAAATGGCTGCGACGCGCCGAGTTCCACACTTGCGGGGTTCGGCGCCAAATTTAACGAGATATCGCTGGTGATTGCCAAGCTACCGCTGCCCGATTTTGTTGAGTCGGCGTGGCTCGTGGCCGTGACTAGCACTGTCGCGGGAGATGGCAGGTCGGCAGGCGCGGTGTAAACTCCGCCAGAAGTGATCGTTCCCTGTCCCGCGCTCCCGCCCGGCACGCCGCTGACGCTCCAACCAACCTCGATGTCGGTTGTGTTCGTGACCGTCGCTGCAAAAGTCGCCTGGCCCCCGAGGACCAACGATCCGGCTGCCGGCGTCACGGTGACTGTGATGGATAGAGGAGGCGGAGGTGGCGGCGGGGGAGCACTTGCTGAGCCGCAGCCAAGGGTCCACGCTCCCTCTGCAAGCAGCGCGGTGAACACAATTGTCCTGGTCCTGAAACTTTTTTCGCTGCGTTGCGAGAGGGACCGCATACCCTCCCAAAAGCAGGCAAAGGGCCAGCGAAGGGGGGAGGAATTGGCGGAAGCAAATGCAGGATAGTCAAACCACTGCGCCTTGAAGAAACTGCCTTGAATCAGCACTTTGGCGAGTTCCAAGAATCAGGCTTTGCCTTCCTGCCACCCACTGAGTTGGATCCCGACCAAACCCTTGGACTTAGCTTCGTTCTGATTTGGAACCGGGCGGGTACAGTGCTGTTTCAATTCGGAACCGGTCGTTCGGACAAATTCCTGCGTTGACTTCCATCCTTGTCCCTCCAATAATCCGCGCATGCCTCGTCCCGATGCCGTTCGCCGCGTCAAGAGCTACTCCGCTGCCGACGGTTACGTTTATCAGTATTATTTTTTCGCAGGGGATCGTGCGCAACGGAATGGCGCTCTCGGCGGCGAATTCACTTATGTGGTTTCCGTCGATCGGAAATCGGCGTTCCCGTTCAAGATCTTCGTCAAGCAATCGGCGATGGAGGCTTGGGCAAAGGTAAATGGCCGTCCGCTTTCGAGCAGCGAAGAATACGCCGTCGCCAAGATGCGCCTTTTTCAGGCGTTCGATGATGGATCCGTCAAGCCCGCGCCGGAAGGCCAGCAACCTGGGGAAGTGTTCGTGGATGAGTCCAACCTGGAAGAGATGCTTGGGCGGTTGGGGATCTAGCCTGAATCCCCTCTAGCGTTAGGAAATCCATTCTTTCCCATCGAACCTATTCTCAAGTGGTGGCGTCTGGTTAGTTGTAGGGAGAGAGCGGGCGTTCGAGGCCCGCACGGATAACCAATGCAGGAGCTGGTTCTGGTTCAACCAGGTCGCACGGCCGGCCGTCTTACGCCCGCACATAACAACAGCCGTCTTACGGCCGCACATAACAACGACCGTCTTACGGCCGCACATGACAAGGAGGAGGAGCTGGAGCACGGAACCGCCCAGGCTGAGACGCGGCGCGAGTTCGAGGAGCGCCTCGCCGAGTGCGGCCCGCTGGCCTATCGCGTGGCACGGGGCGTCTTGCGCAATACCGCGGACGCCGAAGATGTGGCTCAAGAAGCGTTGCTGCGCGCCTACCGCCGGTTTGATCGGCTGCGCGACCGCACACGCTTTCGCGCCTGGCTCGTTCGCATCGCGTTTCGGCTCGCGCTGGACCGTTTGCGCTCCGGGAAACGTCGTGAACTGCGCGACACGCTTTGGTCGCAACCGGAATACCACCCGCCTGCCGCGAACGCCGAAGACATCGCCGCTTCGAATGAGTTCCAGGCGCATCTCGATAATGCCTTAGCGGAATTGCCGGACAAACTGCGGCTGGTCCTGCTGCTCGCGGCTATGAAAGGCCACACCATCGACGAAATCGCGGGCATGCTCGGTCTTTCCACGGGCACGGTGAAATCCAGAATTTTTTATGCACGAAGACAACTAGCGGAGAAATTGCGATGCCATGCAAACATTATAAAGAAGCGTTGATCGAAGCTGCGGCCAGCGCCGAACCGCAAGGTGATCTGCGGGCGCACCTCGCCGGGTGCGCTGATTGCCGCGCCGCATACGAACAGGAATGCTCCCTTTTTGCCTCCATCGACGCCGGCCTTCACATCACCGCCAACGCCCAACTTCCCAGCTCTCTTTTGCCGCGTGTCCGCGCCCGCCTTGATGTAGAAGCCACGCCACAGCGTCGTTGGATCCAGCCTCTGGTCTTTGCTGCGGCAAGCGTTGCTCTCGCATTTGCAATCTTTCTGTTTGTATGGCCACATTACTCAGGTCCTGATAACCAAGCGAAACAGACTCCTCGCATCCCGGTCAGCGAGCCACCAACGACCAATGATCACGACCAGAATTCTGTTCCAGGTACGCAAGCCGTTTCCTCCAACGTGAATAATTCCTACAGACAAGCGCGCTCCACCTTATCGAGCACCACGGCGTCTAGCCATCCAGAAGTCCTCGTTCCTCCTGACGAACGCGAGGCGCTTGCCCGTTTCGTCGCTACATTGCAGGAGCACGGCGACGTGGCCGTTGCCTTGGTGCCCCCGGCCCCGCAGACGAAAGACGAGCCGGCCAGCCTCGAACCGCTCCAGATCAAAGAGCTGGAGATCAAGACGCTGGAAGAACGGCAAACCGAAGTGTCGGACGGAGCAGGGCAGAGACGGTAGCGGATGGTCGAATCAATTTCGAATGAATGCGGAGGATAAAATGAAGAGATCGATGATTTCGTTGATGCTGCTACTGTTTGGAGTACTCTCACCATTTTGCCTGGCCCAGGACAAGCAGAAAGCCGAGGATGGTCAGAAGGCAGAGGTGCGGACGACTCCCGTCAAAGTGCAGATCGTCTTCACGGAGTTCGAAGGCGACAAGAAGGTCAAGAGTCTTCCGTACACTCTCTACATCAACGCTCTTGACGCACCCGAATTGAAACCGGGCTGGGTCAAGCTACGGGTTGGAAGTCGTGTGCCGATTTACACTGGCGGCACCAAGGAAAACATGACTTACCTGGATGTGGGCACCAATATCGACGCTCGCTCCGCCTACGCTGGAGAGGGCCGCTTATTGCTCTATTTGAGAATCGAGCGTTCGTGGGTGGAAGGCGGTGTTTCCGTCCCCGTGGCGAAATCGGATAGCTCCGCATCGGAAACTTCAAGCGGACATTTCCAGGAGCCCATTGTCCGCCAGTTTGTGTCAGAGTTCGACCTGAAATTACGAGAAGGACAACCAGTCGAGAGCACTATGGCTACAGATCCCCTTAGCGGAAAGGTGCTCAAGGTGGACGTCAGCTTCACGATTGTGAAGTGATTCTTGCTGGGTATCAGATTGTCTAGACCAGATTCTTCAGAGCGGCGGATAAATCGGAGTGCGAAAATCGGTAGCCCGTTTTTTCTAATGCCCGTGGTATGACGCGCTGGCTGGACAACAGCAGCGCGTCCGCCATTTCGCCCAGCGCGAGCCGCAGCGCAAACGCGGGGGCAGGGAAGAGCGCGGGCCGGCGCATCGCTTTCGCCAGCACTTGTGTGAATTCCGCGTTTTGCAGCGGCTGCGGCGAAACAATATTGATCGGGCCTCTCGCGGAATTGCTCTCGATCGCGAATCGCAAAATCCCGACGACGTCTTCGAGAGCCACCCACGACATCCACTGCTGTCCGGAACCCAGTTTTCCCCCAGCTCCAAATTTGAAGGGCACCAGCATTTTCGGCAGCGCTCCGCCCTCCCGCGCCAAAATAATTCCGAACCGCGCCAGCACCACGCGAATCCCCAGCGCCTCGGCCTTCAACGCTTCCGCTTCCCATTCCTGCGTCAGCCCGGCCAGAAAACCCGTACCTGGCTTGCTCTCCTCGGTCAGCGTTTCGTCACCTCGATCGCCGTAAATCCCAATCGCGGAGGCCGACACCAGCACGCTCGGCCGCGCATTCATCTTTGCCAGTGCGTTTACCAGCGAGCGTGTCGTATCGATCCGGCTCGTGCCCAGCAACTCTTTCCGTTGCGTTGTCCAGCGCCCGTCCGCAATCGATGCGCCTGCGAGATTCACCACCGCATCGGCGCCAACTCCCGCGCCACCCAATTCTCCCGTCGCCGGATTCCATGCCACGGCGAATCCTTCGTTCGCTCCCTCGCCGGACGCACTCTGCGGCCGCACCAGCCGGCACACGGTGTGCCCAGCCCGCGCCAAAGTTTGTCCGAGCGCGCTTCCCACCAATCCCGACGAACCCGTCACCAAAATCTTCATTTTTCCTCTTTGCGTCCCAGTGTTACGCGCCAACAAAATTCCAGCTACCCTCACGCTACGCAACCGGTATCCTATGGTCAAGCCATCGAAACTTTCAAAATATATTGTGGTGATGAAGGTGTTGAATCAGTTGTAGGGGCCGCCCGCCGCGGCGGGCGGGCCGCTGCCACCCCTAACCAGGCTGCATCAGGTGCCGCTTGTCCCACTGGCCCCCTCACGGAGCACAGGTTACAATTCCCCTGTGCCACCCGTCTCACAAACAATTCGCGTCAAGGTCTTGTTTTTCGGCCGTCTCAAGGAACTCACTGGCCGCGCGGAGGATTCCATCGAGTTCGCAGACGCCACGACGATCGAGCAACTCTTCGCACTCTACTCCGCGCGCCATCCCGAGCTCGCAAAATACCGCTCCTCAGTCGTCGCTTCGCGCAATCAGGAATTTGCCGCTTGGGACACGCCTCTCCGCGCTGGCGACGAAGTCGCCTTTCTCCCTCCCGTGAGCGGCGGCTGACGCATCCCCATGGCGACTCTTCCCCACGATGACATCTACCAACTGGTGCGCGAGCCCATCGACATGGCCGCGCTGGCCCAACAGGTGCGCGCTCCCGAAGACGGCGCCATCGTCACCTTCGACGGTTTTGTCCGCAATCAATCTCATAATCGTGCCACGCTTTACCTCGACTACGAAGCCTACGAATCCATGGCCGTCGCCAAAATGCGCGAAATCGGCGCCCAACTTCACGAAAAATACCGCATTCACCGCGTTGCCATGGCCCACCGGCTTGGCCGCCTCGAAATCGGAGAGACCAGCGTCTTCATCGCGGTCAGCGCGCCGCACCGCGCCGCCGCTTTCGATGCCTGCCGCTTCGCTATCGACACCCTCAAGCGCACCGTGCCCATCTGGAAGAAAGAGTACTTTGCAGACGGCGCCGTGTGGGCCGACGGGGAACTGCCGCCAACGCCCGCGGCGACACCCCGCTCAGAATCTGCATCATAACTTCCAATGTCGATGACCCCACTTCGCCTCCACGCCACATTGCTCTTGGCCGTCGCAGCACTCCTCATGGCCGGGTTCGCGTTCAGTCAGGACAAACCCGACCGTCCTCCCTGGGCGCAGAAGCCGAAGCCGGTCTCCACCGCGAACTCCAAATCCACTTCGACCGCGCCTCCGACGTCGGCACCAGATGGCGCGCCAGGAAAAATCGTTCAGCCTACGCCAGCCGCCTCTGGGGACGATTCGCAAGATCCTGCCGGACAGCGCGGCCGCATCCGCGTCAATGTAAACCTCGTCAGTGTTCTCGTCAGCGTCCTCGACGATAAAAACCGGCCCGCACCCGACCTCCCCAAGGAAGCTTTCCAACTCTTCGAAGAAGGCCTCGAGCAGCAGATCAATAAGTTTGAGCCGGAAACTTCGCAGCCTCTGGATCTCGCGATCATGATCGACGCCAGCCTCAGCGCCCACAAGGAGATCAGCTTCGAGCAGGAAGCCGCCGCCCACTTTATCCGCCAAGTGCTGCGCCCCGGCGATCGCCTCTCCGTTTTCTCGTTTGATGAAAATGTCACGCAGCTCGCCGCGTTTTCCGATAACGTCCCCGTGCTGCAAGCCGCCGTTCGTAAAATGCCGGCTGGCGCAGGCACTTCGATTTACGACGCCGTGCTACTCGGCTCGCGCGCGCTCGAGCGCCGCGGAGAAGACCGCCGCCGCGTCATCATCATGATCACCGACGGCGGCGAAACCACCAGCAGCGCTGACTTTGACGCCGCCCGCAAAGAAGCCGTGCGTTCCAACGCCCTCCTTTACACCATCGTCATCCGCCCGGTCAAAAACGAAAGCGGCCGCAACACCGCCGGCGAGCACGCCCTCGAGACCATGACCGACACCACCGGCGGCGCCATGTTTTATCCCGACACGCCCCAGGAGCTCACTGCCATCTTCGATCGCATCGATCGCGAACTCCGCACCCAATATCTCCTCGCCTATTACCCCACCCCGCGCGGCCCCGCCAACACCTACCGCTCCATCGTCGTCACCGTCGACCCCTCCTCCTACCACGTCCGCCACCGCAAGTCCTACCTCTCCGGCCCCCAATGAATTTTTGTCTTGTCCTGACATCATAGCGGCCGCCTTCTTACTCTGAGCGAAGGCGAGTGCCCCGGATGACGAATCCCGAGTCTTTCAAACTTTCTTCGATCGTGCGAGGAGGTTTTCTCAATGCTCAGAAATCAAAATAACACGGAGGGTGCCCCAGGTTCGAAGTTTGAACCTGGGTTTTGGGGTTGCCTTCTCTTGTCACTCTTCCACGTCGATCACCACCAGCCCCGGAGTTCCTCCCAGTTAAAACGATCAACTGGGGGTGGCGCGGCGTGACGAATCTCTAGTCACTCAGCCTCGTCTCGAGCGACCGAGGAAGCCTTCGCCCACTCACAACTCAAAACAAGACGGAGGGTGCCCCAGGTTCGTCGTTTGAACCTGGGTCTTGGGGTTGCCTTCTCTTGCACTCTTCCACGTCAATCGCCACCAACCCCGCCGCTCCTCCATGGTAAGACCCCCAACTGCTCCACTGCCAATCTCTAGGATGCCTCACCAGTCCGCGAATCACCGGATTCGCGTGCATGTAATTCAATTTTTCCCTCTTCTTTCCTTGGCT
>Ga0137409_10004186_pt1 | contig 15182 bp, 10 predicted proteins | sample CZODoug1_16funga_FD_122059 | JGI IMG/M metagenome (GOLD analysis project Ga0137409, IMG submission 122059) | Vadose zone soil fungal communities from Angelo Coast Range Reserve, California, USA - CZODoug1_16fungal (Hybrid Assembly) | ecosystem: Environmental > Terrestrial > Soil > Vadose zone... | reverse complement strand
ATGACACATGATCGGTGCCGCCCATTTCACGCAGCGTCGGCTCTGAAAGCCCGACTTCCTTCGCGCGGGCAAGGGGATTCAGCACGTACGAAAGTGTTTCGCGCGCCTGATAATTTCCCATCAGTCCAATCGTCAAGGTTTTTCCGGTTCCGGTGTCATGCACAAGCACGGCGGAAATTTTCCCTAGCTCGGCCTTGTGCTGCTTCACGTACTCTTTCGAGCCGTTCAAGCCCTGCTCTTCGCCAGTGAACAAAACGAACCGTATTGTGCGTTTTGGTTTCACGCCGGACTTCATCAGTGCACGTGCTGCTTCCAGCACCGCCATCGAACCGGTGCCGTTATCTGTCGCGCCCGTACCCAAATCCCACGAATCCAGGTGCGCGCCGAGGATTACAACCTCATCCGATTTTTCGGTTCCTGGAAGCTCCGCAACGGTGTTGTACACCTCCACTTCGCCCTTGTTGAAGCTGCCCTCGACGTTCACTTCCGCTTCGACCGCTCCTGCATCCGCCAAGCGCCACAACTGCCGGAAACTTTCTCCGGTCGCATACGCAGCAGGAAACGACCCGGGTTTGTAATCGCGCGAGATCGTAGACATATTCTCAAGTCCATAGAGTTTGTCCGAACCAAACAGCACCGCCCCGGGCTTTTCTTCGGAGAGAAATTTCAATTCCGCACGTATCGTTCGAATATATGCGCGAAAATTGAACGGTTTGTCGCTCTTCGGCCGGGCAACAGGAATCGCGTCGTCAAGCCACGGCGTAGCCAGTGGATTCAGCGGCGGTTGCATGTCTCGGGGACGGCCCAGCAAAACAATCGCGCCTTTGAGTTTGCCTTTGTACTGCTCGAGTTCTTCCGGATTGTTGATTGCGACTCCGACGACTTTTCCACGCAGCGTTCCCTTCGTGTTCGGTGACCATGCCGCTGCCGCCAGCGTAAGTTCGTGCATCGCCGGCGAAGTGATTTTTCCCCACGCACCTGTGCCCGCCCCTCGCGTCCAACTGTTCGCGATTTTCCACGGCTCCTGATGCACGTTCGCAAGCCCGATGCTCTTGAACTGCTCCGCCGCCCATTCACTCGCTTGCTTGAGTTGCGGCGTTCCCGTCATCCGGGGCCCGATGCTGTCGGTCAGATGAGTCAAATCCGCCTTCAACTGCGGCACATCCGCTTTTACCTGTTCCAAAATTCTTTTGTCGGCATCTGAAATGGGATCCGGCAACGATGCCGCCGCTTTTCGCGCTGCGTCATCCGGCTGATAAGGCAGCGGCCGCCGAGGCAACATCTCCGGAAGCTGGGCCGTGTTGTACGCCCACGCCGCCAGAACTTGCGCGCCCTGATTCAAGTCGTCCTTCCACACTTTGTCGAATGTATCGGATTGGCTGTGATGTGTCTTGGTGTACTCGGCTCCATCCTGAATGCACCAAAAACCCGGCACGCCGGCGTCATCAAAGGAAGCGTGGTCCGTTCCAAACGTGCGCACTATGCTTGGCTCGAGCAGCTTCAAATCGCCCAGCGGCGCCAATACTTTGTCCACGATCTCGCGGTCCTGATAGTTATCATGCAACCCGATCGTCAAAACTTTTCCCGTGCCGGTGTCATGCACAAGCGCGCCCGAAATCTTGTCGAGCTCGTCCTTGTGCGCTTCCACGTACCTCTTCGAACCGACCAGCCCTTCCTCTTCCCCACTGAACAGCACGAATCGAATCGTGCGTTTCGGCTTCAAATTGAGCTTCGCGAGCGTTCGCGCCGCTTCCAGAACCGCCGCGCTGCCCGTGCCGTTGTCGGTCGAACCCGTGCCCAAATCCCACGAGTCGAGATGCGCACCGAGAATCACGACCTCATCCGGCTTTTCGCTGCCGCGAATTTCCGAAACCGTGTTGTACACATCCATCGGCACGTCGCCGATTGTGTTTGTAATTTCAATTTCCAACTCAACGGGACCATGTTGCAGCAACCGGTAAATCATCCGATAGCCCTCACCAGTGATGAACGCGGTTGGAATCGGCCCGATGTCGAATTTTTCGCCACCCACTCCGGTCATATTCAACAGGGCGTGAGGCTTGTTCGAGTCTCGCAGCACAACGGCAACACCTTCTTGCTTGAAGAATTCATTCCGCTCACGGGCCGCTCCGGCCAACACGGCAAATGGCGACGGCGGAATCGGATCGCCCTTTCGCGGCAACGGCGCCTGCATCGGCCGAGCCACATCCGCGAACGGTTCATCTTTTGGCGGAGGCGAAAGTGATTCCGGCTTCTGGGCGATAACGATCGCGCCCTTCAGCTTTCCGCGAAATTTCTCGAAATCTTCTTTCTTCTGCGCGTCGAAATACACGACAGGCCCGCGCACAAGCCCACTCGTGCTCGGCGCCCATCCAGCCGATGCAATGGTCAGCGGATGTTCCGCCGGCGCGATGATGCGCGCCTTCGCCGTGCCACGCGTCCACGAATGGGCGATCTTCCACGGCTCCAGATGCACGTTCGTAAGTCCATATTTGCGGAACAGCTCGGCGGTGTAATCGTTCGCGGCCTTCAACTGCGGTGAGCCAGTCAATCGCGGGCCGATGTTGTCGGAGATGTATTCCAGATTTTGCGCGGCTTCGCTGTGGTCCCGAATCTCCGCGAGAATCTGCGCGTCTGCAGCTGCGAAAGGGGACGTGTCATCCGGCGCAGGAAACGCCCATCCTTTCATCACGGTCACAACCAGCAATACCGCGCACAACGCCACCACACGCTTTGCGTTCATCCCAGCCCCTTTAGATTGCATGTTGTAAAAATCAAAGGCCTTCTAACCACCGGCAAGGCCCCGCCCAAAACAAATCAATGACTCTATGACGCCCGTCCGGCCTTTGCCGTTACACGCTGCCGTGTTTTGCGACGCGCCTAGCAGCCTTCGGCGCAGTCTGGCACTTCGGGCAAAAATAACTGCTACGTCCCGCAACAATTGTGCGCCGAATCGGTGTTTTGCAGCGGTAACAGCTCTTTCCCTCGCGTCCGTAGGCGCGATGGCGCCGCTGATATTCCCCCGGCCGGCCTTCTGCGTCAAGAAAATCGCTAATCGAAGAACCGCGCAGCGTGATGGCCTCATGCAATACTCCCTGTAAGGCTTTGCGCAATTTCCGCGCTTCCACAGGAGACAATTTTGACGCAATTCGCATCGGATGAATTCGCGCGCGCCACAAGCTTTCATCGGCATAGATATTCCCGACGCCGCGCAGCGCGCTTTGATCCAATAGCAGCGCCTTGATGCGCGCCTTGTGTGATTTCAGCAGTGCCGCGAACTGCTGCTCCGTAATTTCCAGCGGGTCAGCACCGAACCGTCCGAGCTCCGCCAGCAAATGTTCCGCCGCGAGATACGCCATCCGCCCAAAGCGCCGCGCATCCGTATAACGCAGCTCGCGCCCATCATCCAGAAGAAAACGTGCGTGCGTATGTTTCGCGAATGGTTCCGCGGCAGGATGCGGCGAAAGGTGCCCCGTCATTCCCAAATGCACCAACAGCGACCCACCAGACACCGCGCCGTTCGGCTCATGCGCACTCGCTTCGCTCGAAAGCCGCACAAGCATGAACTTTCCAAATCGTTCCACTCGCTCGATGGAACTTCCCGGCAAGTACCGTTCAAGCGCGGCAGGATCGTCTATGAAGTCCGTCTTCCCAAGCGTCACGGAAACAATGCGCCGCCCAGCAACGGTCAATTGCAGTCCTCGTGCGACGGTTTCAACCTCAGGAAGTTCCGGCATATATTCGCACCGTCAACTTAACACAGCGCCCCTCCGAAATTCATGGCGAGGCCTAGCGATTCCATCCTGCATTCCGTGCGCAGCAACCCATGATAAAGTTCCTGACCCGGAGGTAAATTGTGAAAAACCGTTTGCATCTTCGATTTGCCGTACTTTTCTTCGCGTTGCTTGCGGCCACGGCTGCCCACGCGAAAAAACCGGAGACCGGCTTCCTTGACCGGACGGTCATCGTTCAGGGCACCAGTTACAAATACGAAGTCTTCGTACCGGAGAATTGGTCGCCGAAGCAAAAATGGCCGATCATCCTGTTCCTTCACGGCGCCGGCGAACGCGGCGAAGACGGCCTCTTTCAGACCCAAGTCGGGATTGGCAAGGCGATCCGCGAACATCGCGACCGCTTTCCCGCCATCGTAGTGTTGCCGCAATGCCACAAGAATATTTGGTGGGCACAATCTCCCATGGATGACATCGCCATCGCGTCACTCGAAGCAGCGACCAAAGAATTTCACGGAGATAAAAACCGCACCTATCTGACAGGCCTTTCGATGGGCGGTTACGGTGCCTGGTATCTGGCTGGAAAGTATCCAGGCCGATTTGCCGCAATCGCCCCTATCTGTGGCGGAATCCTTGTGCCGGACATGGCGCGCATGCAGCCAGCTGAGGACGTTACCCCCTACACCGAAGCCGCAAAGAAAATCGGAAACAAAACGCCAACTTGGATTTTCCATGGTGGCGACGATCCGGTCGTCCCGGTGAGTGAATCACAGAAAATGAGCGCGGCAATGAAAGCAGTGGGCGGCGACGTACAATACACGGAGTATCCCGGCGTCGGCCACGACTCGTGGCTCAAAGCATATGACGACGCCGAATTTATCAAATGGATGCTCTCGAAATCGCTGAGCGGCAACGCCGCAACAAAATAGTTGAGCTACATCTTCTGGTGATAATTCGGGTACGGCGGATGATCCGGAATCACAACCGGATTTTTCTTCAGCGCTTCAAGCGTCAGTTGCACGGCCTTTTCGAGCTGCGCGTCATGCCCCGCCGCGACGGAGGCAGGATCGTTTTCCACTTCAACATCTGGCGCAATGCCGTGGTTTTCCACTTCCCATTCGCCGTGTAATCCATAGATCGCGGCGCGCGGCGCGGTCACTCCTCCGCCGTCGAGCAACGAAGGATAGCCACCAATGCCGACCAGCCCGCCCCACGTCCGCGTTCCAACCAGCGGCCCCAGTTTGTCTTGGCGGAACATCCACGGCAACGCATCCCCGCCGGAACCGGACATTTCGTTGATGATCATCGTCTTTGGACCGTAGATCTGCTGCATCGGCGAGCACCACTTGTCGCCTTCGCGCGTGATGGCGCAGTTGCGCAGCGGGCGCCCCAGTAAGTCAATGATGTAGTCCGCAATCGCGCCGCCGTGGTTGTAGCGCTCATCAATCACCGCGCCCTGCTTGTCCGTTTGTGCAAAATAGAAACGGTTGAAATTCACGTACCCACCGTTGGCCGTGTCCGGCACGTGCACGTATGCCAGTTTCCCGCCGCTAAGTTCGTCCACTTTGCGACGATTGTCTTCTTCCCAAGCGCGGTTCCGAAGATTACCTTCATCGTCCACGGGAACGACCGTCACCTCACGCGCATCTTTTCCATCCGCGTTCAGTCCCACCTTGATGCGGATTTGCTTCCCCGCAGTGTTCTCAAAGAACCTGTAAAGCTCGCCTGGCGCGCGGACATCTGCTCCATTTACTTCAAGCAGATATTCGCCCACCTTCACGTCCACGCCCGGCTGCGTCAGCGGCGCACGCAAATCCGGATTCCAGTTTTCTCCGTTGTAAATGCGCGCGAAGCGATAGCGTCCGTTCTCCGCCTTGTAATCTGCGCCGAGCAGTCCGCCTTTCACTTCCGGCGCCTTTGGAACATCTCCGCCAAAAATGAACATGTGGCCGATCGTGACTTCGCCGAGCATCTCGGTAAAGAGATGATTCAAATCATTCCGCCCACCTGCCGCTTTCACGTACGGCGCATACTTCTTTTCCGCGGCGGCCAGGTCTAGCCCATGGAAGTGCGGGTCGTACAGGAAATCCCGTTCGATGCGCCACACTTCGTGATACATCTGCGCCCATTCCGCTCGAGGATCCGAGTACACCTGCATGTCGTCAAGCTTCAGCGCTCCGTCTCCCGGTTTCGGCACCGCAACGGTCGCCGCAATGAACCAGGACGCAGGCCCCATGCGGTACAGAATCTTTTCTCCGTTCGCGGAAATTGCGTAACCGCTGATGTTGCTCAGGAATGGCTCCGTCTTGCGCGAAGTCAAATCGAACTTGCTCATCGTCAGTTGCGGAAAGGGCGGCCCGTCCAGCGGCTGGACAAGCGGCGTCTCCGTCACAAAAAGCGTTCCCGCCTTACCTGGATCGAGCGAAGCGTAGTTCGCAGCTTTGATCGGCAACGAAATGACGCGTTGCCCAATTCCATCAAAATCAATCGTGACGGTTACAGCTTCTTCCTTTTTGTCGTCTTTCTTTTCATCCTTCTTGTCGTCTTTTTTGTCAGTATCCTTGCCTTTGTCCTTGCCCTTATCCTTATCGGCGTCTTTTCCCTTCTCGTCCGGCTTTGCGATTTTTTCGTCGTCGCTTTGCGGCTCCACGGGATTGGGATCGCCTTTCTTCAGAACGATTGCATAAACGTTGCGCGTTACCGGCCGTTGGAAACCGGAAAGATCAAGCCACGTGCCGGATAGCCCGATGTCCGTGCTGGCAGCAAAGAAAAGATACTTTCCACCCTTGTCAAAGACGGGAAAGCGTGCGTCGCTCAATCCGTCCGTCAATTGCGTGCTCTTGCTGGCCTCGAGCGAATACACAAAAACAGCGCGTTGGTGATTCGGCAGGAATTTTGAAAATGTAATCCACTTGCTGTCCGGCGACCAGGCTGGCGTGAACGCAACTCCCCAGGCGTCATAAATGTCTGTGACGACCTTTACCGGTGTACCTTTTTCAACGTCCAGATACCACAGGTTCAGGCGCTTATCCGAGAACGCAATTTTCTTGCTATCTGGTGACCACGTCGGCTCGTAGAAAAACGACGGTGGATTTCCCAGATTGATTTTCTTCACTTCGCCCAATCCGGATTGGTTCACAAGGTGCAGAGCGTATTCGCCCGACTCATCTGAGAAAAACGCAATCCACTTGCCGTCGGGTGACCAGGCGGGATCGCGCTCAGCCACTGCAGTCGTGCGTGTCAGGTTGCGAATGTCGCCTTTTTCGCCCGGCACCGTAAGAATTTCGCCGCGCGCCTCAAAGACTGCTCGAGCTCCAGTGGGAGAAATGCTGGCATTCTGAATCTTGTCTCCGACCTTCACCCAATGCGGCCGTGTCGCGGGAAGATCTCCGGCTATTTGAATGTTTACGTGCGTGGACTTGCCGGATTTCGGATCAAATAGATAAATCCCGCCGAACTGTTCGTACACAAGCGCATCCGGCCCTCCGCTGACCGATTTCAAATCGAAGCCGTTGTTATCCACGGCCTGTTTCACAGTCTTGGACTTCGTGTCGTACGCAAAAAGCGTCCTGGGTCCATTTCTGTCAGACAGAAAATAAATCGTGTCGCCCATCCACACGGGATCATCGTCGTTCGAATTCTCACGAGGAACTCTTTCCAACTGCAAGTCGCCTAGACGAACGATGTAGATTGGCGTTGTCTGTCCGCCGCGATACCGCTTCCAGGCCTGCTGCCACTTCAGGACGGGCTGGTACGCAATGCGAGTCGCATCAGCGGAATAAGAGCCCGTCTCCGCGCGCCACATCGGCAGAACTTCCGCAACGCCGCCCTCTATGGGCACGGTATAAAGCCGGTTAAAATCCGCATAGGCTTCGCGCGGGGAATCAAAAAGTACTTTCTTGCCGTCCGGCGTCCAACCCACCACAACATCAGGCGCCGGATGCCACGTAAGCCGCTTCGGTTCGCCGCCGTCCGCCGGCATCACGTAAACGTCCACGTTTCCGTCGTATTCGCCCGTGAAGGCGATCCACTTTCCATCCGGCGAATAGTACGGCGTCGTTTCATGCCCTCCCGTCGTCAACTGACGCGCCTCACCGCCGCCGCGCGGTACGGTCCACAAATATCCGCCATAGGAAAACGTGATGTTCGTCTGGTTCACCGTAGGCCACGTCGCAAGGAGCGGCGTGTTCTCCGCCGCAGCACCAGCGGCAAAAACCATCAGCAACGGCAGAACGAGGGCAAGGCGAACACGCATAGTTCCTCCAGAAACAAAATCTTTCTTACTCGCAAAAAGAGTGAAGGCGTTGCTTACTTGGCCGGCGGCCAGAAGCCCGGCTCGGAAATTTTCCGCTCGTCTTCTTTTTCCGCGTATTTCTTTACAGCCGGCCCAATCTCCGATGCCTTGCCAATGAGCACAAACACAAGGTTGTCCTTCGGGAAGTGTTTTTCGATGATCTGCTTGGCCGATTCCACCGTTACCGCGTCAATGCGTGCTTCCAGTTGATTGATTTCGTTGTCATCCAGACCGTAAAACTCGTTGCTGGCAATCCGCGCCGCAAGCTGCCCCGAAGTTTCAATGCGCGGAGGAAACTGCCCTTTCATGTATTTCTTTGCGGTGTCCAATTGCGCGGCGGTGATTCCGTTCTTGCGGAAGTCGTCAAGCACCTTCAGCGCAAGATCAATCGCAGGCACCGTTGTTTCATTCTTCGTGAAGCTATAGATCGCAAAAGGCCCCGCCGCCTTCTGCGGTTGGAAAAAGGAGCTCGCTCCGTACGTGTAGCCGGACTCGATCCGCAACGCGGTGTTGAGCAGCGAGGCAAACGTCCCGCCGAATGCTGTGTTCACAACGCGAATCGCAACGCGGTCCGAGTCAGTCGCGCTCACACCCACGTTGCCAAAGGCGAAATACGTCTGGGACGCATCCGGCTTATCCACCAGTAGCAAGCGCTTGCCCTTCACCGGAGTGGCCGTCGGAATGTTCGCGACTGGTGCAGGCTTTGCCGGCCAAGCGCCAAAAGTCGTTTCAAGCTTCTTCTTCAACTCTGCAGCATTGAACTCTCCCGCCACTGCCAGAATGGTGTTCGCGGGCACATAGTTCGCTTCATAGAACTTTGAAATGCCGTCGCGTTGAATTCTCTTCAGCGAGAGTTCATCGCCCCCCTCCGGCCGTGCGTACGGATGAGTGCCGTACAAATATCCGCCGTAATAATTGAAGATGACCGCTTCCGCTTCATCCTTAGAAGCCTTCACGCCGTCAATGCTCTGCGCAAGCAGCTTGTCCACCTCCGTTTGTGGAAAGTTGGCGTGCAGCACTGCGTCGCTGAACAGGTCCAGTCCGCGATCCAGGTCTTTGGTGAGAAATTCGGCGGAAATGGACGTGTAATCGTCGCTCGCTCCCGAGTCGAACGACCCGCCGATGAAATCGAGGTCGCTCGCAAACTGCTGCGCCGTCCGTTTTTGCGTACCTTTTCGCAAAAGCCCCGCGGTAATGGTCGCCAGTCCCTCTTGCCCCGCAGGATCGGCGGCCGAGCCTGTCTTCACGATCGCCGAAAAGCTCACAATCGGCACGCCGTGCTTTTCCATCACCAGAAGCGTCAGTCCATTTTTCAAAACAACCTTTTCGTGAGGCGGCAGCTTCAGCGTCTGCGTGGAAGCGGCCACGGCAAACGCGAGCAATGCCGCGAGAAAGCAAAAAAACCTGCCGATGCGCTTTGGGCTGCTCATTGTTTTGCCTTCCCCTCATTTTCCGGGAGCAACGTTGCCACCGTCCGGTTGTTCGGACCGAAATATTTCGCGGCCACCCTCTGCACGTCCTCTTTCGTCACGGCGCTGTAGTTTTTTGCGGCATCGAACAGCCGCGTGTAGTCGCCGAAGTAAATCTCGTACGTCCCAATCGTATTCGCGCGTCCATTAATCGTGCGCATCTGGTGATAAAACTCGACGAGCCGAATGTTTTTCGCCTTTTCCAGTTCCTGATCCGAAATCAGCGATGCCGTGGCTTTGTTCAGCTCTTCGTAAATCTCTTTTTCGCACGTTGCCGGATCCACTCCCTGCTTCGGCTGGGCAGTGATAATCGCCAGTGTCGGATCGAACCCCGGCTGCACCTCGGACAGAACGCCCAGCGCAATCTGGTCCTTATCTACGAGCCGCTGGTACATTCTCGAACTCTCCCCCTGAAACAACACCGTACGCAAAATGTTCAGCGCATAGAAATCTGGATCGTTCGTCTTTGGAATGTGATACCCAATCATCAAGAGTGGCAATTCTGCCGGCTTGTGCACCACAAGCCTTCGTTCCCCAAGCTGTTCCGGCTCGACCGTCGTCACTGGCGGCGGTGGCGCATGTGTCGGAATCGGCTCGATGTATTTTTCGCAAAGTTGAAAAATCTCGTCCGAAGTTACGTCGCCCACAACAACCATCGTCGCGTTGTTCGGCGAATATCCCATTTCAAAATGGTGTTTCAAATCGTCCATCGTCCAGCGCTCGATGTCGCTCATCCATCCAACCACCGGCCACTGATACGGATGTGCAATGTATGCCGTTGCCCAAAGCTGTTCGTCGAGCAGCCCCCCGTTGTCATTGTCCGTGCGCAGTCGCCGTTCGCTCGCCACAACTTCCCGCTCCGACGCGATCTTCTTCGGGTCGAACTGCAAATACTGGATGCGGTCGGCCTCGATATCGAAAATTAGCGGCAGTGCCGACCGCGGAAACCAATCCTGATACACCGTCAAATTTTGGTTCGTGTAAGCGTTGTTTTCTCCGCCGTTCGCTTCCATCACTTTGTCCAGTTCGCCCGGACCATATTTCTTCGCGCCGTTGAACATCATGTGCTCGAAAAAATGCGAAAGCCCCGTTGTACCGGGGTGCTCGTTACGCGAGCCGATCCGGTAGAAAATGTAAAGCGCCACGTTCGGAATGCTGTGGTCGCTCTGCACCAGCACCTTCATGCCATTTTTCAAGGTTTTGGTGGCGACGGGAAACTGCTGCGCTTCGTTCTGCGCGTTCGCGGCGCCGCCGGAAAGGCCGAACGCGCAAACCAATCCTGCCATCAGCAGCGAATTCTTGATTGTTTTCATGAAACCACCCTCAGGGTAAACCCACCCTTTTTCAGACGTAAGAGACACCAAAAAAGTTCGTTTTATTCCTGCGAAAGTAGCGCGAAAACGCGCGCCGGTCCTCCTGAGCCACCTTCCAGCTTGATCGGTGCAACTACCAGGAACGCTCCCGATTCCGGCAGCGCGCTCAAATCCCTTAGGTTCTCCAATTGATAGACGTCAGTCCCCAGCACTAGGTGGTGCACGGGAAATTCCTTCGAATTGCCCGGATCAATGCTCAACGTGTCGCACGCAAGCCCGTTTACTTTGCGTTCCAGAAGAATCTTCGCGGCTTCCACCGAAAATCCGGGGAAATGCATCTCTCCCTTTGGATCTGTATTCCGGTAGCGCTGCACGTCCGGCCAGCGCATCGCCCACCCCGTCCGCAAAATCACGATAGCTCCCACCGGAATGCGCCCATGCCGCTTCTCCCAGCCCTCAATCACGGAAGGAGCAAGCTGATAATCGGCATTTTTCTCCGCTTCAGCACGAACATCCAAAACGACCGCGGGTCTAAAGAATTTTTCCGGAGCTATTTTTTCAACTGTAGTTTTGCCGGGAGGAAAATGCGCCGGTGCATCCAAGTGCGTGCCGTAATGTTCCAGCATCCAAAAACTACGCGTAAAATAGCCGTCCTTTTCTACGGTCCCGTTCACCTTAGCTTCGAATACTTTCGGATCCCCCGGCCACGAAACCAGTTTGTCGTTAATCGCGTAACTCAGATCAATCACGCGCGTCTTGCCGGAAGCAATGCCTTCCAGCACGCCCGGCTTCTGCTGGCACTGCGCGAGAGGCGCGAACGCTCCAAGAGCCATGAACGCGACGACTAAAACGGAGCGACGCAGGAACGCCATGGTTCACCTCGATTTCGAACCCCGCAAGGATTGGAGCGGACTTCCGCGAACTGCCGCTTACGGAAGAGGGATCCCGGGCTGCGGCACAATCCCGGCCATGCGCAAAATCTCCTGATACTCAACGTCCGTGATGGACGAGACGATCAAGCGCACGTTCTTCAGAAATTTCACTTTGCGCAGCGCCGAATTCGCGCGCAATTCCGTAAGCGTCACCTGCCGCGGCAATTTTTCAAACGCGCGCAAGTCCGCCACAAGATTCTTCTCTTCGCGATCGTGCGGATCGGGATAGGGATCGCGCGTCACTTCCGCAATCGAATAAAAGGATCGGTCCGGCGCCGAGTGATAGCACAGCACGCGGTCGCCCTTGCGCACTTGTTTGAGCGCGCGAATCGCATCGGGCTTGGATCCCGCACCGTGCCACATCTCCTTGCCCTTAACGAAGAGCGTATCCCAATGATAGTGGTGTGGGTCGGCGGTAAAGATCCAGTAGTGTCGCGTCGGAGTAGAAGTCGCCATCGAGGAAAAAGTTCCGCGGTACTATACACGCCATAACCAGCAAAGCCAAACTAAATGTGAGGGTTATGCGCGACCAACTACGAATAGGTCCCAAACCAATTTGGACTGGAATCCAAGTAAACCTATTTTTATCAATAGGTTAAAGGGATCTAACTCGCGTCCACAAACACTTCATCCCCGCGAAGCTCCGCCGGATAACAGGGCACACCTGCCGTGGGATTCTGATTCGCCTTCCCCGTGGTTACGTCAAATTGCCAACCATGCCAGGGACAAGTCACAACCTTGCCCTCCAGTACCCCTTGCCCCAAGGGGCCGCCACGATGCAGGCAAGTGTTGCTAATCGCGTAGAAAGTGCCTCCCACGTTCGCCAGAGTTATCGCCTTCCCGTCCACCTGCACTTCCCGGATCGCCCCCGGCGCAACATCCGAGGCTTTCGCCGCACGCACAAATGCCATGCCCGCTCCTTGTGTAGCTTGGAAATTCGACATGAGTATAGGGGAAGCGTGCGCTTCAAGGGAAGCTGCTACAGCGCACTAGCCAGCCGTTTTAGACGGATCGTCCGCAGGCACTGCAATAGTGCGCGGCGCCAACGCTCAGCGTACCGCATTGCGAGCAGAATCGCCCGGAACTAGCCACAGGAACCAGCCGTACCGGCACGGGGCGCGTATCCGCAGCGCAAGCCCAGATAAACGCAACGATCCACCCAACAACAGTCCAGCCCAGAAGCAGATTCAACGCGAAAATGAGTCCCGCGTCAGACTTGTCGCGTCCAATGATGGTCGGAAGAAAGTACATCAGGCCAAGGAATAGAAGGAAAAGCATGGCAAGCCTCTCTCCATTCTACTGAGAACAGGGCCAGGCAATCTTTTGAGGCCCTTCTGCCCCAATATACGCCCAAACAAGCCGGAAAGTTCCGCTACCGCCTAGAGAGTCGCGAGTGCCACGCGGTTTCGGCCCGCGCGTTTTGCCGCATAGAGAGCTTCATCCGCTTTTCGAAGCAACTGAGAAAACTCTGGGTGTCCCTTTCCTTCAAACCCGGAAATTCCAAAGCTGGACGTCACGGACGCCGTCTTGCCGCCAAACCGGAAAACCAGCGAAGCAAATTCTTCGCGCAATCGCTCCACTGTCGGAACGATGTCCCTGCTCTCCACGTGCGTCAGCACCATCACAAACTCTTCCCCGCCCATGCGCCCGCAAATATCGGACGCGCGCGTCGTAGAGCGCAGTACTTCGGAGAATTTCTGCAGCACCAGGTCTCCCGCATCATGGCCGTAGCTGTCATTCACGTTCTTGAAGGAATCAAGGTCCGCCAGAATGACCCACAAAGGATAGCCATGCCGCACAGCGCCACGAATTTGTCGGTCCGCCCACTCTTCAATCGCGCGGCGGTTCGGCAAGCCAGTTAGCGAATCCGTCCGCGCCGCTTCCTGCAATAAGATATTTTTTGCCTCGATGTCGCGTTGCAGACAGATGATTCGCCTGCCCACTCCAATTCGCGCGCAAAGCTCTCCTGGATCAAACGGCTTGGTCAAATAGTCGTCTGCGCCGGCCGCCAACCCCTTCACAACCATCTCTTTGTCTGAAATGGAAGTGAGCAAAATCACGTAGGTGTAGGAAAGTTCGCTGCTGCGAATCCGCTCGCACACTTCCAGACCGGAAACATCCGGCATCATCCAATCCGTGATGACGATATGAGGTGCGTCTTGCGCGAAAAGCTCCAAAGCTTCACGCCCGCTCTTCGCGAACGTCACGCTGTATTCCTGCCCTTCCAGGGCTTGTTCCACCAGCTTGCGATAAACGGGAGAATCGTCCACCACAAGCACGGATAGCGACGGGCCAGACTGGCGCATGCTGCGCGCGAAGCGCGAAATCCTCTCTGGAAATGGTATCGGCAAGGGGAACAGGGCTCGTCTGCGTACGAGACTATCAGAGGAACGGCAGAACTAGAACGTTGAAGCTACAAGGCACGCCAAAAAGTAACACCCATCAGAATTGAGGGAATTGCTTAAGTGCTTATCTCTCCGTCAATGCTCGAGCATTTTCTTGCCGTGCAAGATCCAGGCGCAAATGGCCAGATTCTGCCGCCTCAACCAATTGAGCGATTGTAATTTCCCGCTCGGTGGGTCGCCGCTTCCAGAGACACCATCGATAGAATCCAGCAAAGCTGATTGAAATTCCCAAAAGCCAAGAGACCCAAGTCGGCAACGCGGGCCACAGATGTGAAAACATGATCCCCAAGAATAGGGCGGGCAGAAAAACCACGGCGGCTAGTACCAGCGGAACTCCCTCGGGCGCAAAGCAAGAACTCCAATTCTCGCCAAGTTCTCTCAAATCAACAGAGAACCCCGCCTGGAATTTTTCGAAGAATTCAACCGCGTCGTCGCCTTCAATCCCAAGATCAAAGGACAGCCGGCTTTCCAAGCTCAGTTCTTCCCGGGGAACACCCGTTTGCTACCGCAACAAAAGCAACGATGCGATCTGCCAGTGGTTCTGACAGAAGGGACTCCTACGCTCCCTGAACTTTTACAAGGAGCTCCGCGAATTTCTGCTTCCGCTCCGCTTGATCTTTTCCGGATTCGGCTTCCGCAAGCTGCGTGATATTCATCGAGCAGAATTTCGGCCCGCACATCGAGCAGAACTTCGCTTCCTTGTAAAAATCGTCCGGCAAAGATTCATCGTGCATCGCGCGCGCCGTTTCCGGGTCCAGTGAAAGCTCAAACTGCTTGTTCCAATCGAACAGAAATCGCGCGTACGAAAGTGCATCATCCCGATCCCGCGCGCCCGGACGGTGCCTAGCCACGTCCGCCGCATGCGCTGCAATCTTGTACGCAATCACGCCCTGCTTCACATCCTCCGGATTCGGGAGCCCCAGATGCTCCTTCGGCGTCACGTAGCAAAGCATGGAAGCGCCATGCCAGCCAATCATCGCCGCGCCGATCGCACTCGTAATGTGGTCGTAACCCGGCGCAATGTCTGTCACCAGCGGT
>Ga0137409_10004185_pt1 | contig 15183 bp, 8 predicted proteins | sample CZODoug1_16funga_FD_122059 | JGI IMG/M metagenome (GOLD analysis project Ga0137409, IMG submission 122059) | Vadose zone soil fungal communities from Angelo Coast Range Reserve, California, USA - CZODoug1_16fungal (Hybrid Assembly) | ecosystem: Environmental > Terrestrial > Soil > Vadose zone... | reverse complement strand
CAGGGACAAAGCTCTGGCTATAAACGATGCGCGACGGCTGATAGTTACCGTCAGAGTTCATGTCGTTGTTGCTGTTCACACCGCTATCCAAGACTGCAACGCCGACGCCTGTTCCATCCCATCCATGTGAAAACGCAATGTCCGCATTCACGGCCGTCACAGCGTGGTCCAGCGCGCCCCGCAGTTTGCGATTTGGCGAAACATAGGCCACGTTCGAGTGGGAAGCCAGGTCGGCAAGATTGCCGCCCTTGACCGTTACGAGTTGAGCCTTGAGCAAAGGAAATTCGGCCTTCGTTTCAGCGCCGTCAGCGACAAGTTCGTTGGTCGAAGGAGCCTGCCGGTATTGAACGATGACGTCTACGGGCTTTTCGGGATCCAGCCCTTTAAGGTCAGGAGCGATCTTTGCGGCCGCCGGGCTAAGGGCCGCATCGTTATTCGAGCCAGCGCCAGACTGTGCGCTCTGGGTTTTTGCGGGTGTGTGTGCCGAGGGAGCAAGGTTCGGCAGCGGACTGGAAGAGGCCGAAGCACTCAGCACAGCGTTGGAGCTGGCCGCGGGTACTGGCTGACGCTTGTGAAGGCCTAAGAAATCGAGAACTGCGTCCGTCTTTGACGGCGCGGCCCGCGAAAGGTCCGTAACGGGAGCCGCAGATTTTTGAGTCGCTGAACTCGGTGAAACCAACTTCGCGGCGGCCCGTGGAGTCGCAGCGTCGGAACCGGTCCAGTGGCCATTGAATCCCCATGCCGCCACAAGCAGGGAAAGCGCTATGACGGCGCCCCATGTAGTGGTCTTCAGCACTCCACTACGGTTTGACTTCGCTTCGTTAGAACTGCTCATCATGCGAACTCTCCTGGCAAATCTTGGGCCGGTGATGCACTTGAGCGAACCGACGTGTTTTCCGCAAAGAGAGTTTCGAGCCTGAAGAGACCCTTGGTCGATGGTACAGGGGTGGGGAACGGCTAGTACCTTAGTCCAGTCAAATAGTGTCACTTTGGCACAGTTCGCCCATGGTTGTGCTTCGGCGGCGGTCAGGAGTCGACGCCTCGGATTTTTGGATCCGGGAGCTAAATAACTAATCGTTCACACTGGGACACATCAGACGGTCAGTACTATTGGGGGCTTCCCGCCCAAAAGCGACACTGTCCCTAATCCGGTGCCGCGCCCGCCGTATGTACGTTGGAAAGTCGGATATTGATGCTGAATGGAACCGTGCCAGGCTTAAGTGACCGCCACGAGGAGCAGCACCTCCCCGCCGCTACTTGTGTCGGCAGCGCTGCGAAACCCGCAGGCGGTGGACCGAGTTGGTGGAAGAGCTTCTGGAGCATGCCGGGCAAACCCGATAAGTTTCTCGGCTGGCCCGCGACCATCTTCATTTTGACACAATTGGCAGGAGGCCTTCCTCTACTGCCGTACGCGATGTTGCATTGGCAATCGGAAAACAGTCTCAAATTTGCGTGCTTCCTCGGCGTGGCGCTAAGCGCATCACTTTTCAAAGTGCGGCTCCCTGGAATTCAGGCGACGATGTCCGCGAATTTCCTTTTTATCCTCGTCGGCATTCTCGACCTTTCCTATCCCGAAACGATTCTAATGGGCTGCCTGGGCGGATTGGTGCAATCGCTTTGGCAGGCAAAGCCGCGTCCTCGGTTGGTGCAGCTGCTCTTTAATTTTGCGAATCTTTCGATCTCTATAGCCGCTGCGAATGCGGTCTTTCACAGCCAGATCGCCTATAGGTTTGGGTTTCGTTGGCCACTCCTGCTGGCGGCGGCTTCGACAACCTATTTCGCAATGAACACGATGTCGGTTTCCGGCATCATCGCGATGGCCGAACGCCGGAATCCGCTATCCGTTTGGAAAGAATGTTACCTCTGGTCATTTCCATACTACTTGCTCGGCGCCCTGATCGCCGGCGGCGTAAGCGTTATCAATCGATTCGTCGGCTGGCAAGTGGCAATACTTGTGTTGCCGATCGTTTATTGGATTTACCGTTCGTACCGAACCTATTTGGATCGCCTGGAAGGCGAAAAAAAGCATACGGAAGCAATGGCCGATCTGCACCTGCGAACGATCGAGGCCTTGTCGCTCGCGATCGAAGCCAAAGATCACAATACACACGACCACCTGAAGCGCGTTCAGACTTACGCGATGAAGATCGGCCAAGATCTCGAATTGGATGGATCTCAATTGAACGCAATCCGTGCCGCAGCAATGTTGCACGACATTGGCAAACTCGCGGTGCCGGAACAGATTCTTTCCAAGCCCGGCCGGCTCACTCCGGAAGAATTCGAGAAAATGAAGATTCACCCCATTGTCGGTGCCGACATTTTGGATCGCGTCCAGTTTCCTTACCCCGTTGTACCAATCGTGCGTTCACATCATGAGAAGTGGAACGGCACAGGATATCCCGATGGACTCTCTGGCGACGCGATCCCGATCGGCGCGCGAATTCTGTCGGTAGTGGATTGTTTCGACGCCTTGACGTCCGAGCGCCCGTATCGCCGCGCCATGCTGCCGGAAGAGGCGATGGCGCATTTGAAGTCAGAGCGCGGCCGAAGCTACGACCCGTCCGTTGTTGATTGCATCGACCGTCGCTACCGCGAGTTGGAGGAAGAAGTTCGCAAGTCTGTTGACGACAGCAAGAGAGTGGAAATCGTGTCCAGCGTCTACCGGCCCGTCGCGCCATCGGCTGGGTTCGCGGAGATACCGGATGAAGCCGAAGTTCGGGCAGCATCGTTCCTCGCGTCGATTGTCTCGGCACGCCAGGAAGCGCAACTCCTTTTCGAACTAGCGCAGACGCTCGGGAATTCCTTGAGTTTGAAGGAGACCCTCTCGGTTGTGGCAAGCCGCATGAAAGAGATGATTCCGCACGACGCGATCGCCTTCTATGTTTGCACGGCAGACAAAGTCGTTCCACGGTACGTCCATGGGATCGACTACGACCTCTTCCGTTCGATTGAGATCCCGTTAGGACAAGGTATCTCCGGGTGGGTGGCGCGAACGGAACAACCCATTATTAATGGTGATCCCGCCGCAGAGACGAAATATCTCGAAGATTCGTCGCGTGTCTCGGTGCTCCAGTCCGCGTTGGCCGTGCCGTTGCGGGGGCGCAATGGAGTCGCTGGTGTGCTAGCTCTTTACATGCGAGAGAAGCAAGGATTTACGAAAGATCATCTGCGCTTGTTGCTTGCCGCAAGCTCGAAGCTCGGGCTGTCGGTCGAGAACGCCTTGCAATACGAACAAGCGCAAGATACGGCGAGTACAGACTATTTGACGGGCTTGCCGAACGCTCGCTCGATCTGCGTGACGCTCGAACGAGAAATTGTTCGCTCGCGCCGCAAGGGTAGCTCGCTGGCTGTGCTCCTGTGCGACCTGAACGGATTCAAACAGGTCAACGACAACTTGGGTCACCTGGTGGGGAACCGGCTCCTGCAAGAGATCGCCAAGAATTTGAAAAATACCTGCCGCGAGTACGACCACGTCGGTCGTTTGGGCGGCGATGAGTTCGTCTTCGTCCTGACCGAGTTCACGGATGATTTTGTACACAAGTTGAAACCGCGTATTGAGTTTGCCATTGCAGAAGCGAGCCGCACCGTCTGCGCACGAAACGTCGTAACCGCCAGCGTCGGAAGCGCTTTCTGTCCTCAGGACGGAGCCACTGCAGAGCAGTTGTTGGCCGAAGCGGACAGGCTAATGTACGAATCCAAAGAGAAGCATTACAAACGCAGCATTGGTGCAGGGCGGATTGCGGAACAAGAGCTAGACTCGCCTCTGCGGCTACCCACGACGCTGAGCTGATGGAATGCCGCGATGACAGCGACACCACAAAAATTCGCCACACGGTTGCTTCTGCTGGTTGCGTTGACCTTGCTCGGTGGTCTTATCAGCGCAACCTTGGTGCGGTTCGCGCCGGGATATGGAATTGACGAACGTGAACTCGACCCCCGGCTGACTCAAGCGAGCGTCGAAGCGCTTCGTAGTTCGCATCGAACGGATTCAGGGCTCCTCTCGTATTACACGCACTATCTATCCAATGCAATTCGCGGTGATTTCGGCAAGTCGGAATGGCTCGGCCGGCCCGTCCGCTCTCTGATTCAAGAACGATTTCCGGTTACCGCACGGTCCGTGATTGCGGGAGTGCTTTTGGCATGGGTCGCGGCACTGTCTTGCACCTTGGCAAGCTTTTTTCCGGGTGGCTCGTTTCTGAACGTCCCCGGAACTGCGGCCAGCAGCGTGTTTATCGCATTGCCGACGGGCGTTGTGGCTATGTTCGCCGTTTATCTTCGCGCGCCAGTCTTCGTCGCGATCGCGGTGGTGACGTTCCCGAAGTTGTTTCGTTACCTCCGAAACCTGCTCTCCGACGCCTTTGCGCAGCCGCATGTGCTCGCAGCGCGGGCACGTGGAGTCCCGCAATCACGTATCGTATTTCGTCACTTATTCCCCTTCGCGGCTCCCGCCCTTGTCGCATTATTCGGTGTCTCCCTCAGCATGGCGTTTGGTGCAGCCATCCCGATTGAAGCGCTTTGTGATTCTCCCGGAGTAGGCCAGTTGGCGTGGCAGGCGGCCCTGAACCGCGATTTGCCGCTCATCATCAACGTCACCCTATTAATTACGCTCCTCACAGTCGCCGTAAATTCGTTGGCCGGAATCGCTGCGGCGTCTTCGCAGAGGCCGGCATGAGTACAACTCGCGTTCTACGCGCAATGTCGATTGGAGTTTTGTGCGCCGTTCTCGGCATGGCCTTATTTGGCGGTGCGATCAGTCATTATTCTTACGCAACGCAATTCCGGGAATTGCCCAACGCTGCACCATGCTCTGCCCATCTATTAGGGACCGACGCTCTCGGACGAGATCTTTTCACACGGCTGATCTACGGAACGCGCGTCTCCTTGCTGCTGGCTCCGGCGGCTGCGTTGCTGTCCACGCTGATCGCCGGTCTCCTCGGTAGCCTAGCCGGAATGATCGGCGGGTGGTGCGAACGCGTTGTACTTGCAGCGGCTGATCTGTCGATGGCGTTGCCACTCTTATTTGTACTGCTCACCCTGCGTGCTGTTTTGCCGATGGATCTTTCTCCGGTCATTTCCCTTGTGGCGACATTCGTTCTGCTGGGCGCACTGGGGTGGCCATCATCTTTACGCGTCGTTTGGGCTGCGTCGAAGGCTATGCGCGATTCGGACTTCTTGTTGCTCGCTCGTGCCAACGGTTGCACCTCTTGGCGAATGATATTGCGTCACGTTATGCCGAACTTGCGGCCGATGCTGCTCGCGCAATTCTGGATTTCGATTCCTGTTTTCGTGTTGACGGAAGCCACGTTGAGCATGCTCGGCCTGGGCGTGATGGAGCCGATGCCGTCATGGGGCAACTTGCTGCGAGGCTTGGAGGATTTTTCAACGGTTGGCGCAAATCCGTGGAGACTCGCGCCGCTCGCTGTTTTGATCTTGGTCGTTATCTGCTTTCAATTGATTTTGCCGATGCGGGAGGAACTCGCCTGATGCTGCGCGCTCTGAAAGTTTTTTCGCTCTTGCTTATCTATTCGATTGCCAGCCCGCTCTTCGCACAATCGGGCGGCGAATTGCATTTCTGCCTGCACGGTGAACCCAAGACCTTCAATCCCGTTTTCGTGGACGACGACGCGTCAGAAAACCTTCGCTATCTGACCGGTGGCGTGCTGATTCGCCTAAACCGGCAAACTCAAGCCCTCGAGCCGGCGCTGGCAACGTCGTGGGCCATTTCGAAGGACCGTCACACGATCACTTTCCAACTCCGAAAAGGAGTTTACTTTTCCGATGGCACGCCGTTCACTTCCGGCGACGTGGCCTACACGATGAAGTTGTTGCTCGATCCGAACACGCATTCACCGACGGGCGACGCGTTTCAATCCGGCGACGGTAAGACCGAAGTTCGTGCGGCCGCGCCTGAGGTTGTGTCCATCACATTTCCTGCACCGATTGCCGGCCTCGAGCGTTTGTTCGATCAGGTAGCGATCATGTCCGCAAATTCACCGAAAAAAGAGATGGCGGTTCTGGGCCCTTTCTATGTTTCCGATTACAAAGCCGGCTCGTCTATTCTCCTTCGCAAGAATCCTAACTACTGGAAGCATGATGCCCAGGGGACCAGCCTGCCCTACGTGGACAGCGTCCAGCTCGACATTCAACGCAACCGCGACATTGAACTCGTTCGCTTCCGTCGCGGAGAATTGCAGCTGATCAACCCCCTCGATCCTGAGCAATTCGAAAAACTCAAGCAGGAAAATTCATCACTCGCGCGGACCGCAGGCACAGGCCTCGACGCCGAGGAACTCTGGTTTAACCAGGTCCCGACTGCTCCTCTTGCCGCGCACAAAAAGGCATGGTTCCAGACAACGGAATTTCGCAAAGCGATCTCCCTTGCGATTAATCGCTCCGACTTGAGCAGAATCGTCTACAAAGGTTTCGCGCGTCCCGCTTTCGGCCCCGTATCGCCGGCGAATCGCTTTTGGTTCAACTCTGCGCTCACCGAACCTAAATACGATCCGCGGGGTGCACTGCGCCTCTTGACGCAAGCCGGATTTCACTACGACAACGAGACATTGAAAGACCGCACCGGGAATCGCGTCGAGTTCACGCTCATCACGAATTCCGGAAATCCCGCGCGCGAGAAAATGGCCGCAATGATTCAGCAAGATCTCTCGCAGATCGGCATCAAGGTCAATATCGTTACGCTGGATTTCCCGTCCTTGATGGAGCGAATGACTCGCACGTTCGACTACGAAGCATGTCTGCTCGGTTTGGTGAACACTGACCTCGACCCTAACGGCGTGATGACGGTCTGGATGAGTTCGGGTGAGAACCACCAATGGAATCCGAACCAAAAGACTCCGGCTACACTCTGGGAAGCCGAAATCGACAAGCTGATGCGTGAACAAGCTAGCGCCGCCACGGAGAAGGAACGAAAAGCAAGCTTTGACCGCGTGCAGCAGATTGCCGCAGAACAGCAGCCGTTCATTTATTTGATCAACAAAGATGTCTTGACCGCGGTTTCACCCGCTCTCATTGGTGCCTCGCCGGTCGTTTTGAATCCGCAAGCTTTCTGGAATGCGGAAACACTGCGCGTGCAAGCGGCGCAGTTGGGGGCGCAGAAGTGAGCCCAAGCCTGTCGTCGGAGCAGCCACTACTTTCGCTGCGCTTGTCCGTGGACTATCCGAACAAGCCGGGTGTCCTCACTGACACTGCTCTGGAGATTCAGCGTGGCGAGGTCGTTGGATTGATCGGTGAAAGCGGCTCTGGCAAGAGCACGATTGCACTGGCAATTCTGCACCTTCTCCATTTGAAAGGAGGACGTGCCCAAGGCCAAGTGATCTTTGCTGGCGAAAATCTTTTGGAGAAAAATGAGCGTGAACTCCGCACTATCCGCGGCCGAAGGATCAGCGTTGTCCTGCAAAGTCCCCTCACCGCGCTTAATCCTGCCGTGAAAATTGGTGCGCAAGTGCGAGAGGCCTGGCGTGCGCATGCAAATGGCGACAAAAACACTTGCGAGCGGGCGGTCTGCGATGCGCTCCGCGGTGTGGGCCTGCCGGCTGACGAATCTTTCTTAAAGCGCCGCTCGTCGCAGCTCAGTGTCGGTCAGGCGCAGCGCGTCGTCATCGCCATGGCCATATTGCACCGCCCGGAGCTGCTGATCGCGGACGAAGCGACCAGCGCCCTCGACACCATAACGCAATCCGAAATCTTGAATTTGTTCAGCCAGCTCAATCGCGAGTTAGGGATGGCAATTCTTTACATTTCGCACGACCTGCTGTCCGTCGCAGCATTGTGCGATCGCATCGCCATTCTGAATGCCGGGAAAATCATTGAGTGCGGCCCACCGGAGGCAATTTTTAATTCACCGCGCCATGAATACACGCGCCGCCTCATCGCGGCGCTTCCGGCACGGCCGCAACAGTCCTCTTCGCACCGGGTTCGCGGCGAAAACGCCGACCAACCAGTGCCTGTATCCTCCGCGTTCAGCGAATAATCCCCGCCGGATTTCCACAAGACGCGCATGGCGTCACATCGACGAGTATCTCCCGTCACTGACCTATTCCCGAACGCCAGCGTAGAAGTGAGGCGTCGAAGAGGGAACAGCCGGATCGTCCCGGACACTGGCTCACGAAATAAAGCCAGACAGGTTCTCTCACGCCGTCTTTATTTCCGATTGCCCTGTCGATCAAACTTTTATGCCGCGCTCTTTTCGTGCTTGTCGACAAATTGATCGATCGGGGCCGATAGCTTCTCGGCCACCGACGCGACCAGCAGCGCCACAATCAGTCCTGTGAAAACATCCATCGTGTAATGCGCGCGCAGCGTCAGCACGGCAGCAATTTCAAATATCACCACAACTATTGAAAGCGCCATCAGCCAACGCTTCTTCAGACGCGCGACCTCAGTGGCCGCAAAAACCGCGATCGCCGTATGTCCCGAAAAAAAGAAATCGCCTGCAACCGAGTACGTTACGAGCAGGGAAGGGAAACCCGGATAGTGCCAAATCATGCTGGGCGGCGCAGGAAGGGCGCAGAACGCCTGCACGATTTGCCGCGTCACCATCAATAGAAACAACCCAAGAAATGGACGAACGCTTTCGCCAAACAACCACCTTAGAAGTAGAAATACCGCCAGAAGATCGATTAAACCGGAGCTGACAATCAGCAAGGCGTTCGCAGCGTTTGCGTGAACGAGAAAGTATGCATTGAGAGGCGCCGTCAGCCCCTGCAGCCCATCTCCAATTTCCGCCGCAGGCGAGGGCCGCGCGCCAATCAACGACTGCGTGTAAAACCAAACAGCGAGCGCCACCGCAGTAAGAATCACGCGCCGAATCGGCCGGCTGCTCCTCGCAAAAATCATTTGCTCGTGCCAGTCAGCTCGAACGCCAGCTCCCGCAGTCGTCGCAAATCCAGTTTTCCCGTACCAAGGTACGGCAAGGCTTCAATCCGCACGAAATGATCCGCGCGCGGCTTCCAGAGCGCCGGCAAATCCGTCTTCGCGAATCCTTCCAGCGTTGCCGCCAGATTCTCTTCGGACAGAGTCGTCAACACGATCAGCCGCTCGCCTTTTTTCTCGTCCGGTATCGCAGTGACGGCAAACACTTGCTCGGACGCCTGTGCGATCTCCTGCAATTTTTCTTCGACCTTGATGTGCGGGACCATCTCGCCGCCAATTTTGCTGAAGCGGCTCAGGCGGTCGGTGATGCGTAAAAATCCGTCTTCGTCCACTGTCGCGATATCACCCGTGTTATACCAGCCGTCCTTCAAGACTTCCGCCGTCTTTTCCGGCCGGTTCAAATAGCCACGCATAATGTTCGGCCCGCGCACCAGCAACAGTCCGGATTCCCCGACGCCTCGCAGATCTCCCGTCTCCGGATCCACGATCCGAATCGCAATCCCGGGCAAAGGATGCCCAATCGTTCCGCGCTTCGCTCCCACTTGGCGGAACTGCGCCGCGCGAAAATCCGGCGTGTTCACGGCCACCACCGGAGAACATTCCGTGCAGCCGTATCCTTCAAGTGGCCGAATTCCAAACTGGTCTTCGAACGCAATCGAAATTCTATCCGGCAGTTTTTCCGCACCCGCCATCACGATCCGCAAACTCCCGAAATCCTCGGGCGTGCACCGCCGTGTATAAGCATTCAAAAAAGTCGGCGTCGCCAGTAACATCGTCACGGAATGCTGGCCTACCAGCGCGCCAATCGCGCGTGAATCAAGGGGGCTCGGATGAAACACCGCGCCAATTCCAGAGGCTGCCGGCAGACAAAGCGTCCCCGTAAATCCGAACGAATGAAAGAACGGCAAGATTCCCAGGATCCGATCCGCTTTATTCAGCATGAACACTTGCATCAACTGTGCGACATTCGACGCGATGTTGAAGTGCGAGAGAATCACGCCCTTCGGCTCGCCCGTCGAACCGCTCGAGAAAATCACCGTCGCGGTGTCGTCCAGCGTTGTTTTTCGAGCCGCGCCACAATATTTCTGCAGCAAGCCGGATGGCAAAAACAACGCGCCAAACATTGCCGCCAGCCGCTCAAAGAATCCGGGGTTCGCCGCCAAATCCTCCGCGTAAATCACTTCGCCGGGCGGCTCGACCTTTACTTTTTCCAGGAATAGTTCCGACGTAATGACGGTCTTCAACTCGCACTGTTTTGCGCAAGACTCCAACGACTCGCGCGAGACCGTGTAATTCAAATTCACCGGCACTTTTCCCATCAGCATCGCCGCATAATTTGCCAACGCGCCCGGTATCGACGGCGGCAAAAACAGTCCCACCATCGGCTGATCTTTCCAGTGTTTTCGCAGCCGCCGCGCCAGAAACACCGATTTTGTCAGCGCCGAAAAATAATTCATGCGCGGCGTCCGTCCATCCGCCATCGCAAATCGAAATGGATGCCGCCTCGCCGTGTGAATAAACGCGCGCGAAATGGTCTGCAATCGGTTCCTGCGATCCGCAAACGCGTCGACGCTCAATTCCTGAACCTGCCGTCGCACTTCCTGCGCCCCGCTGGTCGAAGCAAGTGGCTCCCCGAATGTCACATGCACCGGATAGGGAATCTTGCGCGGAAACTTCCAAAGAAATTTGCCACCCGCAAAACTGAAAATCGATCCCCAAACTCCGTCAATATGCACTGGGATGATCGGTGCCTCGACGCCTTTCATGATTCGTTCCAGCCCGCGCCGGAAGGGCAGCATCTGTCCGATCCGCGTCATCTGCCCCTCGGGGAAAATGCAAAGCAACTCGCCGTTCTTCAAAGCTTCGGTCGCAGCGCGTAGCGAATGAATGAGTTCCCGCGGTCCTTGATTCGACGCAATCGGAATCACGCCCATAATCTTCGCAAACGGTTTCACCAGCCAGTGCTCGTACGAACCCTTGAACATCAAGAATCGAATCGGCCGGTCGGTGGTCGCAATTAGCAGTACCCCGTCCACCATTGACCCGTGGTTCGGGCACAGCATCGCCCCGCCTCGCGCAGGCACGTTCTCCGCACCCTTCGTATGAATCCGGTAAAGCGTGTGCGTCGCAATCCAAAGCAACAGTCGCAACAACGAATCCGGCAGCAGATAAATGAGATAGCTTGCGGCGGCCAGAGTGCCGAACGAAGCCCACAGAAAGACCGCCCGCGGCCCCAGGTGCAAATATTGCGAGAACAATTTCGGCACCGCGCCGGCCGCACCCACACCGACGAACGATAGTAGGTTCGCGGCCGCAATCACACCGCCTTTGTCTTTCTCGTCTGGCCGGTGCTGAATCAGCGCACTGATCGGCACAATAAAAAATCCGCCGGAAAATCCCAGGGCCGCCAGCAGGACTAAAATATGTAAAAACGTAAGGTTTGGCGCCGACAGCAAAAATCCGAATAAGGTCATGCCCAGCGCGCCGAGCGGTACAAGTCCATACTCGATTCGACCGCCAGACAAAGATCCGGCCACAAAGCTGCCGACCCCAATTCCAATTGCGATGGCGGCCTGAAGCTTCGAGCTGCCGGTTCCGGAGGCGTGCAGAACCCTCTCGCCATAGAGCACAACGTTGAACTGCAGCAGCGCGCCAAGAAAAAAGAAGTAGGTGTTTCCGACAATTGCCAGCCACAACGCTCGATCTGATTTCGCAACTCGCAGGTGGCCAAAGAAATCGCCGAATACGTTCAGGCGGAATTTCTTAACAGGATCGGCGGCCGGTACTTTGGAAATCAAATGTGCTGTGAGCAGACCGACTATTCCGCACAAGAGAAAAAAATACGCTCCGTTGATCTCATGACCCGGAAAATACTCGGGCAATTGCGATCCGGCAACGGTTCCCAAGATGATGGCCAGGAACGTTCCCAATTCAATGACGCCATTACCCCACGACAACTCCCTCTCGGGTAGCAGCTCTGGCAGCAATCCATACTTTGACGGTCCAAAGATCGCTGCTTGCGTGCTGGCAAGAAAAATGGCGGATAACAATAAGGGGATCGAAGCCTGTGGATGGGAGTGAAATCCAAGCAAGACCACCGCAGAAAACGCCACGACCACAATTTCAAAATATTTTGTTCCGATTGTTACCGTTCGCTTGCTGTACCGATCGGCAAAATAACCGCCCAGCATCGAAAACAAAATAAATGGCGCTGCAAATAGCACACTGATAAGAAAAATGAGATTGTCTTCTCTAGCCGTTCCCAGGTGTAGCGACAGAATCAGATAAATGACAAAGTACTTCAGGCCGTTTTCATTAAACGCGCCCTGAAACTGCGTAACGATCAAACTCCAGAATCCAAGCCGCCAGCGGCGGCCCTCGTCGGGCATGGGTGACTCTCCGTCCTGCAGGTTAGTGTCTAGAGCGTAGCTGGTATCCTCTCGCACCGGGGCCGAGAAAACATCGGTTTTTCGCAAAAATTAGCCTTTCGACCCGTGCGCCCTTGCTTGCGCTCCCGGAAAGCCTGAAAATAGTTGTCTTAAGTTGGTGTGCCCGTGGTCGCTGTGTTGGCAGCTCCGCGCCGTGTCGGAGCGAGTTTCGGATGGCAGATAAATTGACGACACAAAAACGCCTGGTTGCCTATTTTTCCATGGAAATCGCGCTGGAGAATTCCATGCCTTCCTATTCGGGAGGCCTCGGCGTTCTTGCGGGCGATACGATCCGCGCCGCCGCGGACCTGAAGCTCCCGATGGTCGCGATTTCCCTGCTCTATCGCAAGGGATTCTTCACGCAAGTCCTCTCCGATGACGGCGTTCAGACGGAAGAGCCTGTCGAATGGCGTGTCGAAGACTTTCTTAAAGAAGAAAAATCCCGTGTCTCCGTTCCGCTCGAGAATCGCCGCATCGAACTCCGCGCCTGGCGCTATGATGCCGTCGGCGCACGTGGCCACGTCGTCCCTATTTATTTTCTAGACGCCGACCTTCCCGCTAATGAAGAGCGCGACCGCAATCTCACCGGCAGCCTTTATGGCGGTGATTCCTACTATCGTCTCTGCCAGGAAGTGTTGCTCGGCATCGGCGGCGTGCGCATGCTTCGCGCCCTCGGCTACGACGACATTTCCCGCTATCACATGAACGAAGGCCACGCCGCGCTCCTCACACTTGAACTTCTCGGTGAAGAAGCCGCCCGGGCCGGTCGCAAATCCGTCAACGGCGACGACATCGAGAAAGTTCGCAGCAAGTGTGTCTTTACGACTCACACCCCCGTTCCCGCCGGCCACGACCGCTTCCCCATCGAACTCCTCACCCGCGCCTTCCCCGCGCAAACTGAATTTTTCGATTTAAAAGACGCATCCTCCGCCGATCTCCTCAAGCGCGTCCTGCAAGCCGAAAGGCATTTTCCTGATCTTCACGACGCCGCGCGTCAGGGCGCCTCCGTCAACATGACTCATCTCGCCCTCGGCCTCAGCAATTTCGTCAACGGTGTTGCCAAGAAACACGGTGAAGTGTCCCGACGCATGTTCCCCGAATTTCTCATCGAGGCCATTACCAACGGCGTCCACGCCGGCACATGGGCCGCGCCGGCGTTTCAACAATTATTCGACCGCTACATCCCCGCATGGCGCGAGGACAATTATTCTCTTCGCGGTGCGCTCGGCTTGCCGCCGGAAGAAATCTGGGCCGCCCACCTCATTTCCAAGCACGACCTCTTCGAAGCCGTTCGCCAAAAAACCGGCCTCAAGCTCGATCCCGATGTCTTTACCATCGGCTTCGCGCGCCGCGCCACTGGTTACAAACGCGCCGACTTGATTCTTTCCGATCTCGACCGCCTCCGTGAAATCGCCAAGTCTGCCGGTAAATTTCAAATCATCTACGCCGGAAAAGCGCACCCCAACGACGGCGGCGGAAAAGAACTCATCAAGAAAATTTTCAAAGCCAAAAAAGCTCTCAAGAAAGCCGTACACACCGTCTTTCTCGACAACTACAACATGGAAGTTGGACGGAAAATCACCGCTGGCGTCGACCTCTGGCTCAACACGCCGCAATTTCCGCTCGAAGCTTCGGGCACGAGTGGCATGAAAGCTGCGCTCAACGGCGTCCCGAGCCTGAGCATTCTCGATGGCTGGTGGGTCGAAGGCCACATCGAAGGCGTAACCGGTTGGTCCATCGGCGAACTTCATCGCGGCACCGACGTTTCCACCGACAACGCCGGCGAAGCCGAATCGCTCTATCACAAACTCGAACACGTCATTCTGCCGCTCTACTACAACGACCGCGCAAAATTTCTCGAAGTTATGCTCCACGCCATCGCCATCAACGGCTCTTTCTTCAACACCCAGCGCATGGTCCAGCAATACGTCACTGACGCCTATCTCCGTTGAACATCGGCCCAGGTTATCCCCCTAGGCAACCCCGGCACTTTCTTTTGTTTTTTTATCTCAGCTGCGACGTCCTTGATGTTCGCTTTTGCAAAGTATTCAAAAAGTTCCCACTTGCCATACTTTTCTTTGATGACCGGCAACACTGCTGCAATCAATTCGTCCCCGTTTTTACCATCGTTCAACGCCTTGCGCGTATCGTCTTCCAGGTCGGTCAAATAACGGTTAAATTCCCTCAAGTCTTCTGCGGTGCCCACGTCTCCGTGTCCTGGCACGAACTTGTCTGACTCCGTCGTACCCTTTTGATTTGGCTGCGCAAGACCAACAGGGCCCGTTAATTCGGCTACGGTCGCGTCAATCAGATTCGGCAAAGTCTTCCGCCAAAACAAATCACCGTAAAATGTCACGTGGGCGTCGGGGATCGTCACGATCGTATCGCCGCCCGTGTGGCCTAGTTGATGTCCCAGCAGAACTCTTCTCTTACCCAGCGACAGTGCCAAATCCTCCCAGTAATACACATCCGGACCGACAAGGGATTCAACCAGTTGCCTCTGTTCCGGTTTTATGTCTATGCCAAAAAATTTCAAGTTTTCTGTATGAATCCAGTCGGCAACATTAACTTGGGCGACAATCACAGCTCCGACGTTCCGAAACACCCTATTCCCACCCACATGATCCAGGTGGTAGTGGGTATTCACGACAAACTTAATCGGAAGTGCCGTAAGTTTTCGGATTTCGGCAAGCAACGCTCGCGCCGCCTTCTCATTTTCAAAAGTATCCACAACCAGCATGCCGTCGTCGCCAATCACAAATCCCGCATTCGCGCCGGCATCGCCTTTCGCATCGTCAATCGCCGCATACACGCCGTGCCCCAGCGGCTTCAAAGTGAAGGGAAGTTTCTCTGGTGTTTGAGCGGAAAC
>Ga0137409_10004184_pt1 | contig 15184 bp, 10 predicted proteins | sample CZODoug1_16funga_FD_122059 | JGI IMG/M metagenome (GOLD analysis project Ga0137409, IMG submission 122059) | Vadose zone soil fungal communities from Angelo Coast Range Reserve, California, USA - CZODoug1_16fungal (Hybrid Assembly) | ecosystem: Environmental > Terrestrial > Soil > Vadose zone... | reverse complement strand
CTCCACGACTTGATAGCGGTACGGCGTGGTCGCGCACGTGGCGAAGAGCCGGACATTGTGAGCGGCCGCATCTTCGTTGTTGATCGACACGAGCCAGACATTCGTCGCCGCGTCCACGATGCCGGGCGCCGACTCCTGCAGCCGCGTGTTGAAGTTCGCGGTGCCTTCACCGATCACCTGCGTGCCGCCACCCAGCACGACCTTGCCCGCGGGGCATGTTGCGACATCGCGGGCGAATCCCGTGACCGCCGGCAGGGTGATCGCGTTCGACGTCGCGACTTCGTACGCGCCCAGCGCACTGGGCGTTCCCGTGGCCGTGATGATCTGCGGGCTGTTGGAGACCTCGTCGGTTGTGACCTCGAGCGTGTTCACACCGAGCCCGAGTTGCCACGACACGGTCGCAACTCCGTCAGGACCAACCGTGAGGGCCGGGCAGGAATTCCCGGCGGTGCAGCTGGCCGTGCTGACAGTACCGCCTCCGCTCGTTACGCTGAAGGTCACCGACTGTCCGACGACCGGCGAGATCTCGTCAACTTCCGAGATACCGTGGGTATGGTTGTTCTGCAGCTTCACGGACGCCTGCACGGTCGAACCGGCGGGAGCGATGGCCCCGTTGCCGGAGTTCACCGACATGCTCGCCGGCCGCACGAAGCCGAACCGGCTGAACTCGTTCGTGCTGCCACCGGCGCCCAGGTCGACAGCGTACAACGCCCGCGGCTGGATGATTCGCCCGATCGTATGCGCGACCGCAGACCAGCCGGCTTTCGCGATGTCGCCCAGACGACCTGACCGGAACGCCGCGCCGATCGACGGCGGTGTCGGTCCGAAGTCGCTGCAGCTCAGGAAGGGCGCTTCCCGTTCATTGAGCAGCGGCATGGCGGGCGCCAAGCCGCCTTCGACCTCTTCGCTCCGGTACAGCTCGAACGGGTAGTTCGTGTGGAGGACTTCGCTGGGGAACTGGAAGCAGACACCCGCGACTATGGAATGGCTAAACAGTCCCCCCGGTACCAGCGTGTGAAGGTCCGGATCGGTACGGAACAGATAGCACCCTTCGAGCTGCTCGAAGGGTGTGTTCAGGCAGCTCGCGTCGCCTGTGATCGGGAAGCGCTCGATGATGACAACCACCTGATCGAGTTGCGTTCCACCGACCGACGGTAACCAGCCCGTCGTGAAATGCGCTCCCGCATGTTTCGTAATCGTGGTCACGTCGAGTCCGTCGGGGGGAAGCACGTTCGGCACGACCTGCTCCACCACATCGTCCGAATGCGTTCCCGATCCGAACGCGCCCAACTCGATGCGCACTTTGATCGGCAGCGTTCGGCCGTCCTGAAAGACGTAGACGTCGCCGGTCTTGACGTTCTTCATCCCGCCGAGCACCGGGTCGACATCCAGGGAACCGAGGATCGTTCCCCGCGACGAGCCGCTCACAAAGATGCGATAGAAACTGGTCGCAATAAGCGCCGACGTCTTCGTATCCCAGTTCAGCTGGTAGTGCTCGTTCGAGGCGTCGAGCGTCATTCTGGCGGGCCCGAAGACGCGTGCGGTGCTCTTGCACGTCGCAGTAAGGAGCGATGCTACGTCGACGGCGTCGAGCTCACACACTTCGACGAACGGCGACAGCCTCGCGTTGAACTTGCCGGCGTCGTAGTTGGGTGAGCCTACAGGACTCGAAACGAGTGGCGGAAGGAAGAAGAAGTCTTTGTTTCCATTGGAGTGTGCGCCGTCGAAGATCAGGGCATTGAGACCGGGCGGGTTCTGCTGCAGCGGAGAATTGTCTGTACACCCTGACAGCACGACGATGGCGGCGATAAAAGGCGTGAGTTGTCTCATGGGCGCTCCTGCGACACACATGGACCCGAGATGTGCGGCGCGTCTAGGGGGAGCGCCAGCGACGACGGGCTACGGTTCAGCGGAACCCCTAGAAATTCTCCCAGGGTTAACCCTAGCGCTAGACCCCCGACCTTCACGATTGTGATCTAGATCACAGTGAGGATTATCGGGCCCCGATGATCGATTTGAACCGCGGATCATTCTGAATCGGACGCCACCACCAATGCACGCTCTTGCGGAAACCCTCGCGGTGCTTGGGGTTGGCGGTCAAGTACTCATCCAGCAGGCGCAGGGCCTCATCCTTGTCACCCAGCATCACGCGCACGACGGCCTCATAGCCCATGAGGTCCTTCGCAGGGTCGACTTCCGCATTGCCTTTCGAACGTTGCAAGACGTGCCGTGCACTGTCGGGGAGCCCGGCGCGGGCGATAACCGCAGCCGCCCAGATCTGCTGCAACAGCTGGGCAAAGGGGCGGATACGCTCGGGTGAGAGACGGACCTCATCGCTCGCCAACTTCCACGCATGCCCGACGTCGGGGTCGGCGGCATTGGTCGACAGGAGCATCAGCGCGCACTGCCGGAACTGTGGACTGTTGGGAAAGCGACGCTGCCCTTTCTGACACCAGTCGGTCGCCGGTGTAAACAGCTCCAAGTCGTACGAAGTGACGAACAGGCGGTACAGGATCGCGTCGGCAGACGCGAGGTACGCGTCGGCCTCGTACGCACTGCGGGCGGCGCGGTTGGCCTCGACGAGGTCATGCCGCTGGTAGTAGAGATACGAGAGAATGTTCCAGGCCCCCACTTGTTGGGGGTTGAGCCGTGCTGCCGTCTCGAGATCCGACTGCGCCGCCGCGAGCAACCGCTCAGCCGCGGCGTCATCGGGCTCCAATCCGCGAGAGTACCGCCAAAACAGCAATGAGCCTCGAATCTCGAGGGCATCGGGATTCTGTGGTTCCAGGCGCAACGCGCGGTTCGCATGTCCGAGGCCGATCGTCAGCCACTTGTCGACCTCGTGCGGCACTCGCTCGAGCCGGGCTCGCAGGTAGGCTACACGCGCCCGTTGCACGATCGGTTCCAGCCAGGCCCGATCGGCCTGTTCCGACTTTTCGAGCAGCGAGTCCTCGTGGGCGTACAGGCCCGCAGCTCCGGTGGGATCATTCAGCGCCGCCGCGCTCGCATCCTTCTGCGACTTCTGCGCCTGTTGGACCAATGTCCACGCCTCGACGCTCTTTGTGCTGGCCCGTTCTTCCCGCAGCCGGACTTCATCGCCGAGCCGTTCCCGCAGAAATACCGCCGCCCGGCTCACGAGCGAATCCCGCAACGCGAGGGGTGCGTCGATCGGTAACTCGAAATTCTGACGCCGCACGTCCACGCTGCTCGCGCCGTCCACCAGGCGGATGGTGACGCGCGCCCGGGATCCGACCGGCTCCACCGAGCCCTCGACGAGTGTACCGGCCTCGAGCGCGCGCGCGATCGAGTCACGCGACACGTCGCGTCCCCGGAACGGGGCGACGCCGCCGCGCGACACGACATCGAGTGCGCGAATCGTGCTGAGCTGATCGATGAGCGCTTCGGTGAATCCGTCGGCGAGATACCGGAGCGAGCTGTCCCGGCTCTCGTCGGTGAAGTAGAGCACCGCGACGCGATTCTGCACGAGCGAACCGGTGCCTGCTCCGCCATTCGTGCGGTGGCGGCCGAACAGCAGCCAGGCGCCGGCGACGAGCGCGATCACACCGACGCCGATGCCGACGCTCATGCGGCGGCGCGCCGTGAGCTGCGCGCGCGAGAGCCGCGGCGCCGCGGTGACGCGCGAAACCGCACCCGTGCTCGCGGCCGCGAGCGCCTTGGCGAACTCCCCCGACGTCTGGTAGCGATCGGCCGGCACCTTCTCGAGCGCGCGTTCGATCACCACCTCGAGCTCGTCCGGAATGGCGTCGCGCACGATCTTGAGCCGCGGCACCGCGTCGAGCGAATGGCGCGCCATGATCGCCTGCGCCGTCGGTCCGGTGAACGGCGGCTGACCCGCCAGCGTCTCATACAGGACGCACGCGAGACTGTAGATGTCGCTGCGGCGGTCCACTTGCCCGGACCCCGAGGCTTGCTCGGGCGGCATGTACGCAGGTGTACCGATCGCGAGTCCGGTCTGCGTCAGCTGGTCGCCGCCCGCGGCGCTGACGGCGCGCGCGATGCCGAAGTCGGCGACAATCGCGTGACCGCCGGACAGCATGATGTTCCCGGGCTTGATATCGCGATGCACGACGTCGTGGTCATGCGCATAGGCGAGCGCTTCGGCGACTTCGCGCGCGATCTGCAGCGCATCGTCGACCGGCAGCTGTGGCTCACGGTCGAGCCGGTCGCGTAGGGATTCACCTTCAACGAAAGGCATGACGTAAAACAGCGTTCCCCCCGCGTCACCCGAATCGAACACGGGCAGGATGTTCGGATGCTGCAGGCGCGCGGAGAGCTTGATCTCGCGCAGGAACCGTTCGCGACCGAGGGCCACGGCGATCTCGGGCCGCAATGTCTTGAGCGCCACGAAGCGATCGTGGCGCGTATCGCGCGCCAAATACACCAGCGCCATTCCGCCGCGGCCCAACTCCCGATCGATGACGTAGTGAGCGGGCAGCGCGGCGTTTAAAACTGCGAACGGGTCAGTCACGCGGATAACGATAGTTCTCGCGCACCTGTTGGGCGAGCGCCCGGGGTAGCGTCTCCAGCTCGTCGACGGCCCACGGCCGGTCGCTCGTCAGGAGCAGCCGCCCGTCACCTGAGGCGACCAGAATCATTTGCACGCGCACCGAATCGCGGCTCGTCGGTAATGGGTCGATGCGCCCATAGATCGCCAGGCCGGCGCTGGTGCCACGCGCGAGCTCCAGCGCCGCGAGCTCCGGGCGTGACTGGCCGCGCCAGCGCTCCCGCACTACATCCTGGGATACGGCGGCGAGCGGCGGCAAGCTGTCGAGTTGCTTAGTCAGGCCCTCCGCCAGGCGCACGCGCCAGGGTTCGAGGCCGGGCACGAATATGTCGAATGGGGCAATGGCGGCGAGCTGGGGATCAGGCTGGTGCCGGCGCGCGTAACGCACGAAGCTCACGGCGCCCGCAACGGTGAGCATGACGACCAATGCTGACAGTCCGATGAGCCAACGCTTTGAGGTCAATTGGTGTAGCTTCGCATTCTGCCCTCCCGTTCACAAGGAGTCTCTCGCGTGTTCCGCTCGGTTTTCCTGATCGTTCTCCCCGTCGCCGTCTTCGCTCAACAACCGGTCACACCGGACAGTGTCCGCCTCCATCAGCTGTTCGCGCAGCAGTGGGAGTACACGATGCGCGAGTATCCGGAGTTTGCGACCTCCGTGGGCTACCCGGGCCAGAACGCGCGTTGGACGGACTACTCGCTCGAGGCGATCGCCCGGCGCAAGCGTGACCTAAACGATCCCTTGAACGCGCTCAGCGCGATCGACCGCGCCAAGCTCGGCCCCAGCGATCAGCTGAACTACGATCTCTTCCGTCGCAATCTGACCGACGCGCTCGCGGAAAGCCGTTTCCCGGGCGACCTGATGCCGCTCACCCAGCTCGACGGCGTCCAGCAGGACGTGCCGAGCACGATCGCGAAAATGCCCGCCGGCACGGTAGGTGAGTACGAAGACATCCTCGCCCGGCTGCGCGCCGTGCCGGTTCTGGTCAACCAGACCATCGTGCTGCTGCAGCGCGGCCTCACGGCGGGCATCACACCACCCCGGATCACGCTGCGCGACGTGCCGTCCCAGGCGCAGGACCTGGTGGTGGAGGATCCTGTCACCAGCCCCTTGCTGGCGGCCTTCGCGCATTTCCCGGCCGGCGTGCCGCCGGCGGACCAGCAGCGGCTGCGCACCGCGGCCGTCGCCACATATCGCGATTCCGTCGCGCCGGCGTTTCGCAAGCTGAGCGCGTTTCTGCGGGACCGGTACGTCCCGGGGGCCCGCACCACGACCGGGATTCGCGACCTTCCCAACGGGATGGCGTGGTACCAGGTCCGGGCCCGGGCGTCGACCACGACCGACCTCACACCCGACCAGATTCATGCCCTGGGGCTCGCGGAAGTGAAGCGCATTCGGGCCGCCATGGACAGCGTCATAGCCGCAAGCGGGTTCAAGGGGACCTTCGCGGAGTTCGTGCAGTTTTTGCGTACCGATCCGCGCTTCTACTGGACCACGCCGGAAGACCTGATCCGCGGGTCCCGCGAGCTCATGAAGCGTATCGATCCCGAGCTCACGCGGCTCTTCGGGACCCTGCCCCGCCTCCCCTACGGGGTGTCGCCTATTCCTTCTTATTCAGAACGCTCCCAGACGACCGCGTACTATCAGCCGGGGAGCCCCCTGTCGCATCGGGCCGGCACCTACTTCGTCAATACCTACAACCTCCCGGCCCGTCCCAAGTGGGAGATGGAAGCTCTCTCCCTGCATGAAGCCGTACCGGGTCACCACCTCCAGATAGCGCTGGCACAGGAGCTCGAGGGTGTGCCTGAGTTCCGCCGCTTCGGCGGCTACACCGCCTTCGTCGAGGGCTGGGGACTCTACAGCGAAAGCCTGGGCGGAGAGCTCGGGCTGTATACCGATCCATACAGCAAGTTCGGCCAGCTCACGTATGAAATGTGGCGCGCGATCCGGCTGGTCATCGACACCGGGATTCACACGATGGGATGGACCCGCGAACAGGCGATCGACTACTTCAAGGCCAACGCGGCCAAGACGGAGCACGACATCACCGTAGAAGTCGATCGCTATATCGTCTGGCCGGGGCAGGCGCTCGCCTACAAGATCGGCGAGCTCAAGATCAAGGAGCTGCGCGCCTACGCGGCGACGACGTTAGGCAGCCGGTTCGACGTGCGCGCGTTCCACGACCAGGTGCTTGGTGCGGGGGCCGTGCCGCTCGATGTGCTCGACGCCCGCATCCATGCCTGGGTGGCGTCGATCCAAGGAGTGGGGCGGGGGCGCTAGACGCAGTTACGGCGTCCGCTCGGCTGGTCGCGGCATCGCTCGTCGCGAAGGCATCACGGCCAGGCGCACGGTCCCATCCGGGTGATATTCGGGCACAAACACAATCGCGAGAGGCTCACGGTCTGATCCGCGACGCGTCGCGCGCCCGATCATCACGGCCACCATCCGCAGCTTTGATCGTTGATAATGCGTGACCGCGTACCGGGCCACCTGCTCCTGGAACGCCGCGAGTGCCTTCCCCTCGTCGGCGGCGTGTACGTCATCAAAGATCGCCACCAGCATGTTCGTATCGACGATCATGACCATGGCGTTGGTGACCTGGAATTCCCGCTGGATCTCCGACTGGAGTTGCAGCTGAAACTTGGGGAGCGCGTCGCAGCCGAGTGCGAGCGCGCAGAGGGTAAGGAGAGCGTATTTTTGCATAGGCTCCGCTCGGAAATTCACCTCACGTCTTGGTCCGCGCAATGCACTGCCGATGACCGACAGTTGAAAGGGACCCGCTACCATGGTGGCGCATGGTCACCGTGTGCACGGTTCTTCCTCCGCCCGAGCGCCCGCGCATCGACGCCGCGGGCGACGGCTGCTTTGACACTCTGCACGCGGAGTCCTTGCGGGAGGTGCTCTACGTCGCGCGCCGCCGGCGCGTAGACGCCGTCATCATCTCCGTACATCGCTGCCACGGCGAGGCGCTGCCCGGCGTCGCGCGGTTCGTGCGCGAGTTCCCCGCGATTCCCGCAGTCGCCCTGGTGTCACGGCACGATCGCGAGGCGACGGAGACGCTGTTGCGCCTTGGCGCGACCGGTGTTCGCAGTGCCGTCGATTGCACTGAGCCCGATGGATGGCGGCGGTTGCGAGATCTCGTGGGGCATCCCGCCTCGCCTGTTGCCGCCCGCATCCTGGCGAGGCTCATCCCCGCGCTGGGCGATCCGTCCGAAGAAACGCGGCTGTTCTTCGAAGCGGTGGCGAGGCTGGCGCCGGCGCTCAGCACCGTACGCGGCCTGGCTCGCCATCTCCGCGTGCGGCCCAGCACGCTGATGTCGCGATTCCATCGCGCCGGAATCCCCTCGCCCAAGAGCTATCTCGCGGGGATGCGGCTGTTGCACGCCGCTTTCCTCTTTCAGAACCCCGGTCTCTCGGTGTCGGACGTGGCGTACCGAATGGATTACTCCTCGCCGCAGAGTTTCGGCCGGCATCTCCGCGCGGTTCTTGGGGTCACCGCCGGCGAGTTTCGCCGCCGCTTTCCGTTTGACGTGGCGCTGGTGCGCTACATCGATCTGCTCATCACCCCGTACCGGGAGGCCCTGCGGGCGCTACACCCCTTCAACGCGGGGTCGTGGGACCAAGGCCCGAGCTCCGTAGCGGTCTCCCGGGCGGGGTGATTCCCCCCTCTCCGGAACGGAGAGGGGGACAGGGGGTGAGGCCTAATCGGCGGCGGGTCTTATCTGATGGTCCGTGGTGGTTTGATCGCGCCGCAGCACCGAGAATCGTGCGATGCCGCCGCGCAGCCGCTCGGCGAGCTGGGCGAGCTGTTGGGATGTGGCTGTCAATTCACCCATAGACGTGATCTGGGTTTCGGTGGCAGCCGCCGTGTTGTTGGCCGTCTCGGACGAGGCTGTCGAGATACTGGCGACTTGCTGTAGCGATTGTGCCAAAGCAGCCAGGCGCTGCGCCTGGCTCCGCGAGACCTCCGCCGTCGCATTCACGAGATCGCCCATCAATTGCACGCCCTGATGCAGCTCCTGCAATGCGCCGTCGGCCTCGGCCGCCACCGCGCCGATGTCGCGCACCTTCGTCTCACCCGATTGCATCGCGCGCGCGGCCGCCTCGATCCCCGTGCGCAGGTCGCTCACCAGTTCCGCGACTTCGCGCGCCGACTTCCCTGCCTCGGCGGCCAGCGCGCGGACCTCGTCGGCGACGACGGCAAAGCCTTCCCCATGCTCCTCGGCGCGCGCCGCTTCGATCGCCGCATTGAGCGCGAGCAAGTGCGTCTGCCGCGCGATCCGGGCGATCGTCTGCGCGAAGACGCCGATCCGCTCCGACATCCCGGACAACCCCGCGACCGTCGACGCCGTCGCGCGCACCTCCTCGCCGACCGCGCGCAGCGTCGAGCTGGCGCGCGCGACGCGCTCGCGGCCACGCTCCGCCGTGCTGACGAGTCGCGAAGCGTCCACCTGCATCAACTCGGCGCGCACGCGCAGGGACTCCGCCTGGTCTGCCGCCTTCGCGCTTTCACCCCGCGCGCCATCGGCCAGGCCGCGTTGATTGCCGAGATCGCCGGCCAGGCGCTGCGACGTTTGGGTGAGCGATTCCGTGGTGGCGTGCAGCTCCTGCGCGGCGGCGGCCAGCTCCTCGGCGAATGCGGCGACCTCGTCGGCCTCGCGCTGCACCGACGAGATCGTCGTGCCGATCTCCTCGAGCATGCGGTTGAAGCTCTTCTCCAGGAACCCGAGCTCATCGGCCTCCGCCGCGGCCGCCCGAACGGCGAGGTACCCCTGCTCCGCTTCGCCCATCACGCTGCGCGCGCGGCGAATGCGCTGGATGAGCGCCGAGGGAATCCGCTTGAGTGCCATCGCGACGACGATGAACATGCCGGTTTCGAGATACGCCGTGGTGTCGAGCCCGGAGCCGCCGGGGTACAGCTCCCCGTGCGCCCAGCTCGCGATCAGGTACGCGATCGATGCGACGAGCACGAGGAAGTCGCCGACAGCCTGTCCCTGATCGAACGCATAGGGAAGAACGGCGATGAACAACGCGGCGACCACACCGCCATGACCGAACCACACGACCAGCACGTTGACGAGCGCGACATCGAGCAACGGCAGCAGATAGATGAACCACCAACGGTACCAGCCTCGCTCATTGATCAGCCCGACGACCGCGTTGATTACGGCCGCGCCGCCCGCGACCAACACGATCGTGCCGAGCCGCGCGGTAGTGATGCCGCCCAGCTTGCCGAGCACGCCGAGCACGAAGAGCGCCGCGGCGATCCACCAACGGCGCCGGTGACTGCGTTCGAACGTTTCGAGATCCTTGAATCGCTGCTCCAGCGCGGTGGCGTCGTCGTGCCAGCCACGTGCGCGGGCCGCGAAGGACAGGCGGCGGGTGGGCTCGCTCACGCGGGAAGGCCTAATCCAAGGTCCGACGCGGTCAGAAATGCTTCGACCACATATCCGTCCCGCTCGATTGCCTCTTTGCCGCCTTCCTCGCGGTCCATCACCGCAATCACGCCGAGCACGTGCCCGCCTTCGCCCTCCACGGCCTTGATCGCCTCACGGGCCGAGCGTCCGGTGGTGAGGACGTCCTCGACGATGACCACGGGGAAACCGGACATGAAGCACCCTTCGATGCGTTGACCGGTGCCGTGGTCCTTCGGCTGCTTCCGCACGGTGAATGCGTCGAGCAGCTGGCCACGCCGGCGGGCCGTCAACGCCAGCGCATAGGCGATCGGATCGGCGCCGAGGGTGAGCCCGCCGACTGCGCGGGGACTCCAGCCGCGAACGGCCATGCGATCGAGTCCGAGCCCGCCGATCACGGCGAGCCCATCGCCGGACATCGTGGTGAGACGGGCGTCGACATAGAACGAGGACCGGCGGCCGGACGCGAGCACAAACTCGCCGCGCTTCACGGAGCGCGCGAGGAGGAGATCCTTGAGCGTGTTTCTGAGGTAGTAGTAGTCGCTACTACTATTCACTGTTCCGCTTGCCGACAATGTTCTTGAGCGCCCCAAGCAGCCCGCCGGACTTGCCCGCATCCTTGGCCCGAGCGACTGCCGCTTCCAAGTCCGCGGCGAATGCGGACATCGTCGGCTGGCGGTCACCAGGGTTGCGCGACAATCCCTTCATCACCGCTGCCTCGAGCCCGGGTGGAAATTTGCGGTTGGTGACCTCGGACAACGGCGTCGCTTTTCCGCTCAAGAGCTGCTGGAACAGCTCGCGCGGGCTGCGTCCGTCGTGCGGATGACGGCCCGACAGCATGTAGTACGTAATCTTGGCGAGGCTGTAGATGTCGGCGCGACCGTCCACCAGCTCGCCCGACAGCGCTTCCGGCGCGACATACTGCAGCGTCCCGACGAAAAACCCGGTCTTGGTCAGCCGCTCTTCGGGCGGCTGCTCGGCGTCACGCGCGATTCCGAAATCGAGCAGCATCACCGTGCGCGCGCGCGGATCGTACATGATGTTCTCGGGTTTCAGGTCGCGATGGATGATGCCGGCCGCATGCGCGGCCGCGAGTGCGTCGGCGAGCTGGCGCACCAGCGCGACGGCGTCGGCAGGAGCGAGCGGCGCCTCGCGGTGTAGGAAGTCGGCGAGCGACTCTCCGCTGGCCCATTCGAGCGCGAGGTAGTAGAGGCCGTCCGATTCGCCGAAGTCGTAGGTGCGGACCACACCTGGATGCACGACGCGGGATCCATATCCCGCTTCCCGCAGGAATCGTTTTACGACGATGGGGTCGCCCCTGAGGCGCTCGCGCAATACCTTGAACGCACAGGCGCCGCGCTCGGGATGTTCGGCGCGGTATACCTCCGCCGTCCCTCCTTCGCCGACGCGCTCGAGGAGACGGTAGCCGGCGATCGACCTGCCGGCCAGGTTTTCGAGAGCCATGTGGTTTGTGCGCGAAACTAACGTCTCGCTTTGAGGCTCGGCAAGTGATGCGATGGGTTGCGCTGGTGCTGACCGCCGTTCTCGCCGGGGGCTGTGGATCGATGCAGCGCGCGGGGATGCCGGAAACGGCGTCCCGGGGGAACGCGTCGCCGCGCTTGTTCGATGCGTCCTCGGTCTACCGGTCGATGGGCGCGCTCGTGGGCGGCGGCGCCCTGCCGTTCATCGCGTCCGTGCGCTATCTCGCCGGGCCGACGCCCGACTCCACGCTGGCCCTCTTTTCCATGTCGCTCACGAATCAGACGCTCACGTTCCAACGCCGCGGCGCGGACTTCGTCGCGGAGTATCGCGTGGAGGCGTCCTTCCGCAGGGACAGTACTAGTCTCGCGGCCGTGCGGCAGATTGGGAGCGACGAGCAGGTGCGGGTGCGCAACTTCCAGGAGACGCTGCGCACCGATGAGAGCGTGATCTACCAGCAGTTCGTGATGGTGCCGCCGGGCGTCTACTACGTGATGGCGATGGTGCGCGATCGCAACGGACCCGCCTACGCGCGCGCCGAGCGTGCCGACACCGCCCCACGCTTCGCCGGGCCGGCGCTGACGGAGCCGATCGCGGTCTATACGGCGGAGGGCCGCGCCGAGCGTAGTGCCGTCCCGAAGCTGGTCGCCAACCCACGGGCGACGCTGCCGTACGGTCCCGATTCCATGCGCTTCTATGTGGAGCGCTACGGGGCGAAACCCGGTCCGATTGTCGCGCGCGTCGTCGACGACGCCGATCACGAGCTCTGGCGCGATTCCGTGCCGCTCACCGGCAGTCCCGATGTGTCATCGGCCACGATTGTCGTCGTCCCGGCGAACCTCCCGGTTGGGCAGGCCGAGCTCCAAACGCTGACGGTCGGAGGCCGGGATACGACCCACACCCGCTTCCTGGTGAGCTTTTCGAATCAATGGGTGATCACGAATTTCGATGAGATGATGAGCCTGCTGCGCTATTTCGCTCGCCAGGATTGGGTCGACTCGCTGCGTCGTGCGCCCCCGGACCGCCGCCCGGACGTCTGGCGCCAGTTCTGGAAGGCCACCGATCCGGCGCCGCTGACTCCCGAGAATGAAGCCATCGATGACTACTTCCGGCGAGTGCAGCAGGCCAATATCCGATTCCCCGACGAGGGGGGGCCGGGCTGGCTGACCGAGCGCGGTGAGGTGTTCATCTCCCTTGGCGAGCCCGATGAGATGACCGATCTGTCGAACGGCGTCGAACGGAATGGCGTGCGCGTGCTGCGCTGGACCTACGCGTCCGAACGGCTCGTCCTCTACTTCCAGGATCAGACCGGGTTCAGCCGCTTTCGTCTGGCGCCGGCGTCGCGCGCCGAGTACCAGCGCGTGTTGATGCGAATGAGGCAAGACCGACGGTGAGACACCACCGCGCCATCTGGATTGCGGCGCTCGCCGGGGACCTGTTGCTGGCGTCGTCCAGCCGGGCCCAGACCGCCGCACCACCCGCGAGCTACCAGGCGGATTCGCTGCGCCTGTCGGGCCGTCCCTGGCATGCCGCCGAAACGCTTCTCGCCGCCGCGCGGCGCGACCCGAATCCCAACGCATTTCTGATCGTCGAGGGCGCCAAGGCAGAGGTCCATGCCAAGCGCTACGAGCACGCACGCACGTTGCTCGCGGGCCAACCGTGGCTCCTCGATTACCTCGACGGTGAGGCGCTGGCCCTGCTCGGGCAGGCGGAGTACGGCGTCGGCCATTTCGCCGACGCGGCGACGCATTTTGAGATGGCGCGCGCCCGCGCGCTGGCCGCTCGCGTGCCGTTGCTGGCCGTCCGTGCAGGGCTCGCCTTCGACGCCGCAGGGCAGACCGATAGTGCCGCCGCCGCATTCGCCGCAGCCCGCGCGGGCGGAAAGCTGGCCAGCATCGACACGTGGCTACGCGTGCGGCAGGCCCGTGTCTCGCGGGACACCGCATCTGCCGGCCAGCTCCTCGCCGACCTGCCGGCACCTGCCGCGCGCGACGCGCCGGTCGCGCGGGCGCGCTCGCTGTTGCTGGCTGGCGATACCGCGCGTGCGCTCGACGCTTTTGTCGCGGCAGGGAAGGGGGGAAGTCTCGACGCCGTGCGTCTGGCTCTCGCGGCGGGCGATTCGGCGCGCGGCCGGACGATGCTCTACGGCCTGTTGGCGCGGGATCCCCTCAGCGACGACGCCGCTGCCGGCGTGAGCTTGGCGCTGGGCCCGTTACCCCCGCGCGCCGCCGCCGAGCATGTCGCGATGGCGCGTGCGCTGAATCGGCGCAGCTCGCTGCGCGATGCCCGGATCCACCTGGAGCACGCGCTGCGCAGAGGCGATTCGAGTGCCGCCACGCTCCTTCTCTATGGCGAGCTCCTCGTGTCGTCGGGACTGATGCGGGACGCCGTGCGTGCCTTCGCCACCGCCGCCACCCGCGACTCCGCCGCTCGGCCGCTGGCGATCTACCGGCGCGCACGCGTGCTGGTGCGGCTGGGTGATTCGACGGCGATTCCCGCGCTCTCCGGATTCGCCGCGGGCTATCCGACCGACAGTGCCGCCCCGGGAGCGCTCTACATCCTGGCCGACATGCAGGACGACCGGAACGATTGGGGGCAGGCCGGCCGCTGGTACGGGGAGTTGATCAAACGATATCCCGCCGACCCACGCGCTTCACTCGCGCGCTTCCGGCTCGCCGCGCACGCCGAAGAGACCGGCGACCCCGACAACGCCGCTTCCCTCTACCAGGCGGAGATCGATGCGGCAGGCCCGCAGCGCACCGCCGCGCGATTCTGGCTCGGGAAGATGGCAGCGGCGCGCGGTGACTCGGCGAAGGCGCGCACCATCTGGCTCGCGTTGGCGCGCGAGGACTCGCTCGGCTACTACGGCATGCGCGCGCGGCGGGAAACCGGTCTGCCGCCTCTCGCCTTTGCAGCCCCCGGCGCCCCGCCACCGCCGCCGCCGGCCGTCGCGGCCGGTCTCGCGCGGATCGACACACTCCTCCTCGCTGGGCTCGACAGCGAAGCGCAAGCCGAAGTCCGCGTGGTGCTGGCGCACCCGCCCGCCGATCTCGACGCACTCCTCGCCTGGAGCGAGGGACTGGGAATCCGCGGCTACGGCTCCGCCGCCGTCCGGCTCGGCTGGCAGGCCGCGCTGCTCGCGCCGGGCGACACACGCGTGTTGCGTGCAATCTTCCCCTGGCCCAATCGGGCGGCGGTCGAAGCGGAGGCGCAGGAATTCGGCGTCGACGCGCTGCTGCTCGCGGCGCTCGTGCGCCAGGAGAGCGTGTTCGACGTCGAAGCGCTCTCGCCGGCCGGCGCGCGCGGGCTCGCGCAGCTGCTGCCGAGCACGGCGTCGCTGATGGCGCGCGGGCTGGACGTCACGTTCTACCCGGACTGGATCACGGTCCCCGACCTGAATCTCCACCTGGGGGCGGCGCATCTTGCGGAGCTGCTCCGGCGTTTCGGCCGCATCGACGCGGCCGTCGCGGCGTACAACGCCGGGCCAAGTCCCGTGCGCCGCTGGCTCGACCGGGCCGGTGCCAACGACCCCGATCGATTCATCGAGTTGATCCCCTATCCCGAGACCCGCGGCTATGTCCGCAGTCTCTTGAGAAATCGCGAGTTGTACCGGGCTTTGTACGAACCGTAGAAAACCCGCTTGACAGCCTTCCGCGCCCCCGGTCTTTTCTAGCGCGTCCACGTAGAGCAAGCACAAGACTCTGCAGGAGGCGGAACGTGATCAAGGGAAAGGTGAAGTGGTTCAATGACGCCAAGGGATATGGCTTC
>Ga0137409_10004183_pt1 | contig 15184 bp, 11 predicted proteins | sample CZODoug1_16funga_FD_122059 | JGI IMG/M metagenome (GOLD analysis project Ga0137409, IMG submission 122059) | Vadose zone soil fungal communities from Angelo Coast Range Reserve, California, USA - CZODoug1_16fungal (Hybrid Assembly) | ecosystem: Environmental > Terrestrial > Soil > Vadose zone... | reverse complement strand
TCGGTTCCGGCGACCGCCTGCTACTTTGCATGGGGTTGTTTTCAATATTTTTGGCGGGAGCCGCGGCGACCCGGCGTCACAGTGAGACACCCTACCCAAAGGTGCATATGCTGGCGAGGCGTTTGCTGCAACAAAATGGCGCGGCGGAAGAGATTCGAACTGGCCATAATGCTCAGTATCATCCCATTTCCATTCAACATTCCGCGAGATGGGGGCGAAGTTGAATGTCATAGGGCATGCCCACAGCACCCTCGGCTTGCCACGACAACCTGCAGAATCTGCCGTAAACCAGCAAGTGGCGCGTCTTTTGCAACGAAATGAGGGCCCGACGTCGCGGCGCCGGGATCTGGAGAGAAGAGGCCGTCATGGAGTTGAAGTGGCTCGAAGACTTCCTGAGCTTGGCAGCGACGCAGAGTTTCTCGCGCTCGGCCCATGAGCGCAACGTCACCCAGTCGGGGTTGAGCCGCCGCATCCGGCAGCTGGAGAACTGGCTCTGCGTTCCTCTGTTCGACCGCAGCACCTATCCCGTCCGTGTGACCGCAGAGGGCAAGGCGTTCCTGCCCAAGGCGAAGGAAATGATCGCACTGGTCCAGAACGCGCGTCGCGACCTACGACATCAGCACGCGGTCACCGCCGAGGTGCTGACGTTTGCCACGCTGAACACGCTGGCGCTGACGTTCTTCCCCGGCTGGATCCGCCGGCTGGAGGGCCGTGGCCATTTGTTCAAGACCCGCTTCGGCGACCAGCGGTCGTCTTTTGCCGGCAATGTCGCGCTGCTGCTCGACGGCGAGAGTGACTTTCTGTTGACCTACGCCCACCCGAATGTCCCGCTTTACATCGATCCCGAACGCTTCGCGTACCGCTGTCTCGGCACCGAAGCGGCCATTCCGGTCTCGATTCCCGATGCCCAGGGCAATCCTGTCCATGCTCTCCACCCGTCCGGGCCGCCGATCTCCTACCTCAGCTACGGGGCGTGCTCTTTCTTCGGGCGAGGGTTGATTAAACTGCTGGCTGAGCGGCCGCTGCCGTTGACGACGGTTTACGAGAACGCGATGTCCGCCGGTCTGAAGGCGATGGCGCTTGCCGGGTGTGGCGTCGGCTGGATCCCGGAGAGCCTGGTAACCAACGAACTGCAATCCGGCCAACTGGTGATTGCCGGTGATCCTTCATGGCATCTCCCAACCGAGATTCGCCTCTACCGGGCGAGTGCCCGCTGCCGGCCGGCGGTCGAGCGGTTCTGGGCGGCGATCGACGACGCCGATCAGCGGATCGGAAACCGTCCACCGCTGCAGCTCGTCGGTGCCGCCTGAAGCGTCAGACCAGCACCGGCGCGAGAAAATCGAGATTGGCCTGCTCGTCCAGCCGACTGAGGGCGCTGTAGAGATCCGCCGTCGTGTCGGCGCCGAGCCGGGCGGCGCAGCAATCCGAAAACTTCGAAACGCGATCGGCGTCATCGAACGGATCGATCATGCTGCCCTTGGCATGCACCCGCTCAGCCTTCAGTTCAGTGCCGTCGTTCAGCCGGATGACGACCTTGTGCGGAAGTCGGCCGCCCTTTGCCGCCAGTTCCTCTTCACGCGTACGCGCCGTCATGGTGGTTAACGTCAGCAGCCGGCGGATCTGGGGCCGAGCGATCATCGCCGGCGTGAAATTCGCCAGGTTGAGCCGGTCCTGCGACAAGGCCAGCGCCACGCAATAATGCATGGAAAACCGTGCCTGCATTTCGTCTTCCGGCCTGGGGTAGCCGAGGTTGCGCGCATTGGCGATCCCGACGAGACAATCGAGCGCGGCGACGTCGTCCGCGGTGAAGCCGTGCTTGGCTCTCAGTTCGAGCACCATGTCGACCACGTAGTGCGTGGAGCCGCAACACGGATGCCGCTTCGGGATGACGCCGTGGCTTTCGATCGCCGGTGGTTGCCCCAGTGACAGTCCGTCCCAACCGGCGGTGTCAGGGCCTCCGAACAGATCGCGGAAGCCCTGCGCGGTCTCCAGGATGTCGAAGCGCCCGGTCATCCCGGCACGACCGAGCGCCGCCGCTTCAACCGCGTTGCGCGCCGCCATTCCGGCGTGGAAGGGTTTTGCCGGAGTGCCGAACTGGCCTTTGATGCCGGACGCCAGGCTGACCGCCATGCTCATCGCTCGCGCCATGGCGGCGGCATCGAGACCGATGAGCCGGCAGACGCCCGCCGCCGTGCCGATCGCGCCACAGGTCGACGTTGAATGCCAGCCCGCGGTGTAGTGGGAGGGATTGACGCCGATGCCAACGGCGGCCTGCGCCTCCAGACCGACGAGATAGGCATCAACCAGCGCCCGCCCGCTGATTTTCATCGGCCACGCCGCGGCGAGAAGTGCCGGGACCAGCACCGCCGAGGCGTGGCTGATCGCCGGGTGAAAGTTGTCGTCATAGTCGAGTGCGTGCGCGGCGGTGCCGTTGACCATCGCCGCGATCGCCGCGGGTGCGCGGCCGCCGCCGATCACCGGGCTTTCGCCCGAAATCGAAATCTGCGTCGCAACGGCGCGTCGTACGGCCTGGGTCGAAAAGTCATCGACGCCGGCGACCATGCAGCCGATGGTATCGGCGATCGCGTCGATGGCGCGTCGGCGCGCGAGCGGGGAAAATGCGCTGGCCGAATAGCTCCACGCGGCGATGGTCTCGATAGCGCTGGTCATCACGTGTCTCCGGGAAGTGAATGCGAGTGCTCGCGGTTTCGCCTGGTGCGATCAGCGCGGGTTGACGCGATGGCGTGCGCCGAGAATGAGGCGAAGCAGCTTGCCGAACTGGAATTTGTTGACGACGCGATTAGGCGTGCCGGTGTCGACGCGGTGAACAATGACAAGGTCTAGCGGCGGGATGACGACGAGGAAATGTCCGCCGGCGCCCCACGCAGAATAGCTGCCTTCCGGCTGCACGACCCCCGGAAGGCCGGTGCCCGCCCTCGCTACCCACCACATGTATCCATAGCCGCCGCGCGTGCCGGCGTCGGAATAGGGTAGAACGCTGGCCGCTACCCAGTCGGCCGGGATGACCTGCCGCGTCCCCCAGCGCCCGTCACGCAGGAACATCAGGCCGAAACGGGCGAGGTCGCGCGCCGACATCTGAAACGGATAGGCCGGGTGCTGTGAGCATGCTTCCGGCACCATCCAGCCGTCCTTGCGCTCCTCGTCATAGCGGAAATCCTCCATGCCGAGCGGACGGGCGATGAGGTCGCGGAACGTCTCGTGGATGCCGTGACCGGTGAGCTTGGTGAATATCGTGCCGAGCGCGTTGAAGTCCCAGTTGCTGTAGCACCAACAGGTTCCGGGCGCCTGCGAATGCCGCGCCGGCTTGATCGACTGCATCCACGGCGTCTCGTAACCCGCCGGGTGATAGATGCCGGATCGCGCGGTCAGCAGGTCGTAGATTGTTGCCTGCTTCTCTTTCGGGCTCAGCCCTTCGACGTCGTCGATGCCGAGCGCGTCGAGCGTCAGCGACAGATCGATCGTGCCGTCTTCGACATAAGGACCCATCAGCGCCGAAAGGAAACTCTTGCGCATCGAATGGCAATGGAAGCGCCGGGTAATGTCTCCCCGGCTCGCCACTTCGCGCCCGCCTTGGACAATCATCACCGCGTCGGTGGCAATGGTGTCGGCATAGTGGAAGGCGTCGTTAAGTCGTTCGAGCGACCAGCCGGCTGCGGCTATGTCGTCGATCATTGTCCAAGCGGCCGCGGGCCACCACTCGTCTTGACGGGCCTCGTCGATTGCAAGAACGGTCGCCATAATGTGTCTTTCGTCAGGAGGCGGGGACATAGCCGGCGCTCGCTTCGAGCAGGGTGCGCGTGTAGGGCTCGCGGGCGCGGCCGGCGCGGACGTCGGCGGCGGTCATCTCCTCGATGATCCGTCCCTCGGTCATCACCGCGATGCGGTCGCACAAATGGGTGATGACCGCGAGATCGTGGCTGACCATGAAATAAGTGACATGGCGCTCCCGGCGCAGCGACTTGAGCAGGTTCAGGATCTCCGCCTGGACCGAGACGTCCAACGCCGAGGTTGGTTCGTCCAGCAACAGCACCTCGGGTTCGATCACGAGCGCGCGGGCGATCGCCACGCGCTGGCGCTGGCCGCCGGAGAGCTCGTGCGGATAGCGAAACCGGAACGCCGGTCCGAGGCCGACGGCTTCCAGCACGGCATCGATGCGCTTGCGCGGGTTGTCAAAGCCGTGGATGGCCAGCGGCTCGGCGAGCACGCTTTCCACCATCTTGCGCGGATGCAGCGAGCCATAGGGATCCTGAAACACCATCTGCACTTTGCGGAAGAACTCCTTGTCGCGCTTGTGCGGAAGCTCCTTGTTGGCGAACAGCAGCGAGCCATCGTAACTTCGCACCAGCCCGGCGATCGTGCGCAGGATCGTCGACTTGCCGCAGCCCGATTCGCCGATCAGTCCGAACGCCTCGCCGCGCGCGATCATGAACGAGACGCCGTCCACGGCGACGGTGGAAAGCAGTCCGGTGCCGAAGGTCACACGAAGACCGATCGTCTCGAGGATCCGATCTTTCGTCGGCGTCTGCGACGGCGTCATGAGGTTGATCCGCGGATCGTCGGTCCGTCGAGCCAGGCGGGGTCGCGCTGCGGCACGGCGAGCATCTCTACCGGCCGGTCCAGACGCGGCAGGCTGTCGAGCAACGCGCGCGTGTAGGGATGCTGGGCGTGCTTCAGCTCGCGCGCCGGAATATCCTCCAGGATCCGCCCCGCATACATGACGAGCACCCGGTCGCAGAACTCGGCGACAAGGTTGAGGTCATGGCTGATGAACATCAGTCCGGCGCCGCGCCGGCTGACCAGGTCGTCGAGGATGGTCAGCACCTGACGCCTGACGGTGACGTCGAGCGCCGAGGTCGGCTCGTCGGCGATGATCAGGTCCGGCTCGAGGATCAGCATCATCGCGATCATGATGCGCTGGCCCATGCCGCCCGAGACCTCGTGCGGCAGCAGTTCGAACACCCGCGCCGGGTTGCGGATATTGACCGCCTCCAGCATGGCCATCGCGCGGTCGCGGGCCTCGGCCTTGCCGGCGCGCGTATGCACCCGGTAGGCCTCGACGATCTGCTGGCCGACCCGCATCAGCGGGTTCAGCGAGAATTTCGGGTCCTGCAGGATCATCGAGATTCGCTTGCCGCGGATCTTGCGCATCTGCGGCTCGGTGGCGGCGAGCAGGTCGATGCCGTCGAAGGCGAGTGTCTTGGCGGTGATCTCGGCGCCCTTCGGCGTCAGCCGCAGGACCGCGCGGCCGGTCTGCGATTTGCCCGAACCGGATTCGCCGACGATGCCGACCTTCTCGCGGCCGATAGCGAACGAGATGCCTCTGACCGCGCGGGTCACGCCGCGCCCGCCATGGAACGAGATGTTGAGGTCGTCGACCTGCAGCAGCGGTTCAACCATGTCGGGGATCCAGCATGTCGCGCAACCCGTCGCCGAGCAGGTTGAAGGCGAGGCTGACCACCAGGATTGCGGTGCCGGGGATGGCGGCGATGATGCCGTTGGTCAGCACGAATTCGCGCGCCGACGAGAGCATCGCGCCCCATTCCGGGCTCGGCGGCTGCGCGCCGAGCCCGAGAAAGCCGAGCCCGGCGGCGGTGAGGATGATCGACGCCATGTTGAGCGTGACGCGCACGACGACCGAGGAAATGCACATCGGCATCACATGGCCGAAGATGATCCGGAAGCTCGACGCCCGCTGCAGCCGCACCGCCGCGATGTAGTCCGACTTGCGGATGGTCAGCGTTTCGGCGCGGGCCAGTCGGGCGATCGGCGGCCAGGCGGCGAGTGCGATGGCAATGATGGCGTTCTCGATACCCGGTCCGAGCGCCGCGACGAAGGCGAGCGCAAGAATGAGGCTCGGAAAGGCCAGGAACACGTCGACGATCCGCATCAGCACGGTGTCGACCCAGCCGCCGACATAGCCCGCCGTCGTTCCGACCAGGAGGCCGAGTGGCGCGGCAATGATCGCCGTCAGCCCGGCGATGTAGAGCGTGATCCGCGCTCCGAACAGCAGCCGACTGTACACGTCGCGGCCGAGTTCGTCGGTGCCGAGCCAATGGGTCATCGACGGCTTTTGCAGCCGGATCGACAGGTCCTGTGCATAGATGTCGTGCGTGGCAAACAGCGGCGCGAAGATGGCGATGACCGCCACCGCGAGGATGACCGTGCCGCCGAACATCACCGATGGATTGGAGCGCAGCACCCGCCACGATAGCCATAGTTGCTGCGCCCGCGCCTGCCACGACGAGGTCGGGACCGGCGCTCTGAGCCAGGCCGATAGCGAAACGGGATGCGAGATGTTGTCTGCCACGGGCGCCTCAACGGGTTCTGGGGTCGAAGATGCGGTAGAGCAGATCGCAAACGAGGTTGAGGCCGACGAAGATCACACCGATCAGGATCGTGCAGCCGACGACGGCGTTCATGTCGCCGGCGAGCAGGGCGTTGGTCAAATAGCGCCCGAAACCGGGCCATGCGAACACCGTCTCGGTCAGCACCGCGCCCTCCAACAGGAAGGCGTAAGACAGCACCACGACGGTGACGACCTGCACCGCGACGTTGCGGAAGGCGTGGACCCAGACGGTGCGGGCCCAGGACAGTCCCTTGACCCGCGCCGTCACCACATATTCCTGGCTGAGCTGCTCGATCATGAAGCTGCGGGTCATCCGGCTGATATAGGTGATGGCGCCGAAGCCGAGGATCGAACCGGGCAGCACGATGTGGCTGAACACATCCCTGAACAGGGCGCCATCGCCGGTGAGCGCCGCATCGATGAGATAGAAGCCGGTGCGCGGCTCGAGGTCGAGTTCGTACATTACGTCGATGCGCCCTGGGCCGCCGACCAGGCCGAGCGTGGCGTAGAACAGCGCGAGGCCCATCAGACCGAGCCAGAAATGCGGCGTCGAATAGCCGAGCAGGCCGACGAAGCGCACGATGTGATCCAGCGGCGAGCCGCGATACATCGCCGACAGCACCCCGGCGGGTATGCCCAATCCGGTGCCGATGACGATGGCGACGCTCGCCAGCTCCAGGGTCGCCGGAAAAACCCGGGCGATGTCGCTGGCGACCGGCTTGCCCGTGGTCAGGGCGCTGCCGAAGTCGAGTTGAACGAGATGGCCGAGATAGGCGACAAACTGCTTCCACAGCGGCTGGTCGAGGCCGAGCTGTTTATACATCGCCACATAGGCGTCGTGGGTGGTGTTGGGGCCGAGCACGGCGATGACCGGATCGAGCGGCAGCAGTCGGCCGATGAAGAAGGTCAGCGCCGTGAGGCCGAGCAGCGTCGCCGCCACCGAGAGCAGGGTGCGGCCGACTGCCAGGCCCAGCGTCACAAGCTTGCGCTTCCGGTCCGAAGTCCGGGAACGCCGTGACGCTGTGATGGCCACATCGGTCATGAGGGAGCGGATTACTTGGCGGCGGGCGCGTAATAGGTGCGGAAGCCGTTCCAGGTCCAGTTCTTCAGGTCGTTGCGGACAGCGGCGGTGTTGTACATCTGAAACATGATCGCCATCGGTCCCTTCGCCATGACCTCGTTCTGGAGTTCGGCATAAAGCGCGTCGCGTTTGGCGGCGTCGGGCTCGAGCAGCGCGGCGTCGACTTTTTCGTTCAATTCCTTCGACTGGAAGCCAGTGCGCCAGACCGGAATCTGGGTCAGCTTGGCTTCCGGCCGATTGTCCGGATTGTAGACCAGGCGCGAAGCGTTGCCGTGCGCGTCCGGCACGCTGGTCTGCCAGGCCTGCATGGCGCTTTGGAATTCGCGGCCGCGCACCTTGGCGAACAGTTGCGCGTTGGCCATGCGCTCGAGCGTGAGGTTGACGCCGACCTTGGCCGCGTTCTGCTGCACGCTCTGGGCGATCGGCGCCGCATGCTGCAGCGTGCCGAAGATCAGCTTGGCCGTGAAACCGTCGGGATAGCCGGCCTCGGTCAACAGCGCCTTGGCCTTGTCGAGGTCGAGCTTGAAGGGCTGACCTTGCTTCTCGTCCAGGGCGCCGACGGCACCGAGCTGGGCGAAGCTGGCGCGCGGCACGCCGAGATTGGCCATCACCGTCTTGCCCAAACCCTCGTAATCGACGAGGTAACGCATCGCCAGCCGGACCTTCTCGTTGGCGAACGGTCCCCCCTCGGCGAGGTTGAAGGTCCAGAGGTACAGTTGCGGCCTCAGGACCTTGGCGATCGACATGTCCTTGGAGGATTCCAGGTCCTTGAGGTCTTCCGGCGTCAGGTCTCGCGCCACGTCAACGTCGCCCTGGCCAACCATCAGCCGCTGCGTGCCGGACTCGCTCACATGTTTGATCAGCACCCGCTTCAGCGTTGGCTTCTGCCCCCAATAGTTGTCATTGGCCTGCAGCAGCACGGATTCGCCGGCGTTCCACTGCGCCAGCCGGTACGGACCGATGCACTCGGTGTGGGTGGCGAGATATTTGTTGCCGAGATCGCCGTTCTGCTGGTTGGCCATCACGGTCTTCATGTCCATGATCGCGCTAACGCGGTTGGCGGCGATCGCCTGCAACACCAGCGTGGTCGGATAGGCCTTGTCGAAGGTGAGCACCAGCGTCGTGTCGTCGGGGGCGACGATGCGCTGCTCGACATTGTCCTTGGCGAAGCCGTACTCGGTCAGGGTCGTTGCATTGCCGAAGCCGAGCTTGACAACGCGCTGCATGCTGAGCGCCAAATCCTGGGCCGTCGCGATATTGCCCGACGGGAATTTTGCGCCGCTGCGAAGCTTGAAGGTGATGGTCTTGCGGTCGGGCGACACCGTCCAGCTCTCGGCAAACAGCGGGATCATCTTGCGTTCGTCAGCCGGGTCGAAATCGACCAGGCTGTCGCAGGTATTTTGCAGGAGTTCGTTCGTTACCACTTCGCCGACCTGGGCGGGATCGAACGTCGAGATGGCGTCGATGTTCCAGGCCATGACCAGCGCGGTCTTCGGCGTTGCGGCTTGGATCGCGGTCGATGCCAGCATGAGACAACAGGCCAAGCCGAGCCGAGCGAACGGACGACGCGCGGTCGGGCTGGGACGATGATCAGACATGGTCGCGGTCCTCTTTCTATGGTGTTGGGCTGTGTGGCCGGCGGGGTCCACCGCGCGGCCTGCGTCGGTCAGAGGCCGGCTGGACGCGGCTGCAGCGGCGGATTGACCTCGCGCGGAAGCGGGCAGACATAAGGCGTCTTCGACGTCCGCTCGCGGATATCGGCCTTCGCCCGGTCGATCAGTGTGGTGTCGGTCAGCGCGTCGATGGCGGTCGCCGCCATGATCTTGGCCGCGTGCACCATGCCCTTGTGCGCCGCTGCCGACTTGCCCTGCGCGACGAGCTGCCACGAATGGCCCGGCGTGCCGATCGCCTGGGTGGCGACCCGCGCTTCCACCGTGGGCACGACCCAGCTCACATCGGCGACGTCGGTCGAGCCGATCATCGGCTCGCCCCTGACGTCGATCGGAACGATGAAGTCGCACAGCGGCGTGTCCTTGCGCATCGGCAGGCCGACCCGCAGGTAGTCGCTATGAATGTCCTCGTCGGATAGCGTCTTCTGAATCTCGGCGGCGAACGCCCGGTCGGCGGCGCTGAACGGCACCGGTCCGAGGCGTCGCATCGCGTCGTACATGGCCTCTTCCAGCGGCGTGTTACCGAGCTTGTTGGATACCGCGCTTATGACAGACATCGCAACCTTGGTCTCGGTCATCAGCGCCGCGCCCTCGGCAATCTTCTTCACCCGTTCGTTTAGCGCGAACATGCCGGGCAAATCGCGCGAGCGGATGGCATAGCGCACCTTGGCCGAGGCCTGCACCACGTTCGGTGCGATGCCGCCGGAATCGAGCATTGCATAATGAATGCGTGCGTCCGCGGGCATGTGCTCGCGCATGTAATTGACGCCGACATTCATCAGCTCGACCGCGTCGAGCGCCGAGCGGCCAAGATGCGGCGCCGCGGCGGCGTGGCTGGCACGGCCGGTGAACTGGAAGTCCATGCGGGTATTGGCCAGCGACAGCGCCTCGTCGACCCGCGTCATCGACGCCGGGTGCCAGGTGATGGCGATATCGACGCCCTCGAATTCGCCGGCCCGCACCATGAACGACTTGGCGGCGCCCCCTTCCTCTGCCGGGCAGCCATAATAGCGCACGCGGCCCTTGGTGCCGGTGGCGGCGAGCCAGTCCTTGATCGCGGTGGCGGCGAGCATCGCCGCCGAGCCGAGCAGGTTGTGGCCGCAGCCATGGCCGTGGCCCCCCGGCACCACCTCCTTACGTTCGGCAAGGCCCGCGACCTGGCTCAGGCCGGGCAGAGCGTCGTATTCACCGAGGATGGCGATGATCGGTCCGCCTTCACCGGCCTCACCCATGACGGCGGTTGGGATGTCCGCGAGATTTTCCTTCACCCGGAAGCCGAGCCCCTTCAGCATCAGGGTATGCTCGGCAACCGACCGATACTCGGTATAGGCGATCTCGGGAATCTCCCAGATCCGATCGGCGAGCGCCTCGAATTCGGGCCGGTGATTGTCGACAAGCTGCCAGATCTGATCGGAATTCTGCATTGTGCTCTCGTTTTTCGATTAGGTTTTTCGGTTGGCGGGGGCCCAGAGGAAGCGCGGCGATCGGCCAATGCCTGATGCCGAGCTGTTCACGGATGCGCGCGATAGCGTCGCGAAGAGACTGCGTGGCATTACCCCCGATCGATGCCGCGGGGGTGCAACGCCCAGCGCGCTGATCGAGGGTGCTGATGCGGAAACCATCGCGGTCGAAGTTGCGAAGCCGGCTCGGCTCCAATCCGGCTCCGGGTCCATCATGCGGGGAAACGGCATCGACCGACAATAAGCAGCCCGTCCCGGGGGGACCAATGCAATGTTGGTTCGATTCTATGCGCCGATGGAATAGCTTTGTGGCCGGCGGCGCCGAAGCGGTAGCAGTTCGCGCTGGGCATCCGGTTGCCATGGGTCGCGGGGCGTTCAAATGGTCTCAGCGAACCTCAGTTCGCCAGCGGATCGGGCCGAAACTGGATGTGCACGGCGCGCGGCCTTGAGCCCTTGCCGCCTTCTTTGAGCCAAGGCGTGCGGTCGCCGTTCGTGCTCCACAACCCGCGGCCTTTCCAGCCGGCGTTCGGATCGTCGATACGCCCATCGAAGCCCTTGGCATAGAAGCTGAGCGGATAGGGAATCCGGATCGTGATCATCTTGCCGTCCTTCAACGCCACGAAGCCGTCACCGAGATTGGCGGTGGACATCGGTATGTTCTCGCCAAGTCCGAACGTGTTGTGCTGGTCGACCCAGGTGTAATAGCTCGACTCGGCGCTGTTCTCACCGATACCTTCGAAGCCAGGGCCGGGATACTGATAGATCGTCCAGCCTTCCGGACAATGATTGCCGGTGGCGTTCGGCCCATTGAGCGGGCCTTTGCATTTGTGGCGGTCAAAGCTGCCGAGGTGACCACTCGATAACGACGCCCAGACCACGCCGTTCTTGTCGATATCGCCGCCGCGGATTCCGAACGCCGGCGCGGGAACATTGAACACTTCCGACAGTCCGGTAGCCGGGTCAAATCGCAAGAACGCCGGCGGCCCGCCGAACACGCCGACGGTGTACCAGATCGAGCCGTCCACCGGTGACGGCATCACCGCGTAAGGTCCCGAACCCGGGACGATCCGCTTGTCCTTGCCCGGATCGAGCGGGGCGTTGGGCTCGACATAATCGTCGCGCTTGCCGTTGCCGTTGGTGTCGAGCACGAACGGCGACCAGCCTTGCGACTTCGCCGCATCGCCGGTTTCGTCGAACATCCTGGTGTTGACCCAACCGGCAACCGGGCCGGTGCCGCTGAGCCACAGGGTGTCATTGGCGTCGTAGCCGAACTGCGGGTGATGGGTGGCAAAGCAGGTGTCGATAAAGCTGTACTTCATCGTCTTGGGATCGAGCATCGCCACTTGGCGCGCCGACTTTTCCAGTGGGAACACCTTGGCCGACGGATGGTCGGAACCTTGTTTGCAGAACGCCGGGTTATCCATGCCGCGCACGGTGGCGGCGAGCCAGAGCCGGCCCTTCTTGTCGAACATGGAGTTGTGGTTGTTCGCTCGGGTATCCCAGAGTTTTTCCTCGCCCCAATAGGCCGACGGCTCCAACGGCTTCACGCTGGCGGCATGTCCGGGACCTAATGACTCCGGCATCTCGGGATCTGCGACCGGCATCTTGAAAAACGACACTTTATTCGTCTTCGGATCCAGGATCGGCATGTTGTCGGTCGAATATTCCGGCGAGCCGTAAAGCGGGCCATAGGCATTGACCGTCGGATTGCGCCGGTCTGACGAGATCAGATCGTGCAGGTATTTGTCGGGCGTCGACCACTCCCATGAAGTGATCACGATATTGCGTTCGACGCCTTGCGGACGTGGCGGCTTGGCCTTGGGTAGTTCGCCTTTGGCGATGCGGTCGGTCCAATCTCCGAGATATTTAAAGGGGGCGCCGCCGAAATTCCCGGCAAGCTGGTTGGTCATCTGCTCGCCGGACTGCCCCGATTGAACGCGCCGCATCCAGGCATCTTCCCCGGAATCGAACTTACCGAAAGCTGCGGGAATCGTGCGAGTAGATTCCTGGCCGATCTGATGACAACCGATGCAGCCGATGTTCTTCATCTGCTTCAACCAGTCATTCTGCGTAAGCTTTTCGGGAATGTTGCTCTTGCCGCCGAACTCGCTGGCGGGCGGAATTTTCATCATCGCGTACCAGTAGATCGCCGGATAATAATGCGCCGCCGCCGCTTCGTTCGGCGCCGCCACCGCGGTGTGATTAAGAAGCTGGCCCGGCTTTGCGGTGAGCTTGGCCGAATCCACCAGACCATAGCCGCGCACCCAGACGCTGTAATTTGCTGTCGGCAGATCGGGCACGAGGTAGCGGCCGGAATCGTCGGTGACGACGATGCGCGCGAACTTGGTCGGCAGGTCGGTGGTTTCGGCGATCACCCAGACCCCGGCTTCGGGGCCTGCCGCGCTCACGACGGTGCCGCCGATTTCAGTGGAGCCGACCGTCACCGTCTGCTGCGCATAAGCTTTGGTGGGGATTGCACTTGGCAGCGCGATCAAGCCGGCACACATCGTCAACCGCGCAAGCGCTTTGGTCACGAACATAGCTCGCCTCCCGGCATGGAACCGGTTTCTTGGCCGGTTTTTCGTTACCACCATTTTAGCAAAAAGGTCGGCAGCGTCCAATGGCTTCAATCAGCTCTGTCGGTAGCACACGATATGTCCGGTTTATGTAGCACACGATCTGTCCGGTAATTTTCGTGCCCTTTGGAGGGGCATGTGATGCGCCGGACGGAAGCCCTTCAGGGTGTGCGAATGATCAAGTTTCTGGATATTTTGGGTCGGTACGAGGCTTTGGAGTTCAACCAGTTAGAGGCGGCGGAGCTTTTGGGTGTCGGTGAACGGACGTTCCGGCGCTGGTGTCAGCGCTACGAAGAGGATGGCGAGGCCGGATTGCTGGACCGGCGGCTGGGCAAGGCTTCCGGCAGGCGGGTTCCGGTTGACCGTGCGGACGAGGTGGAAGCGCTTTACCGCACGCGCTACGCCGGCTTCACGGCGAAGCATTTTCACGAGCACCTGGTGAAGGATCATCGTTTCAACTGGAGCTATACTTGGACCAAGACCTTCCTGCAGTCGAAGGGGCTTTTGGAGAAGGCCCGGCGCCGCGGTGCGCATCGGCGCAAGCGTCCGCGCCGGCCGTTGCCCGGCATGCTGCTGCATCAGGACGGGTCGCGGCATCAATGGCTTGCGGGGCAGCCGATGCTCGATCTGATCGTGACCCTGGATGACGCGACGAGCGCGATCTATTCGGCGTTCCTGGTGGAGGAAGAAGGTACCGCCTCGACCTTCCGCGGGCTTGAAGAAGTGTTTGGCCGGCACGGCCTGCCGTTGAGCCTCTACACCGATCGGGGCTCGCATTACTTTCATACGGCGACGGCTGGCGGTGCGGTCGACCGCGCGGCCCTGACCCAGGTCGGCCGGGCGCTGGCGCATCTGGGTGTCGAACATATCGCGGCCTATTCTCCGCAAGCGCGGGGCCGTTCCGAGCGTGTCTTTCATACGCTGCAAGACCGCTTGACCAAGGAGCTGGCATTGGCCGGGATCGCCACGGTGGATGCGGCCAATTTGTTTCTTCGTGATGTCTATCTCCCGGCCCACAATGCCCGCTTTGCCATCAAGCCTGAGCAGGACGGCAGTGCTTTCGTCGCGATTGCGGGTATCGATCTCGGCGAGATTCTCTGCGTGCAGGAGGAGCGTCAGGTCGGCAACGACAATTGCGTGTCGTTCAACCGTTTGAAACTGCAGATCCCGGCAAGTCCTTTGCGCGCGCATTTTGTCAAGGCGCGGGTCAAGGTCCGTCAATACCACGACGGCACCCACGCCATCTTCCACGGCCCGCGCTGTCTCGGGCGCTACGATCGTAGAGGCGCGTCCATGGACATACCGATTGCCGCTTAAATCCGCTCGGCGGCGAGCCTGTGGACGGCATGGACAAGTCTACGACTTGCCCACCCCGCCCACAGGAGAACAAAAGCAGACGAAGCGGACATTTGATGTGCTACCAAAACCGGCCAACTTAATTAGCTATCGACAGTGCGGCGGCGAACTCGTCATGCCCGCGAAAGCGGGGCATCCGGTACGCTGTGAGCTCTCGATTTTATTGCGCTGTCTCTGGAATATTGCGCTGTCTCTGGAATACTGGATCAGCCGCTGGAGCCTGTCATCGGGCGGCGCGTAGCGCCGACCCGGTGGCGGGCGATGACACTTGGTGTATGGCGAAGCGTCGCGGATCGTCGCACGCACTCGATGAAAAAGCCTCAGGTGTCATTGCCGGACCTGGTCCGGCAATCCATCTTCTTACCAAGGTTGATGGATACGCGGGTCATCTTGCGCGAAGACGCGCTTCGCGCTTTTGCCCGCGTATGACGACTTTGCGCGTATGACGGCGGTGATTGAAGCGCATTTCAAAACAGCGGCGGGATCTGCGCCACCTTCAGCGGCCCCAGAAAAACCGTGCCGTCGACAAAGCGCAGTGGAAACGCCCGCGCTTTCTTGCCTTCCAGCACCGCTTCCTTGCCAAGCGCGTTGATACCAGCGGCGACCCCGACATTGGCGTTCTGCTTCACCACCTTGCCAAGACCGGGAATCGCCCGGTCCAGCGCGCCGAGCAG
>Ga0137409_10004182_pt1 | contig 15185 bp, 12 predicted proteins | sample CZODoug1_16funga_FD_122059 | JGI IMG/M metagenome (GOLD analysis project Ga0137409, IMG submission 122059) | Vadose zone soil fungal communities from Angelo Coast Range Reserve, California, USA - CZODoug1_16fungal (Hybrid Assembly) | ecosystem: Environmental > Terrestrial > Soil > Vadose zone... | reverse complement strand
GCATTGTCGTCGGTGGGCCGGCCATGCGTCGCCCAGCGCGTGTGCCCGATGCCGATGCTGCCCTTGAGAGGCCGCTCGCGCAGGAGGCCCTCGAGCACCTTGATGCGGCCGGCCGCGCGCCGCACCTCGAGCCCCGCGGCGCCCAGCACGGCGATGCCCGCCGAATCATAGCCGCGGTACTCGAGACGCTTGAGGCCGTCCACGATGAGCCCCACCGCGTCCTTGTCGCCGATATAGCCGACGATGCCGCACATGCCTCAGGCCTTCCCCCTCGTCTCGCTGTTCGGGCTCTTCTGCTTGCGCGCGGCCCAGCCCTCGCGAACCGCTTGCTTGCTCCGCGCCACGGCGAGCGCTCCCGGCGGCACGTCCTTCGTGATCACGGAGCCTGCCCCGACGTAAGCGCCCTCGCCGATGGTGACGGGGGCCACGAGGCTCGAGTTGGTCCCCACGAAGGCGCCCGCCCCGATGACGGTCTCGTGCTTGTGCACGCCGTCATAGTTGCAGGTGATCGCCCCCGCCCCCACATTGGCCCCGGCGCCCACCGTGGCGTCGCCGACGTAGGAGAGATGGGGGACCTTGGCGCCGCGGCCGATGCGCGACTTCTTCAGCTCGACGAAGTTGCCGATCTTCGCGCCGACGCCGACGTGCGAGAGCGGCCGGAGGTGGCAGAAGGGGCCGAGCTGCGCCTCCGCCTCGACGATGGCCTCGGACAGGACGCAGTACGGCTTGAGGGTGACGCGGTCGCCGATGCGGCTGGCGCTCACGTGGCAGCCCGTGGCGACCACGCACTCGGCCCCGATGGTGGTCGCGCCTTCCAGGATGACGCCGGGATAGATCACCGTGTCGGCCCCGACCATCACGGTGTCGTCGACATACGTCGCCGCCGGATCCAGGAGGGTCACGCCGTCGCGCATGAGGCGCTCGAGGGTGCGGCGCCTGAGGATCGAGGCGACCTCCGCGAGCTGGCTCCGGTCATTGATGCCCAGGCATTCCCGCGGATCCGTCGCCTTCACCGCTTCGACGGTGGCGCCGCTCCGGGCCAGGATGCCGATCACGTCGGTCAGGTAGAATTCGCCCTGCTCGTTCTGGGGCACGACCTGGCCGAGGGCCGGCCACAGTGACTTGGCGTCGAAGCAGTAGACGCTCGTGCCGATCTCGTGGATGTCCCGCTGCGCCGGCGTGGCGTCCCGATGCTCGACGATACCGACGGGGCGACCGCCCTCGCGGATGACCCGACCATAGCCGGTGGCATCCGGCAGCTCGGCGGTGAGGAGCGTGGCCGCCGCGCCCGTCTTTCCGTGATGCTCGACGAGCGCATGGATCATGTCCCGCGACATGAGGGGCTGATCGCCCGGCAGGACGAGGATCGCGCCCTCGCCGCAGGCGCCCCGGGCCTGGAGCACCGCGTGTCCGGTGCCGAGGCGCTCCTTCTGCTCGACGTAGGCGAGATCTTTCGCATCTCCCACCGCGGCCCGGACCTCGGAGGCGCCGCGCCCGATGACGAGGACCACGCGCGCGCCGAGGGCGCGGCTCAGCCGCACCGGATAGTCGATCAGCGGACGGCCGGACACGCGGTGGAGCGCCTTGGGCAGCTTGGAGCGCATGCGCTTCGAGTCGCCGGCCGCGAGGATGACCGTGGTGAGCGCACTCATGATCGCCAACTAGGTTAGCACGGCGCGTGCCAAGGGTCGGAGACAGGCGCCGGGGGCCGCAAGTAACGGGCTGACGAGACCTTATCGGCCGCCGCCGACATGCCCCGAGGCGTGTGGAGGATCAGCGACGACGAAGATGAGACAGGACCCTGACAATTCTGTTGGGTAGAGGAGACGCGAGCTCGACCTGCTCGCCCGTGACGGGATGGAGAAACGACAGCCCGGCGGCGTGGAGCGCCACGCCCCCCAGGCCCCGTGCGAGCTCCTCGGGCAGAGCCTCCTCCGACCGGGCGCGGCGGCCTCCATAGGTCTCATCACCGAGGAGCGGGTGTCCCATCGACGCCAGGTGCACCCTGATCTGGTGCGTGCGCCCCGTCTCGAGACGGCATTCGAGGAAGGTGAAGGCTCGGAAGCGCTCGAGCACGCGAAAGCGCGTGACGGCCCGCCGCCCCGTCCCCGCCCGCGCCACCGCCATGCGCACCCGCGAGCGCGGATCGCGGGTGATCGGGGCGTCGATCACGCCTTCCTCCTTGCGGATCGCGCCGTGGGCCAGACAGAGATACCGTCGGGAAACGGTGCGTCGCTGGAGCTGCGCGGTGAGCGAGTCGTAGGCCCGAGGCGTCTTGGCCAGCGCGATTAGCCCCGAGGTGCCCTTGTCCAGCCGGTGGACGATGCCGGGTCGGCGCGGGCCGCCCACCCCCGCCATGCCCGGCGCGTGGGAGAGCGCCGCTGCGGCGAGCGTGCCCGTGCGCGCGCCCGCCCCTGGATGGGTGACGATGCCGGCGGGCTTGTCCACCACGAGGACCTCGTCGTCCTCGAAGACGACGGTCAGGGGGATCGCCTCCGGGACCATGTCATCAGCGGGCGGGGGCGGAATCTCCGCTTCGACCCGCTCGCCGGGGCGGAGCCGGCGCGAGGCCTTGAGGGCGGGCGCATCGTCGACGCGAATGCGGCCGGCATCCACCAGGGCCTTGATGCGGGTGCGCGAGAGGTCGGGCAGCCGCTCGGCGAGCCAGAGGTCGAGGCGCCGGCCCGCCTCGGCGCTGGCCACCGTGGCCGCCAGGCGCCGGGCGGCCGGGCTCGTCATGCGCGCGGCGGCGAGGTCATCAGCATGCGCAGGGCCAGGAGGGCCACGCCCACGCTGATGGCCGAATCGGCGACATTGAAGGCGGGCCAGTGCCAGCCGTGCCAGTGGAAATCGAGGAAATCGACGACGGCGCCGAAGCGCGCCCTGTCGATGAGATTGCCGGCCGCGCCGCCGAAGATCAGCCCCATGGCGATGGCGGCCGGCTTCCCGCCGTCGGGGAGCAGCTTGACCGCGAGCGCCGCCAGCACTCCCAGGGCGCCCAGAGAGAGAACGGCCACCACCCAGCGCCACGTCGGCGGCACGGCCGAGAGCATGCCGAAGGCCAGCCCCGGATTCATGATGAGGGTCAAGGAGAAGAACCCATCGATGATCGGGACGGGGACACCGGAGGGCAGGCGGGTGAGGGCGAGCCACTTGACCACCTGGTCGAGGATCACGACGATCCCCGCCAGGGCCGCGACGAGCTTCATGCGCGCGCGCGCACCACCGGCAGGCAGCGTCCGCAGAGCGCGGGATGCGCGGGATCGGCGCCCACGCCCTCGCTCCAGGTCCAGCAGCGCTCGCAGCGCTTCCAGCCCAGGGCGGCGGCGGGGATGACCTCGAGGACGAGCCCGGGAATGTCCTGGCCCTCGTAGCGGGTCCCGCCCTCCGCGGGCGGGGCGGCGCCGAAGCGCACGGCGGAGACGTTGAACAGGGTGGCGAGGAGACCGTCGCCCTTGGCCTCGAGGAGCGGCCGCCACTCCTCCTCCGGGGCGGAGACGAGGAAGACCACCGCGTCCACCGCCTTGCCGATGCGTCCCTGCTGGCGCGCGGCCTCCAGGGCGCGGGAGACCTCGCCGCGCACCTCGAGGAGGCGCTCCCACTCCCCGCGCAGCCGCTCGTTGATCCACTCGCCGCGCTCCTCGGGAAAGGTGACCAGGTGCACGCTCTCGGGCTTGCCGCGGCCCGGGATGTGTGACCAGACCTCGTCGGCGGTGAAGCTCAGGATGGGCGCGAGGAATCGCGCGAGGGCCGTGAGGATCTCGAAGCACACCGTCTGGGCGGCCCGGCGCTTCGGATCGTCGGGCGCGGAGACGTAGAGCCGGTCCTTGATGATGTCGAGATAGAGCGCGGAGAGGTCCACCGCGCAGAAATTGTACGTGGCGTGGAAGACCACGTGGAACTGGTACTCCTCGTAGGCTCGGCGCGCGCGCGCGATGAGCTCGCCCAGGCGCAGGAGGGCCCAGCGATCGAGCTCCTCCATGCGGTCATAGGCGATCCGGTCGCGCTCGGGGTCGAAATCGGCGAGCGTGCCGAGGAGGAACCGGCAGGTGTTCCGGATGCGCCGGTAGGCATCGGCGAGCCGGTTCAGGATCTCGTCGGAGAGCCGGATGTCCTCGGCGTAGTCCTCGGCGGCCACCCAGAGACGCAGCACGTCGGCGCCGAACTTCGGCATGAGCTCGCCCGGAGCGATGTTGTTGTCCTGGGACTTGGACATCTTCCGACCGTCTCCGTCCACCACGAACCCGTGCGTGAGCACGGAGCCGTACGGGGCGCGGTCGCGGGTGCCCACCGCCTCGAGCAACGAGGAATGGAACCAGCCGCGGTGCTGGTCCGAGCCCTCGAGGTACATCTCGGCCGGCCATCTGAGCTCCGGTCGCTTTTCGAGGACGGCGGCATGACTGCAGCCCGAGTCGAACCAGACGTCGAGGATGTCGCTCTCCTTGCGAAACTCGCTACTGCCACACTTGGGACAGGACGCTCCCGGAGGCAGGAGTTCCTTGGCGTCTCTCGAATACCATTCGTCGGCGCCCGTTCCCGCTTCCATGATCCCCGCCACGTGCTCCACCACGCCCTGGTCGAGGAGCAAGGTGTCGCATGCCGCGCAGTAGAAGGCGACGATGGGCACACCCCACACGCGCTGACGCGAGATCACCCACTCCGGCCGATGCGCGACCATGTTGTAGATGCGCTCCTGGCCCCATCCGGGGATCCAGCGCACATCGTTCCGGATGACCTCGAGCGCGCGCTGACGGAGCGAGGGCTTCTGCTGCGTGACGAGGTCCAGGGCGATGAACCATTGCTCGGTCGCCCGAAACAACGTCGGATTCTTGCAGCGCCAGCAATGGGGATAGGTGTGGACGAGCGGCACCTGGCTCACGAGGGCGCCCTCGGCGCGAAGACGCTCGATGATCTTCGGGTTCGCCTCCCACACCGTCATGCCCGCGAAGCCCGTCACCTCGGGCAGGAAGCGCCCATCGTCGTCCACGGGGTTGTAGATCTTCAGGCCGGCGGCCCGCCCGAGGTCGTAGTCCTCCTCGCCGTGACCGGGGGCGATGTGAACGAGCCCGGTGCCCGCGTCCATAGCCACGAAGTCGGCCGTGAGCACCGGCGCCTCGCGCTCGATCCACGGATGCCGCGCCACCGAGCCCGCAAGGGCCTCGCCGGAGACGGCGAGGTCCGTCCCGCGTGTCCGTCCCTCGAGACCCGGGAGGGCCGCGAGGGCCTCGGCGAGCGGGCGCGCCACCACGAGGGCCTCACCATCCACCTCCAGCGCGGTGTAGGTCGCTCCAGGGTGGACGGCGATGGCCAGGTTGGCGGGAAGCGTCCACGGGGTCGTTGTCCAGATGACGAGAGACGCGCGCCGGTTTCCGAGGGCCCGCTTGAGCTCGGGCGACGGGGAGACGAGCGGGAACTTGACGTAGACCGAGGGCGTGGTCTGCTCCTCGTACTCGACCTCGGCCTGGGCGAGCGCCGTCTTGCAGTACATGCACCAGTGCACGGGCTTGAGACCCTTGTGCACGAGACCGCGCCCGACAAAGCGCCCGAACTCGCGCACGATGGTCGCCTGATAGGCGGGGGCCATGGTCAGGTACGGATCGTTCCAGTCGCCGAAGATACCCAGGCGCTTGAACTCCTCGCGCTGGATGTCGATGAACCTGGCGGCGTACTCGCGACAGCGCCGCCGCTTCTCGATGGGGTCCATGGCCCGGCGCACGTCCCCGCTCGCCGTGTCGAGTCCGAGCTCCACGTCCACCTGGTGCTCGATGGGCAGCCCGTGGCAGTCCCACCCGGGCACATACGGTGAGTTGTGGCCCAGCATGCTGCGCGACTTGACGACGAAGTCCTTGAGGACCTTGTTCAGCAGGGTGCCCATGTGAATGTGGCCATTGGCGTAGGGCGGGCCGTCGTGGAGGATCCACAGCGGCCGGGAGGCCGATGCCTTGCGCAGGCGTCCGTAAATGTCCACCTCCTGCCATCGCTTGAGCATCTCGGGCTCGAGCTTGGGCAGATTGGCCTTCATGGGAAAAGACGTCTTTGGAAGGTTCAGGGTGTCCTTGTAGTCCATGGAGGTCAAAACGTAACACCGATAGGCGTTTAGGGCAAGGAAGGCCCCCCGGGCGACCGCCCAGAATTCTGCCGACGGCGGCCGCTCGGCGGCTTTCGTGGCGACACGAATTCCGCCGACCGCGGCCGCTCGATGTCTTTCCTTGCGCTCATTCAGGGGTTCTCCGCGCGAAGCCGACGACCCTTCGTGAGGGGGACATCATGAACCGAGACAACGTGAAACCAATGCAGAGCACCCGGGTCACCTGGGGACTCTTCCTGTTCGTGGGATTGCTGGTTTTCTCTGGTTGCGCCTCGGCCGGACCGAGCGCCCAGTCCGTGGGTCAGCCCCTGGTCTTTCAGAAGGGTCAGATCGCGCCGCAGTCGTATCTCTCTTCCGTGATCGTCGTCAAGGGTGGCTGCCAGCCCTTCGGAGCCGCCTGCACCATCTCCGGCCCCACGGGCGCCACCATCATCCTGCCGCGGACGGAAGGCATGCCGGAGTGGCTCTACGAGGTCTTCGCCCACGAGATGTGTCACGCGCTGGCCGGAGTGAAGGGGCACACGGGCAAGGCCGACCCCTGCCACAATGAAGACGGCGGCGTGATCCGCGCCCACGCGGCTCAGGTGGACCTGACGAGCTTCCGCCCCCGCTAGCAGCAGGCAACTGAAAAGCCGCCTGCGAGGCTGGAGATTATCGCGGGGAAAGCTCGACGATGCCGCGGGCATTGTCGATGGTGACGCGGAAGTGATTCAGGAAGTCTCGCCCCAGGAGTCCCTGAGAGCCGGGGCGGCGCGTCTCCGATTCGTAGGAGACGACGCGCAGTGGGCCCACACGCGCCCCGCCCACTTCGACGCTCTCGAGGATGACCACATAGGCGGATGACGCGCCCGTCACGCCCTGGAGCTGGATCCTCGGGGCGTCGCGATAGCTGACCCCGAGACCCATCAGCGCGGCGGGACTGACCATGGTCGCGTCCGCCCCCGTATCCAGCATCAGCTGCGCCAATCCCCGGCCGTTGATCCGGACCGTGACCATGATGGGATGGCCCGGCGTGAACGCGATCCGCGTCACTCCCCCCACGACCTCAGCGAGTGTCGGTCCCGAGGGCGGAGCTGGGGCGGCCACGGCCCCGACGGCGCTGCTCCGGTCGCGGTATCGCCCGGGCACGCTCTCCGGTCCCTGCCCGAAGTGCGTCTCTCCTTGCGCGTCGGTCCATCGATAGAGCTGCGCGGCGGCGCCTGATGCCAGCATGAAGGTGAGGGCGAAGGCGGCGAGGACCACGCGTGCCGGCCGCCGCGTCGCGGGCACGGCGCCCTACCGGGGCGAGAGGGTGACGACGCCAGCCGTCGAGTCGATGTTGACGGTGAACTGATCGAGGAAATCGCGGCCGAGCAGCCCGTCACCGGTGCCGAACTCGATGTCGTGGGCGGCCACGCGCAGAGGGCCCGAGCGCGCGGTCCCCACCTCGATGCTCTGCACGGGAACGAAGAGGACATTGGCGGTGCCGGTGGCGCCCTTGACGGAGCCGCGCAGGCTATCCCGCACGCCGATGCCCAGCCCGGCGAGGACGCGCGGGTTGATCACGGTCACCGAGGCGCCCGTGTCGAGCATGAGCTGGACCGAGCCGCTGCCGTTGACCCTGGCCGTGACCATGATGGGCTTGCCGGGGGTGAAGGCGATGCGGGTGGCCTTGCTCACCTCGGGCGAACCCGACGTCGCGGCCGGAGCGGACGCCGGGAGCTCCGGATAGGCCAGGAGCTGGGCCCGCGAGCGATGGCGCTCAGGCACGCTGTCGAGGCCCTGGGAATAGTGGGCGGCACCCAGATCGTCCGTCCACCGGTACATCTGCGCCCACGCAGGGTTCCCCCAGCACAGAAGCGTCGCCACGAGGGCGACCAGGGGGCCGAGCGCCTTGCTCCAGCTCATCACGTGCCGATTATAGCGTGGCCGCCCCATTTTCACGGGCGTTCAGGACAGGGGCGGGGCGCCCGGGTCCAGCGATTCCAGGCGGTCTCGTAGACCACCATCTCGTCCGCCCCCGCCACGGTATTGCGCTCCAGGCGCACATGGTAGACGGGCGTGAAGCGGTCTCTGCGGGAGGCCAGCTCCGGAAACCAGGCCGGGAAGATGATCAGGTAGTCGGGGCACGCGCGCTCGAGATACCGGAGCACGCCCTTCTCCCCTTCCCGACGATACGGAATGATGGCCGGCGTGATCAGGCCCATCACGTCCACCGCCTCTCGCCGCCCCAGGTATGTGATCGCGCCGACGTCGTTGAGGGCCAGCCGCGCGCTGGGAGGCGTGTGCTCGCTGACCCAGCGGCCGAGATGAACCTGCAACGCGTCGATGTTCTGCACGGCCCACGCGTAGCGTCCGGCCCCCGACCACAGCGGCGCGACAGACACGACGACGAACAGAACGATGGCCGCACGTCGCAACCACCCCTGATCCGATTCAGCCCTCGCCTCGCCGCTGAGGCAGCGGCTCAACTCGAACTGCGGCCCTCTCCCATGAGGGGAGAGGGATGAGGTACGCAGAGGAGATAGCGCCGTGATCGCGACACAGATCGCGAGCGGGAGGAGCTGAATCGAGTAGCGTCCCTCCTGAAAGGCCGGGCCGCGATAGGGCGCGAGGAGCGCCATGCCCAGCGGATGAAGGAGGAGAATCGAGGCGGGCAAGAGGGCGGCCCGCCCATGACGGCGCCAGAGCATCCAGAGGCCGGGAAGGATGAGGATGGGCAGGAGGACATCGACCGACCCGAGCCAGGCCGCCCACTCGGCCTCGAATCGCCAGGGCCGGCCGAACAGGGCGTCGGTCACCGACTCCCGGGTGCCCGCGAGCAGACCGACGAGCCCGCCCTCGATCTTGGCGGCGGCGGTCGCGGGAAGCGGCGTCCCCGCCGTCCAGAGATTGAAGGCGATCCAGGGCGAGAGCACGGCGGCGGGAATGCCGAGGGAGGCGAGGCTCCGCTTCAGGGTCAGCGGGCCGCCGAGCCAGAGCAAGAGCACGAGCAACACCGACTCCGGCCGAGCGAGCGCAGCCGCGCCGATGAGGAGCGCGGCGAGGGTGAAGCGGTCCGACGCATGAGCGCAGAGGGCGCCCGTGACGAGGAGGGCGGCCAGCGTCACCTCCATCCCGGAGAGCGCTCCCCACGCCATCGGCGCGCTCCACGCCGTCGCGAGTCCGGCGCAAAGCCCCAGGAGGGGCTCGCCCGTCCACTGGATGGCGAGCCGGCGGGCCAGCCAGGCGCTGCCCGCGGCCGCCGCGACGCCCGCGATCTTGACCCACGCGACATGAGCGCCCGCGATCACGAAGAGGCCCGCGAGGAGGATCGTCCAGAGCGGCGCCGTCGAGCCCGGGACGGAGACACCCGGGTTATAGGCGAAGCCCCGCCCCTCGGCGAGATTGCGCGCGAACTGGAGATGGATCCACGAGTCGTCGAGAGGAAAGCCAGAGGTGCCCAGGGATCCCGCGATCTGGCGCTCGCGGAGAAGGTAGAGGCCAATGGCGGCGGCGAGCCCCGCCAGGATCAGCCCGGCAGCGGCGCGGCCCTTCAACGGGCTGGGCGAACGAAGGTGTAGCCCGCGTACTCGACGCGCCCCCGGCCGAGCGGCAAGACATAGAGGTATCGGCCATAGGGCAGCTGCACTTCCAGGAGTCCCGGCGGGCGCGGCTCTTCCGGGTCCCAGTGGTCCACGAACCATACGAGCTGTCGGACCCGCCGTGGCACCTCGATACTCGAGCTGGGCGTCAGGATCATGGTCGCCGACGACTGGGGCGCGTAGAAGCCGCGCGGCGGCTCGCCGACCTGCAGCTGGTAGATCGCGTACTCCGGCATGTAGAACATCGCGTGACGGAGCCACGGATAGGAGCGCCGGTTGCCGAGCTCCGTGACGAGCGCGGTGTCCGAGGGATCGTAGACGGCGCGGATGGTGTCGACGTAGGTCCGGATGACCGCTTCGTGCTCGCGCAGGGCCGCCGCCGTGCGACTCATGATCCAGTCGTGGGCCTCGTCCTTCGCGCGCCAGACCCACGCGTCGCCCGTGCGGTTGTTGAACTCGCGCGGCACGGGGCGCGCGCTCACGAAGAAGCCCGTGCTGACGAGGCAGAGCGGGACCAGGGCGGCCGCCGTCAGCCCCCAGCGCCAGTTGGGCCGGCGGAGCCGCTCCGAGCCCGCGGCCACCGCCTCGACGAGCACGCGGCTCAGGAGGATCACGAGAGCGGGGAGAAAGGTCAGCACGTAGCCGGCCTGACCGAAGTGCACGAGCGTGTAGAACGCTGCGGGCGGAACGACCCAGGTGGCGAGGAACCATTCCGGGCGTCCCCAGCCTGCCCGGCGCAGGTAGAGGGGGAGGGCCGCGGCCGCCAAGGCCAGCGGGCCGAGGCCGATCACCACCGAAGCCAGGACATAGCGAGCCTGCGCGAGGGTGACATCCAGCGAGCCGCCCAGCACCGACGTGGGGAGAACCACCGAGCCGTAGAGCTGGCTCGAGGCGCGCAAGTAGGCCTCGAGCCCGCCCGTCAGCCAGAGCATGGGCAGGAGCCAGGTCAGCACGGCGCCACCCATGACGAGCAGCCCCCGCCCGATCCGTCCGAGCCGGCGGATGCCCACGGCGGCGCAGGCGAGCCAGAGGGGGAAGAGCAAGACGAGCACGGAGGGGCGAATCCCGCCCACGAGGCCCAGGGCGAGGGCGCCCGCGTAGAGATGACGCGAGTCCCCTCGAAGGGCGCCCCAGGCGAACCAGGCAACGAGGACGGCGCCGAAGGCTTCCCCCGCATACGTGAGACCGACGGACCCGTAGAACCAGAAGAGAGGGCTCACGGCGAGGAGCGCGGCGGCGGCGGTGGCCGTCACCCGGTCGTAGAGAGCGCGCGCGAGCCAGTACACCGTGAACGTCGTGGCCGCGCTGAACAGCATGGCCAGCGTGACGTAGGCCATGTTGGGATCGCCGAGCGAGGCGTTGAGGAGGCGCCCGAGGGCGACATAGAGCAGGTAACCAGGCGGGTGGGGCTGGTGCTTGGCGACGTCGAACTCCCGGAGGGCGAGCGCGAACTGCACGGCGTCCCAGTTGTAGAGCATGCGCGCCCGGTACGGCCAGCGAGAGACGAGGGTGAGCGCGGCGAGCCCGCCGGCGATCCAGGTGTCTCCGTGCCTGAGGAGGTGAGCGCGGGCGCCTTCGGCCCATGTCCGGGCCAGGCTCACGCGCGCCCCCAGACGCGATCCGCCGCTCCGAAGATGGCCGAGGAGTCGCCGAGCGAGGCGCGGGCGATGCGGAGATCGCGCGACATGAGGGTCGCGTGCGCCCGCACCTGACGGTCGATGGCCCCGATGAGCGCGGGCACCGCGGTCATGATCCCCCCGCCCAGGACGAGCAGCTCGGGGTTGAGAAGGGTGACGTAGTTGGCGATGGCCGACCCCAGATACCGCTCGGCGTCGCCCCAGATCCGGCGCGCGAACTCGTCTCCCGCCGCGGCGGCGCGGGCCACGAGGGCCGCCGTCACCCGCCCGGCGTCGCCGCCCGTGTCGTCCTTGAGGCAGGTCGCTGTGCCGTCGACGAGCGCCGTCTCCACACGCCGCATGAAGCCCTGGCCCGAGGCATAGGCCTCGACGCAGCCGCGCTGCCCGCAGACACAGGGTATGCCGTCCGGGACGATCTGGGTGTGACCGAGCTCGCCCGCGACATTGCTCGCGCCCTTGAGGAGCAGGCCGTCCATCACCGCGCCCGAGCCGACTCCCGTGCCGACGAAGACGGCGATCAGGCTCTTGCTTCCCCGCCCCACCCCGAAGCGATACTCGCCCCAGGCGGCCGCGCGCACGTCGTTCTCCACGTAGGTCGGCAGACCGAAAGCGGATTCGATCTCGTCACGGAGGGGGACATCATCCCACTGGAGGTTGGGCGCGAAGACGACGGCCTGCGTCACGGGATGAATCTGCCCGGCGGCGGCGATCCCGATACCGGCCACCCGCGCGGGGTCGGTGGAGTCGAGCAGCCGGCTGATGACGCGCTTGAGATTGGCGAGCACACCGGACGCGCCCTTCCAGGCCTCGGTCTGCACCTCGAGGCGCCCGAGAAGCTCGCCCTCCCCGCTGAGGAGACCGCCGCGCAGCTTGCTCCCGCCGAGGTCGATGCCGACGGCACTCCGATCGGAGGACATTAGCAATCGCGCGGCAGGGTGTGAGTCGAGCGCGGCGAGACGGTCAGGCCTTCTTGTCTTCGTCCTTCTTCGCCGTGGACGGCGTCTCGTCCACCGGGTCCGTCACGCCCTTCTTGAACTCCTTCACACTCGATCCGAGGGAACGGGCGAGACCGGGCAGCTTATTGGCCCCGAAGAGGACCAGGATGATCACAAGGATGACCAGCAGCTCCTGCATTCCCAACCCAAACATGGCGCGGCTCCTTTCCTTTGCTAGAGCGCCTTTACCCTACGCGGGCGCGAGCGGGTTGTCAACGCAGGCGGCTGAAAAAGGAGTGCGCCGCCCTCGGCAGCAGGTTCAACGTACGTGGCAGTTCGAGCTGAGGGGCGCAGCCACGAGGCGAGGGCTGGGTGAGAACTACCCCTCACCTGCGGCCTTCGGGCGCCGCCTCGCATGTGGACCTTTTTGCGCCGCCTGCGAGGCCTTATGAGTCGGTCAGGCTCGTCAGGGGCTGCGGAGGACGCGGCGCTCGCCTACTCGGACGGTGACGCGCTGGGCGTCGAAGTACTCCATGAGAGGGATGGCGTACTTGCGGCTGATGCCCAGGAGGTCTTTCACGTCGCCCGGACCGATGTCCTTCTTGACGTGGAGATGGGCCACCAGCTTGTCCTGGATCTCCTGGAGGGCCGCCGAGTGGAAGAAGATCGACTCCTTGACGCGCACCAGGCGCCGGTCGGCCACCAGGAGCTGGAAGAGCTGGTGCTTCTCTGTACCCTTGACTCCCAGCCGGCCCAGGGCCTCCTCGGGGCTCGGGGGGGCGGCCCCCGCCCGGCGAAAGTCGGCCTCGAGGCCGTCGACCACGCGCTGCTGCTCGGGGGTGAGGCGGATCTCGTGAGAGGACAGCCGCACCTGGTCACGCTCGCTCCGCACGAGGCCCTCGGCCTCGAGGGTGGACACGAGCTGCGTGAAGACCTTCTCCTGCGCGTGCCCGGCGCGGCTCCGGAGCTCCTCCCGCGAGATCCCGCCGCGCAGAGGATTCTGGGCATGAAAGGCTCCGAGCAGGGACAATGTCTGCTCGCGCAGCCGCTGGCTCGCCTCGCGGTGCACGTACCACTCGCGATCCACGGGCGTGATCGCCTGCTCCCGCGAAAGCTCCTCGAGGAGCACGCGCAGCCGCTCGGGACCGAAGGGCGTGCGGGCTCGGAGATCGGCCGCGCGCAGGCCGGCCGCTCCGGCCTGGCGAAGGTGCTCCTCGACCACCTGGGCGGGGGTGCCCCGCTCCAGCAGGCGCAGGTGCTCCAAGAGGGCGTCGCCCTTTCGCTTGAAGCGCGGCGGCGAGATGTCCAGCACGGTGCCGCCGCCGATGGTGACGATGGGTGAGTACGAGCGGATGACGTAGCGATCGCCGGGCAGCGCGCAGACGGGCGCCTCGAGTCGGAAGCGGCCGTAGGTGACGCTGCCCGGCTCGATCGCCTGCGGGCCCACGAGCAGCACCCGCGCCATCACTTCCTGGGTGCCGACGTGAAAGCGCACGCGATCGCGCGTCTTGAGCGGCCGCGGCGCGTCAGCGAGGAGCTCGAGCGAGGCATCGACGAGGAGCGTGGGGAGGAGCGCCCCGGGCGGCGCCACGACGTCACCTCGCTCGAGAGACGCGCGCTCCACGCCCTGGAGGTTGACCGCGGTGCGCTGACCCGCCTGCGCGGCCTCGACGGGCCGGCCATGTACCTGGAGTCCGCGAACCTTGGCCTGCAGGCCGCGGGGGAAGACCTCCGTCCGGTCGTCCACGCCGAGACGTCCCGCCACGAGGGTGCCCGTGACCACGGTGCCGAAGCCCTTGACGGTGAAGACGCGGTCGATGGGCAGCCGCGCCGTCTGATCGGTGCCGCGCTCGGGAACGCGGGCCGCGAGCTCGGCGAGCGTCTGCCGCAGCTCGGGCAGCCCCTGCCCCGTCTTGACGGAGACGGGCACGATGGGGCCGCCCGCGAAGAAGGTGTCCGCGAGGAGCCGCGTCACGTCGTCCTTGACCAGCTCGATCCAGTCGGGCTCGACGAGATCCGTCTTGGTGAGGGCGACCATGCCCGCCTTGATGCGCAGGAGCTGACAGATGGCGAGATGCTCGCGCGTCTGGGGCATCACGCCCTCGTCGGCCGCGATGACGAGGAGGGCGAGATCGATGCCGCCCACCCCCGCCAGCATGTTCTTGACGAAGCGCTCGTGGCCCGGCACGTCCACGATCTCGATGGTGAGGCCGCCCGGCTCCTCGAGGAAGGCGAAGCCGAGGTCAATCGTTATGCCTCGCGCCTTTTCCTCGGGCAGCCGATCGGTATCGGTGCCGGTCAGCGCCTTGACGAGTGAGGTCTTGCCATGATCGATGTGCCCCGCAGTACCGACGACCACATGCTTCGCTGCGGTCACAGGCTGTTGAGCATTGTGGCGAGAACGGGGACGTCGGCGGGAAGCACGGTACGGAAGTCGAGGAGCAGCCGGTCATCGAGGAGGCGGCCGAGGACAGGCGGCCGCGCGGCCCGGAGACGGTTGTCGAGATCCTCGGGGCGGCGCTCCGCGCTGCCGAGGGCGAGGGCGACCGTGGGCAGCTCCACCGTGGGCAGGGCGCCGCCCCCGACCTGCGAGGTCGCGTCCACCAGCATCGCGCCCAGTCGTGACTGGACCTCGGCGGAGAGCCGACGCAGGAGCCCGCGCGCCCGCCGCCGGATCGCCGCCGACGGCTCCGTCAGCATCCGGAGCGTCGGAATGGTCTCGAGCGCTTCTCCCGCTTCGTAGGCGGACAGCGTCGCCTCCAGCGCGGCCACCGTGAACTTGTCGATGCGGAGGGCGCGGTTGAGAGGGTTCCTGGCAAGCCGCTCGACGAGCTCGGCCCGGCCCACCACGATGCCGGCCTGGGGGCCGCCGAGGAGCTTGTCGCCGGAGAAGGAGACGATGTCCACGCCCGAGGCCACCACCTCGGGCACCGTCGGCTCGTACGGGAATCCATACCGCCGG
>Ga0137409_10004181_pt1 | contig 15190 bp, 15 predicted proteins | sample CZODoug1_16funga_FD_122059 | JGI IMG/M metagenome (GOLD analysis project Ga0137409, IMG submission 122059) | Vadose zone soil fungal communities from Angelo Coast Range Reserve, California, USA - CZODoug1_16fungal (Hybrid Assembly) | ecosystem: Environmental > Terrestrial > Soil > Vadose zone... | reverse complement strand
GAACCTGGGGTATCATCGGCCTCTCGCCGAAAAAGCGGCCGACGCCGCGATCAAGACGCTCGGATCGACGTCTGACGCCGGCTTCGAACGCCTCTTGAAACAGGCGTTGAGGGAGTTGGCAAAGTAGGGCGCGTCGTCTCGGACGCGCCGCGTACACACCATGAACGATCGCCTCGTGACGGCGGCGCGCGTCGACGAAGACGCGCAGTATGAAGCCGGCCTGCGCCCGCGCCTGCTCGACGAATACATCGGACAGGATCGCATCCGCGAGAACCTCCACGTCGCGATTGCGGCGGCGAAGCAGCGCAACGAGCCGCTGGATCACGTGCTGCTGCACGGACCGCCCGGCCTCGGCAAGACGACGCTGGCTTACGTGATCGGAAACGAGATGGGCGTGCCGGTGCGCGCGACCTCCGGGCCCGCGATCGAGAAGCCGGGCGACCTGGTCGGCATCGTGACGAACCTGGCCGCGGGCGACGTGCTCTTCATCGACGAGATTCACCGCATGTCGCCCGCCGTCGAGGAGATTCTCTATCCGGCGCTCGAAGATTACGAGGTGGACATCGTGATCGGTCAGGGCCCGAGCGCCCGGACCGTGAAGATGCGGCTCGAGCCCTTCACGTTGATCGGGGCGACGACGCGAACCGGGCTGCTCACGTCGCCGCTCCGTTCGCGCTTCGGCATCACGCACCGGCTCGAGTTCTACACGCCGGCGGATCTCGAAGAGATCGTCCGGCGCTCGGCGAAGATCCTCGACGTGCCGATCGACGAGCCGGCGGCGGCGGAGCTCGCGCGGCGGGCGCGCGGCACGCCGCGCATTGCGAATCGCCTGCTGCGGCGCGTGCGCGACTACGCGCAGGTCCGCGCCGGCGGCACCATCACCCTCGAGGTCGCCCATGCCGGGCTGAAGCTGCTCGAGGTCGACGAACACGGGTTCGACGAGGTGGACCGGAAGCTGCTTCGGACCATCATCGACAAGTTCGGCGGCGGCCCCGTCGGCCTGAACACGATTGCCGCGGCCATCAGCGAGGAGAAGGACGCCATCGAGGACATCTACGAGCCGTTCCTGATTCAGATCGGCTTCCTCGACCGTACGCCGCGCGGTCGCGTCGCGACGCCGGCTGCGTATGGCTACTTCGGGCTGGTGCCGCCCGCCGAACAACGAAGGGACACGCGATTGTGGTGAAGAATCCAGCAACGGGCGCAGGACAGCTGCGAAAGTCCTCGCGAATGGGCGGCCGGCCGACAACGATCATCTCGCTGGCGACCTACGTGCCGCCGCGCCTGTTGACCAACGCCGACCTCGAGCAGATGGTCGAGACCACCGACGAGTGGATTCTGAAGCGAACCGGGATCCGGGAGCGGCACATCGTCGATCCGGGCGTGGCCACGTCCGATCTCGGGACTGAAGCGGCGGTCAAGGCGATCGCGAACGCCGGGATTTCGCCCAACGACGTCGGCGTCATCATCGTCGGGACGGTGACGCCGGACATGATGTTCCCGAGCACTGCCTGTCTCATCCAGCACAAGATCGGCGCGCACCGCGCCTGGGGATTCGACCTGAGCGCGGCCTGCTCCGCCTTCACCTATTCGCTGACGACGGCGAGCCAGCTCGTCGCGAGCGGAGCGCACGAGTACGCGCTGGTCGTCGGCGCGGACGTGATGTCGAGCATCATCGACTACAGGGATCGATCGACGTGCGTGCTGTTCGGCGACGGCGCCGGCGCCGTCGTCGTGTCGGCGGCGAAGGCGGGCGAGCCGTCGATCCTCGACTTCGAGCACGAGATTGACGGCGGGGGCGGCCCGGCGCTGTGCATGCCCGCTGGCGGCAGCCTGCAGCCGTCAACGCATGACACGATCGATCAGCGGCTGCACTACGTGAAGCAGGACGGCCAGACGGTCTTCAAGTTCGCCGTCCGGAAAACCGAAGAGATCTCGCGCCGCATTCTGGAGCGCAACGGCTTGACCGCCGCTGACATCGATCTGTTCGTCTCGCATCAGGCGAACCGGCGGATCATCCAGTCGTCGACCGAGAAGCTCGGGGTCGATCCGAGCAAGGTCATCATCAACATCGAACGGTTCGGCAACACGACGGCCGCCACCATTCCGCTCGCCTTGAACGACGCCATCTGCTCCGGCCGGCTGAGAAAAGGTCAGCTCGTGCTGCTCGCTTCAGTCGGGGCCGGGTTCACCGTGGGAGCCGTCCTTCTTCGCTGGGGATTCTAGCGTCAGCGAAGGCGCGGGGCCCTCAGGCGAGCGGCGTCCGGCGCGGCGTGGCTGTGGAACGACGACGTCTAACCGCAGAGCGCGCGGAGCAGGCAGCGCCCAAAAAACCTCCGCGCTCTCTGCGATCTCTGCGGTTAAACGTGAGCTGGACGATCAATGCGTTTTGCACCTTCGCTTCAAGCCCGTCACGTCACGGATTTTGCAATGCACTCTGGTCTGAGGGTCGACAATCGACGTTCGAGGTTCGGGGTTCGACGTTCGTGGATACGGAACAGCGCCTGGCGGCGCTTCGGCAACTTCGGCGCTGGCTCGACGAAGCGTTTCGCGTGCCCGGCACGCGCATCCGCTTCGGCTGGGATCCGCTCATCGGCCTCCTTCCCTGGGTCGGTGATGTGCTCACGGCCCTGATGTCGTGCGCGATCGTGTTCACGGCCCATCAGATGCGCATCCCGCGCGTCGTCCAACTGCGGATGCTGATGAACGTGGCGATCGATCTCGGGGTCGGCGCGATCCCGGTGTTCGGCGACGTGGCGGACGTCTTCTGGAAGTCGAACTCCCTGAACATGGCGCTGCTCGAGCGGCATGCGGACATGGTGCGGCCGGCCTCGGCCGGGGATTGGCTGTTCGTCGCCGGCGTCATCGGCGCGATCCTCATCGTTGCTCTCGTCCCGCTGCTCGTGCTGTACTGGATCCTCTCGCTCTTAAAGCGCGGGTGGTTCTGACAGTGCATCATTTGTGTCCTTTGTCGCCTCTGTGTCCCGTGTGTCATCAGCGATGAGCCGCGTCTTCCTCTTGTCGCCCGCCAATTGCGGCGGCCGCCGCGCGAAGCAGGCGCTGGCGCCGAACGCGCAGTCGGCGCTGGCGCTTGCGCTGCGATCGGGTGACGGCGCCCCGCTCGGCGATCTCTTCACCTTCATCAGCGGTCTGTATTTCCGCGGCAAGCTCACCTACGCCCGTCGGTTCGCCCAGCCGCCGGATGCCGGGAACACGGTCGTCGGCGGCGGCGTGTTCGTGATCACGCCGAACGCGGGGCTGCGAAGCCCCGACACGCTGGTGACCCAGGCGGCCGTCCGCGCGTTCGCCCGTGGCGACATCGACTGCGACAACGCGACGTACCGGCGGCCGCTCGAGACGAGCGCGCGAACCCTGCTGGCGGAAATCGGTCCCGAGTGCGATGTCGTGCTGCTCGGCAGCGTCGCCTCGCCGAAATACGTCGCCGTGCTCACGGCCATCTTCGGCGAGCGGCTCCTGTTTCCGATCGACTTCGTCGGCCGAGGGGACATGAGCCGAGGCGGATTGCTGCTCCGTGCGGCGCGTGCCGGTGAGGAGCTGGCTTGCGTGCCCGTCATCGGTGCCAGCGTCCACGGCGCGCGTCCGCCGAAGCTGGCTCCGCTTCGGCTCGGCTGAAGCCCTTCGCCCTACCGCGTGAGCTCAAAGCCTTTGCTCTGCGTCGTGGCGCGACGCTTTCGCCCTGCACGCGAGCGCGATCGCATTACTCCGGAGCGCGAAGCCCTTCGCCTTACACTGGAGCGCGAAGCCCTTCGCCCTCTGTCGTAGCGCAAAGGCTTTAGGCCGAGCGACCCGATGAAGCATCTACCCATCCCTCGCGATCAGGACAACGTCGTCCTGGCCGTCGACGGCAAGGAGGTCCGGCTCACCAATCTCCGCAAAGTCTTCTGGCCGGAGCTGAGGCTCACGAAAGGCGACCTGCTGCAGTACTACGCCGACGTCTCGGACGTGCTGCTCCCGCACGTGCGCAACCGCGCGATGGTGATGAAACGGTACCCGCACGGGGCGGCCGGCGAGTTCTTCTTCATGAAACGCGCGCCGACGCCGCGGCCCGCATGGATCGAGATCTGCGAGATCGATCACGGTTCGAAAGGCGTCATCGACTTCCCGATGATTCAGGACCGGGCCGCGCTGATGTGGGTCGTCAATCTCGGCTGCATCGATCTGAACCAGTGGTACGCGACGTGCGACGACGTCAATCGGCCCGACTACCTGCACTTCGATCTCGACCCGGGCGTCGGCGCGACCTTCGATCGTGTGCTCGAGACGGCGCAGGTCGTCCACGAGGCGCTCGACACGCTGAAGATGCCGTCGTATGCGAAGACGACCGGCTCGAAGGGCATCCACGTGTACGTCCCGATCGTGCGGGGCCCGGTGCAGCACGATGTGCGGAGGTTCGCGCACGTGCTGGCGCAGGAACTGGCGCGGCGGCATCCGACGCTCATCACCGCCGAATACCGCGTCGCAAAGCGGCCGCGCGGTCGCGTGTTGGTGGACTACAACCAGAACCGCTGGGGCAGCACGCTCGCGTCCGTGTATTCTCCGCGCCCGCGTCCGGAAGCGACCGTCTCGACGCCGGTGACGTGGATGGAGATCGAGAAGGGCATCCGCATCGAGGACTTCACCGTGAAGAACGTGCCGGCGCGCGTGAGAAAGCTCGGCGATCTCTGGAAGCCGCTGCTCGCCGCGCGCGGCCGGTTCAATCTGTCGCAGTACGTGTAGTCAACTGAGGGCGGAGGGCCGGGAACGGGGCTTGCCGAGGGAGCGGGATCCGTTCCGTCTGCCCTCCGTTTCCTCCGCCGCGTGTTAGCATGCCGCGCATGCCGCGCAAGGTGACGCGCCGTGAATTCATCGGGACGGCCGTCGGGACGACCGCCGTCGCCGGCACGGGCCGTCTCGTCGCGCCGCCGAGCGCGAAGCGGCCGAATGTGCTGTTCATCCTTGCCGACGATCTCGGGTACGGCGATCTGAGCTGCTACGGGCGTCCCGATTACCGCACTCCCGTGCTCGACGGCTTCGCGGCGCAAGGCATCAAGTTCGTGAGCGCGTATGCCGCCGCACCCGTCTGCACGCCGACGCGGTGCGCGTACATCACGGGGCGCTATCCGCAGCGTCTGCCGGTCGGACTCGAGGAGCCGCTTCGGCGAACCTCGCCGGCCGACGTGGGGCTTCCCCCGAACCATCCCACCGTCGCATCGCTGCTTAAAGGCAACGGTTACGACACAGCGCTGTTCGGCAAGTGGCATCTGGGATGGAAGCCGGAGTTCGGGCCCAATCGCCACGGCTTCGACGAGTTCTTCGGGCTTCTGAGCGGCGCGGCCGATTACTTTACGCACAGAGCGAGCGACGGTCCCGGAGCCCCGGCCGACGGCACCGCTCCGGACTTGTGGGAGAACCTCACACCGGTCGAGCGCGTCGGCTACCTCACCGACCTGCTCTCCGACAGAGCGGTCCAGCTCATCGCGCATCCGCACGCGAAACCGTTTTTCCTGAGCCTTCAGTACAACGCTCCGCATTCCCCGTGGGAAGGACCGGAGGACGCGGCCATCGGCCATACGGAGCACGGCCCCGGCCCGATGACCAACGGCGGTTCGCTGAAGATCTATGCCGCCATGATGAAGAGCATGGACGCCGGGATCGGCCGCGTGCTGAAGGCGCTCGAACGCGCGAAGCTCGAACGCGACACGCTGGTGATCTTCACGAGCGACAACGGCGGTGAACGGTATTCCTTCAACTGGCCGTTCTCCTTTCAGAAAGGATATCTGTGGGAAGGAGGCACCCGAGTGCCGGCCATGGTGCGGTGGCCGGGCGTGATCCCCGCTGGGCGCGTGACCGAACAGGCGGCGATCACGATGGACTGGACGGCGACGATTCTCGGCGCGACCGGCACGGCGCCGGATCCCGACTATCCGCTCGACGGCGAGAACCTGCTGCCGGTCTGTACGGGGCAGCGCGGCGCGTACGACAGGACGCTGTTCTGGCGCACCGCGGAGCGGGACGCGGCGCGCGTGGGGAACTGGAAGTACTTGAAGGAGGCCGGGAGCGAACATCTCTTCGATCTGTGGACTGATCCTGGCGAGAAATCGGACCTGCGCCGTCAACGGCCGGACACCTTCAACGCGATCAGGAACCAGTACGCCGCCTGGAACGCCAGGATGTTGCCGCGGCCCCAGCCGACCCAGTGAACGGCCGCACTACAATATCGGGTCGTGAGAAGAGCCCACATCGCCGCGATCGTCATCCTCGTGGCGGCCTCGATGCCCGCCGCGCAACGCCCGCAGCCGACACCGATGAACACCATTGCCGAACGCTACGTGAAGCTGGTACTGGCCGTCGGCCAGCACGACGGCGACTACGTGGACGCGTTCTATGGCCCGCCGGATTGGAAGACCGAGGCCGGGCGGCAGCAGACGCCGCTGCGTAACATCGCGACGGCGGCTGAGCGCCTGATCGCCGACATCCCGAACCTCTCCGAAGCCGAACGCCGCGACGAGCTCGTCGTCCTCAGGCGCGAGTATCTGCGGCGCCAGCTCGAGGCGCTCCGGACGCGCGTGCGGATGCTCGAAGGAGCAACGCTCGCCTTCGACGAGGAGTCGCACGCGCTCTATGACGCGGTCGCGCCCACTTACCCCGAGTCGTACTTCGAGGCGACGCTGAAGGATATCGATCGCGTGCTGCCGGGGCAGGGTCCGCTTGGCGACCGCTACGACGCGTTCCGTCAGAAATTCATCGTCCCTTCCGATCGACTGGCGCGCGTCTTCGACCGCGCGATTGCCGAGTGCCGCGACCGGACGCTCCGGCACGTCCGGCTGCCGCAGGACGAGCACTTCACGGTCGAGTACGTGACCAACAAGCCGTGGAGCGGCTACAACTGGTACCAGGGCACCTACCGCAGTCTGATTCAGGTGAACACCGATCTGCCCGTCTACATCGATCGGGCGATCGACCTCGCGTGCCACGAGGGATACCCGGGCCATCACGCCTACAACGCGCTCCTCGAGAAGAACCTCGCGCGCGATCGCGGCTGGGTCGAGTTCACCGTCTACCCCCTGTTCTCGCCGCAGTCGCTCGTCGCAGAGGGCACGGCCAACTACGGCATCGAAGTCGCGTTCCCCGGAGACGAACGGCTCGCGTTCGAGCGCGACGTGCTTTTTCCGGCGGCCGGCCTCGACCCGTCGCAGGCGGCGGCCTACTCCAGCGTGCGGGCGCTCGTGGATCGCCTGGCGTACGCCGGCAACGAAGCGGCGCGCAGATATCTGAACGGCGAGATCGACCGCGCGGCGGCGGTCACCTGGCTCGCGCGATACGCGATGATGTCGCCCAAGAGCGCCGAGCAGCGCACGCGGTTCTTCGACACCTACCGGAGCTACGTGATCAACTACAACCTCGGCAAGGATCTGGTGAAGCAGTTCGTCGAATCGAGAGGCGGCACTGCAACGCAGCCGTCCCGTCGCTGGGAAGAGTTCGTGCGGCTCCTCGCCTCGCCGCGGTTGCCGTCTGGGCTGCGGGCGCCGGCCGGGCGCGGCCACGAATGACCGACGATCGAAATGATCGCCGACTGCGCGTACTGCAGCATCATGACGATCGCCAGCACCGCGAGCGCGGCCCTGCGGATTTCCACCGGCCTCCCGATCGCCAGCGGTTCGGGCTCCGGCGATTGCGGATCGCGCGTCAGCGGATTGTCCGTCGGCGCCGGACGCGTTTCCACCGCCTTCAGCGTCACGATGCGAGGTCCTCCCCCTGCAGCGCCTGGTTGATGGCGACCGCCGCCTTCACGCCTTCGGCGGCGGCGACGACAACGAACTGCGCGTCCCGCGACGCGTCGCCGGCGACGTAAACCCGTTCGACGTTGGTCGCGCACAGCGTTCCGGTGTTCACCGTGCCGCGGCGCGTGAGCGTACAGCCCAACGTACTCGCCAGACCTGATTGCGGATGCTGACCGGTCGAGAAGAACAGCGCGTCGCGACGCAGCGGATCGCCCGATTCGAACGTGACGCTCGAGAGCTCGCCGTCGCGGTGGTCGATCCGCGCAATCGGCTCGGTACGAACGCCGACGCCGTTCTTCGCGAGCCGCTCGCGCAGCCGCCGGTCCACCCGCCCGCTGTTCGTGCAGACGACGACGTCGGCGCTCCAGGATTTCAAACCGAGCGCCAGTCGGGCGGCGTGGGCGCCCAGACCCATCGCGGCGAGGCGCCGATCGCGCCACTCCCAGCCGTCGCAATACGGGCAATGAAAGATCGAGCGGCCGTAGCAGTCGTCGAAGCCCGGGATGGCCGGCAGATCGTCGACGACGCCGGTCGCGATGAGGAGATAGCGCGTCTCTTCTTCCGCGCCGTCGCCGAGCGAGACGCGATAATGCCGGTCGACGGGCCGCGCGCCAACGACGCCGACCTCGCGGAATTCCACGCCGTACGCGGCCAGCTCGCTGCGCCCGAGCGCGTTGAACGCCGACGGGATGATCCCGTCGCGCGTGAGATAGCCGTGGAGCGCGCGCGATCGCCGGTTTCGCGGCTGACCGAGGTCACACACCAACACGCGGCGGCGACAGCGTCCGAGCATCAGCGCCGCGCTGAGCCCCGCGGGTCCGCCTCCCACAACGACGACATCGAACATCGCCGCCGGCGGGTGCAAGACCATCACCATTCTGTCACGATGTCGTCTTTAGCATTTAATGTTCGATAGAACGACTTATGTGTGTTTATGGAACACAGGCATAAATCTCTAAATTTGCCTTATAAAATGGCAAATAACGTATCATTGTCCAGAAGAAGTGTTCCGTTATACATCACGTATATATTGTCTTACAAAGTTCTCTATAGTCTTGTTGAGACGATCAACCCGTTTCCGGTCAATGAGATAGCCCTATCGTCGCGATGTGTTCGAAGCGTGGCCATTTGCTTGCTCTGCTTTATACCTGTCATGCACTATCTCGGCGCCCTGTTGTTCACGGGCCTGACCGCCTCTTCGCTCCTCTGCTCCCGAGGTTCGGCTCAAGCCGGGCCCACAGCGGGAAACCCGTCCAACGACGGGCTCGCGATCGAATTGCACAGCGGCTCATATCCCCCAGCCTGAAAGGTTTCCAATGAACTGGATTGTCCCGTATCTCGCACTCACGGCCGGGCAGACGCTCGACGCCGCGAGCACGCATCGCGCGCTGAAGTCGGGCCGTTGCGTCGAAGCGAACGCGGGCATCTACGGCCGCGCTCCGAACGTCACGCGCCTGATTACGACCAAGGCTGTGGTCATGGGTAGCTCGACGCTCGTCGGCGCGTGGATGCTCAAAAAGACCGGGCATGAGACCGCGGCCCGGCGCCTCGGCTACATCGGCGGGATCGCCGGCGCCGGCGCCGGCGTGTGGAACCTCAACGCCTGCAAGTGAGGCCTGATATGACGATCGATCTGGAAGTCGGCGTGCGGTTCACCGAGTTGTCCGACATCCGGTCGCTCAGTCTCGCGATTGAGCAGGCGGCTGGCGTCGGCTGTGCCGGGTCCGGCGCCGGATTCGGCCTTCGTTCACGCAAGGGGACACGCGAAATCAACGCCGCGGGTGCGATTGCGCTGGCGAGGCCATTCGAGACGGAGATAGCGGCGGGAAGGTCGTGGCTGAGCGGCTGCGTCTCGGCGTCCACTTTGATCGGCCCGCAGTTGTGCGCCTGGAGCAAGCACGCCATCTGGGGCGACATTGTGCTGCCGCGGATCGTCCTCTATTACAGCAACGTGGTCCCGCGCAGAGACATCGTCTGGACGGGCGGGAACTGCTAATGGAGAGGATGCCCTATCGGCCGAACGCCGACGCGGCGGTCGTCTCGACGATGCCGCTGGCCGCGTCGTTGCCGACGCAGTCGAACGACTGGCGGACCGGCCTGCCGACCTTGACCGGAACGATGGTGACGCTGCGTGAGCTTCGAGTGACCGACGCGCCGGCGCTCCTGCTGGCGCTCACGACCGAAGAGGTCACGCGGTACCTCTCGCCGCCGCCGGCGACCGTCGAAGGGTTCGAGCGGTTCATCGCTCGGACGCACGGGCGGCGCGCCGCGGGTGAAAACGCGTGCTTCGCGATCGCGCCGCGTGATTCGGACATCGCCATCGGCCTGTTTCAGGTGCGTTCGCTCGAAGCGAATTTCGGCAATGCGGAATGGGGTTTTGCCCTCATGTCCGAGTTCTGGGGCACCGGCGTATTCCTCGACGGCGCCAGGCTCGTTATCGACTTCACGTTCGAGACGCTCGGCAGCAATCGCCTCGAGGCGCGCGCCGCCACTGCGAACGCCCGCGGCAATGGCGCGCTGAGGAAGATCGGCGCGGTTCGCGAAGGCATCCTGCGCAAGTCGCTCCGGTGCAGCGGCGAGTATCTCGATCAGTCGTTGTGGACGATCCTCGCGGAAGATTGGCGGGACGCGAAAGCGACCTGCAGATCGCCAGTCATCCACTAACATCAGGCGCGGGCATGGATGTCCGCGACTTCGACTTCGACCTTCCATTGGAACTGATCGCGCAGGAGCCGCCCTCCGCACGGGGCGGGGCGCGGCTGCTCCATCTCGATCGCCGAACCGGATCGATCACGCATACGAGCATCAGCGCGCTGCCGGATCTGCTGCGCGCCGGCGATGTCGTGGTCGTGAACAACACGCGCGTCTTCCCGGCCCGGCTGCTGGGCCGTCGCGTCCCAAGCGGCGGCGCCGTCGAGTGTCTCCTTCTGAGGCCACTCGACTCGGATCAAACTCGCAGCGAACCCGGCGTCAACTCCGAGCCAACTCGGAGTTCGACGGTGTGGGAGGTCTTGGTTCACCCGGGGCAGAAATTGAAACCGGGAGCGCGCGTGGTGTTTGAAGGAATTCACACGCTGCACGGCGAGATTCTCGAACGGCGATTCTTCGGCCGCCGCGTCGTCCGGCTCTGGACCCAGGACGGCACGCCGGTCGATCAGACGGTGGATGCCATCGGACACATGCCGCTGCCGCCGTACATCAAGCGCGACGATCGCCCGGACGACCGCGATCGGTACCAGACCGTGTTTGCGGAGGCGCGCGGCTCCATCGCGGCGCCGACCGCGGGCCTGCACTTCAGCCCGCCGCTCGTCGCGGCGCTGGCCGGGCGTGGCATCGAGCTGACCGCCATCACCCTTCACGTCGGATACGGCACGTTTCAACCGGTGCGGGTCGATCGCGTCGAGGACCACCGCCTCGAGTCCGAGCGCTACGAGATCGCTGAGGCTGCCGCGGCGCACCTCAATCGGGCGCGACGGGAGGGTCGGCGCATCATCGCGGTCGGGACAACGACGACGCGAACGCTCGAAGCCGTGGCGCGCGCGCACGACGGGACGATCGTGGCCGGACACGGCTCAACGGACCTGTTCATCTATCCGGGGTTCGACTTTCGCGTGGTGGACGGCCTCCTCACCAATTTCCATTTGCCGCGGTCGTCGCTGCTGATGCTCGTGTCCGCGTTCGCGGGCGGCGATCGCGTCCGGACCGCGTATGATGCGGCCGTTGCCGAGCGCTACCGGTTCTACAGCTACGGCGACGCCATGGTGATACTCTGAAATTGGTGAATTGGTGAATTGGTGAATTGGTGAATTGGTGAATTCGTAAAGCAGGCTCGCCAAATCTACCAACTCACCAACTCACCAACTCACCAACTCACCAACTCACCAATTTACCAACTCACCAATTCCTTATGCCGTTCACCTACGACGATTTCGATCTCTCCGGCATCACGACGTACCCGCTGAAGTCTCGCAGGAGCAAGTCGCGCGTCGAGGATTTCGCCCGCCCCGCCCCATCTGGCGGATCGATCGGCGCGTTTGTCGAGTCGCTGCCGAACATTCTGGCCGGCGCGGACTTCAAGGCGGTCGTCCGCGCGATTGTCGAGGCGAAGCGAACCGGCGCTGGAATCGTGTGGGGCCTCGGCGCGCACGTGATCAAGACGGGCCTCGGCCCTGTGCTGGTCGACCTGATGGAGCGCGGCTTCGTCTCCGCGATTGCCACCAACGGCGCCGCGATCATCCACGACTTCGAGGTCGCGCTGGTCGGCGCCACGTCCGAGGACGTGGACGAGGCGCTCGGCCCGGGCCGGTTCGGGATGGCGGAAGAGACCGGCCGGCTGCTCAACGAGGCGATCACCGAGGGCGTCGCCAGCGGCCGGGGCATCGGTCAGGCAATCACCAGCTTTCTCGCGGCGAAGCAGCCGCAGTACGCGCGCACCAGCGTCCTCGCCGCCGCCGCGCGGCTGCAGATTCCGCTGACCGTTCACGTCGCGATCGGCACCGACATCATTCACATGCACCCGGCCGCGTCCGGGGCGGCGCTCGGCGAAGGCAGCCTCCGCGATTTTCGATATTTCGTGTCGGCTGTCGCCCGGCTTGAACGCGGCGTGTACTTGAACTGCGGATCCGCAGTGGTGCTGCCGGAAGTGTTTCTCAAGGCCGTTGCGCTGGCGCGTAATCGCGGGATCGGCCTCGCGGAGTTGACGACCGTCAACCTCGATGTCATCCGCTCGTATCGTGCACAGACCAACGTCGTCTCGCGGCCGACCGCCGGCACCGGCCGCGGCTACTCGCTCGTGGGTCACCACGAGATCATGATTCCGCTCCTCGCCGCCGCCGTCGGAGAAGCGACCCCTTAAAAACCCGTGCTAGCATTGTTGGGTTCTGCATATTCTCGCCGGAGTAGCTCAGTTGGTGAGAGCACGCGTCTCATAAGCGCGGGGTCGACGGTTCGAATCCGTCCTCCGGCACCATTGAAGGCCGGGTGAGGCGGGTTGGTCGGGTAGGCCAGGTTGGTTGGTTCGCGGCGCCCGCCATCCCGAGTTCCCCACCAGACCCACCAGACCTACCCGCCCTACCGGACCTATGGCCACGCTCGTTGATCGCGTCCGTCAACTCGTCCGCGAGCACGACCTCTTCGACCGCGAGAGCCGTGTGCTCGCCGCAGTGTCGGGCGGCTCGGACTCCGTGGCGCTCGCGCACCTGTTGCGCGAGCTCGACGCTGCCGGCGAGGTGAAGTTGGTCGGGATCGCGCACTTCAACCATCAGCTCCGCGTCTCGGCGGACGACGACGAGCGGTTCGTGGCGGGCGTGGCGGAATCGCTCGGCCGTCCCATCGTGATCGATCGCGCCGATGTGGCCGCGCGCGCGCGCCGCGAGCGGCGCTCGGTCGAGGATGCGGGCCGCGCCGCGCGGTACGAGTTCTTCGAGCGCGCGTGCGTCTCGGCCGGCGCCGATCTGGTGGCGCTCGGCCATACGCGTGACGATCAGGCCGAGACGTTTTTGCTCCGTCTCCTTCGCGGTGCCGGACCGCGCGGGCTGGCCAGCATGTATCCGCGCAACGGTCGCGTCGTGCGCCCGCTCCTCAGCTGCCGGCGCGAGGAGCTGCGAGGGTGGATCGACGCGCAGCACCTTGCGTTTGTCGAAGACGAAACCAACGCGGACGTCAGCATCCCGCGCAATCGCGTCCGCGCCGAGCTGCTGCCGCTGCTGCGCGCGCGCTTCAACCCGAACATCGTGGATGTGCTGGCCGATGAAGCGGACGTCGCGCGCGGAGGCTGGGAATGGATGGACGCCGTGGTCGCGGACCTGTCGGCACGCGTCGTGCGTCCGGGAGCAGCCCAAGCCGCGGAGCCGGTGCTCGAGATCGACGTCGCGGCCTTGACCGCCGCTCCGCTGGCGCTGCAACGCGCGGTGATCTGGCATGCGATGAGCGAGCTGGCCGGCGGGCGTCCGGTCTCCTTCAACCACGTCGAGGCTGCGCGCCGTCTCAAGAGTGATGAATGCATGGACGCACCGGGTCAAAGGCTGGAACGCATCGGGCCGCGGCTCGTCTTAAGAGGCAGAGCTGAGGAAGCCGCGCGAAATCGTCCGGGTGCCCTGAAGGCGCCGAACCTTTTTCGCTATCCGCTGTCTATTCCAGGAGAGGTCGAGGTGCCCGACACCGGTTGTGTCGTGTCAGCAGAGGCGGTCGTCGCCTCCGACGCCGAGGATGGTGGTGCAATCGTGCGCAACTACCCGGACGGCCAGGCCGCGCTCGTCCGGGGGGACCTCTGCGGACAAAGTTTGGTCGTACGAAATCGTCGTCCAGGCGACCGATTCCGGCCCGTCGGGCTTGGCGGCCAGAAGAAACTGCAGGACTATTTCGTGGATCGAAAAGTCGCGCGGGCGCATCGCGACACCGTGCCGCTGGTGGTCGACGAAACGGACCGGATTGTGTGGGTCGCCGGTCACGGAATTGACGAGGCGTTTCGGGTTACGGACCCCGCGCAAGCCGTGCTAATCTTGAAACTTAGGCAGCTCTGATCGCCTTCGCCAGGCTCCGGCGGTTCGCCGCAGCCGCGCGAAGGCGGACGATCTGCGCTCCGGTGGGAGGGTGTGCTTGAACTCGACGTTGAAGAGCCTGATGTTCTGGGTGGCGCTCGCCGTGCTCGGCGTGCTCATCTGGAATTTTTCCACGAAGTTTCAGTCGGGATCGCCGCGCACGGTCACCTTCAGCGAGTTCATGTCATGGGCGGACTCGGGAAGCGTCCAGCGCGTCACCATCACCGGGCAGGAAATCAATGGCTTCACGAAAGTCAATGAACACTTCCAGACCTATGCGCCCGCGCAGTACGACGGCCTCGTCAACAAGCTGATCGACCGCGGCGTGCAGGTGACGGCGAAGGAGCCGACGGTCAGTCCATGGGCGACGATCCTGTACTCGTGGGGACCGTTCCTCCTCATCATCGGCTTCTGGGTCTTCTTCATGCGCCAGATGCAGAGCGGCGGGAACAAGGCGCTCTCGTTCGGCAAGAGCAAGGCGAAGCTGTCGTCGAGCTCGCAGAAGAAGGTCACGTTCAAGGACGTGGCGGGTGTCGACGAAGCGAAAGAGGAGCTCCAGGAGATCATCGAGTTCCTGAAGGAGCCGCAGAAATTCCAGAAGCTCGGCGGGCGGATTCCGAAGGGCGTGCTCCTGATGGGCCCTCCCGGAACGGGCAAAACGCTCCTGGCGCGCGCCGTGGCGGGCGAAGCCAACGTGCCGTTCTTCTCCATCAGCGGATCGGACTTCGTCGAGATGTTCGTCGGCGTCGGCGCGTCGCGCGTCCGCGATCTGTTCGAGCAGGGCAAGAAGAATGCGCCGTGCATCGTCTTCATCGACGAGATCGACGCGGTCGGCCGTCATCGCGGCGCCGGCCTTGGCGGCGGCCACGA
>Ga0137409_10004179_pt1 | contig 15205 bp, 9 predicted proteins | sample CZODoug1_16funga_FD_122059 | JGI IMG/M metagenome (GOLD analysis project Ga0137409, IMG submission 122059) | Vadose zone soil fungal communities from Angelo Coast Range Reserve, California, USA - CZODoug1_16fungal (Hybrid Assembly) | ecosystem: Environmental > Terrestrial > Soil > Vadose zone... | reverse complement strand
TCGCGATCGAGCAGATTGCGAACTCCAAGCTTGACGTCGAAATTGCGGGAGACAGCGTACGTACCCAGCAAGTCCCACGTTTCATACGCGCCGACGACGCGATTGCCAAAGAAAACCCCATTGGCGTCAAAAGTCTGCTCTTGGTAGCCACTCTGCCAGTTGTAGGCCAACGCCGCTTTCCAGGCATCGTACGTCCAGTTCAACTCCCAACGCTGCTTGAACTGAACTACCGGGCCAAAGATTGAGAACTGTCCAACGACCGGTGCATAAGGGTTGTTACCCTGGATCTTCGTTACGTCCTTGTCGAAATAGACGGCATCCCAATCAAGGCCGAACAATCCAACGCCGGTGCGAGCCAAGATGGACTTCAGTGACATATCGTAGCCAGAAAGTCGTTGAACGCCGATATTTTGATATTGACTATTGACAGAAGCAATGAATCCGTTCGCGTCGAAATTGACGTCACCGACGAACTGCGACGAGCTCGTACGCGTCTGGGCGTTGAAGTTCTGAATGATGTCAATGATCTTGGTATCACCCAGAATGATCCCGATCTGTTCTTTCATGCCAATGTTGAAGTAGTCGACTGACAGCGACAAATCTTTGCTCGGCTCAAGTACAAATCCAAGTGAAAACTGCTTCGATTTCTCCGCCTTCAACGCAGCATTACCTCCCTGAAAAACAGTGAGTTGGACAGTGCAATGCAGCGGGTTAAAGCCCACATTGCCTGGGGCCGACGCAAGATTGCAAGTGTTTGGGTTGCCCTGGGCATCCAACGACAACGAGTCATAGTAGGGATCGTTGTACGCGCCTCCAGAATTTGTTTGCGAATTGGGTAGATAGAGCTCCGGTAAGTTTGGCGCACGGAAACCGGTATTCGCAGATGCACGGAACAACCACACGGAAGATGGCTGCCAACGTAGGGCGACTTTAGGATTGGTCGAACTGCCGAAGTCGCTGTAGTGGTCATAACGGGCTTGCAGTGTTGCCGTGAACGTGCGAGTGATCGGAAGAGACAACTCCGTGTACAGCGAGCGAACATTTCGGCTCGAATTGACGTCCTGCTGATTACCGCCGCCCCCGAGCACGTCGCCGCTGCTAACGACCGGGTCAAAATTGTCGTCGTATTTCTCGCGGGCAAACTCAGTTCCAACCGCTAAGCCAATAGCTCCAGCGGAGGTCTGAGCAATCTCGCGGGAAATTTTGGCGTCGAACGCGTTTCGTGTGGACTTCGAGTCGCGCACCTTTTGATGAATTTCGGCCGCCTGAAGTGCCGCCATGCCGGCCGCATCCTGAAATCCAAATGGATTGATCGCCGGGTTGATCGGCTGGACTGCCGCCGAGTAACCCGGGTCGGTCGGAAGTAAACCGCCGGTATTAAGCAACCGGGATTCCGATACGTACCCCTTTGTGTACTCATCGGTTGCTCGGCTGGTGTTTAGAGACAACCCCGAGTCATAGTCCCAGCCGCCAACGGCTCCATTGCCGCCAAAGACAAATCGAGACTGCTTGGTTGTCGCAACGTCAGTCCGCGGACCCAAATCGAGAGTCCGCCAATAGAGGTTGAGATTGCCGGTTAACGTAACACCGGTAATTGCAGGCACGCCGCCGCTACCGCCGGGGTACCACGGACCTCCCGGCGCGTACGCAATCGGGTCGCCATTAAACGTGGTGCCTTCCGAAGCAGGGGTTGCGGAGATCGCAAAAGTGGTCTTGTTCTGCTGGTACCCGAATTCCGCGTACAACTGGTTGTCGGCGTTGACCGCAAACGTCCCACGAGTGAACAAACCCTTCTTCTCGGATGGAGGAAGAATGTCGATCGTGCTCGCGTAGTCATAGCGGCAACGTGCCTCGGACGTATTGCGACCGTAGGAATAAGGTGGCAAGCACCCCGGAGCATAGACACCGGCCACCGGGTTAGAGATGAACGGCGGCCCCGTGTAGTTGCTGTTTGCGGGGGAGTATGGATTGATAAAACCCGCGGTGGGGTCGAAAATATTCGCGGGGATCGCGTTTGAACTCAGGCGATTGATGTTGTTCAGGGGGTTGATCGTGACGCCCGGAACCCCGGCCGCGTAAGGCAGGAAGGCGGTTTTCGAAAAGTCACGACTTTTCGCCTTTACCTCATCTTGCTTGTCGTAGGAGAGATTCAAGAACACATTGAAGCGATCGGATCCCAGGTCACCGAAGCCAAAGGTTCCGGAAAAGCCCTTCCAAACGCCGCCTTCGGCCTGCGGCTTCTGGTACGAGGCGGTCGCTTCCACGCCGCGAAAATCCCTGCGCGTGATGAAGTTAACCACGCCAGCCACGGCATCGGTTCCGTACAACGCAGAGGCGCCGTCTTTCAGGATTTCGATCCGCTCGATCGCACCGACCGCGATCGCATTGACGTCCACACCACCGCCGTCAAATGCGTAAACGGCCAGCCGACGACCATTTAGCAGCACGAGCGTGCGGTTCGATCCGAGGCCACGCAGCGAAATGCCATTGAAGCCCGGGCGGGCCGCGTCGCCTAGCGCAAGGCTGACGTTGTACCCCTGCCCATTGTTGGCAGCGATCTTGTCCAGCAGTTCGGCGGCAGTCGTTGCGCCGGTCCGCGCAATTTCTTCTCTTGTTATCACCTGCACCGGCAGCGCGGTTTCGCCTTCAATCCGCTTGATTGCGGAACCCGTAATTTCGACCCGCTCCAGTTTCTGCGCATCTTGCGCCACAGCAGGCCCGGTCATCAGGACCATGCCACTGGCCCCAAATGCCAGCGCGAACGCCGCCGCAATAGGCTGTTGCTTGAACATCGATTCCCCCGTTAAGAAGACAGTCCCTCGAAGGCGGGTGTTACCGCCTGTCTGTATTCGCCGGCCGGAATTCGTCGCAAGCCCTCTGGGTCTTGCGTTAGCGACTCTCGGCGACGATCACGAATGGGATTCTTATTGGCACGTCACGCCTTTGCAACATCTTCGACATTGAACGACCAAAGCTTGTTGCGTTTGGCTGACAGCATGGATGTCGACGTGACAATTGAACATGGGAGACCGCCGCCGCTCTGCAGCGCGGCAACAATTGCGCTGGCATGGTCGACGCACCTCTCGGGTCCGAGCTTCGACGCGATGCCGGTCCGCCGATTTGCGGGAATCGCCTGCTTGAATTTCCGAGACCGTGCCCGCCATCCTGCCGGCGATTACAGTGAGACAGCTGTCCCGGGCGTGTTCACACTGTCGCGACAATGCCTCTAACGCAGACTGAATCCTTGCAGCCCTTGATACGCACCCGGCCGCCGAAGCACCAAACGCTCGATTGTTTCGAGCGCGGCGTACCACGGGCGAAACTCTTCCCAGAACTGAGCCTCCGTCGGCACAGGACTCAAAGGTGGCTGCTGCACGAGGTTAAAGATCTCGCGAAAGGTACGTGTGCCGTCCATGTGACGAAAAATCTCTTTGACAAAGCGCCCTGGATCAAGTCGTCTTTGCAGCCGCGATTGCGCGTGCTGCAGCACGAAAGGCAGATCGTTGTGTCGCTCGATCAGCTGCACGAAATCCTCGCCGGTTGCCTTTTCGTTGACGAAGACGGGAACGAAATCGAGATCGCCGTAAGTCGCCTTGCTCTTCGACACGCGGGTCGCGAAAAGAGAGTGTGTCGCGATGTCCCCGCCGATGAGTTCGGCGATAGCGTGTTGTTCGCGCGCCGGGTATGTGCGGACCAGCGAGAGGAGCTCAGGTTGCCTCGGCTCGAAATAGTGCTCAACCAGATAGGGCAACATCCCGCGATGCCAGTCTGAGAATTCGATCGTCAGTCCTTGGCGATCCGTCAGCCACTCGTAGAGCTCAGGAACCGTATAGGCCCGGTCTTGTGGATGCAGCAGCAGGTCATATAAACCCGCATCGCCGCCCTCGACGTGATCACGATGCAGGTCTTCACCGCGCAAGAACCAGTTGCTGCGGGGCAAGGCGGCGAGCGTGGCGCGCGCGCGGGCTAGGCGCACGGTCGCATCGGATTCATCGCGGTTGATGCGGCGTAGCAGCTCCTGCATCTGATAAACGCCGGTGCGACCGTACCGTGCGTAAACCAGAAGCGCCATGGCGCCCTCCGGCGCCAGGACTTCAAGCAATGCATCGAGACCCTGCTCGGGCTCGCGCAGGTGGTGCAGCACGCCGACGCAGTTGATTAGATCGAATGTGCCCAAACCCAGCTGCGGCAACGCCAGGAGCGACGCCTCGACCCACTCGATATTGCGCAGGCCCCGAATGCGCGCGCGCTCGCGCGCAACACTCAGCGCGGCAGTGCTGAAATCGAGATGGACAACGTGGCCGCCGAGCGGTCGCAACTGCTCGGCGAGAAAGATCGTGCCGTCACCGGTGCCGCCACCTGCGACCAGCACCCGGAAATTCTTATCGAATGTTTGTTCACCGCGAAAGCAGTGGTGATTAATCATCCGCAGATCGTCGAGCCAGGTCGAGATCAGTCGTCCGCGCTCGTCTTCAGGACGACGCTCCGGATATGGAAAGCGGTCGTACTGGCCCGCGACCTCTGGGATGTCGCGATCGGTCACGATCGGCTTGCGCTGATCAGCCACGTGTGGCCGCTGTAGCAATGAGCCGGCTACGCCGCCCGCCGCACCCGCGGCACCGACGCCAGCAACGTCGCCGTGTATTCGGATTGCGGCGCGCTCAACACACGCGCAGCCGCGCCGGCCTCGACGATGACGCCATCGCGCATAACGGCAATCTCATCGGCCAGGTATTCGACAACGCCGAAGTTGTGTGTGATGAAAAGATAAGCGACGCCGAACTCACGCTGCAGTTGCGCGAGCAGATTCAGGATCTGCGCCTGCACCGATACATCGAGCGCGGACGTTGGCTCATCACAGACAATCAATTCCGGCTCGACCGCCAGTGCCCGCGCGATCGCCAGCCGCTGCCGCTGTCCGCCCGAGAATTCGTGTGGATAACGCGCAAGCGCTTCGCGGCGTAAACCGACTTTATCGAGTAGCTGTGCAACCCGCGCACGCCGCGCGGCGGCATCGATCTCCGGGCGCAGCGCGGCGATGCCTTCTTCCAAAATTTCCGCCACGCGCAGCCGCGGATTCAGGGACGCGAAAGGATCCTGGAAGATGATCTGCGCACGCCGCCGCGCGGTGCGCAGCGCGTCGCCTTGCAGCGCATCCAATGGCTCGCCGTCGAGCAGTGCCGCGCCTTCAACATGTGCAACCCCGCGCAGCAGCTGCAGAACGGCTTTGCCGGTGGTGGTCTTGCCGCAGCCGGACTCTCCGACCAGCGCCAGGGTCCGGCGCGGCATCAAGGCGAAGCTGATGCCATCGACTGCTTTGACGTAGCCGATCGTGCGTTTGAATACGCCGGCGCGGATCGGGAAATACACGCGATAGTCGCGCAGCTCGAGCAACGGCTTGCTCTTTGCAATCGACGTGACAGCCGGCTCCCGTGCTGACGCTCCGGCGCCGCCGTCCACGGTGCGCACTACGTCGATACTCGCGACCCCCTGTCGATGCAACAGACAGCGCACGGTATGCGCTGCCACCGGCTGATACAGATCGGGCTGCGTGTTGTGGCACGACTCCATCGCGCTCGGGCAGCGCGCCACAAAGCGGCAGCCGGCAAACGGCTGGTTCAGCGCCGGCACGGTGCCGCCGATCGCGGCGAGCTGCTGGCCGCGTTTCGCTGTTTCAGGCAACGCGCCGAACAACATCGCCGCATAGGGATGCAGGGGCCGCGCAAAGAACTCTGATGTCTCCGCAACTTCGACAACCTGGCCCGCATACATCAGCGCAACACGATGGGCCATGGTTGCGACGATCCCCAGATCGTGCGTGATCAGAAGCAGCGCCATGCCCTGCTGCTTCTGCAAATCGGCCAGCAGATCGAGGATTTGTTTCTGGATGGTGACATCGAGCGCGGTCGTGGGCTCGTCGGCGATCACGACATCAGGCTCAGCCGCGAGCGCAATCGCGATCATCACGCGTTGCTTCTGTCCGCCGGAAAGTTGAAATGGATAACTGTCGATGCGTCGCTCCGGCTCGGGCAGGCCAACCCGGCGCAGCCAGTCAATCGCCTTGGCGCGCGCAAGTGCGCCGCGCAGCGCAGTGTGCCGCTCGATGACCTCGACAATCTGGTAGCCCACCCGCAGTACCGGATTCAAGCTCGTGGCCGGCTCCTGGAAGATGATGCTGATGCGGCGCCCGCGCACATCGCGCATGCGCGCCTCGGGCAGTTGCGTCAGATCGGTGCCCGCCAGATCGACGCGACCGGTTGCGACGCGGCCATTTTCCGGCAGCAAGCGCAAGATCGACAGCGCGGTCATCGACTTGCCGCAGCCCGATTCGCCGACCAGCGCAAACGTTTCGCCGCGTTGAATCGTGAGTGAGACCGCCTCCACCGCGCGCACGACGCCATCGTCGACGTCCAGTTCGGTGGTGAGGTTGGAGATTGTCAGCATCTGTGCTCGCTGTCCTTCAGCGTCGTGTCTTCTCTCAGAGCATGAGATCGCACCAACTCGCATCAGGAACTTGCCGCCATGGCACCGGCGGGACGGACCGCGCTTGATCCGCGGGTCGAGCCTGGCGCCGGCCGGATACGCCGCGCGCGAAACGCGCGTGCGCGCGGATCGAAAGCTTCACGTACGCCATCGGCAAAAATATTGGCGGCCAGCACCAATGCGAGCATGAACGCAAATGCAGTCGCGAGGTTCCACCACACGGCCGGATCGCGCGCCATTTCACTGCGCGCCAGATTGATCATCGAGCCGAAGCTCGCGGAATTCGGATCGACACCGACGCCGACATAGGACAACACGGCCTCGTACAGAACCAGCGCGGAAAAATCGAGAACCGCGACGATCAGTACCAAATGCATCACATTGGGCAGGATATGACGTCCCATGATGCGCAGGTTGGACACGCCAAATGCGCGCGCGGCCTGGACAAAATCGAGCTCGGCAATCTTGAGCGTCTCGGCGCGCAGCAACCGGCACAGCGTGGCCCAGCCCGTTACGCCAAGAATCAGGCACAGCAGGAACAAGCGAAATTCGGCCCGCTCGACGCCGGTTTCGAAAATGTCGAGGTTCTGGTCGATGTACACGTTGACCAACAGGACGAAAGCCGCAACCAGCAGGATCGGCGGAATCGACGACAGCACCGTGTACAGGTACTGAATCACATCGTCGACCCAGCCGCGAAAATATCCGGCCAGCAAGCCCAGTGCGATCGCCAGCGGCAGTGTGGCGATGGTCGAGAGCGATCCGATCACCATCGCCGTGCGAACGCTCTTCAACGCCTGATACAGGACATCCTTGCCGATGCGGTCGGTTCCGAAGGGGTGGTAAAACGGCCACACAACGGCGATCCAGCCGATCAAGGCCGCCAACACGGCAATAGTGATCAGCATCGCGCGCCACGGCAGCTCGGTTTCGCCGTGCACCATCTCGAGCAGGCTCTGGCGCACGCCGTCACGCGCGCGCGCCGCGGCGATCGCAAGCGTGAGGATGACGGCCAACAGCAGTCCGCAGCCCACGCCGAGCGCCGACTTGACCACGACATCCTGCACCCAATCGTGCTCTGGGTCGGCAAGATGCGCGCCGCCGAACTTCAGGCGCGGGTTTTCGCGCACCGGCTGCCCATTAACGATTCCGGTTTCCTTCTGGAATGACCAGTAGGCGAGCGGCAAGGAGTAGGTTTTTTCCGTGGACTCGCGCGGGTGCGAGAACAACACGTCGAGAATCGAAAGCGTCCGCGGCGCGTACGCAACAGCCGCGTCGGCGGCGGCATCGGCCACAGCCTCGAGCCGCGGCCGAAAGTGAAACGAGTCGAGCAGCGCCAGCGCCGAGAACGCAAGCATCACCACTGCTGCCGACATCGGCGCGGCGTTGTGCGTGACATGACGCCAGTTCGCGCGCGCGTTGGCGTTGCCGCGCGTGCGCCAGGCGTACGCGAACACGCCAGCTGCGGATAGCCAGATCACGAGATCGGTCCAGAGAAATACAAACTTGGGCATCGTCAGCGGCAGTGTGCAATTCAGGAGTGCAGCGCCAGGAGTGCAGGGAATCAGAAGTGCAGGAATCAGGAGTGCAGTTGCGTCGGCGCCCGCGCTTGGATTGCTGGCATCAACTCAGGCGCACACGCGGATCGACCAGCGTGTAGGCGACATCCGTTGCCAGGTAGGCGACGATGTATAGGGCCGAGCCGAGGAACACCATCACATGCACGATCGCAAAGTCCTGGCCGTTGATGGCTTCGATCACATAGCTGCCGAGACCGGGAATGCCGAAGAACGACTCAAACACGATCGAGCCCAGAAATGCATACGGCAGCAGCGCGCCGACGTGCGTGAGGATCGGCAGCCAGGCGTTGCGCAACACATGGCGAAACAGCACGACGAATTCCGACAGTCCCTTGGAGCGTGCGGTTCGCACGTAGTCCCGGCTGATCTCCTCGAGCAGCATGGCGCGATACAGGCGCGCCTCGTTGCCGAGTTGGAAGACGATGCCGACGACCAGCGGCAGCAGCAGGAATTTGGCCACGTCCAGCCCCGGCACATAGCCGGACAACGGCACCAGCCGCAGCACCTTTCCGAACAGCCACTGCGCGACGATGATGTAAAACAAACTCGAGATCGACATCATCACGACGCACAGCACGGTGCCCCAGAAGTCGAGATAACTCGCGCGGAAAAAAACAAGCAACAGTGCAAAAGCAATGCTGACGACAACGGTCAGCGCCAGCATCGGTAGCATCAACGACAGGCTGACCACGATGCGGCTGCCGACTTCATGGCTGATGTCGCGACCGCTGTCGCTGGCGCCGAAATTCATCGTGAACAGGCGCAGCGAGCGATCGAAAAACACGGTGTGCGTGATCCGCTCCGATCCCTCGGCCGTGCGATCGAACCACAGTGGCTTGTCGTAGCCGTGCTCAACTTTCCACTTCTCGATTGCATCGGCTGAAACGCGTTTGCCGCCGATATTCAGGCGTGCGATGTTGTCAGGTGAATTGACCGCGAAAAAAAGCGTAAACGTTAAGAGGTTTACGCCAATGAGGATCAGCGCCGCATACAGACCGCGGCGAAGAATGTAGTTCAGCATGACGAAGCCGCGCGCCCACTCAGCAGTGGCGCGGCCCAGCGGCGGGAGGTCGATCGCCACCCGCTGGCGCCGCCGCTCGCTGCCGAAACTTTGGCGCCAACAACAGAACCCGTCTCGATATGTCGCGAGCAGGGCTGAGTGATTTGTCCAATGAGTGGTGAGGAGACGACCGGTACCCGTGGTACACGGAACACCTCAGCTGCAAGAGCGGTACACGCAGCAATTCTTAGATTGGTTCTAGTCACGTGCTGGTCCCGGCGAGCGTGCGCGCGGCGGTTTCACGCTCGTGCCGGCGATAGGCGCGTACGGCGGGCAAGCACGCCGCAATCAGCACCAGCACCAGCAGCGCAAGCGGCCACCACACGGGCCGGTTCCACTCGGCGATCTTCGCTGCGCGCAGCTGCGGGTCGACCTTGAGATATAGCAGCTTGTCGACGGATAGCTGGGTGGGTTTGCCGTTGCCGACCCATTGGTGTTGCACGTTACCGGCAAATGGGTTGTAGCCGAACGCCCAAGGCGCATCCTCCTGGACAATGGCGATCATGCGATCGACCACCTGCTGCTTGCGCGGCACGTCCTCCAGATAGCGCATCTCCTCAAACAGCTTGTCGAACTCGGGACTCTTGTAGTTCGCCGTGTTGTTGCCGTTGCCTTGCGTGGCCGCCTGCGAATTAGGACCGTAGAGCAGGAACAGGAAGTTCTCCGCGTCCGGATAGTCGGCAAACCAGCCCCACCAGAATATCTGCAGGCTGCCTTTGTCGGCCTTGTCCTGGAAGCGGTTGTAGTCGGTTGCGCGCAGCTCGAGCTGGACGCCGATCTTGGCGAACTGCTTGACCATCCACTCCACTTCCGCCTTGAGTTCGGGCGTCAGCGCGCGCTGGTAGTCGTAGTTGAGGACCAATGGCCGCCCGCTCACCGCATCGCGGCCATCGGGATAGCCGGCCTCGGCCAGCAGTTTCTTGGCGACGTCGATCGACTTGCGCTGCAGCCGGCCGTCGACGACGTCATAGACCACGCGATCGACCAGGTCGTCGCGATGCCCAAAAACACCGGGCGGCACCGGACTCATCGCCGGCACGCCCGCAGCCTTGCTCTCGAACACGCGCACGTATTCTTCCCAGTCGATCGCGATCGACAGCGCCTGCCGCAATTTCCTATTCTTGATCTTCTGCTCCGGCGTCTTGCCTTCGCCGATCACCGGGTCCCACCAGTTGAATCCCAGGTACCAATTGGAGATTTCAAGAGTTTTCGGCATCTGGATGCCGCGCTCCCGGAACAGGCGCGCAAAGTCCTCTGAATTCTTGACGTCGTAGTCCATGTCCAGAATCCAGTCGAGCCGGCCGATCTCGGGATTGTCGTAGTACCCCTGCAGGAACTTGGTCTTTTGCGGGATCTTCTCTTTTTCGATGTTGAACTCGACGCGATCGAGAAACGGCATGCGTTTGCCGCAGTCGGCGAGCATGCCGTCGGCGCGATCAGCCTCTTCGCCTTCGCACGGATAGGCTTCGCCGCGGAAATTGGGATTGCGCTCCAGGACATGCCGGCGGTTCTCCTGGGACAGGACCAGCATGAACGGTCCGGTGCCGACCGGCCAATAGTTGAGCGAGAGATTGTTCTCCACCATACCGGGTTGGGAGTAAAAGAGATCGGCCTCCCATGGCACGGGAGAAAAGAACGTCATCGTCAGCCAATATTTGAACTGCGGGTATTTGCCGCTCAATCGGATCCGCAGCGTGTGCTTATCGAGCGCCTGCGCACCGGGCATGTCGTATTGGCGAAAGTCGAGGAACGGTAGGTCGCGATCGGTCGGTGCCACGGTCTTGCGCAGCTCCTTGTCGATGGCCGCGATCCGCTCGCCGTAGGCCTTGAGGCCAAGGATGTGCTCCGACAGCGGCGAAAACGACGGCGACTTGATGCGCGTGGTCGCCAGGCGGCGGATCGCGTAGACATAGTCACTCGCTGTCAGCTCGCGCGTGCCGGATTGCGGGAAATCAAACGGGGTCCGCTTGCCGGCAGTGTCTTTGCGCGCCAGGTGATGGTAGAGGTAGTTACCCTGTTCATCCTTGGCAAACGCCGGGTGCGGCGCGAACAGGATGCCGGCCTTGATGTGGATGTCGTACACCGCTTCGGCGATGCGCTCGGGCGCAGCATCGTCCGGCAACTGATGACCGTCGGCATCGAAGTACTTCGGCTGCGCGATTTCCTCGGCCGTGCGCGGCGCAACCTGATAGGGGCGCTTCAGGTAATGGAAGCGATAAGGCGGCTCGTACACCGAATACGTGTACGGCGTCTCATCCAGCGAGTAGGACGCGGTCGGATCGAAATACTTGGGGGAGCGTTCCTGCGTCGCCGTGAAAAAGGTGTTGGCCTTCTCGGCGCCGCCGGCATGCGGGCTGTTGGTCGCGTGCTCGCAGCCGGCAAGGGAAAATGCCAGGGCGAAGGCGAGGCCCAACGCGAGGCCACGTGCGCCCGCGCCGGCATTTATGCTGCGCGAATCCAGACTCTTATGCCGTCGCATCGTGCCTCCTTGCGCCGGGGTAACGGCGTGTCTTGCGCGGTGCTTAACGGCTGGCTCGCGCATCGCTGTACGCCTCGCCGTATATCCTGTCGCGCACTGCGCCGCGCGGATTTCGCCGCGCATCTTCGCCGCTTCGTGGGCGGCGCTCCTGACCCGTTCGTTTTGTCCTGCGCGCTCCGTACCCTTCCGCGAGAAGTCCAAGGAGGTCGCAGCGATCCGGGCGCGGTGTCCTGCGGCGATTTCGACTCGTCTTCTACTCCGTCGCCGGCCGCGCGGTGTGCGCATTGTACGCATCGCGCGCCGGTAAACTGCGCGGTTCCGCGTTCTCTGTAACGCTCGCTTCCGGCAATTGATGCAACTCGAGGCTGCCACGTTCACCTGGCCGGTGCGCGTTTATTTCGAAGACACCGACGCCGCAGGCGTCGTGTATTACGCCAACTTTCTCAAGTTCTTTGAACGTTGCCGCACCGAGTGGCTGCGTGCGCTGGGCATCAACCAGGCTGAACTGGCGGCGCGCGAGCATTTGCAGTTTGTCGTCGCCTCGATGACGGTGGACTATCGTCTGCCGGCGCGCCTGGACGAGGAATTGATCGTGCATGCACGCATCGAACACCTGCGCGGCGCCTCGCTCACGTTCGCGCAAGAGGCGCGGCGCGCCGGCGCAGTGCTCGCGACCGCGTGCGTGAAAGTGGCGTGTATCGACAACCGGCGTTGGGCGCCGGCGCCGCTGCCGTCCGGGTTGCGCTCGCTGCTTGCGCCGGGACGGCGCGTGGTCTAACCATTCCTTTTGAAGATCGATCGCCCCTGATGAACGCTGCCGCCGACCTCTCCATCCTCAGCTTGGCAGTGAAGGCCACGCTGGTTGTTCAAATCGTGATGGCGATTCTGCTGTTAGTGTCGCTCGCTTCCTGGACCGCGATCTTCAGCAAATATTTCGCATTGCGGCGCGCGGGCCAGGAAACGGATGCCTTCGAGCGCCAGTTCTGGAGTGGCACCGAACTCGCGCAGATGTACCAGCAGGCGAGCAACGCGCGGCACAAGACCGGCGCTCTCGAACGCATTTTCGAAGCGGGCATGAGCGAATTTCTCAAGCTGCGCGGCCAGGGCGACACGCAACTGACGCTCGATGGCGTGCGGCGCGCGATGCGCGCGTCGTACCAGCGCGAGATGGATGTGCTGGAAGCGCGCCTTGCGTTTTTGGCCTCCGCCGGATCGGTGAGTCCCTACGTCGGCCTGTTCGGCACGGTGTGGGGAATCATGCATGCGTTCACGGGCCTATCAAATCTGCAGCAGGCAACGCTGGCGAGTGTCGCCCCGGGCATTGCCGAGGCGCTGATCGCCACCGCGATCGGCCTGTTCGCAGCGATTCCGGCAGTGGTGGCCTACAACCGTTATGCGCACGACATCGACCGGCTGGCGAATCGTTTTGAGAGCTTCATCGAGGAGTTCTCCAACATTCTGCAGCGGCAACGGTAGCCACGGGCATGGCTGTGCTTGCTCGCCGTACTCCCGGTCGTCGTGCTCGCCGCGCGATGTCTGACATCAACGTCGTGCCCTACGTCGACGTGATGCTGGTGCTGGTTGTGATCTTGATGATCTCCGCGCCGTTTGTGAATCCGAGCCTGGTCGAGTTGCCCAGTGTCGGTAAGACCACGCGCGCGCCCGATGCGCCGATGGAGGTGATCGTGCTGGCCAACGGCAATCTGATTTTGCGCGATCGATCGGCGGGTGGTGCCGATCAACCCGTGGATCTACCCGCGCTCGTCGGCGCAGTCAAGAACAAGCAGGCGAAGAGCCCGGACACGCCGGTCGTGATTTCCGCCGACAAGAACGTGCGCTACGAGCAGGTGACGCGCGTGATGGATGCGCTGTACAAGGAAAACGTGCGGCGTGTCGGCTTGGCGGTCAAGCCCGCGACGTGACGCCGCAGTGGCGAGCACCGACTCGAACACCGTCACGGTCCAGGTCATAGCTCATCCATGACCGGCGCGCTTAACTCCGCAATGGGTTCCGCTGCACTCGCTTGGCGCCGCGCCCGCGCGCAGGAGCGGATCGCGCCCTCGTTCGCGCTGGCGCTGGTCATGCATCTGGCGCTGTTTGTGGCGATGTCTCTGGCAGTGCGCTGGAAGACCGAGGCCGAGGCGCCGGCGATGGCGGAGTTGTGGAGCGCGTTGCCACCGATTGCGGCGCCGGCGCCACCACCGCCGAAGCCTGCGGAACCTGAGCCCGTCGTCGAGCCGAAGCCGGAGCCCAAGGTCGAACCGCCACCCGACATCGCGGTCGAGCCGGCCAAAAAATTGCCGCCAAAGAAGGAGGAACCAAAGAAGGTAGAGGCGGAAAAAAAGCCGAAGAAGGAGGAGCCGAAGAAAGTCGAGAAGAGCGAGGTCAGGAAGCCGCCGTCACCACTCGAAGAGCAGGTGGACACTGAGCGCGAACGCATCCTGGCGCAGGCCGACGCAACGCGCGCCGCGACAACCGGCGCGGTGCGAATCGGTAGCGGCAATGACGCGAGTTACCTCGCGGCCGTGATCGCATGCATTCGGCCGAATATCACATTCGCTGTGCCCGAGGGCACCGCTGCCAGTGTCGCGGCAGACTTCCAAGTCGAGTTGTTCCCTGATGGCGCCGTCGCAAGAGTGGCCTTGGTGAAGGCGAGCGGTCTGGCCGGCTACGACGAGGCCGCTCTGCGTGCAATTCGTCGTTGTGATCCATTTCCCCGAAAACGCGACGGCTCGGTGGATCGCGTCATCTTCTTGAAATTACGTCCAGTGGAAACGCAGTGAGGCCGCGCGCGTGCGGCAATTCGCGGGACGTCCAAACAGGTGACAACGTGTTCTGTGTCCGCGCCAGCCACGATTCGTTTCTTATACTTCGCGGCCGATGACGATGACCTCCCAACCTATCCGTGTGCGCCCGTGTCTGCGCGTGTGCGTGTGGCTGGTCGTTCGCATTTTTGCCGCCGTGACGTTGGCCGCATGGGCGCAACTCGCTTCCGCGCAACTGCGCGTTGAAATAACCGGCGTCGGTGCGCAGCAGATTCCGATCACCATCGCGAATTTTGCGCACGACGGTCAAGCGCCCGAAGATGTCGAAGGAATCATTCGTGCCAATCTCACGCGCTCGGGCTTGTTCCGCATCGTCGATGCGGGCGGCAGCGCGCTATCGGAAACGAGTGAAGTCAAGCTGGCCGACTTCAAGGCGCGCGGCGCCGATGCGCTGGTGGTGGGATCGACCACGCGGCTTGCCAATGGCAATTTCGATGTCCGATTCCTTTTGTACGACACGGTCAAGAGCGCCGACCTGCGGGAGGCGCGCCTGGATGGCAACGCGCGCACGGTGGCGCCCGCGCGCATGCGCCTGGCGGCGCATGAGATCTCCGATGCGATCTACGAAAAGTTGACCGGTGACAAGGGTGTGTTCGCTACGCGGATCGCCTACGTAATGCAGCTTGCCAAGAACGCATTCGAACTCAAGGTGGCCGATGCCGATGGCGAAAATGCACAAACCGCACTGCCGTCGAGGGAAGCGATCATGTCGCCCGCCTGGTCGCCCGACGGCACGCGAATGGCCTACGTCTCGTTTCAGAACAAGAAGCCGATCCTG
>Ga0137409_10004176_pt1 | contig 15208 bp, 16 predicted proteins | sample CZODoug1_16funga_FD_122059 | JGI IMG/M metagenome (GOLD analysis project Ga0137409, IMG submission 122059) | Vadose zone soil fungal communities from Angelo Coast Range Reserve, California, USA - CZODoug1_16fungal (Hybrid Assembly) | ecosystem: Environmental > Terrestrial > Soil > Vadose zone... | reverse complement strand
CTAAGGGATAACGCCCCGGGGCTGGCAATGGCGCAAGTGAACCTGCGGAAGGTGGTGAAGGAGTACGACGAGGTGCCCGCGGTGCGCGGCATCGACCTCGATATCGCCGACAAGGAGTTCGTCGTGCTGGTCGGCCCATCGGGCTGCGGCAAGACGACGACGCTGCGCATGATCGCCGGCCTCGAGGACATCACCGACGGCGAGATCGCCATCGGCGGCGACGTGGTGAACGACGTGCCGCCGAAGGATCGCGACATCGCCATGGTGTTCCAGAACTACGCCCTCTATCCGCACATGACGGTGCACGAGAACATGTCTTTCGGCCTGCGCCTGAAAAAGGTGCCGAAGGCGGAGATCCAGCAGCGCGTGAGCGCGGTGGCGGGCATCCTCGGCATTGACGAGCTGCTCGAGAGGAAGCCGCGGCAGCTCTCCGGCGGGCAGCGCCAGCGCGTGGCGATGGGCCGCGCCATCGTCCGCAACCCGAAAGTGTTCCTGTTCGACGAGCCGCTCTCGAATCTCGACGCCAAGCTGCGCGTGCACATGCGCACCGAGATCAAGAAGGTGCACCAGAAGGTGCGCACCACCACGGTCTACGTGACCCACGACCAGGTCGAGGCGATGACGCTCGCCGATCGCGTGGTGGTGATGAACGGCGGCCTGATCGAGCAGGTCGGCCGGCCGAACGAGCTCTACCATTCGCCGGCGACGCTGTTCGTCGCGGGCTTCATCGGCTCGCCGGCGATGAACGTGGTGCGCTGCGGCCTCGAAGAAACCGCCGGGGCGCTGCAGCTGCGAATCGACGGCGACATCACCTTCCCGGTTCCCGCGGAGCGCACCGCGCGGTACCGCGGCTATGCGGGGAAGCCGTACCTCCTTTTCGGGCTGCGGCCCGAGCACATGACCGAGATGCGCTCGAGCGCGACGCCGAGCCAGTGTCCGTTCGAGGTGACGCTCGACGTCATCGAGCCGATGGGCATGGAGACCCTGGTCTTCTTCAACTTGAACGGCACCGAAATGTGCGCGCGCACCAATCCGTTAGCGGACCTGCAGCCAGGCAAGCGCGCGCAACTCCTCGCCGATCTGCGCTACATGCACCTGATCGACGCGGACAGCGGGCGCGTGCTTTAAGAATCGGGGGCGGCGTATAGTTTCCCAACTCACTGTCCTCGAGGAGGAGGCGGTCATGGTCGACAGACGCCAGTTCATGCGCGGCGCGGCACTGGGCGCGCTCGCGTTCACCGTCGGCGGTGCGCAGGTTCTGCTTACGCCGCGCGCAGCCCGGGCCCAGGGAGTGCCGTTTCGTCTGCTCCAGGCCCGCGAAGCGGAAACCTTGGAAGCGCTCGGCGAGACACTCGTGCCGGGCGCGCGCGCCGCGGGCGTCGCACACTTCATCGATCACCAGATCTCGGTGCCGCCCGAGGAAGCGCTGCTCGAAGCGCGCATCCTCAACGTGCGCCCGCCTTACGCGAACTTCTACCGGGCCGCGATCGGTGCGCTCGACAAGGCAACCGCAGCGCAAGCCGATCAGCGCTTCGCCTCGCTGCCCGCGCCGGCACAGCGCGAGCTGGTGAATGTGATGCGGCAAGGAAAGCTCCAAGGCTGGCAGGGACCGCCGCAGGGCTTCGTCTACTTCGTGCTGCGCAGCGATGCGGTCGACGTGGTGTACGGCACGGTCGAGGGCTACGAGGCGCTCGGCGTTCCCTATCAGGCGCACATCATGCCGCTGAAGAGGTGGTGACATGGCGACCCGAGAGAAAGTCGATGTCGTAGTCGTCGGCGCCGGCGCATCAGGATCCGTATTCGCCGCGACGCTCGCAAAGGCGGGCAAGAAGGTGGTGGTGCTCGAGACCGGACCCGATTGGCAGCTTTCCGATCTCATCAGCTCCGATTTCTGGGGCCGGCGCATTAAGGCAGCCGGCGCTCCATTTCTACTCGAAGGAAAAAACCCCTTCGGCTACAGCTACCAGTCGGGCTGGGGCGTGGGCGGCGCGGCGCTGCACTACTTCGCGAACTTTCCGCGCCTGCTGCCGAACGACTTCAAGATGAAGAGCGAGCACGGCCGCGGGCTCGACTGGCCGATCTCGTACCGCGATGTCGCGCCCTACTACGACAAGGTGGCGCAGGACGTCGGCGTGTCCGGAGACGCGAAGGCCGAAGAGCCGTGGCGCCCGGCGGGCAAGCCCTATCCGATGCCGCCGATGAAAACCTTCCGCCACGGGGACGTGTGGGTCAAAGCCTGCGCCGAGCACGGCATCCGCCTCGTGCCGGCTTGCGTCGGCATGAACTCGACCGAGTACAAGGGCCGCGCCGCCTGCATCTACGACGGCTGGTGCCACGTCGGCTGCCCCACCGGAGCGCTCAGCAATCCCATCGTCACCTATCTCGGCGAGGCGCGAAGCAAAGGCGCGGAAGTGCGCGCGTTCTCGACCGTCACGCGGGTGCTGACTAACAAGGAAAGCACCAAAGTCACCGGCGTGGAGTACTACGACGCGCAGCAACAGCGCCACGTGCAGCCGGCGAGCGTCGTCGTACTCGCCGCGTGGTCGGCGCAGAATCCGCGGCTGCTCCTCAACTCGGCGACGCCCAGGCATGCGAAGGGCCTGGCGAACGCGAGCGGCCTGGTCGGCAAGTACATGATGTGCCACTTCGCCTCGGGCACCTGGGCGCTGTTCGACGAGGACGTGCAGAACCACATGGGCACGACCGGCGCGCAGTTCATGTCCTACGACCGCTACTCGAAGACCGCCCACAAGGGCGCCTTCGGCAGCACCTTCATCGTCGCCGGCTCGGCGCTGAAGACGAGCGACCTCGGCGGCTTCGCCAACGCGCGCGTCGACCTCTTCGGTCCCGAGCTGCACGCGTTCATGAAGCGCGCCGCGCGCGGCCTCACGCGCCTCAACGCCTTTGGCGAGGAGCTGCCGAACATCGAGAACCGCGTCGAGCTCGCGACAGAAAAGGACCCGTACGGCATGCCGCTCGGGCGCATCGTGCACAGCTTCGACGAGGATGCGGCGGGCGTGTGGAACGCGAATTTCGAGGAAGGCCTGAAGATCGCCAAGTCCGCCGGCGCGCAGGAGACGTGGTCCGGCCGCGGCGCCATGCCGACGATCCACCTCATGGGCGGCACCATCATGGGCACGAGCGCCAAGAACTCGGTGGTGAACAGCTACGGCCAGACGCACGAGCTGGCGAACCTCTACGTCGCCGGGCCCGGCATCTTTCCGACCGCGGGCGCCTCCAATCCAACCTACACCATCTTTGCGCTCTCGCTGCGCGGCGCCGAGCAGCTCGCGGCCAAATGGAGCTCGCTCGTCGCCTAGCGCTTGCGGCAAATCGGTGCCTGACCCCGAATCAGCGCAGCCGCGTGGCCTTCCAGTAGCCGGAGTAACCGCCCCTCGCCTCGCCGCTCATCTCGTTGCCGCGCACGCGGCCGGTATAGACGTCGAGGCCGGCGGTGAAGCGGACGTGGTCGCCTTTCACTTCACCGTCCACGCTCACGTAACGGCCCCCGGGAAAGACGAACGTTCCGCTGAGCGCCTGGAAATCCTGCGTGAGCCGCGCTTCGCCGGTGGGTAGCCGCCAGGCGCCGGCGACCCTCGCCGGAACCAGGTACAGGTAGGCAGTACACCAGACGACGCAATAGCCGTCCGCGTACGCGATGTCCGTCTCCTGCCAGCCTTCGATGCGGTAGGCGTTGTTGACGATGCGTGTCCCGGGCGCGAGCTCGAGGAACTTCGGCGCGAGCTTGCGCAGGTTCGCGGGCAGCAGGAAGAGCGCGAGCACCGTCGCCTGCGAGAAATCGGCCTCGAACATGTCGCCCTGCACGAACCTCGCCTTGTCGGCAACGCCGGCGGCGGCGGCGTTGCGCCGTGCAAGCGCCACCATGTCGGGCTCATACTCCACGCCGAGAGCGCGTGCACCGCGCTTGGCCGCGGCGATCACCAGGCGGCCGTCGCCCGAGCCGAGATCGACGACGAAGTCCTTCGGCGTGACGCCGGCGAGATCGAGCATCTTCTCCACCAGCGCGCTGGGCGTCGGCACCCAGACCACGTCCTTGCCGGGCTGGCCCTCGTAGGGCTCGAACAATTGGGGGGACGGCGGGGTCTGCGCCAGCGCGGCGATGGGTAAAATCAGCGCCAACGAGGAGAGACGCCCCATGCCCATCACCGAACTGAACCACTTCCTGCTCGTCGCGAAGAATCTCGAGCGCACGAGGAAATTCTACGAGAACGTGCTCGGCCTCCAGCTCGCCGAGCGGCCAGACTTCGGCTTCCCCGGCTACTGGCTCAAGACCGGCGACGGCATCTGCGTGCACCTCGCCTCGCAGGCGCCGAACAAGATCCGCGACCAGTTCCTGCTGAAGAAGCACCCGAAGGGCACGAACGGCTCGGGCGCGGTAGACCATATCGCGTTCCTGGCGCAGAACCCGGCCGAAGTGCGCAGCCGCATCCAGAAGAGCAAGGTGCAGATGCACTTCCGCAGCTTTCCGGACGCCAGCCCGCCCCTATTCCAGATCTTCCTGAAGGACCCCGACGACGTGACGATCGAGCTCAACTTCCTCGGCGAGAAGGTCGACGAGAGCGCGTGGCAAGGCGGCGCCTCGGCGATGTCGCTCAAGAAGGAACCGGGCAAGAAAACCAGGATCGCGCAGACCTAGCGCGTGCGCGGCGTCGTTTTCCTCGGCGATCGCCGGGTCGAGCTGCGGAGCTTTCCCGATCCCACGCCCGGCGAGGGCGAGGTGGTGATCGAGATGAAGGCGTCCGGCATGTGCGGCTCGGACCTCAAGTTCTATCGCTCGCCGCCCGGCGCCGCGCAGGCGGCGCTCGGACTGGGCGGCAATGCGGAGCCCTTTATCGCGGGGCACGAGCCGTGCGGCCTCGTGGTCGCGCGCGGCCCCGGCGTCCCGGAGCGCGAGGCGCCGATTGGACAGCGGGTGATGGACCACCACTATGCGGGCTGCGGCGTCTGCGCGCATTGCCGCACCGGCTGGTCGCAGCTTTGCCGCGCCGGCATCACGGTCTACGGCGTCACCGCGCACGGCGGCCATGCCGACTACCTCAAGGTACCGGTGCGCACGCTGGTGCCGCTCCCCGAGGAGCTTTCGTTCGCCGAAGGCGCCGCGGTCGCCTGCGGCACCGGCACCGCCTATGGTGCGCTCAGGCGCATGCGCATCGCGGGCGGCGACACGCTCGCCGTGTTCGGCCAGGGTCCGGTCGGGCTGTCCGCAACGGTGCTCGGCGCCGCCATGGGCGCGCGCGTCATCGCGGTGGAGACCTCGCCCGAGCGCATGAAGCTCGCCGCGGAGTTCGGCGCCGACGCCGTGATCGACGCCGGAAGCGACGATCCGGTGTCCGCGCTGCGTGAGCTCACGCGCGGCGCCGGGGTCGATCTCGCGCTCGACTGCACCGGAGCGGCTGCGGCGCGGCGCGCGGCGGTGCGCTGCCTGAGGACCTGGGGCACCGCGTGCTATGTCGGCGAAGGCGGCGACGTGACACTGGAAGTGAGCCCCGATCTCCTGCGCCGGCAGGTGACGCTGATCGGCTCCTGGACCTTCAGCGCGACGGGCATGCAGGAGTGCGCGGAGTTCATCGCCAAGAAGAAGATTCCGCTCGAGCGCATCTTCTCGCATCGCTGGCGCCTGGAGCAGGCGGACGAGGCCTATCGGCTGTTCGACCGGCAGGCGAGCGGCAAAGGCCTCTTCCTCCTGTGACGGTGAAGCTGAACCACACGATCGTCAACGTGCGCGACAAGCGCACGTCGGCGGATTTCTTCACCGAGCTCTTCGGCCTGCCGCAGGCGAAGCCGTTCGGCTCGTACTTCCTCACCGTGCAGCTCGCGAACGAGGTGACGCTCGATTTCTGCGACGCCGATTACGAGGTGGAGAAGCAGCACTATGCGTTTCTCGTGAGCGAAAAGGAATTCGACGCCATCTTCGGCCGCATCAAGGAGCGCGGGCTCGACTACTGGGCCGATCCACGCAAGACCGAGAAAGGCAAGATCAACCGCCATGATGGCGGGCGCGGCGTCTACTTCGAGGAGCCGGGCGGTCACTTCCTCGAGATCATCACCGTGCCCTATGGTGGATGGCCGCAATGAGCGCACCCCTCCTCTTCCAGCCGATCGAGCTACGCGGCGTAAAGGCGCGCAACCGCATCGTGGTGTCGCCGATGTGCCAGTACTCGGCGCGCGACGGGCATGTCACCGACTGGCACCTGGTGCACCTCGGCAAGTTCGCGCAAGGCGGCGCCGGCGTGGTTTTCGTCGAGGCGACCGCGGTGGAGAAGCGCGGCCGCATCACCCACGGCGACACCGGGATCTGGGATGACGCGCATATCGCCGGCCTTTCCAGAATTTCGAAATTCATCAAAGAACAAGGCGCACTGCCAGCCATCCAGCTCGCGCACGCGGGGCGGAAGGCGAGCATGGCGCGCCCCTGGTACGGCAACGGGCCGCTGACGCAGGCGGATTCCGATCGCGGCGACAGGGCCTGGAGCACCGTTGCGCCCACCGAGCAGGCGATCGGCCAGGAATGGATCGCGCCGCGCGCGATGCGCGAAGGCGACCAGCAGACGGTGCTGACGGCATTCAAGGAGGGCGCGCGCCGCGCGGTCGCCGCGGGATTCGAGATCCTCGAGATCCACGCCGCGCACGGCTACCTGCTGCACACCTTCCTCTCGCCCGTCTCCAACAAGGGCAGCCTGGACGAGCGGATGCGCTTTCCGCTTCAGGTCATCGAAGCGGTGCGGCAGTCGTGGCGCAAGCCGCTCTTCGTGCGCGTCTCGTCGATTGACGATGTCGAAGGCGGCTGGAGCATCGAGGACACGATTTCATTCGCGAAAAAGCTGAAAGCGATCGGCGTCGATGTTGTCGATTGCTCCTCGGGCGGCATCACCGGTTCGGCGACCGCAGCGACCAAGACGCTTGTGCCGCGCGTCCCCGGCTTTCAGGTGCCGTTTTCGGAACGCATTCGAAAGGAAGCGGGCCTGCAGACCATGGCGGTGGGCCTGATCCTGACGCCGCAGCAGGCGGAAGAAATTCTCGTCCAGGGAAAAGCGGACCTCGTGGCGATCGCGCGCGAGGCGTTGCACGACCCGAACTGGCCGCTGCACGCGGCGCAGACGCTCGGCGCCGACCCGGAATTTGCGCGCTGGCCGGTTCAGTACGGCTGGTGGCTCACCCGTCGCGAAGGACTGCTGCGCAAGCTCGGGCTGCGGAAGTAGCGGCTACGTCCCTTCTTTGATCGCGAGCAGCCGGACGACCGGCACCGGCTTGCCGCCGCTGCGCTCCCAGTCCGCTTTCGCGGTCGTGTCCTCGTACTGGCGGATGCGCAGCCGGGCGAAGACCTTCGGCAGCTGGTTGGTGAAGTGCCCGTACTTCTCGCCCTGCAGGTTGTCCTTGTTGACGTCGCGATGGATGCCTTCGACGACTAGCAAACCTCCGGGCTTGAGCGAGTCGATCACCTTGCCGGCGTTGCGCGTCAGGTACTCGTGCATGTAGAGGCCGAGCACCAGGTCCCAGCGGCTCTTGCCATAGTCGAACTTGTCGACGTCGCCGACCTGCGCGTTGATCTTCAGGTTGCGCTTCTTCGCCTCGGCCTGCGCCTGCTTGACGCCGACCTCCGAGATGTCGAAGCCGGTGACGTCCCAGCCGAGCGCGGCGAGGAACAATGAATTGCGCCCCTGACCCATGCCGATGTCGAGCGCCTTGCCGGGCTTCCTGCCCTTCACCGCCTCGGCGAGGAACTTGTTGAACTGGTGCTCTTTCCCCTCGCGCTTGGCGTACAGATCGTTCCAGACTTCCTCGGCAGATTTCTTCGCCTGGGCGTGCGCGAGCAGCGGCAGGCAAAGCAAAGCCGTGACGAGCGTCTTCAACATGTCGTTCCCCCCTCGGAGAGCAATACTACTTCAGCAGTGCGGCGCGGCTACTTCTTCTTGAAGTCGACGCACAGGCTGGGCGGGCCGTTCCAGTGCGACTCGGCGACCTTGCCGTCGACCACGATCAGGGTGCGCTCGCAGCGCTCGGGCGGCGGCGGCGCGCCGATCGGCACGCCCATGCCGACGCCAACGCCGACTCCGCCGCTTCGGCCAATGCTCGAGCTGCCAACGCCGAAGCCGACGCTCGATCCCGCCTGCGGATAGGACTCGGTGACCCAGGTGTGCCAGTCGCGCCCGTCGGGCGTCTTCGTACTGCGCGCCGGGGCACCCCAGGCGCGGAGCACCTCTTCGTAGCTCGCGCCCTGCCAGGAATCCCGCGCTTCGTTCATCTTTTCCGCGGTTGCGCACGCCGCCAGCAGCACGGCCAGCGCCACCGCGAAGCTCCTGCGGCTACTGATGATGCGAGCCACCCGGCCTGGTGGCGCCCTTGACGGCCTTGCTCGCGGCCCGCGTCTCGCGCTGGGCCACGTCGCCGAGCGAGACGATGCCGACCAGGCGCTTCTCCCGGTTGACCACCGGCAGGCGGCGCACCTGCTCGTCGCCCATGTTCTTCGCCACGTGATCGAGCTCCTCGTCCTCGTAGCAGTACAGCACCGTGTCGGTGCTCATCACGTCGCGTACCGGCGTGTCGGGCCCTTTGCCCTGGCCGATACCGCGGATGGCGATGTCGCGGTCGGTGATCATTCCGACCAGCTTGTCGTTCTCGCCCACCGGCATCGCGCCGGCGTCGATCTCGGCCATGACCTTTGCCACCTCGCGGATGCTCTGTCCCGGCGTGGCGACACGCACTTCGCGCGTCATCGCTTCGCTGACTCTCATGGGGTCTCCTTTCGTTAGGGTACTACCTGGAAGACCCGAGCAAAAGATAGACCGCGCCGATTACGGCCGAAATCGCCACTGCAATGCAGCAGCCCACCGCCGACGCGGCGGCAGTGATGACGAACGCGGATTGCTGCGCCGCGAGGGCTTCCGCGGGCGCGATGCACAGGAAAAGCGAGAGCGCGATCGCGACCCAGCGGCGCAGGTAAGGCACCAGGACCCAGCGCATGGTGCGGTTATAGGAGAGCGCCCGCTCGCGCACCGGCCTCGGCCCGCTGGACGCGTCCTTGAACAAAGCGAAGGGATCGAGATAAAGGAGAACCTGCCGTACCAGCGGCAGGCGCGCCCTATCCTGGGGCATGAGCAGCGATTCGACGTCGGCCGGTTTCACGTCTCGACTCTAGCAAGACGTGTGTTCCGTTCCGCCTACTTCGAATCGGGCTTCGTATAGTCCTTCTTGGCGTCGGGCTCCGCCGTACGCTCGGCCGACGAGCCCACTGCCGGTGCAGGCGTGCCCTGAGTCTCAGCCGATGGCGCGCTGGACGCGCCGCTACCGGCGCTGTTCGCTTTCACGGTCCCGCCCCGCTTCAGGCAGGCCTCCTTCTCCATGCCCGCGAGGTCGTCGCAGGAAGGGGGTTTGGCTTGCCGCTCCGCGGGAGGCGGCGCGGATTGAGCGAATACCAAGGAGGAAACGAGGAGAAGAGATGCCGACAGGATGGTCTTCATCCTCGTCCGACATCTCCAGGCGCGACGAGTTCTCTTGTTACAGCGTCGGGTTGTCGCTCGGCAGGCCGAGCGCAACGCGACCGTAGGTCGTGCTGGCGATATCGGTATTGAACGAGAAGTGCTGCTTGACCGCGTGCGCGTCGCGGAAGGCGCGCGAGGCGTGGCCGGACTCGTACAAGCCGCTCGCGCCGGAGAGGCCGAACATCACGTCGACCGCGCGCACGGCCCATTCCACTGCGTACGCGCCCTCGAGACGATAGCGCGCCTTGGTGAGCAGGTCGGGGACAGTCCTTTCCGCCTCGATGCAGTTAGTCTCCTGGACGACTCGCGAAGCGCGCGCATACGCGGTCGCTTCGCCAAGCCGAATCTGCGTGCTCTGGATCTCCGCGATGCGGGCGCCGGTCATCCGTCCAACATTTGTTTTTTTACCAAATTCCTCAACCATCCCCTCGGCGATGCCCAGGGCGACGCCGGAGAGCATGTAGGGAAAGAGCGCGAATACCGGAATCTGGAACAGCGGCGACGGATTCACCGCGCTGCCTGGCGTCGGCCCGCCCTTGGTGTCGGCGACCGCGAGCGTGCGGTGCTCGGGCACGAACTGCTCCTTCACCTCGACGTCCTTGCTGCCGGTGCCGCGCAGGCCGCCGGCGAACCAGGTATCGATCACCTTGTACTGCGAGCGCTCGAGCAGGAACACCCGCTGCTCCGGCGGCGCGTTGTCGTCGAGGCGCGATAAGCCGGCGAGCATGTTCCACTGGCTCGGGTCGACGCCGCTCGAGAACGGCCAGCGGCCGGAAATCACGTAGCCGTCTTCGACTTTCCTCGCCTGGCCGGCGGGAAAGACGAACGAGGAAGCGATCAGCGCGTCGGGCGAAGCGCCCCAGATCTCGTCCTGCGCCTTGGCGGGAAACATGCCGAGCATGTGGTGATGCGCGGCGAAGTTGATGAAGTTCCACGAGGTCGAGGCGCAGGCGCGCGCGAGCAGCGCGCCGAAATGGACGATGGCGACGAACTCGAGCTCGGCGCCGCCGACGCGCTTCGGCTGCTGGATGCGGAACAGCTTGGCGTCGTGGAAGTCGCGCAGCGTCTCGTCGGGCATGCGGCGCAGCTCCTCGCATTTCGCCGCCCGCTCGCGCAGGATCGGCAGCAGCGCCTCGGCCTTCTCCCAGATGCCCTTATATCTTGAGGTACCAGTCAAGGATCTCTTCGCCTTTCCAGAGCACCACGCCCGGCCGTTGCAGGATGTATTCGTACAGCTTCTCGAGATACGCGATGCGGTGCGGCGCGCCGGTGATGTACGGGTGCACGCTGATCGCCATCACCCGCGCGGTCTTCTCGCCTTCCTGGTACAGGCGGTCGAAGGTGTCGATGCCGCGGCGCAGCCACTCCTCGGACGGGTGGTGCTGCAGCGCCATCATGGCGATGTCGTTCATCTCCACCGTGTAGGGGACCGAGACGATCGGGCCATGCTGGGTCTTGATCTTCACCGGCTGGTCGTCGAGCACCCAGTCGGCGACGTACTCGATGCCGGCCTCGGCGAGATAGTCGACGGTGTCGTTGGTCTCGGTGAGGCCGGGGCTTTCCCATCCTCTGGGTCTTTTTCCGGAAAATGATTTGATTTCCCGGATCGTGTCGGCGATCGCAGCCCTCTGGTTCTCGACGTGGTGCATCGGCCGCTGGATGAAGCCGTGCCCCATCAACTCCCAGTCGGCCTTCAGCGCCGCTTCCACCACCCGCGGATAGGACTTGATTACCGAGCCGTTGGTCGCCAGCGTCGCCTTGATCTTGAACTTTTCCAGCGCTTCCACGAAGCGCCAGAAGCCGACCCGCATCCCGTACTCGTGCCACGCCCAGTTCGGCAGGTCGGGCAGGAGCGGCTGGCCGAAGGGAGGGGGAAGCACCGTGCGCGGCATCGCGCGCTCGATCGACCATTCCTCGACGTTGACGATCGTCCAGACCGCGATGCGCGCGCCGCCCGGAAGCTTGAGCGGGGGACGATCGACGATGGGCGAGTATGGGACGCGTTCCTTCGGCTGCATGCGGCTAATATACTGTCCTCCGAGGAGAGAGGAGACGACATGCTGAAATTCTGGGGGTTGTTCTTCGCGCTGTTCGCCACCGCCGCGAGCGCGCAGCAGACCGTCGGTTTCGCGACGCTGCCGCCCGGCTCGATCCTGCACGCGCAGGCGTCGGTGATCGCGAAAGCCGTGCAGGACCATTCCAAGCTGCAGGTGCGCGTCGTCGGCTACGGCGGCGACACCGGCATCCTCGAAGCGGTGGCGTCGAAGCAGTCGGACTTCTGGATCCTCGACGTCGGCGAGAGCGCCGACGCGATGCACGGCCGCGGCACCTGGAAAGGCAACGCCAAGTCGAGCCTGCGCACTGCGATCACCATGTTCCCGTTCCAGATGGCGTTCTGGGTGCGCAAGGACTCGGCCATCAACTCGCTCGCCGACTTGAAGGGCAAGCGCGTGCCGTCCGAGTGGGTACAGCAGACCGGAGTCATCCCGCATACCACCGCGGTGCTCGCCGCCGGCGGCCTCACCTACAGCGACGTGGTGAAGGTGCCGGAAGTGAACGTGGTGCGCGCCGCCGACGACTTCAAGGCGGGCAAGCTCGACCTGCTCTTCTTCGCGGTCGGCGCACCCAAGGTCGCCGAGGTCGCGGCTTCGGTCGGCGGGCTGCGCCTGCTGCCGATGAACCCGCTGCCCGACTCCGAGAAGCGCATGAAGGCGGTGCGGCCGGAGTATTACTTCAGCACCGTCAACCCGGCGCCGCACATCGCCGGCGTGGACAAGCCCTCGCCGGTGCAGACGATCGACGTGGTGGTCGGCGTCGGCGCCCACGTGTCCGACGAGGTCGTCTACGAGTTCGTGAAGGCGGTCTACGGCAGCAAGAAAGACATGGTTGCCGGCCATCCGAACTTCAACGCCTTCCAGGAGAAGAGCTCGGGCAAGGCGCAGCCGAACCTGCCGCACCATCCGGGCGCGATCAAGTTCTATAAGGAAACCGGCATTTGGAACTGACGCCGCAAGAAGCCGCGGCGTAATGCGGGGGCGGCTAGCCCAGGGAGTCCTGGCCGCCCTCCTCATCGGCGGCTCGATCGGCTGGTCGCTCGACCTCTTCCGCAAGGTCGGGCTGGTGCTGTTCTCCGAGCAGTTCGCGGCCGCCGCCTATGCGATCGGCCTCGCCCTCACCTTCCTTCGCTTCCGGTTCAGGAAGACTCACACCGAAGAAACCGGCTATTCCGGCGGCGATTCGCCGGTGCCTTGGTACGACTGGGCGCTCGCCGGCTTGTCGCTCGCGGTCCTCGGCTACGTCGCGGCCCGCTTCCCGAAGCTGACCGCGCTCGCGACCGCGGTCACGCCTGAAACGCTCGCGATCTCGGTACTGATCACCGCGCTCACGCTGGAGGGCGTACGCCGCACCATCGGCTGGTCGCTGGTAGCGATCCTGCTCGTGATCGCCGGCTACGTGCTGGTTGGCCATCTCGTGCCGGGCAACCTGCGCACGCGCGAGGTCTCGACCGCGAACATGCTGAACTACCTCAACCTCGACAACAACGGCCTGCTCGGGGTGATCCTGCAGATCACGGTGGTCATCATCATCCCGTTCGTGCTGATGGGGCAGCTGCTGATGCGCTCGGGCGGCTCGAATTTCTTCAACGACATCGCCATCGCGCTGATGGGCCGCTACCGCGGCGGGCCGGCGAAGATGGCGGTGCTCGGCTCGAGCCTGTTCGGCATGATCTCGGGCATCGCCGCGGCGAACACCGTCGCGGTCGGCGTGGTGACCATCCCGCTGATGAAGCGCTCCGGCATGCCGGCGAAGCTCGCTGCGGCGGTCGAGGCCTGCGCGTCGAACGGCGGCCAGCTCATGCCGCCGGTGATGGGTGCGGTCGCCTTCGTCATGGCCGACTTCCTGCAGCTGCCCTACAAGGAAGTGGCGATCGCCGCGATCCTGCCCTCCGTCCTCTACTACGCGGCGCTCTTCATCCAGGCCGACCTCGAGGCGGCGCGCTACGGCTTCGGCAGGGTCGAAGCGGACAAGATCCCCCGCGCCTGGACGGTGCTGAAGCGCGGCTGGCTGTTCCTCGCGCCGTTCGTGGCGCTCGTCTACACCATGTTCTGGCTCAACCTCGAGCCCGAGTACTGCGCGATGGCGGCGAGCGCGGTGATCATCGCCCTCGGCTTCGCCTTCGGCTACGACAGCCAGCGCATGAAGCTGCGCGACCTGTGGGACTCGGTGGTGAATACCGCGAGCGGCCTGTGCGAGATCCTCGTCATCTCGGCGGCGGCGGGCTTCATCATGGGTCTCTTCCAGGTGAGCGGCCTCGCCTTCGCCTTCGCCGCGTACCTGGTGCAGCTCGGCGGCCAGAGCCTGATCCTGCTGCTGATCCTCGCCGCGGGTGTGAGCATCATCCTCGGCATGGGGCTGCCGACCATCGGCGTGTACGTGATGCTGGCCATCCTCGTCGCGCCGGCGCTGGTCAAAGTCGGCGTGCCGCCGCTCGCCGCGCACCTCTTCATCCTCTACTTCGGCATGATGTCGCTGATCACGCCGCCGGTCGCGCCCGCGGCCTACGTGGCGGCGGCGATCGCCGGCTCGCCGTCGATGGCGACCGGCTGGACGGCGATGCGCTTCGGCTGGAGCTCCTACATCGTGCCTTTCCTGTTCGTCTATTCGCCCGCGATCCTGATGCAGGGCAGCCTCTGGGACATTGCCGTCGTGACCCTCACCTCCCTGGCTGGCATCTGGCTGATCTGCGCTGCCATGGTCGGCTACTTCACACGCGTGCTGCCGCTGATGCTGCGCGTCCTTTTCATCACCGCCGGCGTTATGCTTCTGCTACCGCACCAGGTGTCCGAGCTGATGCTCTGGGTGAACATCCTGGGATTCGCCGCGGCAGTGGCGCTGGTGCTGTATGAAATGCGATGGAGAAAAGACTATGTTCGTGCGTAACGCCTGGTATGTCGCGGCCTGGGATCACGAGGTCACCCGCACGCTCAAGCGGCGCGTCATCCTCGACGAGCCGGTGCTGCTGTTCCGCAAGGACAACGGCACCGCCGTGGCGCTGGAAGACCGCTGCTGCCATCGGCAAGCGCCGCTCTCGATGGGCAGGCTGATCGGCAACGTCGTCAAGTGCCCGTACCACGGCCTCGAGTTCGATACCTCGGGCAAGTGCGTCAAGGTTCCCAGCCAGGACATGGTTCCCGCGTCGGCGAAGGTGCGCGCCTTCCCCGTGGTCGAGCGAAACCACTGGCTGTGGATCTGGATGGGCGACGCGGCGAAGGCCGACCCGGCGCTGATCGAGGACTTCCACTTCATGGACGACTCGGCGTGGCGCTTCGGCGGCAACTACCTGCACGTCGAGTCGAACTACCTGCTGCTGGTCGAGAACCTGCTCGACACCACCCACCTGCCCTTCCTGCATCCGACTACGCTCGGCACCGACGCCTTCGCGCGCTCGGAGTTCGAGGTGACGCGCGAAGGCGACCGCATCCAGGTCGCGCGCTATCTCATGGACAAGCCGCCCGCGCCGTTTCACAAACAGATGGGCGACTTCCCCGACGGCCTGAACGTCGACCGCTGGCAGGTCGCGCACTTCGGGCCGCCGTGTTTCGTCAAGCTGGACGTCGGCTCGGCGCCCGCGGGCTCGGGCATGCGGCAGGCGCCCGACCGTAGCCGCTGGATGGGGATGTGGAACCTGAACGCGATCACGCCCGAGA
>Ga0137409_10004175_pt1 | contig 15208 bp, 10 predicted proteins | sample CZODoug1_16funga_FD_122059 | JGI IMG/M metagenome (GOLD analysis project Ga0137409, IMG submission 122059) | Vadose zone soil fungal communities from Angelo Coast Range Reserve, California, USA - CZODoug1_16fungal (Hybrid Assembly) | ecosystem: Environmental > Terrestrial > Soil > Vadose zone... | reverse complement strand
AGTTCAGCCGGGCGGCCGTCGCCGACCACGCCGCCACAAGGGGTTGGGGTCACCTGAGTGAAGCAGATAACCAGCATTCCCGATATGCTCGCTCCTCGCGCCTTGCCAGGCGGGCGCCTCGCCGCCCTCGGTGCGTCACCGTATTTATGAAAGGCAGCACTAAGTCCCAATACCGACGGATGCTCCCTGCAGAGCTCACGAAACCGGTCTCGTCTTCATTCGTCACAATTCGCCTTAATCCCGGCTGCTATAGTCCGCACGTCTGCGGGCTCGTTGGATACCTCATCTCGGTGGCCTAAGTAAGAGCAGTCCATTTCGGAGGGCGAGATGCTTCAGAGACTTGTCGTTTTGCTGGTGGCGTGCGTGATATTCGGCGCGGGTCGTCCCGCGGCCGCGCAGTTGACCACCGCGGACATCGTCGGCACCGTGACCGATACCACCGGTGGCGTCGTGCCTGGTGCCACCGTGACCATCACCAACACCGCGACCGAGGTAACGCAGGTCGTCGTGACCGATCGCGTCGGTAATTACGTTGTCAACCTTCTGCCTCCCGGCCGTTACCGCGTCCGCATAGAGCTCGAGGGCTTCAGGTCGGTCGTCCGGGACATCCCGGTCGGCGCCGGGGACCGTCCGCGCGTCGACGCACGGTTGGAAGCCGGTGCAATCAGCGAGGCGATCGTTGTCACCGGCCAGGCGCCGCTGCTGCAGACGGACACGTCGACGGTCGGAGCCACCATCTCCGCCAAGGCGGTGGCGGACCTCCCGCTCAACGGCCGCAATTACATCGAGCTGGTGCGCTTGCAGCCGGGGGTGAACATGGGAGCCTCGACCGGCATCACCAGCGGCACGCGTCCTGATTCCCGTCGACAGGGCTCGTCATTGTCGGCCAACGGACAGCCCGAAGGCGCCAACCAGATGCTGCTGGATGGCCTCGACAACTCAGTGAGTGGTGCCGGCCTCCTGGCGGTGCGTCCCTCCGTTGAAGCGATTGCCGAAGTGAAGGTGAGCACAAACGTCTTCACCGCGGAGGTGGGCCGCACACAGGGCGCTGTGGTCAACGTCATCACCAAGTCCGGCACCAACCAGCTTCGCGGATCGCTGTTCGACTTCCATCACGACGATCGTTTCGACGGCAATGACTATTTCGCGAAGCGCGCCGGCTTTCCGAAGCCACCGCTGACCCAGAATCAGTTCGGCGGGAGCCTTGGTGGTCCGCTGGTGAAGAATCGGACGTTCTTCTTCGGCGACGCGGAGTGGCTGCGCCTCCTTCAAGAGCTGAAGCCGGTCACCAGCACGGTGCCGACTGCCTACGAGCTCGATCATCCGGGTGATTTTTCCGACCGTGGCGGGCCCGTGCTGACCCCGGGTCAGATCCATCCGCTTGGCCTCGCGCTGTTCAAGCTGTATCCGCGCCCGACGGCTGGCCTGGGGGTTCAGCCCAGTCTCCTCGGTGAGGCCACCGCGAACAACTACATCTATTCGCCGACGAAAGAACAGCGCGGGACCACCGGCGACATCCGGATCGATCACAACTTCTCGAACGCCGATCGGCTCTACGTGCGCTACTCACGCAACCCGGTCACGACATCGACACCAGGCATCTTCCCGGCGACGAGGGTCAACGGCGTGGCGGCGGAGGCCGTCGGCGGTGAAGCGTTGGGCACCGACGTGCAGTTTCCGGGTAACAACGAGGAGACGGCGCAGGCCCTCGCCTTGAACTACGTGCACGTCCTGGGGCAGACCGTGGTCGAATTGCGCGCAGGCCAGACGCGCCTCAACGTCTCGTCGCTGCCGCCCAACTACGGCAGCGGAATCGCGGAGACCCTCGGGTTCAAGAATGCCGTCCTCGACGACTACACCACCTCGCTGCCGTCGATTCGGCCTGCCGGCTACACGATTGTCGGCGACCCGCAGTTCCTTCCGATCCTGAACAACAACATCGTCACCCAGCTGGCGGGCTCGCTGACGACAACGCGTGGGTCGCACAACGTGAAGGTCGGGGCTGCCATCGTCCGGCGTTACAGGAACGTGCTGCAGAACCCGAACGGGATGGCCACGTTGACGTTTGGCACGTCGGCGCCCGGTTCGCTGGTCGCGTTACTGCAGGGGACGCCACTGTCGATCACGCGATCCAACCAGCCCGCGACGTTCCACTTCCGCTGGTGGGAGCCGAGCACCTACGTGCAAGACGACTGGCGCGTGAACAGCCGCCTGACGCTCAACCTCGGGTTGCGGTATGAAGTGTTCACGCCACAGACGGAAGCGGACAATCGGCTCTCGAACTTCGATCTCGACGCCCGGGCCTTCCGCGTCGCTTCCAAGGACGATCCGCTCGCCGGCGTGAAGGTCGACTGGCTGAACTTCGCGCCACGGGTCGGCTTCGCCGCCGAAGTGGCGGAAGCCACCGTCATGCGCGGCGGCTACGGCATCAGTTACTCGCCGTCGGACCCATCGACGACCGGGGCGATCTTCTCGTCCACCTTCAGCTGCACCGTGGGCGTTCCGGGTGCCCTCGGGTGCGTGGCGCCGTACGGCAGCATCGAGATGCTGCCGCCCTTCACGCTGGCGAGCCCGACGAATTTCAGCGGCGCCCTGGCCCTTGCGCCGGAGAGCACGCGAACGCCGTACACCCACCAATTCAACCTGTTCGTCCAGCGGCAATTTGGCGCCAACGTCGCATCGGCGGGCTACGTGGGGCAACGTGGCCGCGGGACCCCGCGCACGGTGAACCTGAACCGCCCCGATCCGTCAACCGTGCCCGGCGTGCTCAATCCGCTGAAGTACGCCGAGTCGCTGCCGACGACGCAGGCCATCAACATCACGCGCTACGAGGGGCTCGCAGACTACGACTCGATGCAGCTGGTCTTCGAGCGGAGGTTCAACACGGGCCTCAGTGTGACGTCCAACTACACGCTCGCATTCAGCAACAGCACCCAGGGCGGTATGGGGCTCAACCAGTCCGGCCCGATCGGGCTGCTGCCGAACGACGTGATGTATGACTATGCCCCTGCGGACGTCGACGTGCGGCATCGGGTGGCCTTCGGCACGACCTATGTGCTGCCGTTCGCGCGCGATGCGCGCGGCATCGTGGCCACGCTGGTCAAGAACTGGCAGATAAACATGGTCGGCAACTTCCAGACGGGAGTGCCGATCACGGTGATTGACGCGGCCTTCGGTTCGGTCGCTCGCATCAACGTCAATGGCGTCAACACCGATCGGCCGAATCAGCTGGGGCCGGCAACCGTGGACAACCCAACGGTCGATCGCTGGTTCGACATCACCGCGTTCGCGCCGCAGGACCTCGGCAAACCGGGCAACGCCAAACGGAACTCGGTGCTCGGGCCGGGCTACAAGAAGGTGGACCTGTCGTTCTTCAAGGACTTCCCGCTGCACGGGCGGGTGACGGCGCAGGCGCGGGTCGAGGTCTTCAATCTCTTCGACTGGCCGTTCTTCGCGCTGCCGAACAACACGTTCACGCAACTCCAGCACACCGATGGCCGCCTCTTGACGGCTGCCGAACTGGCAGCTCTGCGGACGACAGCGGTCACGCCGTCGGACATCGTCGCGTCACCCGCCGGCGGCGTCGGCACTATCACGACCACGGCGGCTGGCAGCGCGCCGCGCCAAGTGCAGTTCGGGCTGAAGCTCATGTTCTAGTCGATGCGAGATCCGCCCGTCGGCGCGTGATGCCCGCGCTCGGGTGGCAGGACCGCGTGATACCGCAGCCGCGATGGGCCAGCACGTCGCCGCGGTCGACCGCTCTCAGGAGCGCAGGCCGTCGTAGCCGTACCCAATGCGATCGCGGATCCATCTGCGATACCGCAATGGGTCATCGCCGCGACATCCTTCGGCCGGGTGACCGATCATTTCGCGTCGTGAAAGATCACGCCGACCGTGTGGCGACGACCGGACCGCAGCCGGCTCACGCCGTGGCGCAGGGTCGCGCGGTAGGTGCCGCGTGTGCCCTGCACCGGGCGGTTGCGCACTGCCCAGACCACGCCATCACCACGACCGAGCGGCACGACCTCGGCACGCGACTGCATCCGTGGCCGTTGCTCGGTCAGCACGAACTCGCCGCCGGTGAAGTCCTTCTCCGGCTCCGAGAGCAGAACCGCCGCCTGCAGTGGAAAGAGGTGCTCGCCGTAGACATCCTGGTGCAGGGCGTTGAAGTCGCCTTCGCCGTATTGCAGCAGGAGCGGCGTCGGCCGCGTCTGCCCTGCGTTGTGGCACCGCGTGATGAAGTCCGCGTGCGCGCCAGGATAGCGCACGGCGATCCCCATCGATTCGTTCCATCGATTGGCGATCGGGACGAGCCGCGGATACAGCGCCGTGCGCAGATCGGCGACCTTCTCCGGCAGCGGGTATGCGAAGTACTTGTACTCGCCGCGTCCGAAGCCGTGCCGCGCCATGATGATATGACTCCGGAACCTGCTGTCATCGGCGTAGAGACTGGCGATGGCGGCGCACTCGCTGGCGGTCAGGAGCTTCGGGAACATCGCCCAGCCGTGGGCGTCGAGGTGCGCCGAGATCCGCGACCACTCGTATGCGTCCACGCGGGAGGCGATGTCCACCGCGCCGACTTCGTGGGCATTGACTGCTGCGTTCATACCACTCCCTCCCGCACGAGCAAGTTTCCGCTTGCGCTCCACGCCCCAGCGGTCGCCCGACAATGATCGATCGGCCGCCACCACGCGGGGGCGGGGATTGCGACGGCCAATGCATTCGCGCCACACGCCTGCGCCACAGCACTCACTATGACGCGCATCGAGGCCCCCGGACACTCCGTCTCTTGCTCTCGAATCGAAATGCCGCCCTGGCATTCCGGACGTTCCAGGCTCAACCGCTCCGGCGTCAGGAAGGCGACCGAGGGCATCTCGGCAATGAATCCCGATGTTCCGAAGGTGAATAGTGGCGGCCTGTCGTCGACATGAGATCTGCTACGAGCAGAGGACCTTCTCCGTTGTGACGAGCTGCCCCACATGACGCTGCGTGTGTTCGGCCGCGTGGAACAGGAGGCCGAGGACCGTCGAGGGGAGCTGGGCGCGGCCAACACCCCGGGCGTCCAGCAGCGTCCTCTCGGCCGTGGTTCGGAGTTGTTCGAGCGCTCGTTCGACGGCCTCATCGAATGCCGCGACGAGTGCGGCGCCAACCCTGGGCGTGAGGTCCGGATGGGCCTCGGCCGCCAGAGCTGCCAGTTGAGCGGCCGAGAGGCGCTCGCCGCGCGCATACGTGAACAGGCGATCGAGACTACCGGCCGCATGCCGTGCGTGAAATCCGATCGAGGCAGCGCCGTTGGGACGAGCCCAGACCTGCTCTGGAGTCAGTCCTGCGACGTGCGCGCGCATCTCTTCGCGGCACTGCAGCAGGCTGTGGGCAACGGGTTGCAACAACGCAGGTACGGCGGCAATCGGGCCACGAAGCCACATTTCAGGCGGAGACATGGGCGCGAGATTAGATCGCGGCTACAACTGGCGCAAGTTCCGAAAGATTGAACGTTTGCGCTAGAATCTGCGTCAGAATTCTTCGGTGCCAGCCACATCACCAGGAAGGGCGTTCCGCCGGCTTTTCTCACCGTTCGTGCGCCTTGCCGCGCGCCTTGTCGGCCGCGAATCGGCATGGGAGCGTCTGGCAATGCGTGTGCCGACGAGCGCGTTCGGGCCGGGCTCGCGGCAGCCCTTTGCTGCGTATTTCGAGGGCGAGAGCTCCGTGCGCGTGCGGTCCATCGACGACATCGTGGCGTGGCTGCAGACGTGCGAGTACGTCAGCGACTTCACGTTGTTTCACAAGCAGGACTTCTGGCAGCATCCCGCCGCGTTCGAGAAACTGCGCCGCGGCGATTGTGAGGACTTTGCGCTGTGGGCCTGGCGCAAGCTGGCAGAGCTCGGCATCGACGCCGAGTTCTGTGTGGGCCGCGTGATCTGTGGCGATCAGCCGGAGATCGATCGCCAGCATGCGTGGGTGGTCTATCGCGTCAACGGGACGGAGTTTCTTTTCGAGCCAGCCGCACGGACGCCATCGAGAATGATTCGCCCACTCGCGGACGCGATGGGTGAGTACGTGCCGCACTTTGCGGTGAACCACCGGTTCGATACCAGCGCGTTTGTGGGATGTGCGTCCGACTCGCATCGCGGCTGTCTGAGCCGCCACGATCCGACGCGCGCCGCCTGACGTGCCGTCGGTCATTCCATGCAGCCAAGCCGTTTTCTCGTCACCGGTGGCAGCCAGGGGATCGGCGCGGCCATCGTCGAACTGGCATGCAGGGCCGGCCACCAGGTCGTCTTCACCGGGCGTAACGAGCAACTGATCGAGACCGTCGCACGGAAGACGGGAGCGCATGGACTTCGAGCCGACGTATCGGTGGGAGACGACAATGCCAGAACCGTCGAGGCGTGCCGGGACTGCATGAGTGGGGTCGACGTCCTCGTCAACAACGCCGCGTACGCTTACAGGGCTGAAATCGGGGCCCTCGACATCGACGAGATGAAGAGGATGTTCGATACCAACGTCTTCGGCCTTGTAGACATCACGAATCGGATCGTGCCGCTGATGAAGTCGCAGGGCTCGGGCGACATCGTGAACATTGCATCGACTTCCGGCATGAAGGGTGCCGCGACCGGCACGCCCTATGGAGCCAGCAAGTGGGCGGTAAGAGGCATCAGCCAGTGCTGGCAGGCGGAGTTGAGACCGCACGGGATCCGGGTCACTTGTGTCTGCCCTTCGGAGGTCCAGACCAATTTTGGAGGCAGGGTCGGTCGCAACAATCCGAACAAACTGTACGCCGAGGACATCGGCGAAGCGATCATGGCGGCGCTCAACATGCCTCGCCGTGCGTTGTGGCCGGAGCTTGCGGTGTTTGCCAACAACCCGTGGAAGGAAGACTAAGTGGCAGCACTAAGGCTGTCGCTCGGGCGGCACAATCTGCGTGCCGGTAAGGCCGGCGCGACGGAGGCGTTGCTGCGCGTCCTCCGCGTCAGCGCGTGACGCGAACGGACCGGAGATCACCTGGTACCAACCGTCCGAGACCCGTCGGCGCATCGGCAGACCGAGCGCCGTAACTTCGGCCGCCACGGACGAGGCGCGCGTGTCGGTTCGAAAGGACGCCACCACAATAACGAAGCGCCCGCCGGTTGCGGTCGCGGCGGCCGCAGGAGTCGGAGACGGAGCGGTCGCCTCCGGCGGCCTTGGTGTTCCAGTTGTCGCCGCCGCCTCCGTCACGGCCTTGGCGACCGGTAGCGCTGAGTTGGGTCGCGCGCCGACCACGAGTGGCGCCGACGAAGCCGGCGCTGCCACCGAGGGAGGCGCCTGTGCCCCCGGCGGTCGGGCTCCACGAACGCCCAACCAGAGGGCCACTGCACCAAAGGCGAGCGAGGCCGCGAGCACGAAATACATTGCGAAGCGTGGTGCCGCGGCCAGCCCCGCGCGCGCGCCGACTTCCACAGCGACGGGCTCGTCACCCGGTTGGACGGCTTTGTCCGGCGCCTCCGATTCGGACCGCATGGCGCCCCAGAACGATTCAACGGGTCCGACCTGCGTGCTGCGCGCGGTTGCGTCGATATTTGCCGCCGCGGAGGCCTCCGCAGCCTGCTCTCCGATTCCCAGCGCGTGGGCTGCCGTCTGGATCAATGGACCGTCGATGATGCGCAGCCGGGAAGCGCAGGCCTCTTCGAGCGCGCGATCGCAAAGCAGGTTAATCACCCGCGGCAGACCGCCTGAGAGCTGTGATATCGCGTGAATCGCATCCGGCGTAAACTCGACGCCCACGTTCGTCCCCGTCCACTCTGCGAGCGCTTGTGCCAGCTCAGTCGCGCCGAGCAGCTGATTCGGCGGCATGCCGTCGCGGGCTAGCGCAAGCCGGTGCTTGATGTACTGCTCCACCTCGTCTCTGTTCAGCGGTTCCAGCCGGAGCCGCCGCGACACGCGCTGCCCCAGCTGCCGCAACTCCGGGCGGGCGAGCAGCGACTCGAGGTCCGCTTGCCCGAGGAGGATGATCTCGAGCAGCATGCCGCGCTCGTCGTCGATGTTCGAGAGCAGGCGGATCTGCTCGAGGACATCAGGCTGCAGATGCTGGGCCTCGTCGATGATGACGACAGCGTGCGCCTGGATCGGAGCGAGCGATCGGAAAAACGCCTGCAGCGTCTGGATGAGTTCGTGACGGCTCGCCTCGGTGAGCTTGGCCCGATCCCTCGGGATGACGCCGAAGTCCTGGAGCAGCTGCTTCAGAAGGTCGTCGCGTTCGAGCAGAGGATCGCTGATGACCGAGAGGAACGTCTTGCGCCGGATCTGCTGCAGCACCGTCCGGCACAGCAGTGTTTTGCCGGTGCCGATCTCGCCGGTGATGACGACCAGCGGCTCACGACGCTCGAGCGCGTGGGCAACCTGTGCGAGCGCGGCCGAGTGCGACGCGCTGGGAAACAGGAATCGAGGGTCGGGAGCCAGGCTGAATGGCGCCTCGTTCAACCCGAAAAACGGCTCGTACCCCTCCACCCGTTCAGGTTGCCCTTGTGTAGTCACTGTACTCATTCTACGCACCGGGACCGTAAGGCACGAACAATTGCGTGAACTGATGAGGTGCCTCGCCGTCGCGTCTTCCAGGGATTGCTCCGGCATCGAACGAGCGTGCTCGTTGTTCGGCGGCCAGCCGATGCGCAGCCTCCCGAAGCATCGAACGGACGAGGTTCGCACGGCGGGGGAGATGCCGGTGCGAATGAGGGAGCCGACTCTCCACGTGGCCGATCCACTGCGCAACGCGTAGGCGAGGCGCGGTGACCAAGCCGCCTCGAAACGTATCGCCGTGCTTCTGCCACCCGTCGATACCGCAGCATGAACCGGTGTCGAAAACAGCTGCGTGGCGCGATCGGGCGAAGTGCCGTTGTTGACGCAGGCTCAGTATTCATGAAAGGCAGCACCTAGAAGGTCGGTGGCGTGTTGATCCAGAGCATCACTGTCTCGGCGCGGGATGGGTTGTACCACCGATGACCAACAGTGCTCTCGAACCAGAAGCTGTCGCCTTCATGCAGGGTGTGGCAATCCAGTTCGCCGAGCCAGATCTCGAGAGTGCCCGACATCATGTATATGAACTCTTCGCCCTGATGCGAGTAGGCTCCATCGCTGCCGGCCCCGGGCTGCACGCGAAAAATCTGGCTCTCGAGTTGTCGGGCGCCGATCGACAGCAGCTCGATCCGAACGCCGGACTGCGTCTGAATCGCTTGCCGATCGCGAGGTCGGACGAGATGATTCGATTGCCTGGGCAGGTCGTAGAACTCGAGAACGGTCGTGCCATAGGTCGCCGTGAGCCGCTGCAGCGTGGCCACCGACGGATTCGCGCGCGAGAGCTCGATCGCGCTCAAGAACCCCGCTGAGATCTTGGCACGCCCGGCTGCTTCGACGACACGCAGCCCGCTCTTTTTTCGGAGGCGCCGAAGCTTGCGTCCGAGCTCAGTGGGACGCCTGCCGTTGGCGGGGGCCTGGTCGGGCGTTTTTCCCAACATCTGCCGGATACCGGGCAGGTTCAGGAGCTTGACGTCGCGCAAGTATTTGATGCGCTTGAGGACATCGAGCAGCTCGGGGCTGTAGAGACGATAACGCCCGTTGCTGCGTGCCGGCGAGATCAGGCCGACGTTTTCCCACAGCCGGAGCGTCGATGGGCTGACCCCCAGGATGCGAGCGGTCTCACCGACGGTCAGCAAACCGATGCGGGGGCCTTGAGCGCGGCGACCCGATGTCGAGCGTCGGGTCCTTTTCATCGGCGGGATGATAGCACTCGGCGCGCCAACCGACGACGGCAGCGCGAGATCCCGCGAAGCGCGAACGTTGACAACCATACATCGAGGTCATGACCGCGTGTCTGGCGGCTGTAGCCTCGCCGACCGCAACGCTCTGACAGCGGCCTCCCACGCCCGATCACGTCGTGCGGTTCGTTGACAAGATTGCATTGTTCACATAAAACGTGGCGAAGCCTATGTGGTACTACCGTCGGCTCTCGGACGGCCTCGTGGTCATGCACACGAGGCCGGAGCACGCCCCACAGCTCGAAGAGCTGCAGCGCCGCTGTTTCCCCACGCTCGACGATGCCGAACGGTTCAAGGCGGCGCACTACCGCAAGCACATCGAGCTGTTCTCGGATGGTCAGTTCGTCGCGCTCGACGCCGGCCGCGTGGTCGGTGCGACGACGACGCTGCGCCTGCACTTCGATTTCGACCACGTCGATCACACCTTCGCCGACATCATTCAGGGCGGCTGGCTGACGTCGCATCAGCCCGAGGGTGAGTGGCTCTACGGCGCCGACGTCGGCGTCGACCCCGCGTATCGGGGCCGCGGCATCGCCAGGACCCTGTATGCGGCTCGCCAGGAAGTCGTGTGGCGCCTCGGTCTCAACGGACAGGTGACCGCGGCCATGATCAGCGGATATGGCGACGTGAAAGATCGCATGACGGCCGAAGCCTACTACCAGGGAGTCGTCGCCGGCCGCATCGAGGATCCCACCCTGTCGATGCAGCTTGGCCTCGGGTTCGAGCCTCGGGCGCTTCTCGCGAACTACCTGAACGATCCGGTCTGCGACAACTACAGCGTGCTCATCGTGCTGGGCGCCGACAGGGAGGTCGCTGGAGCGTCGCGCAAACAGGCGATGTCATACATCAGGCTGAATACGGAAATTCCGGGTCCGCGCGCCCGCGATCTCCTTGCGCGGCGCCAGGCGGCCGCTCCGGCCGGTCTTGGCCGCGCCACCGACGTGGTGGTGGAGCGCGCGCACGGTGAGTTGATCTTCGACGTCGACGGCAACACGCTCATCGATTTCGCCGGCGGCATCGGGATGCTCGCGGTTGGCCATACCGCGGCGCCGGTCGTCGAGGCGATCGTCGAGCAGGCGCAGAAGTTCATCCATGTATGCGCGCTGGTCGCCACCTACGAGCCATACGTTCGGTTGGCCGAGCTGCTCAACGAGATCACGCCCGGCACGTTCAAGAAAAAGACGATCTTCGCAAACAGCGGCGCCGAGAGCGTGGAGTACGCGGTCAAGTTGTCCCGCAAGCACACCGGGCGCTCGTCCGTCATCTGCTTCGAAGGGGGCTACCACGGCCGCACGCTGCTGACGTTGAGCCTCACGAGCAAGTACGGCCTGTTCAAGAGCGGCTTCGGTCCGTTCGCACCAGAAATCGTGCGTCTGCCGATCCCGCACGTCTACCGAACGCCCAGGGGCATGACGGAAGAGGAATACGTCGCCTTCGGGATCAGGCAACTGGAACACGCGCTCGTCGCTCAGGTCGATCCGTCCGCCGTTGCCGCGATGATCATCGAGCCCGTTCAAGGGGAAGCCGGATTCATTCCCGTGCCGCCGCGGTTCCTCGCACGGATTCGCGAACTGTGCGATCAGCACGGGATCGTGATGATTGCCGACGAGGTCCAGTGCGGATTCGGACGCACCGGCCGTCTCTTCGCGATCGAGCACTACGGGCTCGTACCGGACGTCATCGTGAGCGCGAAGTCGCTCGGCGCCGGGATGCCGATCGGCGCGGTGACCGGGCGGGCGGAAGTCATGGATTCGGCCCATCTGGGCGGGATCGGTGGGACGTACGGCGGCAGCCCGGTCGCGTGCGCCGCGGCCCTGGAGGCGGTCAACATGATCCGGCGGCCGGAATTCCTCGCGCATGCCCGCCGCCTCGGCGATGTGATGCGCGAGGTCATGAATGGCTGGAAAGCGACGTTCCCGATCGTCGGTGACGTGCGTGGCCTCGGTCCCATGATGCTCGCCGAGTTCGTCCGGGATCGCGACACGAAAGAACCGGCGACGCCGGAGGAGACGCTGAAGATCGTTCGCCAGGCCGTCGCGAACGGCGTCGTGGTGATGCGCGCAGGACTGTACAGCAACTGCGTGCGTCTCCTCCCGCCGCTGACGATGTCGGAGGACATGCTGCGCGAGGGCCTGGGTGCACTCGGACGTGCGATTGAGCTCGTCGCGGCGCGCGACGAGCCCGACGTTGTGGCGCAGCGCTGGAGCGCCGCGAGCGCGGGCCAATCGCAGGGCTGAAAACCAGCGCCACAGCTGACTGGCGATCATGCTCGACCTCGTCCTACACAACGGTCATGTGCTGACGCAAGCGAGCCCGGCACTGACTCGAGCCGTCGGCATTCGTGATGGTCGCATCGCGTGCCTCGGCCGCACCGAGGACGTGTTGAACGCCGCAGGTTCGAGGAGCCGCACGCTCGATCTCGGCGGCCGGACGTTGGTGCCGGGATTCAACGACGCCCACGCGCACATCTGGAAGATCGGTCATTTGCTCACGACGATGCTCGATGTGCGTCGCGCCGGCAGCATCGACGAGCTGCTCAACCGCGTCAGCGCGTTCAGTGCACGGCTTCCCGCAGATGCGTGGCTGCTGGGCCGCGGGTACAACGAAGCGTCGATGCGAGAGAAGCGTCCGCCGACACGCGCCGATCTCGATCGCGCCGAGCCGAACCGGCCGGTCGTGATCACCCGCGCGTGCGGTCACATCTACGCCGTCAACAGCGCGGCCCTGGCGCGGGCGGGCGTCGGCGCAGACACCGACCCGCCGGCCGGCGGCGTCATCGATCGCGACGATCGCGGCGAACCGACGGGCTTGCTGCACGAAACGGCGATGGGGCTGATCACGCGCGTGATGCCGCCGCCGACCCCTGCCGACTACGAAGCGATGATCGTCGCCGCGCTCGGCCATCAGCTGTCGCTCGGCATCACCTCGTCTGCCGATTGCGGGGTCTCGCCTCAATTGCTGGCCGTCTACCGCTCGATGGATGCGAAGGGCGGGCTGCCATCGCGTGTGAACGTGATGCCGCTGCGGCGGGTCGACGGCGTGCCCGCGCCGGTACCGCTGCCCGACATGTACGTGTCGGACACGTTGCGCGTCGACACGGTGAAGTTCCTCGCGGATGGCGGGCTGAGCGGCGCCACGGCGGCGCTCAGCGTGCCCTATCGTCACGTGAACTCGATCGGCGTCCTGCGATTCGCCAAAGGCGAGCTTCGTGCGCTGTGCGCGGAGTCGCACGCGGCCGGCTGGCGGATCGCGACGCATGCGATTGGCGACGTCGCGATCGATCAGGTGCTCGACATCTACGAGACTCTGGGGCCTCATCGGCGCGGGTTCGCGCATCGGATCGAGCATTTCGGCCTGCCTGACGCCACGCAGCTCGCGCGCGCGGCGATGCTTCGCCTCATCGCCGCGCCGCAAACGATCTTCATCAGCACCTTCGGCCGGAACTTCCGCAGCTATCTCCCGGATTCGTTCCTCCCGCGAACGTATCCGATTCGCGCGATGCTCGACGCCGGCATCAGGGTCGCGCTCTCGTCGGACGCGCCGGTGGTCGAAGACGACAATCCGATGGTCGGGATGATGGCTGCGATTACACGCCTCGACGACGAAGGCGAGCCGATCGCGCCCAGGCAGGCGATTACGGCGAGCGAAGCGCTCTACGGCTACACGATGGGCGGAGCCCTCGCCAGCGGAGACGAGACGAACCGCGGCAGCATCGAAGGGGGCAAGTGGGCCGACCTGGCGGTGCTCTCGGGAAATCCACTCACGGAGCCGCCCGAAGCGCTGCCTCGCTTGAAGGTCGACATGACGCTGGTCGCCGGACGCGTCGTGTTCGAGCGGTAGCGCGCCCACGGTCGAGCGATGGAGAACAACATCGGTCCGCAACGCTTTCTCGTGACCCGCCTCGCGGGCTGGGATTCATGAGCGCGGAGTCGCTCGCGATTCCCCGGACGCTGGGTCGCTGGGATCTCGTGCTCCTGAAGATCGTCGCCATCGTGAACATCAACAATGTGCCGCCGGTCGCGGTCTATGGCTGGGCGTCGCTCGGATTGTGGGCGCTCGCATTCGTCATGTTCTTCGTGCCCGAAGCGATCGCCGTCCTCACGCTGGCTCGCCGGCATCCGGGCGAGGGTGGCATCTATCTCTGGACCCGGAAGGAGTTCGGCGCCGCGCACGGTTTTCTGTCCGGCTGGTGTTACTGGACCAACAACCTCTTTTATGTGCCGGTGCTGCTGGTCTACATGGCGGGCATTCTCGCGTTCGCAGGCGGAGAGGCGAGAGCGGCGGACCTCGTCAATCAGAAACTGTTCGTGGCAGCCGTATCGTTCGGCTGGCTGGCTCTCATCGCGGTTGCGAACCTCCGGGGGTTGGCCGTGGGAAAGTGGATTCAGAACATCGGCGGTCTCAGCGCGTTCCTCAGCGTCGGGCTCGTGCTGGCCGCGGCAGGCGGCGCGTGGGCCAGCGGCGTCGGCGTCCATGCTCCGAGCGTCACGGCTGTGAGCTGGGAGATGACGACCAGCTTCGCGGTGATGTGCAACGCGCTGGTCGGCATCGAGCTCGCGTCGACCATGGGCGATGAGATTCGCAATCCGGCGCGCGATCTCGGCCCCGCGATCGTGATCGCCGGCCTCGTGTCGATCGGATCGTATCTCCTTGTCACCGGCGCAGTGTTGACGCTCGTGCCCATCGAACGACTCGGTGTGATCCAGGGCGTCATGCAGGCGGTGGGCGCCGGGGCGGGTGCGGCGCACGTCGGATGGATTGTGGTGCCGCTGGCGCTCGTGATGGGCGTTGCGACCGGAGGAGCCGCATCCGCCTGGTTTGCCGGGTCGGCACGCATCCCGTTCGTCGCGGGGCTGACGAGCGCGCTGCCGAGCGCCCTCGGCCGGGTGCACCCTCGCTGGCATTCACCGCACGTGGCGCTGATGACTTGTGCGGTGCTGGCGGCCGTTTTCACCGCCTTCTCGCTCGCGGGATCGAGCGTCGCCGAGGCCTACCAGGTGCTGTTGAAAGCGGCCGTGGTGATTCAGCTCATCCCGTTCGTGTACCTGTTTCTCGCGCTGACGAAGACCTCGGGCGTCGGCACCGGCGCACGCCTGGCTGGAGGCGTCGGTCTGACGACGACGCTCGTCTCGCTTGGGGCCGCGTTTCTGCCCACGTCCGACGTGGCGAGCGTTTCGCTCTTCGAGACCAAGTTGATCATCGGCGTCGTCGGTCCGACGGCACTTGGCTGGTTCCTGTTCAAGCGCGCGCGGCGCCATGACCTCGAGATCTCCGCATGAGTTCGGTGCCAGACACCGTGTAAGGAATGCACGGTGTCTGACACCGAAGTAGAGTGAGCTTGTTATGACACACGATGACGAACGCAGTCCGGCGCGCGACCGCGAGCTCGGCATGGACCGAACGATCACGCGGCGAGACTT
>Ga0137409_10004174_pt1 | contig 15210 bp, 6 predicted proteins | sample CZODoug1_16funga_FD_122059 | JGI IMG/M metagenome (GOLD analysis project Ga0137409, IMG submission 122059) | Vadose zone soil fungal communities from Angelo Coast Range Reserve, California, USA - CZODoug1_16fungal (Hybrid Assembly) | ecosystem: Environmental > Terrestrial > Soil > Vadose zone... | reverse complement strand
CTGAAGCCGCGCAACCTGAAGGACGACCAGATCTACCGCATCGTCGACGTGAGCAATCCGGCGCGGCCGACCGCGCTCGGGCGCTGGCACCTGCCCGGGACGATGGAGACGGACGATGCGCCATCGCCCGAGCGCCTGCCGGAGAAGTTCGATGCCGGCTTCCGCGCGCACAACACCAACGTCTATCCGGAGCGTCCGGATCGCTGCTATCTCGGCTACCTCGACGCCGGCATGATGGTGCTGGACATCTCCGACAAGAGCCGGCCGAAGATGATCTCGCGCTGGTCGAATTCTCCGCCGTACAACGGCTTCACGCACACCGTGCTGCCGCTCTTCGGCCGCGAGCTCCTGGTCGTGACCGACGAATGTATCCAGGACGACGGCAAGGACTGGCCGAAGCTCGTCTGGCTGGTCGACGCGCGCGACGAGAGAAATCTCGTCAGCATCAGCACGCTGCCGGTGACCGGCGTGACGCCGCTCCTGCACAAGGGCGGGCGCTGCGGCGCCCACAACCTGCACGAGAACCCGCCCGGGAAAGGCGCCTGGCGCTCCGAAGACATCGTGCTCGGCACCTTCTTCAACGCCGGCGTGCGGATCTACGACGTGCGCGATCCCTACCAGCCGAGCGAGGTCGCGTGGTACGTGCCGCCCACGCCCGAGGGCTCGTCCAGGCCGACCGCGCAGATCAACGATGTCTTCGTCGACGATCGCGGCATCGTGTTCGCGGTCGATCGCCATGCCGGCGGGCTCTACGCGCTGGAGATGAAGCTCTAGCAGTGGAAAAACGCGCTCTCCTTCCTCAGCACAGCCGGTATGACTTCGTGCCGCTGCCCGAGCGGAAGGACTACAGCTGGCCGGGCAACAAGCGCCTCGCCTTCGTCCTGACCACCAACGTCGAGTGGTTCGCCTTCGGCGCCGGGCTCGGCCACGATCCCGCGAAGACCGGCGAGCCGCAGACGCACCGCAACTACGCCTGGCGCGATTACGGCAACCGCATCGGCATCTGGCGGCTGCTCGAGCTCTTCGACGAGCTGAAGCTGCCCGTCGCGCACAACACCAACACGCTGGTCTACGACTACGCGCCGCAGGTCATGGCGGCGATCCGCAAGCGCGGCGACGAGGTCGTCGCGCACGGCCGCACCAACGCCGAGAACCTGCGCGGGATGTGGCAGCCCGACGAGGAGCGCCTGATCCGCGAGGTGACCGAGGCGATCGCGCGGCACGAGGGCGCGCCGCCGGCCGGCTGGCTGGGCTCGGGCGCGTATGAAACCGCGAACACGCTGGATCTCCTCAAGGAGGCGGGCTATCGCTACGTCATGGACTGGCCGATGGACGACCAGCCGGTCTGGCTGAAGACGCGCGCCGGGCCGCTGCTCTCGATGCCCTATCCGATCGAGCTCAACGATTCGCAGGTCGTGATCCATCGCAAGCAGGATGCGGCGGATTTCTGCGACATGATCGTCGACCAGTTCGACGAGATGGCGGCGCAGTGCGAGCGCCACCCGCTGGTGATGAACGTGTCAGTGCACACCTACGTTTTCGGCCAGCCATTCCGGCTGCGGCGGCTGCGAGCCGCGCTCAAGCACTGCCTGGGCCATGCGCGAGCGGCGCGCGTCTGGTGGACGCGGCCGCGCGACATTGCCGAATTTTGCTCGCGGCTGGCGCCGGGAATCGTTCCCGGGAGTTGAAGGCGGGGTATCCTCCCATCGGGAGGAAAAGCGTGCTTCTGCCGTCGGGTCCCGCCGAGCTATCCAACGCCGTCCGCGTCCTGCTGCTCGAGGACGAGCGGACCTGCGCGGAGATCGTCGCCCAGTACCTGCGCAGCGTGCGCGGCCTGGAGTTGCGGCTCGACGTCGTCGCGACGCTCGCCGAGGCGCGCGCGCATCTTGCCCGCGGTGTCTACGACCTGCTGATCGTCGACCTGCATCTGCCTGACTCGAGGGGTCTCGCCACCCTCGACGCGATGCAGGGCAGCAACGCGCTGGTCATCGTCATTACCGGCGACAACGAGTCGGACCTGCGCGAGGCGGTGCTGGCGCGCGGCGCCTACGACTTCATGCACAAGGCGCAGCTCAGCCAGAGCTCCTTCGAGCGGCTGGTGCGGCTCGCGGCGGTGCAGGCCGACACGGTGCGTTCGCTGCGGCGCAGCCAGGCGCGGCTGCAGGCGATCGTCGATGCCGAGCCGGAATGCGTGAAGGTTCTCGACCGCGACGGCAACCTGATCGAGATGAATCCGGCCGGCCTGCGCATGGTCGAGGCGGAAAGCCTCGACGCGGTGCGCGGCCACTGCGTCTTCCCGCTGGTGGTCCCCGACCAGCGCGAAGGCTTCCAGGGCCTGGTGCGGCGCGTCGCCGACGGCGGCGAGGGCAGCATGGAGTTCGAGGTGGTCGGGCTGAAGGGCGGGCGGCGCTGGCTGCACACGCACATGGTGCCGCTGCACGACGAGGCGAGCGGCGAGCGGCTGGTGCTCGGCATCACGCGCGATGTCACCGCCCAGCGCCGCGCCGAGCGCTCGCAGAAGGAGAGCGAGGAGCGCTTCCGTCTGGCGCTCGACAACTCCGCCGACATGATCGTGCTGGTCGATCGCGCGACGATGCGCTTCATCGATTGCAACAACACCGTCTGCAAGCTCACTGGCTACACGCGCGACGAAATCCTGGCGATGCGGCCGTGGGAGCTGCTGCCGGTGAGCCGCCCCGAGCTGGAAGCGGCGTACGACCGCCAGATCGCCGATCCCTCGCAGATCGCCGGCCTGCGCAGCTACTACCGCTGCAAAGATGGCTCGCAGCTGCCGTTCGAGTCGCGCCGCCAGGTGCTGCGCTCGGGCGACACCTGGATGATCACCGCCATCTCGCGGGACATCCGCGAGCGGATCGCCGCCGACGAGGCGCTGCGCGAGAGCGAGGAGCGCTTTCGCAGCCTGGTCGAGCTTTCGACCGACTTCTACTGGGAGACCGATCCGGAGCATCGGGTGGTGCACACCACGCGCGACCAGAAATACCGACCGACCGGCGATCCGGTGATCGGTCGCACGCGCTGGGACCGGCCCTCGATCCGCCCCGACGCGGCGGGCTGGGCGGCGCACCGCGCCACCCTCGATGCGCGCCGGCCGTTCCACGACTTCGAGATCGAGCGCATCGACGCCGACGGCGTGCGCCGTTACCGCGCCCTGAGCGGCGAACCCATCTTCGGGCGGGACGGCGAGTTCCTCGGCTATCGCGGCGTCGGCCGCGACACCACCGAACGCCGGCGCGAGGAGCGCCTGGTGGCGCTCGAGCACGCCGTATCGCGCGCGCTCACCGGCGCCTGGAGCGCGTCGGGCGCGGTGCGCGCCGTGATCCGCGTGGTTTGCGAATCCGAGGGCTGGCCGATGGGGCGCTACTTGACCGTCGACGACGAGGCCGGCGTGCTGCGCTTCGGCGAGGCCTGGGGCAGCGACGACCCGGGGGTGCAGCGATTCATCGACAGCTCGCGCAGCATGGTCTACCGGCGCGGCGAAGGCCTCTCCGGCTGGGTGTGGCGCGAAGGCAGGCCGCTCTCGGTCGCCGACACCAGCAAGGATTCGCGCGCGCTCAACTCGTCGCCGTTCTCGTCCGGCCCGGGCCTCGGCGGCGGCGCTTTCGTTTTCCCGGTGATCTTCGAGAGCAAGACCATCGGCGTGCTCAGCTTCTCCAGCCCGCGCTCGCGCGAGCCCGACGAGCGGCTGCTGCAGACGATCCACGTCGTCGGCAGACAGGTCGGCCAGTTCCTGCAGCGCAAGCAGGCGGAAGCGGCGCTGGCGGAGAGCGAGGAGCGCTTCCGCGAGACCTTCGAGCTTGCCGCGACCGGCATCGCCCACGTTGCGCTCGACGGCCGGTTCCTGCGCGTCAACCGGCGCCTGTGCGAGATGCTCGGCTACGCCGAGGCCGAGCTGGTCGGGCGCTCGGTCAAGGACCTGTCGCATCCCGACGATCGCGACGTCACCGACTCCGAGCGCGATCGGATGCGCAGCGGCGAGCTGCCCTCGGCGCGCTTCGAGAAGCGCTACTTCCGCAAGGACGGCTCGATGCTGTGGGTCGCTCTGACGGTGGCGCTGGCGCGCGACGCCGGCGGCGCGCCGCTGCACGAGATTTCGGTGCTCGAGGAAATCACCGAGCGCAAGGAGCGGGAGGCGGCGCTGCAGCGCTTCCGCACCGCGCTCGACTCGTCCGCCGACATGGTGTTCCTGTTCCGGGTGCGCGACGGCGCGCTGCTCGACTTCAACGAGACCGTCTGCACCGAGCTCGGCTACACGCACGACGAGCTGCTCACGCTGCGTCCCACGGACATGCGCAGCGATACGACGCCGGAGAGCCTGCGCGCCGAGATTGCCGACCTGCTCGGTTCGCCCGAGCGCAGCAACACCGTGGTCAGCGAGTACCGCCGCAAGGACGGCAGCACCTTCCCGGTGGAGAGCCGGCGCAGCATCATCGACACGCCGCAGGGCAGGGTGCTGGTGGTCAATTCACGCGACCTGTCCGAGCGGCGCAGCGCCGAGAAGCGCCGCGCCACCCAGGCCCGCTACCAGAAGAAGATCGCGCGCCTCGGCCAGAGCGCGCTCGCCAAGCGCGACGCCGCCGAGCTGCTCGAGCAGGCGGTACAGAGCGTGCTTGAGGGGATGAGCGGCGGGGTGGTCGCCTACGTGGAGCGCGGCGCGACGCCCGGCGAGGCGGTGTTGCGGCGCGTCGACGGCCTGGTCGAGGCGGTGCCGGACACGAGCGTGGCGCATTGCCGGCGCGAAAGCGCGCTCGGACGGGTCCTGGAAGACGCCCAGCCGCTGATCGTCAATCCGCCGTGGAGCGAAGGCGAACCGCTGCCGTTCGCGTGGGCGGCCCGCTACAAGGCGGCGGCGATCGTGCCGGTGCCCGGCGACCGCGGCGCGCGCGGCGCGTTGTGCGCGCTCGCCGAGCAGTCGCGCGCCTTCGGTCCCGAGGAGCTGCGCTTCCTCGGCGCGGCGGCGAGCATGGTTTCGGCCGCGCTGCATCGCCTGGACAGCGAGGCGCGCCTCGCCTATCTCGCGCAGTTCGACCCGCTGACCGGGCTGCCCAACCGCGCGCTGCTCAGCGACCGCTTTTCGCAGATGATCGTGCTGGCGATGCGGCGCGGCGTGCCGCTCGGCGTGCTGTTCATCGACCTCGACGACTTCAAGCTGGTCAACGATAGCCAGGGCCACGCCGCCGGCGACGAGCTGCTGAAGGAAACCGCGCGCCGGCTGCTCGCCACGGTGCGCCAGGGCGACACCGTGGCGCGCATCAGCGGCGACGAGTTCGCGGTCATCCTCGGCGACCTGGCGCGCCCCGACGACGCGGCGCTGGTGGCGCAGAAGATCATCGACAAGCTCGGCGAGGCAGTGGCCATCCGCAACCACCAGGTGTTCGTCACCGCCAGCATCGGCATCGCCACCTTCCCGGCCGACGGCGACAATGCCGAGACTCTGCTCGGCGCCGCCGACGCGGCGATGTATCGCGCCAAGCAGGCCGGTCGCAACGCCTTCCAGTTCTTCACCGCCGAGATCAACCAGCGCACCCGCGCCCGCGCCCAGCTCGGCGTCGAGCTGCGCCGCGCGCTGGAGCGCAACGAGTTCTCGCTCGCCTATCAGCCGAAGATCGACCTGGAGACCGGCCGGCCGAGCGGCGCCGAGGCGCTGCTGCGCTGGGACCATCCCGAGCGCGGCAGCGTCGCGCCGGTGGAGTTCATCCCGGTGCTGGAGGAGACCGGCCTGATCGTGCAGGTCGGCGAGTGGGTGCTGGAGCGCGCCTGCCGCGACCTCAAGGCCTGGCAGGCGGCGGGACGCAAGGTGATGCCGGTGGCGGTCAACCTCTCGGCGCGCCAGTTCCGCCAGCAGGACCTCGACACGAGGATCCGCTCGATCGTCGACGCCGCAGGCATCGCGCCGTCGCTGATCGAGCTCGAAATCACCGAGAGCCAGCTGATGCACGATCCCGAGCACGCGACGCGCGTGCTGCGCGCGCTCAGCAACGCAGGGCTGCGGGTCGCGATCGACGACTTCGGCACCGGCTACTCGAGCCTCGCCTACCTGACGCGCTTCCCGCTCTCCGCGCTCAAGATCGACCGCTCGTTCGTCGCGCATGTGCTCTCCGACCAAGCCGATGCCACCATCGTGCGCACCATCGTCGACATGGCGCACACGCTCGGCTTCACGGTGGTCGCCGAGGGGGTCGAGACGGGCCAGCAGGCCGACTTCCTGCGCCAGCTCGGCTGCGAGCAGGCGCAGGGTTTCCTGTTTGCGTACCCGATGCCTGCCGCGGAATACACGGCGCACATCGACAAGGCCAGGCGCAGGGGGGCGGCGCCGCGTCGCCGGGCGAAGCCCCGCAAGCGGTAAGGAGTTGTTAGGACTAGGGTTTTACGGTAGATGAAGGGAATTCCCGACAGCGGAACGGGTGCTGTTGAGGCACCCTGAAGAGGCGTGGACAACGAGCAGTTCGTAACTCGCAGTCGTCAGTGGCGCGAAACGGTGAGCATCCTGCTCGTCGAGGATGACACGACGTTCGCCGAGCTGGTGCGCGCCCAGTTGCGGCGCATGCCCTGGGTGGAGGCGCGTCTCGAGCTCGCCGGCTCGTTGCGCGCGGCGCTGGAGAAGCTCGCCGCCCAGCCGTTCGGCCTGGTCGTCACCGACCTCAACCTGCCCGACAGCAAGGGCCTCGACACGCTCGGCGCGTTGTCGCGCGCGGGGGACCAGCCGATCATCATCCTCTCGGGCGACCCCGACCCTGCGGTGCGCGCCGGCGCGCTGGACGGTGGTGCGTACGACTTCCTGTCGAAAGACAACCTGAGCGCCGCCGCGCTCGAGCGGCTGGTGCGCCTCGCTTCCATTCAGGCCAACACCGCCCGCCAGGTGCGCGAAGTCGAGGCGCGGTTCCGCAGCCTGATCAAGCTTTCAAGCGAGTTCTATTGGGAATCGGACCCGGAGCACCGCGTCGTCAAGGTGGAGCACGGCTCCGAGCGCCATGCGGTCGTGAACCCCGGCCAGCTCGGCAGGGCGCGCTGGGATCTGCCCGCGACCTGGCCCGACGCCGAAGGCTGGGCGGCGCACCGCGCGACGATGGACGCGCGCCGGCCGTTCCGCGACTTCGAGATTGCGCGCCGCGACGAGGACGGCGTCGAGCGCTGGCGCTCGATCAGCGGCGAGCCGTGGTTCGACGTCGGCGGCGCCTTCCTCGGCTATCGCGGCATCGGCCGGGACATCACCGAGCGCAAGCGCGCCGAGGAGGAGCTGCGCCGCTTTCGCCTCGCCATGGACGAGTCGGCCGACATGATCGTGCTGGTCGACCGCGAGACGATGCGGTTCGTCGACGTCAACCTGACGGCCTGCACGCTGCTCGGCTACAGCCGCGAGGAGATGCTGGCGATGGGCCCGCAGGACGTCCTGCCCGTCAGCCGCGAGGAGCTGGAGAAGGCCTACGACGAATTCATCGCCGATCCGTCGCGCAGCCGGGGCATGAAGAGCCACTATCGCTGCAAGGACGGCTCGCTGCTGCCGTTCGAGTCGACGCGGCGCGTGCTGCGCTCGGGCACGGGCTGGATCATGGCCGCCATCTCGCGCGACACCCGTGAGCGCGCCGCCGCCGAGAAGGCGCTCCACGAAAGCAATGAGCGCTTCCGCAGCCTGAACGCGCTCTCCTCGGACTGGTACTGGGAGCAGGACAGCGACTTCCGCCTGACCTTCATGTCGAGCATCGACAAGCTCGGCCTCGATCCGGCCAAGTACCTCGGCGGCCGCCGCTGGGACCAGCCGGCGCTGAACCTCGATGCGGCCGACTGGGCGCGCCACCGCGCGCAGCTCGAGCGCCGCGAGCCGTTCCAGGACTTCGAGCTGGAGCGGCCGGGCGAGGACGGCAGCGTCTGGCTGTCGCTGTCCGGCGAGCCCGTGTTCGATGCCGCCGGGCGCTTCACCGGCTACCGCGGCGTCGGGCGCGACATCACCGCGCGCAAGCGCGAGGAGCAGCTGAAGGCCATGGAGCACGCGGTGACGCGCTGCCTGGCCGACGCGGACAGCGACGGCGAGGGGCTGCGGGGCGTTCTGCAGGCCATCTGCGAGACCGAGAATTGGGATTGCGGCCGCTACTACGACGCCGGCGACGATGCCAGCGTGCTGCGCCTGTTCGAGGCCTGGACGGCGCCGGGGTCGGGAGCCGACAAGCTGGTCGATGCCGCGCGCGCGGTGACCTTCGCGCGCGGGCAGGGATTGAGCGGCAATGTCTGGCAGTCGGGCGAGCCGGTCTGGGTGGCCGATACCCGGAGCGATCCACGCGCGGCGCAGCGCGTGTTCGGCGCCGACTCCGGAATGCGCGGCGCTTTCGGCTTTCCGGTCACGGCGGGGGACTCGACCATCGGCGTGCTGATGTTCAACGCGCGCGAAGTCAAGCCGCCGCACGAACGCCTTCTACAGGCGGCGGGGGTGATCGGCAGCCAGGTGGGCCAGTTCCTGCAGAGGAAGCGCGCCGAGCACGCCGCCGGGCGGCTGGCCAAGATGTACCGGGCGCTCGGCGCCGCCAACGAAGCGATCTTGCGCGCCAAGGCGTCGCAGGAAGTGTTCGAGCGCGCCTGCCAGATCGCGGTCGAGGCGGGCAACTTCCTGATCGGCACCGTGTTCGTCATCGATCCGCGAACCAAGACCTTGAGCCGCGCCGCTGCGAGCGGCCGTGCCGCCGATCTGGTGCATCCGGTGCAACCCACGTTCGATACCGCCGCTTCTACCGGCAAGGGCCTGATCGGCGAAGCCTGCCGCACCGGGCGACCGGCGATCAGCAACGACTACGCCGCGGACCCGCGCACCGCCGGGCGACCCGGCGCGTACCCGGTCGGCTCGGCGGCGGTGTTTCCGCTGCACGTCGACGGCGAGCTGTTCGGCGTGTTCGGCCTGCAGCACGAGCAGCGCGGCGCCTTCAGCGAGGAGCTGACGGCGCTGCTGCAGAAGCTCGCCGACAACATTGCCTTCGCGCTGGAGGGCTTCCGCGCCAACAAGCGGCGGCGTGCCGCCAAGCGCAAGCTTGCCGAGAGCGAGGAGCGCTTCCGCAGCCTGACCGGGCTTTCCTCCGACATGTACTGGGAGCAGGACGAGGAGCATCGCTTCACCGCGCTCTCCGATTCCGGGCCGAAATCGCTCAACAGATGGCGCCGGCAGAACATGGTCGGCAAACGCCGCTGGGACCATCGCTACTTCAACATGACTGAGGCCGACTGGGACGCGCATCGCGCGGTGCTGGCGGCGCGAGAGCCGTTCTTCGACCTCGAGCTCGGCCGCTTCAGCGAGGCCGGCGAGAAGGTCTGGGTGACGGTGAGCGGCGAGCCGTTCTTCGACGAGGCGGGGAAGTTCCGCGGCTACCGCGGCATCGGCAAGGAGATCACCGAGCGCAAGCGCGCGGCGCAGCTGCGCGAGCTCGAGCACTCGGTGACGCGCCCGCTCGCCGAGGCGAATACCGTCTCCGAGGCGCTGCGCGGCGCGATGCGGGCGATCTGCGAGACCGAGGGCTGGGAGTGCGGCCGTTTCTACGACGCCGACGCGAAGACCGGCGTGCTGCACCTCGGCGAGTCCTGGGGCGTGGAGAGCGACGCGGTGCAACGCTACCTCGCCGGCATGCGCGGCATCACCTATGCGCCCGGGACGGGCCTGACCGGGCGCGTCTGGCAGAGCGGCGAGCCGCTCTGGGTGCGCGACATCCACAACGACAGCCGCGTGGCGCAGGCGAGCCTCGCGCGCGAAGCGGACATTCACGGCGCGTTCATCTTTCCGGCGCTGTCGGAGGGCAGGACGATGGGCGTGCTGGCGTTCAACAGCCGCGACATCCGGCAACCCGAGGAAGGGCTGCTGCAGGCGATCCGGGTAATCGGCAGCCAGATCGGCCAGTACCTGCAGCGCAAGGAGGTCGAAGCCAGCCGCCGCCGCGACGAGGAGGAGCTGCGGCGCTTCCGCGCCGCGATGGACACCTCGGCCGACATGATTCTGCTCGTCGACCGCGAGACGCTGCGCTACGTGGACGTCAACGCCACCACCTGCCAGAAGCTGGGCTATTCGCGCGAGGAGATGCTGCGCCTCGGGCCGCTCGACGTGACCCCGATCCCGCGCGCCGAGCTCGAGCGCACCTACGACGAGATGATCGCCAGCGGCGAGACGACGCGGCTGCAGAGCGTTCAGCTCCACCGCGATGGCAGGGCCATCCCGACCGAGGTCCTGCGTCGTGCCGTGCGTACCGGCGAGCGCTGGATCATCGTCGCCATCCTGCGCGACATCAGCGAGCGGCTCGCCGCCGACGAGGCGCTGCGCAAGAGCGAGGCGCGCTTTCGCAGCCTGACCAACCTGTCCTCCGACTGGTACTGGGAGCAGGACACGGAATTCCGCTTCACCAAGTTCGAAGGCAAGGGTTCCGCGGAGGGCTACTCGCCGGGCTCGCTGATCATCGGCAAGCGCATCTGGGATCTGCCCGGCATGGTCGCGGGCACGGTCGACTGGGTCGCCCACCGGGCAACGCTCGAGCGCCACGAGTCGTTCCGCAACGTCCAGTATTCCTACCGGGTGCGTTCGGGCGCCGTGTTCTACGTCAGCGTCGACGGCGAGCCGGTGCTCGACGAGACCGGGCGCTTCACCGGCTATCGCGGCACCTCACGCGACATCACCCGCCAGCGCCGCGACGAGGAGGAGCTGCGCCGCTTCCGCGCCGCGATGGACATGTCGCTCGACGCGATCTCGCTGGTCGATCGGACGACGATGCGCTTCGTCGACGTCAACGAGGCGGTGTGCCGCGACGTCGGCCTGACGCGCGAGGAGCTGCTGCGGAAGGGTCCGCACGAGGTGCTGAACACGTCGAAAGAGTCTCTCGAGCGCGCCTACGACGAGCTGATCGCGAGCGGCGGCCGGGGCAAGAGCAGCGAAAACCGCTACGCCTTCCGCGGCGGGCGTGAAGGCTGGACCGAGCTGCATCGGCGCGCGCTTCGCATCGGCGACGGCTGGATCATCGTCAGCATTGCGCGCGACATCACCGATCGCAAGCTCGCCGAGCAGCGCCAGGCGCAGTACGTGCGGCTCCAGGAGCGCGTCGCGCGCTTCGGCCAGTCGGCGCTCGCCAAGCGCGAGCCGGGCGAGCTGATGCGCGAGGCGGTGCAGAACGTGCTCGAAGGCCTCGCCGCCGACGCGGTCGCTTACTTCGAGCGCGGCACGGGCGGCACCGAGCTGATCCTGCACGCGCTGGTGGGCGCGGGCGAGGGCAGTGACGGCACGGCGGTGAAATGCGGCGAGTCGAACCCGGTGCAGCGCGCCCTGCGCTCAGGCGATCCGCTGGTGGTCGACGGCAGCGAGCTCGAATTCGACTGGGCGGCGGGCCTGCACAGCGCCGCCGTGATCCCGGTGCGCGGCGAGCGCAACGCGCGCGGCGCGTTGTGCGTCTGCTACCGCGCCGCCAGCGCCTTCGCCGCCGACGCGCTCAATTTCGTCGAGGCCGCGGCGAGCGTGCTCTCGGCCGGCCTGCAGCGGATCGACAGCGAGAGCCGGCTCGCTTTCCTCGCGCAATTCGATTCGCTGACCGGCCTGCCGAACCGCGCCCTGCTCGCCGACCGCTTCTCGCAGATGATCGTGCTGGCGAAGCGCCGCAACGCCAGACTGAGCGTGCTGTTCGTCGACCTGGACGAGTTCAAGATGGTGAACGACACGCTCGGCCACTCGGGCGGCGACCAGCTGCTGAAGGAGGTGGCGGTGCGCCTGCAGGCCTGCGTGCGCTCGGGCGACACGGTGGCGCGCATCAGCGGCGACGAGTTCGCGGTGATCCTCGCCGACATGGCGCAGCCCGAGGACGCGGCGATCGTGGCGCAGAAGATGATCGATCGCCTCGGTACGGCGTTCGAGATCCACGGCAACGAGGTATTCATCAGCGGCAGCATCGGCATCGCCGCCTATCCCGGCGACGGCGCCGACGCGGAGGCGCTGATCGGCGCGGCCGACGCCGCCATGTACCGCGCCAAGCAGGCTGGCCGCAACACGTTTCAGTTCTTCACCGCCGAGATCAACCAGCGCACCCGCGGCCGCGCCCAGCTCGGCGTCGAGCTGCGCCGCGCCCTCGAGCGGGAGGAGTTCGTCCTCTATTACCAGCCGAAGGTCGAGCTCGCCGACCGCCGGCTGCATGGCGCCGAGGCACTGATCCGCTGGAAGCACCCCGAGCGCGGCCTGGTGTCGCCTGCGGCGTTCATCCCGGTGCTGGAGGAGACCGGCCTGATCGTTCCGGTGGGCGAGTGGGTGCTGAAGCGCGCCTGCGAGGACCTCAAGGCCTGGCAGGCGGCCGGGCTCGACGTCGGCCCGGTGGCGGTGAACCTGTCGGCGCGCCAGTTCCGTCTCCAGGATCTCGACGCGCGGCTCAAGGTCGTGGTGGCGGAGTCGGGGATCGATCCGTCGCTGATCGAGCTGGAGATCACCGAAAGCCAGCTGATGGTCGACCCCGACCACGCGATCCGCGTCATGCGCTCGCTGTGCGACGCCGGCATGCGCATCGCCATCGACGACTTCGGCACCGGCTACTCGAGCCTCGCGTACCTGACGCGCTTCCCGGTCGGCGCGCTGAAGATCGACCGCTCGTTCGTCGCCGACGTCAACAAGGACCCGAGCGACGCGACCATCGTGCGCACCATCATCGAGATGGCGCACAGCCTCGGCTTCACGGTGGTGGCCGAGGGCGTCGAGACCGAGGACCAGGCGACCTTCCTGCGCTTGCTGCGCTGCGAGCGGGCGCAGGGCTACCTCTTCGCCCGGCCGATGCCGGCCGCGGAGCTGGTCAAGCTGTTTTCCCAGAAAGCTAATTGACAAAGGTAATTCGCCGGGCTGACAATCGCCGGCGATGCCTCGCTCCCGCAAGAAGCCGCCCACCGTCTCGCGCGCCGCGCTGCTGGTCGCCGGCTCCGATGCCGAATTCCGCGGCCTGATCCACGACCTGATCGCCTATGGCCACAAGCTGGACGCCTGCCGGGACGCGTTCGCCGCCATCGCCGGCATCTCCGGTGTGCAATACGAGATCGTGATGCTGGTGTCGCGCGCCGAGGGCCTGTCGATCGGCGAGGTGGCGGCGCGGCTGCACCGCTCCGGCGCCTTCATCACCATCGAGGCCAACAAGCTCGTCGCCCAGGGCATTCTCGAGAAGGCGTCCGACCCCGCGGATGGCAGGAGAGTCCTGCTGCAAATGAACGCGAAGTCGGATGCGCTGCTCGAGCGGCTCGCCCCGTATCAGCGACGCATCAACGACGTGCTCTTCGAGTCCCTCGACGCGAAGCGCTTTCGCGCGCTGCGCGCGCTCGCCGTGGAGCTGGTCGCGGACGGCGACCGGGCAGTGGCGCTGCTCGACTACCTGAAGCAGGAGGCGGCGTGAGCGTTTCGTATTTCGTGCGCTACGACATCGAGGCGGGGGACCTGACGCCGTTCCTGCGCCGCTACCGGGAGGTGCACGTGCCCCTGGTGGCGTGCTGGCCGGGCCTGAAACGGATGGTCATGCACACGCCGGTGGAGTGGCGGGACCCGGTCCCGGTGAACCGCGGCAAGGCGGCGCTGATGGTGCAGCTCGAATTCGACAGCGAGGAAGCGATGAACAAGGCGCTCGCCTCGCCCGAGCGGGCCGCGGCGCGGGAAGATTTCAAGCGCTTCATGACGTTCGAGGGCACGGTGACGCATCAGGCGATGAGGAGCGAGGCGGTATGGCCATGAAACCGAAGCAACACCTGGAATTCGTCAAGGTCGATCTTGCCGGCGGCTGGCAGCAGGTGCCGGGCTACCCGCCGGGTTTCTCGCAGAAGATCCTCGCCTCCGACATCGACGAGACGAGCAAGAGGGGCAGCCGCACGCGGCTGCTGAAGATCGACGCCGGCGCTTTCACCACCGAGCCGTTCGTGCACGACCACTGGGAAGAGGTCTACGTCGTGCAGGGCGACCTCGTCGTCGGCAACGACAAGCAGGGCAAGGGCGGGCAGCAGTGCTTCGCCGCGACGTATGCCTGCCGGCCGCCGGGCGCCCACCACGGCCCGTTCACTTCCCGCGGCGGCTGCATCCTGCACGAGATCCACTACTACGAAACGTCAGGGGCGAGCCATGCTAAAGACCGGCGCTGAGCATCTCGAATCGCTGCGCGACGGGCGCGTCGTCTATATCGGCTCGGAGCGTGTCGATGACGTCACCGCGCACCCGGCTTTCCGCAACGGCGCGCGCTCGATCGCCGCGATCTACGACATGAAGCGCGCCAACGCCGAATTCTCGTACGAAGAGAAGAAGGAGAAGTACAGCGCCTACTTCCTGCGGGCGAAGACTCGCGAGGATCTGGAGAAGCGCACCAGGCTCCACCGCGCGATCGCGCGCTTGAGCCATGGCCTGCTCGGCCGCTCGCCGGATCACGTGGCGAGCTTCGTGACCGGCATGGCCATGAACGCCCCGGTCTTCGGCAAGTACGAGAAGAACCTGCGCGCGTACTACGAAAAAATGCGCCGCGAGGACCTCTACGGCGTGTACGCCGTGCTGCCGCCGCAGGCGGCGAGGAACCCCGAGTTCTACCAGAGCAAGAACCTGCCGGTGCCGTCGCTGCGCGTGGTGCGCGAGGACGACGATGGGCTGGTGATCTCGGGCATGAAGATGCTCGCCACCGGCGCGGTGTTCGCCAACGAGCTGTGGATCGGCAACCTGCTGCCGCTCGCGCCGACCCAGCTTGCCGAGTCCATTACTTGCGCCATCCCGCCAGGAACGCCCGGCGTCACGCTCTGGTCGCGCAAGTCCTTCGAGCAGCACGCGCGCTGCGAGTTCGACAACCCGCTCGCCTGGCGCTTCGACGAGACCGACTCGATGGTGATGTGCGACAACGTCAAGGTGCCGTGGGAGCGGGTGTTCGTGCACATGGACGCGATCCTGGCGCGCGAGATCTACATCCGCACCGCCGGGCACTGCTATGGCAACCACCAGTCGAACGTGCGCTTCCACGCCAAGATGCAGCTCATCGTCGGCCTGGCAAGCAAGATCGCGCATTCCTCCGGCGCCAACGAGGTGCCAGCGGTGCGCGAGGTGCTCGGCCGCTTCGCCGCGCTCGAGGCGGCGCTCGGCGGCATGATCGCCGGGCAGATCCAGGACGCCGAGGACTGGCCGGCCGGCTACAAGACCTTCAACCGGCGCTATATGTACGCGGCGCTCAACTGGTGCACCGAGAGCCACTCGTCGAT
>Ga0137409_10004173_pt1 | contig 15212 bp, 14 predicted proteins | sample CZODoug1_16funga_FD_122059 | JGI IMG/M metagenome (GOLD analysis project Ga0137409, IMG submission 122059) | Vadose zone soil fungal communities from Angelo Coast Range Reserve, California, USA - CZODoug1_16fungal (Hybrid Assembly) | ecosystem: Environmental > Terrestrial > Soil > Vadose zone... | reverse complement strand
CCCGGCAAGCGCTACTACGGCGGCTGCGAGTACGTCGACATCGCCGAGACGATCGCCATCGAGCGGGCGAAGAAGCTGTTCGGCGCGCCCTGGGCGAACGTGCAGCCGCATTCCGGCTCGCAGGCGAACCAGGCGGTGTACACCGCGGCACTGAGGCCGGGCGACACCATCCTCGGCATGTCGCTCGCGATGGGCGGACACCTCACCCATGGCTCGCCGGTCAACCTTTCCGGCAAGCTTTATCGCGTCGTCTCCTACGGCCTGGACTCGAAAGAGGAGATCGACTACGACGCCGCCGAGAAGATCGCGCTGGCGGAAAAGCCGAAGATGATCGTCACCGGCGCGTCGGCCTACTCGCGCGTGATCGACTGGAAGCGGTTCCGCGCCATCGCCGACGAAGCGGGCGCGCTGCTGATGGCCGACATTGCGCACTACGCCGGCCTGATCGCGGTCGGTCTCTATCCTTCCCCCATCGGCGTCGCCGATTTCGTCACCACCACCACCCACAAGACGCTGCGTGGACCGCGCGGCGGAATGATTTTTGGTCTGGAACAATTTGAAAAAAGCATCAACAGTTCCATCTTCCCCGGCTTGCAGGGCGGGCCGCTGATGCACGTCATCGCCGCCAAGGCGGTGGCGCTAGGCGAAGCGCTGAAGCCGGAATTCAAGACTTATCAGAAGGCAGTGCTGGAGAACGCGAAGACCATGGCCGCGGTGCTCACCAAGCGCGGGCTGCGCATCGTCTCGGGCGGCACCGACAGCCACCTGTTCCTCGTCGACCTGCGGCCGAAGAACGTTACCGGCAAGGATGCCGAAGCGGCGCTCGGGCGGGCGCACATCACGGTGAACAAGAACGCGATCCCGAACGATCCGGAGAAGCCGATGGTGACGAGCGGCGTGCGCATCGGCTCGCCGGCCATGACCACGCGCGGCTTCCGCAAGGCCGAGGCCGAGCAGCTCGCCAATCTCATCGCCGATGTCCTCGAGCGACCGAGCGACGACGCGAGCCTCGCGCGCGTGGCCAACGACGTGAAGGCGCTCTGTGCCAGATTCCCGGTGTACGCGTGAAGTGCCCCTTCTGTGCGTCCGAGGACACGCAGGTGGTCGATACCCGGGCCAACGTCGAGGCGAACACTGTGCGGCGGCGGCGCAAGTGCCTGAAGTGCGAGAAGCGCTTCACCACCTACGAGCGCGTCGACCTGAAGATGCCGCGCCTGGTGAAGAAGGACGGCAGCCGCACCGATTTCGACCGCGACAAGCTGCTCGGCAGCATGATGCTCGCGCTGCGTAAGCGCCCGGTATCGACCGACGCGGTCGACGAGGCGGTCGACCACATCATCGAGCGCCTGCGTTCGCTCGGCGAACGCGAGGTGCCGACCAATCGCGTCGGAGACTTCGTCATGCGCGAGCTGGCCAAGCTCGACAAGATCGCCTACATCCGTTTCGCCTCGGTGTACCGGAATTTCGAGACGCCCGAGGAGTTTCGTGAAGCGGTGCAGGAAGTGAAAGCCACCAAAAAACGGCGCAAGTGACCGACCTCGACCACGCCATGATGCGGCGTGCGCTCGAACTCGCCGCCAACGGGCTGTACACCACGACGCCGAATCCGCGCGTCGGCTGCGTCATCGTCAAGGGCGACAAGGTCGTGGGCGAGGGCTGGCACGAGAAAGCGGGCGGGCCGCACGCCGAGATCGTCGCGCTCGGGAAGGCGGGCGAGGCGGCCGCGGGCGCGACGCTGTACGTCAACCTGGAGCCGTGCAATCACCACGGGCGCACGCCCCCGTGCGTCGACGCCATCCTCGAGGCCAAGGTGAAGCGGGTCGTCGCGGCGATGCGCGATCCGAATCCTGAAGCGAAGGGCGGGGGAGAGCGTCTCGCCGCCGCCGGCGTCGCTTTCGAGCATGGCTCGATGGCCGAAGAGGCGCGCGAGCTCAACATCGGTTTCGTTTCGCGAATCAGGCGAGGCCGCCCCTGGGTGCGGATGAAGATCGCGGCGACGCTCGACGGCCGTACCGCGCTCGGAGAAGCAAGCGGCATAAATGCAGGCCGCTCGCAGTGGATCACCGGCGAGGAAGCGCGGCGCGACGGACACCGCTGGCGGGCGCGCGCCTGCGCGATCCTCACCGGCATCGGCACGGTCAAGGCCGACGATCCGCGTCTCTCGGTACGCGATGTGCAGACGCCCCGCCAGCCGCTGCGCGTGGTGGTCGACAGCCGGCTCGAGATGCCCAAGGGCGCGCGTATTCTCACGGGTGAAAAGGTTCTGGTTTTCTCGGCTGCGAACGGTTCCCTCCCAAACGCCGAGGTCTTCCATCTTCCGAACGCAAACAACAAGGTCGAGCTGCCAAAGATGCTGGAAGAGCTCGCGCGCCGCGGCATCAACGAGCTGCATGTCGAGGCCGGATTCCGCCTCAACGGCTCGCTGGTGCGCGAGGGCTGCGTCGATGAATTCCTGATTTACCTCAACCCGAGCTTCCTTGGCGACACGGCGCAAGGCATGCTCGACCTGCCCGCGTTCGAATCGCTGGAAAAGAGGCCGAGGCTGAGACTGCTATCGGCGGAGCGCGTCGGCGACGACCTGCGCATCGTCGCGCGGCCCGCATAGCGCAGCGGCGAGAAGCTCGACCGCTACGCGGGCGCTGCGCCCGTCCCGGTCGAGCTTCGGCGAGTACTCCACCAGCTCGACCGCGGCGAGCCCCGGATGTGCGGCAATGCGCTCCAGCTCGCGCGCCAGCATGCCGCTTGCGAGGCCGCCCGCCACCGGCGTGCCGACGTGGGGGACTTCCTCCGGGGTGATGACGTCCAGGTCGATGCTGATGCCGAACCGCTCGGTGCCGGCGGTGACGATGGCGAGCGCTTCGGCGAGCACCGCCTCCAGCCCGCGGCGCACGGCTTCCTCGAAGTGGAAAACGCGTACGCCCAGACGCTCGAGGCGGGCAGCTTCCTCGCGCTCGAAGCTGCGCACGCCGACGATGCAGACGTGCTCCGGCCGCAGCACTCCCGAGGCGAGGCCGTAGAGCGGATCGTCGTCCTCTCCCAACAGCCAGGCGAGCGGCATGCCGTGCAGGCGGCCGGTGTGGCTCGTGCCCGGCGTGTGGCTGTCCATGTGCGCGTCGATCCAGAGCAGTCCGAGATTTCCCTTGACCGTGCGCGCCACGCCGGTCCAGGTGCCGCCGGCACAGCTGTGGTCGCCGCCCAGCACGCACGGCAGCCGGCCGCGCCGGCACGCGTCGGCCACCGCCGAAGCGAGCAGTCCGCAGAGCTTGCTGACCGCGAATTGCCTGCGCCGCTCGTTCGGCGCCGGACGCAACATCGGTCCGGGCACGCTCGGCACGCGGCATTGCGCAAGCTTTGCCGCGAGCAAAGGCGCGAGCGCCGCGGGCGCTTCGGCGCAGCCGGGGTCCGCGCCGCCAAGGCCCCATGCCGCACCGATGAGCTCGACCTGTCGTTGCATCCCTACTCGCGTTTCAGTGGACTGCTACAGCACCCGCCGAACGAGGGTAACTGCACGCCGGTCGAATGGCTATCGCGTCTGAACATTGCGACTGGAGCAGCGCATGACCCGAACGGCAAGGTGGCAGGACTGGACGAGCTTCGCGCTCGGGCTGTGGCTGGCCGTCTCGCCCTGGATCGTCGGGTACGAGAGCGACCATGCCGCGACCGCGAACGCCGCGTTCGTCGGCGTCGCGCTCGCCCTCGGCGCGCACTTCGAAATCGGCCTGGACGAGCTATGGGCCGAATGGCTCAACCTCACGGTCGGACTGTGGCTGCTCGCCGCGCCATTCCTTTTCGAATTCGGCCCGGGGCCGGTCGCGACCGGCCACTGCATCCTCGTCGGCTGCCTGGTCTGCTGGCTGGCGGCTTCCGCGCTCGAGCTCGACAAGGACGTCGCCAGGCTGCTGCAAAAGCGCACGCCGGTCATCAGGCCTTAGACAACGCCTTTGCGGTAACCTTCCCCGCCATGTTCACGGGCATCGTGCAGGCGGTGGGGAAGATCGTGCGCGTCGCTCCCCTCGAGATCCAGTGTCCCGGCCTCGGCCTGTCCGACGTCGCGGTCGGCGACTCGATCGCGGTGCAGGGCGTATGCCTGACCGTGACCTCGCTCACCGGCAAGGGCTTCACCGCCGATGTCTCCGCCGAGACTCTGCGTCTCACCAGCGGCCTCGACCGCCCCGGCGAGGTGAACCTGGAGAAATCCCTCGCCTTGGGCGATGCGCTCGGCGGCCATTTGGTGAGCGGCCACGTCGACGGCGTCGGCGAGGTCGTCAGCCGGGATGGCGGCGTGGTGCGCTTCCGGATACCGAAAGAGCTCGCGAAATACGTGGCGCGCAAAGGCTCGATCAGCGTCGACGGCGTCAGCTTGACCGTCAACCGCGTCGAGGGCGATGCCTTCGAAGTGAACCTGATCCCGCACACCCTGGAAGTCACGACGCTCGGCCGGCTGCAGAAGGGCAGCCAGGTGAACCTGGAAGTCGACCTCATCGCCCGCTACGTCGAAAGGATGCTGCCGCATCCGCTTTGACCCAGCGCTGCCGATCAATGCGCGGCGCGAGGAGATCTGTGCCGCGATCGAAGCGAACCCGGTAGTCATCGTCTGCGGCGAGACCGGCTCCGGCAAGACCACCCAGCTGCCGAAGATGCTGCTCGACATGGGCCGCGGCAAGGCCGGGCGGATCGGCCACACGCAGCCGCGGCGCATCGCCGCGCGCTCGGTGGCGGCGCGCATCGCCGAGGAGCTGGGCAGCGAGCTCGGCGGCACGGTCGGCTACAAGGTGCGCTTCCATGACAAGGTGGGGCAACGCTCGGCGATCAAGCTGATGACCGACGGCATCCTGCTCGCCGAGACGCAGGGCGATCGCAAGCTGCGCGAATACGACTCGATCATCGTCGACGAGGCGCACGAGCGGAGTCTCAACATCGACTTCCTGCTCGGTTATTTGAAAAAGCTGGTTGGTGAAAGAAAAGATCTCAAGGTCGTCATCACCTCGGCGACCATTGATGCCGAGCGATTCTCGAAGCACTTTGGCGGCGCGCCGGTGATCGAGGTCTCGGGGCGGCTCTACCCGGTGGAGGTGCGCTATCGCCCCGTCGGCGGCGACGCCGAGGACACGACGCGCGACGAGGAGGAGCAGGCGCTCGCCGACGCGGTCGACGAGCTGTGCCGCGAAGGCGAGGGCGATGTACTGGTCTTCCTGCCCGGCGAGCGCGAGATCCGCGAGGCAGGCGAGACGCTGCGCAAGAAGGGCCTGCGCGGCGTCGAGATCCTGCCGCTCTATTCGCGCCTGCCGGCGGCCGACCAGGACCGGATCTTCCATCCCGGCAAGGCGCGCCGCGTGGTGCTCGCGACCAACGTCGCCGAGACTTCGCTCACCGTGCCGCGTGTCCGCTACGTGGTCGACACAGGCGAAGCGCGCGTCAAGCGCTACAGCTACCGCAACAAGGTCGAGATGCTGCAGGTCGAGGCGACCTCGCAGGCGGCGGCGCAACAGCGCGCCGGCCGCTGCGGCCGCGTTGCCGACGGCGTTTGCATCCGGCTCTACTCCGAGGAGCAGTTCAAGAAGCGCCCGGCCTATACCGATCCGGAAGTGCTGCGCTCCTCGCTCGCGGCGGTGATCCTGCGCGCCAAGAGCCTCGGACTCGGGGAGCTCGAGGACTTCCCGTTCCTCGATCCGCCCGCGCCGCGCGCGATCGCCGACGGTTACGGCCTCTTGCAGGAGTTGAATGCGGTGAGCGAAGACCGCGAGCTCACCGAGATCGGCCGCGAGCTCGCCCGCCTGCCGCTCGATCCGCGGATCGGCCGGATGCTGGTTGCCGCGCGCGGGGAGCGTTGCCTCGCGCAAGTGCGGGTCATCGCCGCGGCGCTCTCGGTGCAGGACCCGCGCGTGCGGCCGGCGGACAAGGCGAGCGTTGCCGACGAGCGCCACGTGCAGTTCGACGACGAACGCTCGGACTTCCTCTCCCGCCTCAAGCTGTGGAAGCTGTTCGACGGCAAGTGGGAGAAGGGCTGCCGCGAGAACTTCCTCTCGGTGCCGCGCATGCGCGAATGGCGCGACGTCGAATCCCAGCTCGGCAAGACGCTCGAGGAGCTGGACTGGCCGGCTTCCTCGTCGACGGAGTACCGCAACATCCACCGCGCTCTCTGCACCGGCCTGCTCGGCAACGTCGGCCACAAGGAGGAAAGCGGGGAGGCAGCCGCGGGCAGCTATCTCGGCGCCCGCGGCATCAAGTTCTGGATCCATCCGGGCTCGGGGGTGAGGAAGCCCGGCCGCTGGGTGATGGCGGGCGAGCTGGTGGAAACGACGCGCCTTTTCGCTCGCTCGGTCGCCGCTATCGACCCGAAGTGGCTGGAGGAGCTCGGCGGCCATCTTCTCAAGCGCGAACAGCACGACCCATTCTGGGATCCTCGTCGCGGGCAGGTGCTGGCGCTCGAGAGGGCGACGCTCTACGGCCTGCCGGTGTACGCCAATCGGCGCGTCGGCCATGACAACGCGGCCGAGGCACGCGAGATCTTCATCCGCGAAGCGCTGGTGAAGGGCGAGCTGGAGACGCGCGCGCCGTTCCTCGCCCACAACCGCCGCATGGTCGCGGAGATCGAGCGCCTCGAGCACAAGTCGCGTCGACCGGACATCCTGGTCGATGAGGAGCTGATTCACGCCTTCTACGATGCGCGGCTGCCGCCGCAGGTCCACTCGGCGACGGCGCTCGAGCACTGGCGCGCGCAGGCCGAGAAGGGCAAGCCGAAGCTCCTGTTCCTTGCGCGCGAGGACCTGATGCGGCACGAGGCGGCCGGCATTACCACCGACAACTTCCCCCCGGCGCTGCAGGTCGGCCCGAACCGCCTCGCGCTCGACTATCACTTCGAGCCCGGCTCGCCACGCGACGGGGTGACCCTGAGCGTGCCGCTCGCGCTCCTCAACCAGGTGCCGGCGGTGCGCTGCGAGTGGCTGGTGCCGGGCTTGCTGAAAGAGAAAGTGCGGTCGCTCGCGAAATCCATCCCGCAACGGCTGCGCCACAAGCTCGGGGCGCTGGACGAGTTTGCGGAAGCCTTCCGCGAGGCGGCGCCCGCGTTGGACATGCCGCTCGCCGACGCGCTGCGGCGGTTTGTCAGAGAGGAATTCAATCTCGACATCCCGGTCGACGCGCTGCGCCCCGACTCCGCACCTGCGCACCTGCACATGAACTTCCGGGTGCTCGCGGAGGACGGCCGGCAGCTGGCGATCGGACGCGACCTGCATGCACTGAAGAAGGAGCTGGGCCGGGAGACCGAAACGATCCTGCGGGCTGTCACGGAGAAACTGCAGGCAGCGATTCCCGAGGCCGAGCAGCACACCGGCTGGACGATGGGCGACCTGCCCGAGCTGATGGAGATCGAGCGCGAGGGGCAGACCCTGATCGGCTACCCGGCGCTGGTCGACGTCGAGAACGCCGTCGTGCTGCAGGTGTTCGATTCGCCGGAGAAGGCTCGCGAATTGCATCGTGCCGGCGTGCGGCGGCTCCTGGCCATCGCTTTTCGCGAGCGCATCCGTGACCTGCAGAAGACTCTCGCCAAGGACGTGAAGCTGGCGCCCCTGGCCGCCGACGTCGTCGCCGCCTCGCTCGAGCGCGCGTTTCTCGCCGGCGAGACGCCGATCACGGCGAAGGAGTTCGCCCGCCGGGTCGAGGCGGGACGCAGCCGCTTCGGCCTGATCGCGCAGGAGATCGCGCGCAGCGCGGCCGGCATCGTCGCCGAGCACGCGTCGCTGCAGAAGCAGCTCGCCGCGATGGAGAAGAACTTCGCGCAGCCGGCGGCCGACGTGCGCCAGCAGCTCGAGCGTCTGCTCGCGCCGGGATGGCTGGCCCGCCTGTCGTGGGAGCGCGTGCAGCACCTGCCGCGCTACCTGCGGGCGGCGTCGCTGCGCCTGGACAAGCTGCGCGTCGACCCGAGCCGCGACGCGCGCCTCGCCGCCGAGGTGGCGAGGGTCGAAACGCCCTATCGGCGCGAAGCCGCTGGCCGCGCCCGCTACGGCCCGCCGCCGGCCGAGATCGAGCAGTTCGGCTGGCTCCTCGAAGAACTGCGCGTCTCGCTCTTCGCCCAGGAGCTGCGCACGCCGGTGCCGGTGTCGGCGAAACGCCTCGCCAAACTCTGGCAGACTCTTCGGGCATGAAACCGGTCTTCGGCTCCCTCGGCTACGCGGCGGCGAACCTGCTCCATCCGCGCATGCTGTGGCTGATGATCTGGCCGATGCTGGTCGCGGCCGGGTTCTGGGGAATCGCCGCGCTATTCCTCTGGGTGCGGACCGCGATGCGGATCGCGGAAGTGATCCAGAGCGGGCTCGAGTTCTTCCATCTGCAGGCACCGGACGCGGCGATGATCGCCGCGCACGCGGTGCTTTTCCTGCTGTTCGTGCCGCTCGTCTGGCTCACGGCGCTTTTCATCCTCGGCGTGTTCGGCATGGGCGAGATGGTCGACCATGTCGCAGCGCAGTCCTTTCCGGCTCTCGAGCGGCGCCGCGGCGGTGGCGTGGTCGGCTCGATCGCCAACGGCATCGCGACGCTGATCGGCATGCTGCTGCTCGCCATCGTCACGCTGCCGCTGTGGCTGCTCGCGCCGCTCTGGCCGCTGATCCCGCTCGTGATCTTCGCCTGGGCGAATCAGCGGCTGCTGCGCTATGACGCGCTCGCCGATCACGCCGACCGGCAGGAGATGCGCCAGATCTTCCGCCAGCGCCGCGGACACCTCTACCTGTTCGGCCTGCTGATGGCGCTGATCGCCTATGTGCCGGTCATCGGCTTCGTCGCGCCGGTGCTGTTCGGGCTGGCGTTCATCCGCTATCTGCTGGGCGCTCTCGCCGAGCATAGGGCGTCGCTATCGGGCTCATGACGACAAAGAATTGGCCGCGCGGAACGCCAGCTCCTAGAGTCGGTCTCACTTCTTTTCCGGAGAGACCGATGCTGCAGAATCGCGAAGGCCAGAAGGTTCCCCAGGCGAGCTTCCGTACGCGCACCGACAGCGACTGGAAGACGCTCACCACCGATGATCTGTTCACGGGCAAGACCGTGGTCGTGTTCTCCCTGCCGGGCGCGTTCACCCCGACCTGCTCCTCGACCCATGTGCCGCGCTACAACGAGCTCGCGCCGGCGTTCTTCGCCAACGGCGTGAACCGCATCGTCTGTCTCTCGGTCAACGACGCGTTCGTCATGAACGAGTGGGCGCGCAGCCAGGAGTGCGGCAATATCCTGATGGTGCCGGACGGCAACGGCGAGTTCACGGAGAAGATGGGTATGCTGGTGGACAAGACCGAGCTCGGCTTCGGCAGGCGCTCGTGGCGCTACTCGATGCTGGTCAAGGACGGCGTGATCGAGAAGATGTTCGTCGAGCCGGAGAAGGCCGGCGACCCGTTCGAGGTGTCGGACGCCGACACCATGCTCAACCACATCAACCCCAAGGCGAAGAAGCCCGACCAGGTCGCGATCCTCACCCGCGAAGGCTGTGGCTATTGCGCGAAAGCGAAGGCGCTCCTCAAGGAACTCGGCTACGCCTATTCGGAGGTGAACCTCGACCACAGCGATCGCTCGCGCGTCGTCGGCGCGATCACCGGGCGCGGCACCGTGCCGCAAGTCTTCATCAATGGCCGCCCTATCGGCGGCCTCGAAGACCTGCAGGCGTGGGCAAAAAAGGCCGCCTGATTGTTCGGCGCTTTCATCATCGGCGATGAAATCATCGTCGGAAAGCGCCAGGACAAGCACCTCACGTTCCTGATCGGAGCCCTCGCCAAGCGGGGGCTGCGTCTTTCCTGGGCCCAGTATCTCGGTGACGAGCCCGCTCGCCTCACCGCCGCTTTCAAGAATTCTTTCTCAACGAAGGACGTCGTGTTCAGCTTCGGCGGCATCGGCGCCACGCCCGACGATCACACGCGGCAGTGCGCTGCAGCGGCACTCGGCGTGGGATTGAAATTGCATGCAGATGCCGAGCGGGAGATCCGTGGCCGCTTCGGCGGCGAAACCACGCCGGAGCGGCTGGCGATGGGCGAGTTCCCGGCCGGCGCGCAAATCATCCCCAACCCGGTGAACCGCATCCCCGGCTTCTCGCTCGGCGAGCACTACTTCGTTCCCGGCTTTCCGCAGATGGCCTGGCCGATGGCCGAGTGGGTGCTCGATACCCGCTACCGCGAGTGTTTCGACTCGCAGAAATGGGGCGAGGCTTCGATCCTGGTGTTCGAGGCGGGCGAGAGCCAGCTCATCCCGGCGATGAAGGCGGTGGAGGCGGCGTTCCCGGCGATCAAGGTCTTCAGCCTGCCGTCGATGGGGCGGGACGGCAGCCGCATTCACGTCGAGCTTGGCGTGCGCGGCAGCCCCTCCGACGTAGATGCAGCCATGCAGGCGCTGCGCCAAGCAGTGGGCAAGGCCGGCTTTCGCTGCAAATAAAAAAGCCCGCTTAGCGGCGGGCTTTTCTTGCTGCTTTCTTCTTGGCTTTCTTCCTGGCGCTAGATCGGACCGGCTTTTTCTGCTTCCGGCCCGGTTTGGCGCTTACGCGGCTTTTTTTGCCTTGGCGAGGCCCTTCACCGTCTCGGTCGCGGCGGCGACGTTCGCTTCCGCGATCTCGGTAGCCTGCTTGGTGACCTTGGTGAAGTTGTCATACGCGGCGTTGCCGGCGGCAAGCATCGACTTCACCGCGGCGACGGCCACATCCGAGCCGGCCGGCGCGTTCTTCGACACCTTGTCGAGCAGCGAAACGAAGTTCTCGTTCCACTCGGCGACGCGGCGCTCTGCTACCTTCGACAGTTCGCCGTTGGTTTCGGTCGCCACGCCGTAGACGCTCTTCGAGTAGGCGATAGCCTTCTCGATGGCCGGCTGGGCGAAGGCGTTCTGCAGGGAAACGAATTCCTGCACATCCTTGGCGCCGAGCAGGGCGCGGGTGTTGGCGATGGAGTCTTCGAAGACGCTTTTGAAGGCGTTGGCGCTGATGTTCGCGAGCTTCTCGAACGCGGAGAATTGGGCATTCGCCACGGCGAGGAGGGATTCCACGTTGGCCTTGTTGGCCGCTTGGATTTGTTCCGGGGTTACGTACATTGGGTCTAGCTCCTGGTAGTGGGTTTTGTGCAATGCAACAATTGGCATTCTAGACCCATCGTGTCGGAAGTCAAGGATTTTGTGCGTAGCAGCATAAGTGATTGATGCGTAGCTTAATCAACCACATAGGACTCTAAAGTTAGTACTTCCTTCGCCATAGACTGAAACCGATGCAGCTTGCTTACCGCCCCGACGACCCCGGCACACTCGCCGATCCCTTTCCGCTCTACAGGCGGATGCAGGACGAGGATCCGGCGCACTGGAGCACCCAGCTCCGCGCGTGGGTGCTGACGCGCTACGAGGACGTCAAGGCGGCCTGCCTCGACCTCAGCCTGTCCTCCGACCGGCTGAGCCCGTTCTTCGCGGCTTCCCCCGAGGCGGCGCGCATGGCGGCGCTGCAGGCGTGCCTGACGCGCTGGATGGTGTTCCGCGACCCGCCAGACCACACGCGGCTGCGACGGCTCGCCGCCAAGGTATTCAACGTGCGCTCGATCCAGGCGCTCAAGCCGGGAATCGAGTCGACCACCCAGTGGCTGCTCGAGCGCATCGGCGAGCGCGAGAGCTTCGATTTCGTCGCCGAGTTCGCCAGCCCGCTGCCGGCACTGGTGATCATGGACATGCTCGGCGTGCCGCGCGAGGACCTGGCGCGCCTTAAGGAGCTGTCGGACGAGATGGCGCTTTTCATCGGCAGCGCGCGCGACGCGCGCGGCAAGTACGACCGCGCCGACCAGGCGACGCGCGAAATGATGGAGTTCTTCCGCGCCCTGGTGGTGAAGCGGCGCGCCCAGCCGACGACCGACCTGCTGAGCGCGCTGGTCCATCTCGAGGACAACGGCGAGCGCCTCTCCGAGGAGGAGCTGGTGGCGATGTGCGTACTGCTGCTCTTCGCGGGCCACGAAACCACCGCGCACCACATCGCCAACGGGCTGCAGGCGCTGCTGGGCTTCCCCGAGGAGCTGGAGCGCCTCAGGAAGGACCCGTTGCTTGCGCCAGCGGCAGTGGAGGAATTGCTGCGCTACGACGGGCCGATCGGCGCGCAGGTGCGCATCGTGCAAACCGAGCGCGAGCTGTACGGCCGCAAGCTCAAGGCCGGCGATCGCGTGTTCCTGATGATGAACGCCGCCAACCGCGACCCGCGCGCCTTCCCGGACCCGGATCGCCTCGACCTGCGCCGCCACGGCGTGCCGCACCTCACCTTCGGCTTCGGCGTGCACATCTGCCTCGGCTTCCCGCTGGCGCGCCTCGAGGGCCAGGTCGCGCTGCCGGCGGTGCTGGCGCGCTGGCCGCGCGTCTCGTTGGCGAACGACGCGCCGCTGCAATGGATCGACTCGATGGTGCTGCGCGGAGTCCAGTCGCTGCCGGTCAGAGTCTCGCGCTGATGAGCGACGCGGACCGCCTGCCGCCGCGCCTGTGGTGGGTGCTGGCAGGGCTCACCTTCGCCTGGGGCTTCAACTGGAGCGCGATGAAGATCGCGCTGCACGAGATCACGCCCTGGGTGTTCCGCTCGCTCTGCCTCGGCCTCGGCTCGACCGTGCTGTTCCTCGTCCTGCGCGCGAGCGGGCAGAAGGTGGCGGTGCCGGCGGGCCAGTGGCGGCGCCTGGCGCTGCTCGCCTTCTTCAACATCACCTGCTGGAACCTGCTTGTCGCCTACGGGCTGACGATGATCCCGTCGGGACGAGCGGCGATCCTCGCCTACACCATGCCGGTGCTCGCTGTGCCGCTCTCGGTCTGGCTGCTCGGTGAACGGCTGACGTCACGCAAGATCGCCGGGTTGGTCCTCGGTCTCGGCGGCCTGGCCCTGCTGCTCGGCGAGGCCGTGGCCGGTCCCGGCGCCTCGCCGCTCGGCTCGCTGCTCGCGCTCGGCGCGGCCTTCACCTGGGCGCTCGGCGTGGTGCTGCAGAAGCGTTATCCGGTAGCGATGCCGACCGGGGCGTACACCGCCTGGATCATGCTGCTCGGCGGCGTGCCAGTGATCGCCGGCTCGCTGGTCTTCGAAGACTGGCGCGTGCTTGGCAACGCCGGCACGTGGGCGTGGCTCGGCGTCGCCTACAACGTGTTCATCGCTTTTGCTTGGGCGCACTGGGCCTGGATCAAGATCGCCACCTCGGTCTCGGTGACGGTCTTCTCGCTCAGCATGCTCGTGATCCCGGTGGTGGGCGTGCTGAGCGGCATGTTGTTCCTCGGCGAGCGGCCGAGCATTGCCGAGGCCTGCGCAGCGGTGCTGGTGCTGGCGTCGCTCGCTACGGTGGTGGTGCCGCCACGCGTCGCGCGGGGATGAGCGCCGGATCCCAGGCACGCACCGCCTCGGCCAGCGTCTCGCTCGGCGGCTGACCGAGGAACAGCAGCGCTCGGCGTAAGTCGTCCCGATCGATTCCGCGCGCGTCGGTCTGCTTGGAGAGCTTTTCGCCGAGAGCATCGACCGCGACCGGCACATGCAGATACCGGGGGATCGGGAACCCGAGCAGGCGCTGAAGATGGATCTGCCGCGGCGTCGATTCCAGGAGATCCGCCCCGCGCACCACGTCCGTGACACCCTGGTCGGCGTCGTCGACCACCACCGCGAGCTGATAGGCGAACTGCCCGTCGGCGCGACGCAGCACGAAGTCGCCGACCTCGCGCTCCAGATCCTGCTTCACCGAACCCTGGACGCGGTCGTCAAATGAGATCGTTCCCGCAACGCGAACCCGCAAGGCGCGCGCGGTCTTTCCGGCGGACATTCCCGCGCGGCATGTGCCTGGATACACCTGCGCCCCGTCGGCGGCGAGGCTGACCGCGGAATCGGCGATTTCCCGCCGCGAGCAGCCGCACAGGTATGTACCGCTGAGGCGGGCAAGGGCTTGCTCGTAAAGGGCGATGCGGCGGCTCTGGAAAGTCACCTCGCCGTCCCAATATAGGCCGAGACGATCGAGCGTGCGCAGGATCTGGTCGGCCGCGCCAAGTTGTACGCGCGGCTGATCGAGGTCTTCGATCCGCACCAGCCAGCGGCTGCCGGTGGCGCGCGCGTCGAGCCAGCTCGCGAGCGCCGCGACCAGGGAGCCGAAGTGCAAAGGGCCGCTGGGCGAGGGCGCGAAACGACCGGTCGGCATGGTTGTCCAAGGGTACACTCAACTTTTTTTTGCGAGGCGTGCGTGGCGACGATCAAGCTCAACAAGGACAACTTCGAGAAGACGGTCACCGACAACCCGATGGTGATCATCGACTTCTGGGCGCCGTGGTGCGGCCCGTGCAAGGGCTTCGCCCCGGTCTACGAGAAGGCGTCCGACGCGCATCCCGACGTGGTGTTCGCCAAGGTCAATACCGACGAGCAGCAGGAGCTCGCCGAAGGTGCATCAGGAGATCGCCAGCAAGAGCAATGGAACAAGTCCGGCGTAGCGGCGAGCGCGGCCACGCCAACCACGGCTGGCTCGACTCGTTTCACAGCTTCTCCTTCGCGGACTACTACGACCCCGAGCATATGGGGTTCGGACCCCTGCGCGTCATCAACGAGGACCGGGTCAAGGCGGGATCGGGCTTCGGCACGCACGGGCACCGCGACATGGAGATCATCAGCTACGTTCTCGAAGGTGCGCTCGGCCACAAGGACTCGATGGGCAACGGCTCGACCATCGTTCCGGGCGACGTGCAGCGCATGAGCGCCGGCACCGGCGTGCGCCACAGCGAGTACAACCACGAGCAGGCCGGGGCCACGCACTTCCTGCAGATCTGGATCGAGCCGAGCGTCACCGGCATCCCGCCCTCGTACGAGCAGAAGCATTTCAAGCCGGACGACAAGCGGGGCCGCTTGCGCCTCATCGCCTCGCGCGACGGCGCCAGCGGCTCGGTGACGATCCACCAGGACGCGCTGATCTACGCCGGGCTATTCGACGGGCGCGAGAACGCGAGCTACGACCTCAAGAACGAAAGAGGCTACGTCCACGTGGCGCGCGGCCGCGTTACCGTCAACGGTCACGCGCTGGAAGCGGGCGACGCCCTCAAGACCGAGGCGGGCGTAATCGAGATCGAGAGCGGCGAGGGCGCGGAGGTGCTGGTTTTCGACCTGCCCTAGCGGCGGTGCTGCCTCTTAGCGGCTGTGCTTCAGCACGTGGGCGATGACCTCGGCGAGCTGGTTCTTGCTGTAGGGCTTGGTGATGTAGCCGTCGGCGCCGAGCGCGAGGCCGTTGCGG
>Ga0137409_10004169_pt1 | contig 15225 bp, 10 predicted proteins | sample CZODoug1_16funga_FD_122059 | JGI IMG/M metagenome (GOLD analysis project Ga0137409, IMG submission 122059) | Vadose zone soil fungal communities from Angelo Coast Range Reserve, California, USA - CZODoug1_16fungal (Hybrid Assembly) | ecosystem: Environmental > Terrestrial > Soil > Vadose zone... | reverse complement strand
CCGTCGTGGAACTTGGCCCCGCGACGCAGCTTGAAGGTGTACGTGAGGCCGTCCGGGGACACGGTGTGGCTCTCGGCCAGCCACGGCTCGAGCTTCGGCGGATTGTCGAGCCAGCGGTAGAGCCCGTCGTACAGGTTCAGACGCACGGCCACGCGCCCGACGTCGAAGGCCGCGTGCGGATCCAGCGTGTCGTACGGACTCTCGTTCGCGAAGACGAACCGCGTCTGCGCGATGGCCGGCGCCGACGGGATCGTCGCGAGCAGCGTCAGAACGAGTATCAGGGTCAGCCAGGAACGACCGTGGATCATGACCTGCCTCCAGGACTCGAGTAATGTCGGGGGGCGCACGAGGAATGTCGCCTAGAACCGGAACGACGCGCCGAGAAACGGCCCGGCGAGGTTCAGTCGCGCGAAGTTGTCGTCTCTGCCGAGGCGGACATCGAGCACGCGGTAGCCCGCCGAAACGCCGAGAAACGGCAACGGAACGACTCGAACGCCGGCCTCGGCATCGATGATGTGGCCGAGGTCCCCGAACGGAATGCCGGAGACCTCGGCGAACACGTCGAGCCACTTGACAGGGGTCACGTTGGCCATCGCGCCGACGGTGGGGAACGCCATGGGGAGCACCGCCGAGTCATGAACGTTCGCTCCGGCGCCGCGGGCCTTCAACGACGCATCGATGACGAGGCCCTTCAGCTCGAGCAACGGACCGATCTTGAACATGCCGGGCACCGCGATGAACTGCCACGCCCAGCCTATGCGGCCGTAGTGCAACTCCATCTCGCTCTCGACGCGGGAGCTCGCCGTGAACGTCGTCCCGGAGAACTGAACACTGCGTTCGATCGTCTTGTCGCCGTCGAAATCGCCATGCGTGTATGCGAGTCGGATCTTGCTGTTCAGGCCGGTGGCGATGGTGAGCCGGAGCTCCGGAAGGTTCCCGCCATCGATGCCAAGGTCGCTGTCCAGGTCGAGACGAGTTCCGGGGGCCGAGCCGCTCTTGACCTTGGCGGAGGCGTCGAGATCGGCGAACCAGTAGCGGCCTTCGATGTCGACGATCTGGGCGGCGGCCGTTCCGTATCCAGCCAGTACCAGCGACACGACCATGACGAGCAGTCTGCCCACATTCGCCTCCGTGAGAAGCAGCTTAGCAAATGGCGCCGCTCAGCGTCGCGGCACCACGAGCGGGCCGAAGTAGCCGTTGCGATGGAACATGCGCACCGGGCCGCGCGGGCCGGCGCGCCGCGCCTCGGTGGCCGCGAGGTCGAGCATCCCGCTCGCATCGACGAGGACGCCGTAATCCTCCCGGGCCGCGTCGACGGACACGAAGCCGCCCACGACGTCGCGGCGCACGCGCTCGAGCGGACGATCGAAGGGATGGCCCCATCCGCCGCCGCCGCTCGTGGACAGCCGGAGCACGTCGCCCCGGCGCAGGACGTTGCCGTCCGACATCGGGGCCAGCCGCCGCTCGTCGGGGCGGCCCGGGTTGACGACGCACTGGCCCGGCCGACCCGCGTGACCACCGTTCACCCCGGCGGGTGGAAACAGGATGTTGTCCTGACGGATGGCCACGATCGCCTCGTCGGCGGTCAGCTCGATCTCGCGGATCACGCCGGCGCCGCCGCGAAAGCGCCCCGGCCCGCCGGAGTCCTGGTGCAGCGCGTAGCGACGCAGGCGCAGGGGAAACACCATCTCCATGAACTCGGCGGGATAGTTTTTCTGGGCCACGTAGTAGATGGCGTCGAGGCCGTCGGCGAACGGCCGCGCGCCATAGCCCACCGCCACGCCGTCGCTGCACAGGAAGAACTCGTTGCGCGCGCGGTCGAAGCCGCGGAGGAAGTAGATGTTGTAGACCGAGTTCGGCGCGGGAACGTCGCCGCCCGTGGCCAGCGCCAGGAGGGCCAGGACGTTCGATTGCACGCGCGCCAGCGTGTGCGCGCGGTTGCCGAGCGCGGCCGGCCAGTGCGGCTGCAGGATGCTGCCCGGCCGCACGAGCACGTCGTCGATGGCGTCCTGGGCGCCGTCGTTCATCAGGATCGTCGGATGCCCCGAGAGCAGATAGATGCCGACGATGAGCTTCGGCACGCTCTCGTGCATGATGAAGTTGATCGGGCCCTTCGCCTGGTCGTCGCTCGCCCGCGTGTCGAGGGTGATGCGGCCGCCCTCCTTGGTGAGGCGCATCCGCACGTGGAAGGACCGGTCGCTCATGCCGTCGCCGTCCACCGCGTCTTCGCTCTCGTAGGTGCCGTCCGGAATGCGCGACTCGAGCGTCTTGCGGATGGTGTCGCGGCACTGCTGCTCGAAGAGCGCCCACGCCGCCAGCACGGTGTCGGCGCCGAAGCGGTCGAACAGCTCCAGCACGCGCCGCTCGCCGAGCTGGCAGCCGGCCAGCACCGCGCGGATGTCGCCCTTGAGGATCTCGGGGAAGCGCGAGTTGCGCACGAAGATCCGGAACGCCTCGTCGTTCAGCACGCCCTCACGGTAGATGCGCACGGCGGGGACGATGATGCCCTCGTGGAAGATCTCCGTCGCGTCGGGCGAGATGCTGCCCGCGCGCATGCCGCCGATGTCCCAGAAGTGCCCCCAGGTCTGGGAGAAGGCGACGAGCCGGCCGCGGTGGAATACCGGCGCCGCGAACACCATGTCCGGCGAGTGCGAGACGCCCCCGCGCGAGCCGTGGCAGTCGTTGTACCAGTAGAGGTCGCCCGGCCGCATGGTGTCGCGCGGGTACTGCTCGAAGATGATCTGCGTGAGATTGCCGAACAGCGGCACCATGGTGCCGCACACGACGCGGCCGCGCGCGTCGAGGATGCCGGCGAAGTAGTCGTTCTTCTCGCGGATGAACGGCGACATCGCGGTGCGCTCGATGACCGCCTCCATGTGCGCCTGCGCCGCGCGGAGGGCGCCCCGGATGATCTCCCGCGTCACCGGGTCGGGCGCGAGCGTACGCCGCCGCCGCGCCGGTGGCCGTCGCTTCATCGCGCGCCTCGGCCGGCGCGGAGCACGAGATTGCCGACGCGATCCACCGTCGCGCGCTGGCCCGGCGGCACCACCGTGGTGGCGTCGAGCTGCTCGACGATGGCGGGGCCCGTCACCACGGCGCCCACGCCCAGCCGCTCGCGGTCGATGCACGGGCAGGCCTTCCAGCCCGCGCCCGCGAAGTAGACGCGCCGCCGGGGATGCCGCGTCCGGGCGGCGCCGCGGCGGTCGAGGGAAGGCAGCGTGAAGCGGCGCACGCGGCCGGCGGCGGCCACCCGCAGCGTGACGATCTCGACCGGCGCGTCGGCCAGCGCGTACGTGTAGAGCCGACGATGGCGCTCGTGGAAGCGCGCGAGCAGCGCGTCCACCGCGAGATCACGCTCGGGCCACGGGACCGTGAGCTCGAAGCCCTGGTGGCGGTAGCGGAGGTCGGCCAGACGGGTGAGCCGCCGTCCGGCCGGCGCGACGCCCTCGGCGGCGAGCCACGCCTGCGCCTGGCCCTCGAGCTCCGCGTACACCGCGGTGATGGCGCCGAGGTCGTAGTCGGGCGGCTTCTCCAGATGCGTGCGCGCGTAGTCATTGCGCACCTCGGTGCCGAGCAGGCCCAGCGTCGACAGCACGCCGGGGTGGCGCGGAACGACGACCGTGCGCATGGCCAGGAGCGCGGCCAGATCGGCGCCGTGCAGGGGGCCGGCGCCGCCGAACGGCACCAGCACGAAGTCGCGCGGATCGTAGCCCCGCTCGACGGACACGAGGCGGAGGGCTCCGACCATGTTGTTGTTCACGATGTCGAGGATGCCTTGCGCGGCCGCCGCCGGCGGCAACCCCAGCGGCCGGGCCACACGCTCCTCGATGGCCCGGCGCGCGCGCTCGACGTCGAGCGCGATCTCGCCGCCCAGCAAGTGCGAGGGGATGCGCCCGAGCACGAGGTGGGCGTCGGTGACGGTCGGCTCCTCGCCGCCGGCGCCATAGCACACGGGCCCGGGCAGCGCGCCCGCGCTCTCGGGACCGACCGTCAGCGTCCCGTCCTCGCTGACGCGCGCGATGGAGCCGCCGCCGGCGCCGATCGTATGGATGTCGATCATCGGCACATGGAGCGGCCAGGCGCCGACGTGGCCCTCGACGGTCACATCCGCTTCGCCGCCGCGGACCAGGCACACGTCTGCGCTCGTGCCGCCGACGTCGACGGAGATCAGGTCGGCGAACCCCGACGCCTCGCCGATCCGGCGCGCGCCGATCACGCCCGCCGCCGGCCCCGAGAGCGCGGTGTGGATCGCCTGGGTGCGCACGACGCCGGCGCCGATGACGCCGCCGTTGGACTTCATGATCGACAGCGGCGCCGTGATCCCTCGCGGGCGCAGCCGCTCCACCAGGCGCGCGACGTACCGCCCGACCAGCGGCTGCACGTAGGCGTTGAGCACGGTGCCCATCGAGCGCTCGAACTCGCGGAAGACCGGTAGCACCTCGCTGGACAGCGACACCGCGCAGTCCGGGTGCGCCTCCAGGAGCAGCGCCCGGGCGCGCCGCTCGTGCGCCGCGTTGGCGTAACTGTGCAGGAAACACACCGCGATCGAGTGCACGCCGGCCTCGCGCAGCCGCCGGGCCGCCGCCCGCACCGCGGTCTCGTCGAGGGGCTCCAGCTCCTCGCCGTCGACGGCGATGCGCCCGTCGATCTCGAAGATCCGCTCGGGCGGGACCGGCCGCGCCGGCTTCACCCAGGCGAACATGTTGGCGCGCCGGGGAATGTCGTGACGGCCGATCTCGAGCACGTACCGGAAGCCGGCGGTGGTGAGCAGGCCCGTCGCCGCGCCCTTGGCTTCCAGGATGGCGTTGGTGGCGGTCGTCGTTCCGTGCAGGACGTGGCGCAGCGACCCGGCCTCGACGCCGGCGAGACGCAGCGCCTTGTCGATGCCGGTCATGAATCCGTCGGCCGGATCGTGCGGTGTCGTCGGCGTCTTGGTGACCCAGAGCCGGCCGCTCGCTTCGTGCACCAGCGCGACGTCGGTGAACGTGCCGCCGACGTCGAGGGCGATGGCGTATGTCCGCGCGCGGGAGCTCACAGGACGTTGCGGGGCGTGCCGATGACGCCTTCGGCGAAGCGCGAGAAGCGGAACGCGGAAAGGTCGAGGGACGGCTTGCCGTCCAGAATCACCTCGGAGACGAGACGGCCGGCGACGGGCCCCATCGCGAAGCCGTGACCGCTGAAGCCGGTCGCGAGCACGAAGCCGCCGAGCCGTGGGACCTCGCCGAGCACCGGAACGAGATCAGGCGCGGCGTCGATGTAGCCCGCCCAGCGTCGCGCGATCCCGAGCGGCGGCAGCGACGGCAGCAGGCGCTGGAGCTCGGCCAGGCTGCGTCGCACCTTCGCGGGATTCGGCGGCGGCTCGAGACCGCGGTCCCACACGAGCGGCCGCCGGCGCGCCGCCGAGCCGGGCAGCGCCGCGGCCAGGCTCGCCAGCAGCGGCCGCCCCACGTGGAAGCGGAACAGCGCCTTGTTCTTCCAGAAGTTCGGCAGGAAGAAGCGCAGCTGGCGCAGCGAGTCGAGCGTGACGTCGTGGTCGAGGGCGCCGCCGGCAGCGATGGTGAAGCTGCCGTCGCGACGCTGGCGGAACGCCACGCCGGGTGCCCACACCGCGCACGCGCTCACGGCCGGCGCGGGCGTCGTCCGCGCGACCGTGCCGCGCACCCAGCGCTGCGGGAGGTCGAGGCCGAGGGTCCGCGCCAGTCGCGCCGACCACGCGCCCGCCGCGCACACCACCGTCGGCGTGCGGATCTCGCCGTGCTCCGTGACGACGCCGCTGACGGCGCCCGCTCGCGTGCTCACGCCCTGTACCGCGCACTCCAGATGGAGGCTCGCACCGTACGCGACGGCGGCCCGCGCGAACGCGTCGGTGGTCTTCTCGGGATCGGCGTGGCCGTCGCCGGGCGTGTGCATGCCGCCCACCCAGTCGCCGGCGAGGCCGGGGACGACGGCGCCGAGGTCACGCGCGCGGAGCAGGCGCGTCGGCAGGCCGAACTCGCGCGCGACCGGCAGCCACGCCTCGAAGCGGGCCATGCGGCGGTCGTCGGCGGCGAGCGCGAGGTTGCCGCCCTGGATCCACTCGATGTCGGCGCCCAGCTCGCGCGGCAGGTCGCGCCAGAGGCGATGCGCCTCCATCACGAGCGGCATCTCGACCGGATCGCGCCCCTGCTGGCGGACGAAGCCCCAGTTCTTTCGCGACTGCTCGCCGGGCACGGGCCCGCGCTCGACCACGACGACACGCGCGCCACGCCGGGCGAGGAAATACGCGGTGGCGCAGCCGACGATACCGGCCCCGACGACCACGACGTCCGCGTCACGCTCCATAGATCGGCGGCCATCGTCGGCCAAAGGCCAGGACGTGTCAAACGAGGACGCCCAGGAGGACGTCGTTGCCAATCTGGCGGCGGAAACCTCTGCCTCCGACGCGTGACACAGCACGTGGAGGCTTCCACAGGCTACGGACTGCGGTACACGATATCGTCCACGCCGAGCTCCCACCCGGCGGTGAAGGTCACCGTGACGGTCGTAGACGGTTGCGCCCAGCCCGTCGTGACCAGCTGCATGGAGCCGGTCGTGATCGCCTGCATGCTGGTCTGCCCCAGGTTGTCCGTCAGCGTGAGCGTGCCGGCCACCCCCGTGAACACCCGCATGCTGACGAGGGTCCGTGGGCCCGGAGAGAAGGTGAACGTTCGCGAGGTCCCGGAACTCGAATCGAAGTAGATGTGCCGCGTCGGATCCGCCCCGTAGGGATTCTCCCAGCGCCACTGGTTGGCACCGAAGTCGATGCCCTGGAACAGACCGTTCAGGAAACTCCCGGAGCTGCCCGGTGGCACCGGGTTGTCGAACGTGACCGTCGTGGTGGTCGAGCTCGCGGTGATGGTGAACGTCTGCGCATTCGAGGTGCCGCCGCCCGGCGCGGGATTGAACACGGTGACCTGCGCGGTTCCCGGGTTCGCAATGTCGCTGGCGGGAATCAAGGCCCGCAATTGCGACGACGAGACGAACGTCGTCATCCGATCGACGCTATTCCACCGCACTCTCGACGCCCCCGAAATGAAGTTGCTGCCGTTCACGGTCAGCGTGAAGTCGGGGCCGCCAGCCGGTACAGACGCTGGAGACAATCCACTCGTCGTGGGTAGCGGGTTCGGATTGGGGGCGGTCTGCGAAAAGGCGATGTCGTCGACGCCTAGATCCCAGCCCGCAGTGAAGTTGACCGTGACCGTTGTGGAGGGCTGCGTCCACCCGGTGTTCACCAGTTGCATCGTCCCCACCGTGATGGCCTGGGTTCTCGTCTGGCCCAGGTTGTCGGTCAGCGTGAGCGTGCCGGCCGTCGGCGTGAACACGCGCATGCTGTTGAGCACCCGGGGAGCCGGAGAGAACGTGAACGTGCGCGATGTGCCCGTCGCGGAATCGAAGTAAATGTGGTTCGTCGCATCGGCGGCGAACGCGGTTTCCCACCGCCAACGACCCGTGCCGAAGTCGATGCCCTGAAAGACGCCGTTGAGCAGGCTCCCCGAGGCGCCGGGCGGCGCCGGATTGTCGAAGTCCACGACGGTTGAGGTGCCGGCGACCATCTGCAGCCGAGCGATGAAGGTGCCCCAGTTCGCGCCCCCGGAGGCCTGGATGTACTCGGCGACGACCCAGACCAGACTCGTATCGCTCGGATCGAGGGCGGCTGCCGAGTAATCCCCCATGCGGCCCGACGGGTCGGTCTGCGCTCCCCCGCCGGCCCGTATTTGCGTGGACGGGCCGAGGGTGTTGGGTGGATCCGTCGCGAGCCGGCCGGTCACTTGAGCGCCCGCGAAGGTGCTCGCGGAGGAGCTCGTGAAGACGACGTGAAGGTTCGCCGCGGCGTCAGGCCGTAGCGCGGGGTAATAGTCGTAGACTCCGGACGCTCCAAAGGTCATGTCCTGACGAACCGTCGCGGTGTCCGTCGCCAGCTCGACGAGGCGGAGACAGCTCCGGGCCGAGGAGTCGCCGGTCGGAGTGCACGCCTCGTTGCCGGTGAGCCACAGGGAGTTGTTTCTCCAGGCGACACTCAACATGCGATCGTCACCGGTGTCGAGCAGGACTGCAGATCCCGCCTGGCTCGCGCTCGGCGGCGCGTTCCACGCGCGGATCGGGAACGAGCTCGACGTCGCGGTGACCGGGCTCACGCCCGGCACCCCACTGATCCTGAAAAGGGTGATCGTGCTGGGGCTCCCGTGCATCGGCATGAAGAGATCGCTCGTGCTCGTCAGCGACTGACCCGGATGCGGCGTGACGGACGTCGGGGAAGGCGCGGAGCGGGCGAGCCGCACCGCCGCGCTGCAGGCCGTCAGGTCGGCCTTGTTGAGGACGTAGTAGCCGGCGCCGATGAAAGCAAGGCCCGGAAAGGCAAACCCGTTGTACGAGATGACCACCTTGTCGTCGCTCACACCGAGCATGGGATAGTCCTGGAGGAACATCTCGACGGTGGGGTTTCCGACGCGATAGCGGCAAAAGGTCCCGGTGGGATCGTTGGTGGTCGAGACCGCGAGAATGATGGAGGACGAGCTCTGGGCGATGGAGTATTGCAGATACACCGCGAACCAACGGCCGCTGATCGCGTCGTAGATCACTCTCGGGTCCGACTCGCCGAAGCCGCTGTCCACGCCAAAGAAGCTTCGCAAGCTGAAGGACGAGCTCGGACTGCCCAGCTTGTCGGAGATGCGCCCCACGATGTTCACCATCTGGAAGACCTGGCTCGGACCAACGCCGAGGCCGTCATCGGGCGGCAGCACCATCGAGCCGGTCAAGGCGGCGTTGTCGGAGTTCGCCAGCCCTTCGAACTGCCCTGTCACGCCGGGCGCACTCGTCGAGGGTGTCGGGGCGCCAACGAGTGGCGACGGGTCATCCACCATCATCGGCGTGGGGGGGACGACTCCGGGCACCTGCCGGAGAAGCTCCTTCCAGTTCCGAAGCGCATCGGGATCGGGTGTCAGGAACGGCTTCGTCGTCGTCTCGAGAAGCGCGGTCGACGGTGAGGGCGACGGAAGGTTCGAGACGTCGACCATCGATTGAAGGGGGACGATGTCGATCGCGGTGTCGGCTCGAACGGTTGTCGGGGGGTGGATGACGCCGTACAACGCGAAGAGCACGATCACGACGCTCGTGCTTCGCCGCGACAGACTCCACCGCGCAACAGTCGGGCACCGGCGCCAGCTCGATGAGCTCATGTCGATGCCTCCGGGCGGGCAGCCCTCTATGCGCCGCTTTGGAGAGGAACGACCTCACGCTCGTTCACAGCTTGGCAAGTAGCAGACCATGCCCGCGAAGCCTCGCCTACCCCCGAAAGTGGGAATTCTAGACCTCTGAATGGAGTGACACCCTCGCTACCCGCCCAGGTAGTGCTGGCGCACGTCGGGGTTGTCGAGCAGCTCGCGTCCGGTGCCCTCGAAGCGGTTGCGGCCGAGCTCCAGCACGAAGCCGCGGTGCGATACCGACAGCGCCTTCTTGGCGTTCTGCTCGACCATGAGGATGGTCGTGCCGTCGCGGTTGATCGTGAGCAGCGTGTCGAACACGATCTCCACCATGCGCGGGTCGAGCCCCAGCGACGGCTCGTCGACCATCAGCAGCCGCGGATTCAGCAGCAGCGCGATCGCCATCTCGAGGATCTGCTGCTGGCCGCCGGAGAGCGAGCCGGCCGGCTCGCGGCGCTTGGTCGCGAGCATCGGGAAGCGCGCGAGGAGCGCCTCGATGTCGCCGCGCACGCGGGCGTCCCGGCGCAGGTAGGCGCCCATCTCGAGATTCTCCTCGACGCTCATCGCCGGGAAATTGCAGCGCCCCTGCGGGACATAGCCGATGCCGCGCCGGAGCACCTCCAGCGATGACCGCCGCGCGATGTCCGCGCCGGCGAAGCGAATCGCGCCCGCGCGGGGCGGCACCATGCCGAACACGGTCCGCAGCAGCGTGGATTTGCCGGCGCCATTCGCGCCGATGATGCAGACGATCTCGCCCGCGCGCACCGCGAGCGACACGCCGCGGAGCACCTCCACCTCCTCGTAGCCCGCGACGACCTCCCGCAGCTCGAGGAGGACGCCGTCAACGGCCAAAGTACGCCTCGATGACCCGCGAGTCCCGGCGGATGGCCTCCGGAGACCCTTCGGCGATCTTCTGGCCGTGATCGAGCACGACGACGCGCTGGGAGATGTCCATGACCACCTCCATGTTGTGCTCGACGAGCAGCACGGTCTTGCCCTGCCGATGCAGCGCGAGGATGTGGTCCTTCAGCTGATTGATCATCGTGGGGTTGACCGCGGCCGCGGGCTCGTCGAGCAGGAGCAGATCGGGGTCGGGCATGAGCGCGGCCGCGAAGGCGAGGAGCTTGCGCTGACCGTAGGAGAGGCTGCCGGCGCCGGCGTCGGCCTTGTCGGTCAGGCCGACGAGATCGAGCAGCCGGCGCGCCCGCTCGACGGCCTCCGCCTCGAGTCGTCGCAGGCGCCGGGTGCGGAGCAGCCGCGCCAGCAGGTGCTCCTCCTGGTGCTGCTGCAGGAAGACGAGAAGGTTCTCGAGCGCGCTGAGGCGCGGGAAGACGCTCACCTGCTGGAACGTGCGCGCGACCCCGAGGCGCGCCACGCGATGGGGCGCGACGTTGGTCAGGTCGCGGCCGCGGAACAGCACGCGACCGCCGTCGGCCGCGAGGTAGCCGGTGACGCAGTTGAAGAGCGTGGTCTTGCCCGAGCCGTTCGGGCCGATCAGGCTCACCAGCTCGCCCGGCTCGACGGCGAGGTCGACCTGATCGACGGCCGTGACGCCGAGGAAGCGCTTGACGAGGCCGCGGATCTCCAGCAGCGCCATCAGCGGGCGGGGCGCGCGCCGGTCGCGCGGCGCAGCAGGCTGTCGATCCCCTCGGGCGAGCGGACGACGACGAGCAGCAGGAGTGCGCCGTAGATCACGAGACGCCATGTCGGCGCCAATCGTAAGATTTCGGGGAGGGCGGTGAAGAGGATGGCGCCCACCAGCACGCCGCGCAGGGTGCCGACCCCGCCGAGGAAGACGATGACCAGCAAGTTCACGGTGAGGGCGACGGTCATCTCCTCCGGGCACATGACGGAGAGGTAATGGACGTACAGCGCGCCGACGCCGCCGGCGAGGGCGGCCCCGATGGTGAAGGCCAGCATGCGGTACCTGAGCGGATCGATGCCGGCCGCGCCGGCCAGCGGCTCGTTGTCGCGCACGGCGTGAAAGGCGCGCCCGAGCCGAAAGGTCGTCAGGCGTCGATAGAGCAGCGCGACCGCGGCCAGCGCGGCGAGAGCGAGCCAGTAGTAGCCGGGCAGCGTGGTGATGGCGACCATCGGTCCGCCGGGCAGGCCGAGGACGGGCTTCGGGATGCCGGTGATGCAGAGCGGCCCGCGCGTGACCTCGACCCAGTTGTTCGCGACGATCCCGGCGACGAGCGCCAGGCCGAGCGTGCCGACGGCGAAGGCGTGCTCGGTCAACCGGAAGAGCGGCACCCCGACGAGCGCCGCCACGAGCGCGGCGGCCAGCGCGGCCGCGAGGAGGCCGGCGAGGAACGGCCAGTGGGCGCGCGTGGCGAGGATCGCCGCCGCGTAGGCGCCGACGCCGAAGAACGCGGGATGGGCGAGCGAGAGGCTGCCGACGTGGCCCACGACGAGGTCGTAGGACAGCGCCAGCGCGGCGACGAGCGCGGTGAAGATGAGGACGTGCAGCACGTAGCGCTGCTGGCGCGGCACCACCGCCGCCACCAGCCAGGGTGCCGCCACGACGGCGGCCGCGAGCACCAGCGTGGCCGCCCGCCGCACCTCAGATCCCGATCCGTCGGCCGAAGAGGCCCTGCGGCCGCCAGAGGAGCACCGCGATCATGATCAGAAAGGCGATGGCGTCCTTGTAGGCGTAGGACACGTAGCTGCCGGCCAGCGCCTCCGTGAGACCGATCAGAAAGCTGGCGGCGATCGCGCCGTTGACGTAGCCGAAGCCGCCCGCCACCACCGCCGCGAACGCCTTGAGGGTCAGCGCGGTGCCCATGTCGGGGAAGATGTTGAAGAGCGGCGAAACGAGCGCGGCCGCGAGCGCGGCCAGGGCCGACGAGAGCGCGAACGTCACCATCGTCACGCGCTGGACGTCCACGCCGACCACCGCGCACGCCTCGCGATTCTGGGACATCGCGCGCATCGCGCGGCCGGTGCGCGTGCGCGCGACGAACCGGTGGAGCCCCCAAAAGATTATGAGACTGGAGACGAGCACGAGCAGCCGCTGCCACGCCACGCGGAACCCGCCCACGTCGAGGATGCGAGAGGACAGCGCCGTGGGCACCTCCTTGGGCTGGGTGCCGAGGACGATGATGGCGAGGTTCGTCAACACGATCGAGGTCGCCAGCGTCGCGATCAGCTGCACGTGCCAGGAGCGCGGCAGGATCGCGCGGATCACGGTGCGCTGATAGGCGACGCCGAACACCACCATGACCGCCGGCGCCAGGAGCGCGGCGACGGGGTAGGGGAGGCCCAGCTCGCTGTAGCCGAGCCAGAACGCGTAGGCGCCGAGCATGAAGAACTCGCCGTGGGCGAAGTTGATCAGGCGCGCCACGCCCAGCATGAGCGCCAGCCCCGCGGCCACCATGGCGTACATGGAGCCGAGGGTGAGGCCGTGCAGCACCTGCTCGAGAACGTCGTAGATCAGTTCAATAGGGCCGGGCTCGTCTGGAGCTTCTCGAGGATGCGCAGCTGGCCGTCGCGCATCTCGATCAGGATCATGTTGATCCAGGCCTGGTGGTGGTCGTCGAACTTGATCGGGCCCAGCGGCGAGTCCTTGACGTCGACCTCCTTCAGCGCCGCGCGGATGGTCTGGCGATCGGCCTTGCCGTGCTTCTTCAGCGCGATCTCGATGGCCGGCACGACCGCCCACTTGAGCGTGATGGCGGCCAGGCTGCCGTGGATGCGCGGCGGCACCTTGTAGCGCTCGGTCCACTTCTTGTCCCAGTCGGGATCGAGACCGACGACCCAGTAGCCGGCCTCGACGACGCCGTCGCCGATCTTCGGGTTGTCGCGCACCTGGTGGAGGAACTCGGCGGAGGCGAGGCTGCCGCGCGAGAACACCTTCTGCGTCAGCCCCAGCTCGCGGAACTGGCGCATGAAGGGCGCGCCGTCGCTGGCCAGGATGACGCCCAGGATCGTCTCGGGGTTGGCGCGCTTCAGGCGGGTGAGCACGGGGCGATAGTCCGGCTGCCCGGGGTCGAAGAACTCGGTGGAGACGAGCGTGACGCCGGCCTTCTTGAAGGCCGCCTCGTAGGCGCCGGCGGCGCCGCGGCCGAAGTCGTTGTTCATCGCGAGCACCGAGGAGGACTTCACGCCCTGGCGGGCCATGTACCGCGCGAAGGTGTAGGCCATGATCTCGTCGTCGAGGGCGACGCGGAACGTCCACTCGTTGCCGCCCTTGCCGCTGAGCTCGCGGATCTTCGGATGCGAGCACGCCTCGATGACCATCGGCACGCCGAGCTCCTTCACGACCGGCATGGCGCCCAGGCAGGCGCCGCTGTGCGTCTGACCGATGATGACGTCCACCTGGTCCACGTCGGCCAGCTTGCGCACCGCGCTCACCGCCTCGCCCGGCGTCGCCTTGTTGTCGGCGAACGAGGCCTCGAGCTTGCGGCCCATGATGCCGCCCTTCGCGTTGATCTCCTCGACGGCCAGCGTGGCGCCCCAGCGCACGCCTTCGCCCGTGATCGCGGCGGGACCGCTCATCGCGGAGGCGAAGCCGATGCGGATGGGCGGGGCCTGCGCTCCGACGGACAACGCGCCGGCAGAGAGCGCCGCGAGCAGCAGGGTGACGAGCGTCAGAGCGACTCGCATGAGGGTCTCCTGTTATCCAACCAGCACGGCGAGGTCCTGGCTGGAGCGGGTGAGCGTGCGTGCGCCGGTCGGCGTCACCTCGACGGCGTCCTCGACCTGCACGCCGCCCCAGCCGTGCTCGTAGTAGGGCGTCTCGACGCAGAACACCATGCCGGGCTCGAGCGCGGTGTTCGTCGTCGCATTGATCGTCGGCGGGTCGTAGGGCTCCAGCCCGATGCCGTGGCCGACGTGGTGTCGCTGATAGTGCGGCAGTCCAGTCTCGCGCGTGACGCGCACGGCCAGGTCGAACAGCCGGCTCACCGGCACGCCGGGCTTCATGGCGGCGATCGCGGCGCGCTCGCCGGCGAGGATCGCCGCGTAGTAGCGGGCCTGCTTGTCGCTGGGCGCGCCCAGCACCGCCGTGCGCGAGATGTCCGAGCGATAGGCGCCCCAGAGGCAGCCGAGGTCGAAGCGCACGAGGTCGCCCGGACGGAGCGCGCGGTCCGAGGGGTACACGTCGGCGAGGGCCGCGCGCTCGCCGATGGTGACGACGGTGAAGAACGGCTGCGCGCCCCGCCGCAGCACCTCCTGCTCGTACGCCCGCGCGGCCTCGCGCTCGGTGACGCCCGGCTTCAGCATGGCCAGCACCGCGGCGATCCCGTCCTCGGCGACGAGCGCCGCGCGCTCGAGGGCCGCCACCTCCCCCGGTCCCTTCACCATGCGCGCCTGACGGAACATCTGGTAGGCGGGGACGAGCGCCGTCGGGGCCAAGCGCTCCTCGACGCGCTTCCACGTGGGCGCGAACAGGTTGCCCTCGTCGAGGCCCACGCGCCGGCCGAGCACGCCGAGGTCGCCGAGGACGCCGGCCAGCGCGTCGGCGGGGCTCGCCGCGGGCGCCCGCGTCCACTCGCGGATCTTGCGGCCGATCTCGCCGGGCTCGTCGGCGTACTCGAAGAAGAACTTGCCGTAGCAGGCGACGTGGTCGACCTCGATCCGGTCGGCGGCCACGCCGGTCGTGTCGATGAAGGGGATGACCAGCGCGGTCCCGCGACGCGTGAAGACCGCGTACAGCTCGAGGCCGCGGAAGAGCGCGTGCGAGATCGAGCGGAGGCCGGTCGCGTAGTAAACGTTCTCGGTCGTGGTGGCCACCAGCGCGTCGAGGCCCTCGGCCTCGAGCACGGCGGTCAGGCGCTGGCGTCGGTGCGTGTCCATCGTCTCACCTGAAGTTGGGGATGACCTCGCGCCCGAAGAGGTCGATCGCCTCCTGCATCTCGGGCACGGTGTTGGCCACGAAGAGCAGGCCCGAGAGCGTGGTGACGCCCGCCTGCTGGTAGACGCGGATCCGCTCGCAGATCTCGGCCGGGCTGCCGATGAGGTTGCGCTGCTCGAAGCCGCCCGTCTGCTCGCGCAGCGTGGAGCGCTT
>Ga0137409_10004168_pt1 | contig 15227 bp, 8 predicted proteins | sample CZODoug1_16funga_FD_122059 | JGI IMG/M metagenome (GOLD analysis project Ga0137409, IMG submission 122059) | Vadose zone soil fungal communities from Angelo Coast Range Reserve, California, USA - CZODoug1_16fungal (Hybrid Assembly) | ecosystem: Environmental > Terrestrial > Soil > Vadose zone... | reverse complement strand
TACGCCACGATTTTCGCACTGGCCGAGTCGCCGCGCGTGAAGGGGCTCATCTGGACGGGATCGGACGACGGCCTGATTCAGTTGACGCGGGACGGTGGCAAGACGTGGACCAACGTGACGCCGCTCGACGTCGCGCCGTTCACGCGCATCTCGAGCATCGAAGCGTCACGCTTCGCTCCGGGTACCGCCTACCTTGCGGCCAACCGCTACCAGCTCGAAGACCGCGCACCCTACATCTACCGGACCACCAACTACGGGAAGACGTGGACCAAGCTCGTGAAGGGGATTCCCGCCAGCGAGTTCGTGCGCGTGGTACGGGAGGACCCGGTGCGGCGCGGCCTGCTGTTCGCGGGCACGGAGCGCGGCGTGTGGGTGTCGTTCGACGACGGCGCCAACTGGCAGTCGCTGCGCACGAACCTCCCGATCGTCCCGGTGCACGACCTCGTGATCAAAGAGGGCGACCTCGTGGCGGCCACCCACGGGCGCTCGTTCTGGATTCTGGACGACATCGCGCCGCTGCGCGAGCTCGTGCGGGCCACCCCGCGCGAAGCCGCGCATCTGTTCAAGCCGCGCGACGCCTACCGCGTCGACTGGTCGGGCGGCTTCTCGTTCCCGCCGAACGAGGCTCACCCGGTTGGGAAGAACCCGCCCAACGGGGCGATGATCTACTACTCGCTCAAGGACAAGGACCAGCGGGTCACACTCGACATCCTCGACGCCGCCGGTCACGTCGTCCGCAGCTTCACGAGCCGGCCGGACTCGCTCACCGCGGCGGACAGCGTGCGGGGCGACAGCGTGAAGCGCGTCCGCACGGACAGTCTCAAGCAGGCCGGTGTGACGGACAGCGTGAAGATCGACAGCATCGTGTCCGACACGCTGAAAGACACCGACAAGCCGTGGCCCCAGCGCCCGCCGGCGCCGCCCCGCGCGGCGAACAAGCAGGGCCTGAACATGTTCGTCTGGAACCTGAAGTATCCCGACGCGACAGCGTTCTGGGGGATGGTCGGCGTGGGCACCGATGGTCCCATGGCCCTGCCGGGGGCGTATCAGGCACGGCTGCGTGTGGGCGGGAGGGTGTACACGCAGCGCTTCTCGCTCAAAGTCGACCCCCGCTCCAAGGTGAAGCCGGCGGAGCTGCGCGAGCAGTTCACCTTCCTGAAGCGACTGCGCGACACCGTGAACGCGGCGACCACCGCCGTGATCACGATCCGCAACGTGCAGGCACAGCTCGAGGACCGGCTCCAGGGGGCGTCCGACACCACGCGCCTGGGCCCGAGCGCGCGGGCGCTGGCCGAGCGGCTCGGCGCGATCGAAGGGGCGCTGTACCAGGTGCGCAACCGGTCATTCCAGGATCCGTTGAACTTTCCTCCGATGCTGGTGGAGCGGATCAGCGGGCTGGGCTCCGCCGTCGCCGGTATCGACGCCCGCCCAACCGCGCAGGTATATGACGTGTACCGCATGTTCGCACCGGAGCTGCAGCGTCAGCTGCTCGCGTTGCGCGCGGTCCTGGGTCGCGAGCTTCAGGCGGTGAACGCGGCGCTCCGGGCGACCAACCTGCCGAGGATCGTGGCCAAGGCCGCGGAGCTGCGGCGGCCTGCGCCGGAGACGGCGAAGTGACCCGACTCAGCTTGATGGCCATCGCGTGCTTGGTCGTCGCCGTGAAGGGCACGCCTGCCCAACAGCCTGTTGCCGACCAGTCGTTCCACGACCGCTACGGCGAGCTCGTTCGCAATCCGCGCAAGCTGAGTGACAGCACCCGCCTCCACGAGCTGTTCCGGCTGAACTGGCAGTATGTGATGACCGAGTATCCCGAGTTCGCCACGTACGTCGGGTACCCCGGTCAGAACGCCCGCTGGACCGACAACTCGCTCCAGGCGATCGAGCGGCGCAAGCAAGAGCTGCAGCAGCCGCTCGGCGTCGTCAAAGCGATCCGACGTGATCGCTTGTCCTCTACGGATCGGCTCAACTACGATCTGTTCCGGCGCGGGCTCGAGGAGCAGATCGAAGGCACCCGCTTCAAGGACGAGTATTTCGCGATCACCCAGCTCGGCGGCGTGCAGCAGGACGTGGGCCAGCTGCTGGCGCAGATGCCCACGACGAGCGTCCAGGACTACGAGGACATCCTGGCGCGCTTGAACGGGGTCCCCGCGCTGGTCGACCAGACCATCGTGCTGCTCGGGAAGGGGCTCGAGGCCGGGATCACACCGCCGCGGGTGACGCTGCGCGATGTGCCCGACCAGATCCGCGGCATTACCCCCGACGATCCGATGGCGAGCCCGCTGCTACGGCCGTTCGCGCAGTTTCCCTCGAGCGTCCCGGCGAGCGAGCGCGAACGGCTCACGCAGGCGGCGCGCGACGCATATACCCAGCGCGTGGCGCCGGCGTACCGGAAGCTGTACGACTACGTGGTGGGGAGCTACCTCCCGAAGACGCGGGAGTCGATCGGGATGCGGGAGCTACCGGACGGCGCCGCGTGGTACGCCTATCGGGTCAAGCAGTTCACGACCACATCGCTCTCGCCCGACCAGATCCACGCGCTGGGCATGCGCGAGGTGCAACGCATCCGGGCGCTCATGGACAGCGTCATCGCGTCGACCGGGTTCAAGGGAAGCTTCGCCGACTTCGCGCGATTCCTCCGGACTGACCCGCAGTTCTTCTTCGACGACTCGGCCAGCCTGGTGCGCGCCTACCGCGACATCGCGAAGCGCGCCGATCCGGGCCTGATCAAGCTGTTCGGCAAGCTGCCGCGCCTGCCATACGGCGTCACGACCATCCCGTCGTTCATGGCAAAGTCGCAGACCACCGCCTACTACCAGGGCGGCTCGCTCCAGGCGGGGCGGCCGGGGTACTTCTTCGTCAACACGTACGACCTGAAGTCACGGCCCAAGTGGGAGATGGAGGCACTCAGCCTGCACGAGGCGGTGCCCGGCCACCACCTGCAAATCGCGCTGGCCCAGGAGCTGGACGGCGTGCCCGAGTTCCGCCGGTACGGTGGCTATACGGCGTTCGTCGAGGGCTGGGGGCTCTACGCCGAGGGTCTCGGGCCCGAGCTCGGCATGTATCAGGACCCGTACTCCAAGTTTGGCCAGCTCACCTACGAGATGTGGCGGGCAGTCCGTCTCGTGCTCGATACCGGGATCCACGCGATGGGGTGGACGCGCGAGCAGGCACTCCAGTTCTTCAAGGACAACGCCCCCAAGGCGGAGCAGGACATCACCGTCGAAGTCGACCGCTATATCGCCTGGCCCGGCCAGGCGCTCGCCTACAAGATCGGCCAGCTCAAGTTCCGCGAGCTGCGCGACTCCGCGGCCGCGGCCCTGGGGCCCCGGTTCGACATCCGCGCCTACCACGATGAGGCGCTCCGGAACGGCGCCCTGCCGCTCGATCTGCTGGAGCAGGACGTGCGGGAGTGGATCGGGAAGCGGCGTTAGGCCGCGCCTTCAGCGCGCCAGTCGCTGCGCCAGTTTGACCAGCTCCGGGTCGGGTGGCGGCTTGGGAACGAGCGCGCGCTCGAGCGGCAGCGCGGAGATCAGTCCCTTCACCAGGGCGGTATAGACGCCGGACTTCCCGGCGGCGAGGAGGTCCACCGCCTGCGCGGCCGTGCGGCTGGCCAGCAGCCGATCGAACGCGCCCGGTCCGCCGCCGCGCTGCACGTGCCCGAGAATCGTGGCGCGGAGCTCGAAGCCGATCCGGTCGCGGTGGTTCGTGACGTACGTGGCCAGCGCGGTCGCGTTCCACTTCGCCCCTTCGGCCACGACCACCATGGCGTGCCGCTTGCCGCGGGTATAGGCGTCCCGCAGGGCCGCGGCCACGGTGTCGGGGTCGCTTTCCACTTCGGGGATCACGACCACATCCGCTCCGCCGGCGATGCCTACCATCAACGCGAGATACCCGTGGGAGCGCCCCATCACCTCGACCACGAAGGCGCGCTGGTGTGACGTCGCTGTGGTCTTCAGCCGGTCGATCGCTTCGAGCGCCGTGTTGAGGGCGGTGTCGACACCGATGGTGATATCGGCGCCGTTCAGGTCGTTGTCGATGGTCGAGGCGACGCCCACCACCGGGAACCCGGCTTGCGACAGCGCGTGGGCGCCCGAGAGCGAGCCGTTGCCGCCGATCACGACCAGCCCATCGATCGCGGCCTGTTCGAGCACCTGGAGCGCGCACTTCCGCCCCTCGGGGGTGCGGAACTCGGCGCACCGGGCGCTGCCGAGCATGGTGCCGCCGACGTGGATGATGCTGGCCACGTCGCGGGGCCCGAGCGGCTGGAGCTGGCCCGCGATCAGCCCGGTGTAGCCCTGTCGGACACCGACCACCTCGAGCCCGCTCGACACGCCCACGCGCACGACGGCGCGGAGCGCCGCGTTCATCCCGGGCGCGTCTCCCCCGCTCGTCAGCACCGCAATCCGCTTCATCATTGTCCTTTCACGAACACGACTTCACCCGGCCTCGACACCCCATTCTCGTTGAATGCCTCGACCGCGAAGTAGTAGCCTTGTCCCACGTTCAGGGCCCTTAGCTCGAGCGTATCGCCCCGATCGGCGAACAGCTGATAGGTCTGATAGAGCTTGTTGGGCGCGATTCCCCACAGGACGTTGTAGCCCACCGCCTCGGGCACACGGTCCCAGGTGATGAACGCGTTGCGGGGATCGCTGTCGCGGCGCACCAGCAGGCCGCGGGGGGTCGGCGGCGCGCTGCCGGCGCCGCTACCGAACACCCGGAGGTCGCTAATGGCGAGGTTGGGCGCCGCGACGTACACGTGCTCGTACCGGATGTATCGTGCCTTGACCGGGGCGGGCAGCTCGATGTAGGCGTTCGGCCGGTCGCGGGTTTCGCGACTCAGGTCGGCCAGGAGCCGCCATTTCCTGCCGTCGGTCGATCCGCGGATGCGGAACCGCGTGTAGACCGTCGAGTCGTTCACAAAGATGTTCGACCGGTAGTCGGTGTAGTTCACCTGCACGGCCTTCACGTCGAACACTCCCTGCAGGTCGATCGTCAGCCACTGGTCTGGGGCGCTGCGCCGCGCCACCCAAAACGTCCGCGGATTCTCGTCGGTCACGTTCGCGGCCACGAACGTATCCTGCACCGAGGACGCGGTGGCCGGCTTGCGGTAGGACAGCAGCATCCAACCGGTGAACAGCGCGTTGCGATCGGTCCATTTCCCCGTGGGCAGATAGTGCGGGAAATCGCCGAAGCGGGTGTTGACGAACATCTGGTCGTCGCCGTCGAAGCCGGCCGGGAACATCGCGATTCTGCGCTCGAAGTTCCAGTTCACCGCCACCCACGGGGTCCCCGTGTTCCAGTAGTTGCCGAAGTTGTCCTGGAAGGTGTTGCCGTGCCCGGCGCCCTGGACGAACCCACCCGGCTTGTAGGCGATCGGGTTGTACGGCGCGTAGGTAAAGGGGCCGAGCGGGTTGTCGCCGATGTAGGTGCCGTTTGCGTAGACGTTGTATTCCGTCCCCGGCGCCGCGTACTGCAGATAGTACTTGCCGCGGTACTTGGTCATCGTGGCCCCCTCGATGAACGGCTTGATGGTATCGCGGTGATCCTGACCGAAGCGCTCCCATCCGTGCTCCGTCGGCTCGAGGTGCAGCAGCTCGCGCGCCCGGGCGATATACGAGAGGCCATGGTGCGGATCGAGCTCGATCCCGTAGATCGGGTACAGGTTCGAGGAGCCGAAGTACATGTACCACCGATCCGTATCCGGGTCGTGGAAGATGTCCGGGTCCCACGGTCCCTGGGCTCCCGGGAGCTCCGGCATGAGCGGCGTGAGGAGGTCGAGGTGCCCGGTTTCCGGCGTCGTCGTGTAGAAGAGCGGCGCGGGCTCGAAGGCCGACGGGAACAGGTACAGCGTGTCCCGCACCGACAGGGCGGCGGGCGCGTTGATGTCCCCGTCGAGCCACCGGTCGGGCGTCACGAACCGCCAGCGGCCCAGGTCGGTGGAGCGCCACCACCCGCCCGAGTTGGTCACAAAGAGGTAGTACGCACCCTTGTGATTGACGATGACGGGGTCCGCGCCCGCGCGGTACGAGATCTTCTGATCGACCTGCTTGAGGCTGTAGCGGTATTCGATATCCAGCGGGTTGCAGTAGGTCCGGTTGCCGGACGCCTGCGCGGCAAGCCGCGGCGTGGCGAGCAGAGCGACGCCCAGGGCCGCGGCTGAAGCCGCGACTCGGCGCTGCCGCTGAAGCGGCGTCGCGGCCCGTTCACGGGCAGGGCCGAGCCGCGAGTTCACTCGCGACTCGTCGCGGCGCGCATTTTCACGGCGGACACTTTCCCTGAAGCCACCCCCCCGTGAAACCCGCCCGGCACAGTCCCTGGACGATATGCGCGTTGCTGCGTATCAGCCGCCAGATCAGTCCCGTGCGGTAGTTCTCGATCATCGCGACAATCGGCCCCTGGTCGATGCCGAGGTAGTCGACGTCGAACCAGCCGAGCGTCGGGTCCACCGTGCCGCGCTCCACCGGGGTGCCGGTAGCGGTGAAGGTGGGGTTGAACGCGTCGCGGAAGCCGTAGGTCGAGAAGAGATGGGACCCGTACGTCTCGCGCATGGCGAGGAGCGCGGGGATGGCGATCTCGGGGGCGAATGCTACGGCGCCGCCGGCGGCGGTGGGGGCGAGCGTTCCATCGTCATTCGACTCGAACTGCGACACCCCTCTCGCCCAGTACGTATGGAACTGCCGCGAGCGCCCGTTGAGCATCAGGGTCGTGTTGGCCGGGCCGTCCGAGGCCGTGAGCCCCCAGATCTGGTTGCTGTAGCCGTTCCACGCCATGGGGTTGGCGGCGGCGTACGCCCGGTGCGCGTAGGTCGCGCGGCGCGAGTTCTCGAAATAGTCGATGCCCCGGCCCCGCATGAAGGCATCCTGAATGCCGCGGAAGTCGATCCAGACGTGCGAGTACTCGTGGCCGAACAGCGGCCCGAACTGCACGTAATCCTGCCCCCGGAACGTCCCCCACTGATAGCCGCTCACCCACCGGTTCCAGGCGGCGGAGTCGGCAGGGTGCGTGGGCGAGCCGAGGGCCAGGGCGTACAGGATCATCGCCTCGTTGTAGCCGATCCAATCGGTGGGGATGAACCCGCCCTCCGGGTGCCAGCCCATGCTGACGGCGGGCGCCCGCGCCTGCGCCCAGTTCCAGTCCACGCGGAAGTAGATGGAGTCGGCAAGCGCGCGGATCTCGGATTCGACCGGATCAGCACCGTCGTAGTACGACTGGCACAACAGGATCCCCGCGAGCAACAGGGAGGTATCGATGGTCGACAGCTCCACGTTTTGGAAGCGGTGCCCCATGCTCATGTCGAGGAAGTGATAGAAGAACCCGTGGTAGCCGGTGGAGCCAGAAACGGCCGAGTCCTGCGGCGCGGTCCAGAAGAAGCGCAACGTCGTGACGGTCCGCTGGGCCGCCTGAGCGCGTGTGATGTAGCCGCGCTCCGCACCGATCGGGTACGCCGTGAGGGCGAAGCCGACGGCCGCGATACTCGAGAACGACGGGGACGGGGCGCGGTCCGGCGTCAGGCCGTTCTGGGTGTTCGTGAGATCCCAGAAGTAATGAAAGGTGCGCTCCTCGAGCGTGTCGAGGAACGCGGCGGCACGGGCTGAGTCTGGGGGCGGCGGGCCTTCGGAGTGGTTGACACCGCACCCCGTGAGCATCGTCGCGGCGAGAGCGGCGGCGACCGGTATCCTACGCGTCATGCGGGAGAAATATCGCCGCAGGGCCCTGGTGCGGGCCACCGGTGCTGTGCGCACCGGCGGCCCGCGATGGTGAGGAGCTAGAACCCGTACTCGGCGCCGATCTGGAACCGGCGAGGATCGCTGATGGTGCAGAACGAGTTGCCGAAGGTCGGGTCCCCGATCCGCGAATTCAGGTTATTGAAGCACCCGAGATTCTGCCAGTTGAAGGCGTTGTAGAGATCCGCTGTCAGCGCCACTGAGCTCCGGCCGAACCGAGGGAAATCCTTCCGTAGGCGGAAGTCGACATTCTTGAACATTGGCGAGTCGAAGCCGCCCGGGACGAACGGGCGCTGGGTGGCATCAAGTTCGTTCCCGAAGCGGTCACCCACGTCCTGCTTCACGCCGCTGCCCAACGTCACCAAGCCACCGAACTGGATTCCGGCGGCGAACGGCAGATCCATGGTCCAGTTCGCTACGAGGTGATGACGCTCGTCGTTCCGTGCCTGGCGAGGGTAGTCGGCGGGGTTGGGGAAACTGAAGTCGTCATTGAACCCTTCGGTCTCACGCTTGGCGAACGTGTAGGCCAATCCGGCGCCCCAGCCTACCTTCCCCGTCGCCGAAGGACGGTAGGGGCGATCCATGCGCACTTGGAGCGCGTTGTACCACGTCTTGCCATTCTGGGTGGCCAAGAGAATTGTGCCGAAGCCAGGGACGGGGTGGACCACGAAGCACCCCGGCACGCCGAACGACCGCTGGGGACAGGTGAAGTTCATGTTTGCCCAATAAAACGTGAACACGTTCGAGCTCCGCGCCCCGGCGTAGGCGGCCTCGACCATCACCTGCCCGAGGAGCCGGCGCACCCCGATGCTGTATTGCCTTGACTTGGGCGGCCGAAGATCGTTCGGGATGAGCTGGACCTCCGGTGCGCCGGCCTGCGGATTGGCGATGCGCAACGAGTCGAGCGCTGAAAGGCCACCCAAGTAGCGGGGATCCCAGTCGACGCGGCCTGCCGCTGGGTCACCGGGCTGGCGGAAGCGAATGACGATGTTCGGCTGCTGCAGCGCGTACTTCTCGGCGATCGCCTGGTCGAACAACGTCCGGTCATAGAAGATGCCCCAGCCACCGAACACCGTCGTCTTGCTCGCCTCGTCTAGTGCGAACGAGAAGCCGACGCGCGGCTGGAAGGCGCCCAGGAAGCGGGGGCGTTGGGTGCCGTCGGTGAAGTATCGATTCCGGTCGATCGGAATGAACAGACTGTCCTTGTACTTCGTCAACGAGTCGACGATCGGCTGGGGAGTGATATAGTCGTAGTTCAGCGCGCGCGCTTCGTAGTCCCATCGGATGCCGAGGTTCACCGTCAACCGCTGCGTGGGGCTCCAATCATCCTGAACGTAAGCGCCGACCTGCATGTTGTCGGCCACAAAGTTCGGATTGCCGACGCGGAACTCCACACGGTCGGGAAGCTTGAAGCTATCAGGTCGTGTGGCGTCGTGGCCGATTGGCTGAAAGAAAAATCGGGGAATAACGCCATTCTCCTTGATCGCCCGATAATTCACGAGGTCGATGCTGGCCCCAGTCTTGATGACGTGTTGCCCGCTCCACTGTAGTCCGGAGTAGGTCAGATCGTTTCGCAGGGCAATCCGCTTCTGGGTGAAATCTTGGATAGTGATGTCCGGTCCGAGCTGCGCGTCGCCACCGGGGAAGTTGTTGAAGAGCCGGCTGACGGGCTCGCTGCCCGGCAACGGGCTCGGGTTGTCTCGAGCACGCTGGAAGCTCAGCGCAAATTCGTTTAGCCAGGGGCCCGAGAAGTGATTGTATTTCAAAATCCCGGTCGTGACGTCGTTCTTGAAGTGCACGCCGGACTCGAGGGGCCGTCTGATATTGTCCGGAGCGCCAAAGTCGCGAATGTCGGTTTCGTGACGAGTGTTGACGCTCAACTCGAGCGTGGAGTGCGGGCTCGCGTCGTAGCTGAGCTTGCCGAACAGGAGTGTCGACCGGAACGGGGAGCCGGCGAAGCCGTTGCGGGAGGCGAAATCGATCGTGTCGAGCGCCGGGTAGCCGGTCGGCGGCACGATGTTGACCTGGTTATTGCGATTCTGGTAATTCCCCTCGTACGACCCGAAGAACCGCAACTTGTCCTTGATCAGGGGCCCGCCGGCGCTCAAGCCCACGAGGTTGCGGCTGTAGTCGGGTTTCGGCGTGCCCGCGGCACGAGCGAACGAATCCAACGCCACGAGGTCCTTGTTCTGATAGGAATAAAAGGCGTTCCCGGCCCATTCGTTCCCGCCCGACTTCGTGGTCGCCGTGATGATTGCGCTGGAGGCCTTCTGATACTCGGCTTTGTAGTTCTGCGTGAGAATCCGGTACTCTTGCACCGCGTTCCGTGGGAACGGGTTGCCGCGGCTGCGATCCTGGCCCACCGACCCGCCATGGATCAGGTCGTTCTTGTAGCTGGCCCCGTCGATGAAGAGGTTCGTTTGGTCGGCCCCCTGCGCACCGGCTGAGAAGGCTCTTGCTGTGCCATTCAACCGGTCATTCTGGATCGTCGTGCCCGGAGCCAAGACCGCGAGGTCCAGAAAGTTGCGGCTGGACGAGGGAAGGTTGTTGATCTGCTGTTGAGTGACGTTGGTTGCAACCTCGGACGTGCGTGTCTCTACGCCCGCTGCCGCCACGACGGTCACGGCCTCGATCTGAATCGCCGAGGTGCCGAGCTTGAAGTCCAAGGGGTACACCTCGCCGATCAACACGCGCACACGCAGTTTCTGGGGCGCCATGCCGATCTGGCGGGCGGTCACCTCGTACTCGGCGGGCACGAGGCCGAGCATCGCGTAAAACCCGTTGCTCTGCGTCGTGACTTCGCGCTGCGATGACGTTTGCGAGTTGACCGCAACGACACGGGCTCCCGCGAGCGGCGCGCCGCTCGAGTCCGTCACGTATCCCCGGATGCTCCCGGTGCTCGTCTGTGCCGGAGCGCTTCGAGCGAGTGAGACGGCCAGCACTCCGCCCAGCAGCATGAGCCGGCCCGCGTGCCGCAACAGAACAAAGAGTCTCATGGTTTCCTCCTCCGTTGCCACCGTTATCACGCGCCGCGCGGACTTTGTCAAGACAGCGCGCGGGTTTCCCAGTGGCACGACCATCGCATAGATTGGGACGCTACTTTCCACCCTTCAACGCGCGACTCCCATGACCCCGATGCGTCGATGCAACACCCTGTGCATAGTCCTGACACTTGTCTTGGGCGGCGGCGTCCCGGCGACCCTCGCGGCGCAAACCTCCGCCACCGAGCGGAAGATCACCTCCCTCCTCGCGCGCATGACCCTCGAGGAGAAGCTCGGCCAGCTCAACCAGCTCTCGGTAGACAATCAGCCCACCCCCGAGCAGCTGGCGCTTATTCGCAAGGGCTTGGTCGGCAGCCTCTTCAACTTGACGGGGGCGGCGGCGACGCGAGACGCGCAGCACATCGCCGTGACGGAGTCACGGCTCCACATCCCGTTGATCTTCGGCCAGGACGTGATCCACGGCTACCGCACTATCTTCCCGATTCCGCTCGGTGAGGCTGCTTCTTGGGATCCGGAAGCGGTAGAGGCGGCCGCGCGGGTAGCCGGCCGCGAAGCCGCCGCGGCTGGCTTGCACTGGACCTTCGCACCCATGGTGGATATCGCCCGCGATCCCCGCTGGGGCCGGATCGCCGAAGGCTCAGGCGAGGATCCCTACCTGGGATCGGTGATGGCTGCGGCGCGCGTGCGGGGGTTTCAGGGCGCCGACCCGCGCGGCCCCGACGCGGTGCTCGCCACCGTCAAGCACTTTGCCGCCTACGGCGGCGCCGAAGGCGGCCGGGACTACAACAGCGTCGATCTCTCAGAGCGCACTCTGCGCGAGGTGTACCTGCCGCCGTATCAGGCCGCCCTCAAAGCCGGCGCCGGGAGCGTCATGACGTCGTTCAACGAGATCGGCGGCATCCCCAGCACGGCGAGCCCGTGGCTCATGACCACGCTGCTGCGCCGCGAGTGGGGGTTCCGGGGCCTGGTGGTGAGCGACTGGACCGCGGTCGCGGAGCTTCTCAATCACGGCGTCGCGGCGTCGCGCGCCGAGGCGGGGAAGCTCGCGCTCGAGGCGGGCGTGGATATGGACATGGTGAGCCGGATCTATGTGGACGATCTCCCGGCGCTGGTCCGGGCCGGGCGCATCCGGTTAGGCGTGGTGAACGAGGCGGTGCGCCGAGTGCTCCGGACCAAGGCCGCGCTCGGCCTGTTCGACGATCCCTACCACGGCACCACCGTCGAGCGCGAGCGCTCGGTGTTGCTGGCACCCGAGCATCGGCAGGTCGCGCGTCGCGTGGCCGAAGAGTCGATCGTGCTGCTCAAGAACGACGGGTCGCTTTTGCCGCTCGGCCCGCGGGCGCGTAGCGTCGCTGTGATCGGTCCCCTCGCTGACGACAAGGTGGCGGCGCTCGGCTCCTGGCCGGGGCGGGGCGACCCGCGGGACGCCGTGACCCCCCTCGAGGGGATCAAGGCGCGCACCGGGGGAGGGAGCGTGAGTGTCGTGTATGAGAAGGGCTGCGGCATCACCGACACTGCGACGGCGGGGTTCGCGGGCGCGGTCGCGGCCGCGAAACAGGCGGACGTCGCCGTGCTGGTGCTGGGCGAGGCGGGAGACATGAGCGGCGAGGCGGCGAGTCGCGCCAATATCGATTTGCCCGGCGTTCAGCAGCAGCTGCTCGAAGCTGTTCAGGCTACCGGGACACCCATCGTGCTCGTGCTCATGAACGGCCGGCCGCTTACGATACCGTGGGCCGCGGAGCACGTGCCCGCGATACTCGAATCGTGGTTCCTGGGCATCGAGACCGGCCCCGCGCTCGCCGCCGTCCTGTTCGGTGAGGTGAGCCCGAGCGGCAAGCTGCCGGCGACCTTTCCCCGCGCCATCGGCCAAATCCCCCTCTATTACAACCACAAGAACACCGGGCGTCCCAGCGGGCCGGACAAGTACACGTCCAAGTACATCGACCTGCCCGTGACCCCGCTCTTCCCCTTCGGCCACGGGTTGAGCTACACCACCTTTGGCTATTCGGACCTGCGGCTCGGTGCGCCGCGCGTCACGCCGACCGGAACGCAGCGTCTGTCAGTCACGGTGACCAACACCGGCACGCGAGAAGGTGCCGAAGTGGTCCAGCTGTACGTGCACGATGAGGTGGCGAGCGTAACGCGGCCCGTGCGCGCGTTGGCCGGATTCCGGCGGGTCTCTCTCAAACCGGGTGAAGCGCGCACGCTGGACTTCCAGCTGACGCCGAAGGAGCTGGGTCTCTACAACCAGAGCATGAAGTTCGTGGTGGAGCCCGGGAAGTTCCGGGTGTTCGTGGGCGGGAGCTCGGTGGGTGGACTAGAGGGGGAGTTCGACGTCAGCGCGCGCCCTCGTTGACGCTACTCCCCCTCGTCTGTCTCGCCGAGCGGGTGCAGTTTCAGCGTCGCGGCGATCTTGGGGTGCACGTGCCATAGGTAATAGCCCATGCCTAAGGCGGCGATGGCGTTGCCGATCGCCACGTTCCACCACGCGAGCGAGCCCAGCAGCGGCTGCGCCAGGATCGCCACAGTGACGTAGAACCCGAACTCGAAGATCGCGAAGAACACGACGAGGAGATACAGCGTCGGCGGCACGACTTCGACCTCCGCGGCCAGCACGGCGGCGATCGTGCCCACGATGATGAAGGCGCTCACGTGGATCATCGTGTAGCCGATGATGCGGGAGTACTCGATCACGACTTGAGCGGGGTCGTGCACCCCCCAAAACACCGCGGAGCCGAGCATGGCCGGCGTGAAGAACGGCCGGCCAGCGATCACATCGACGATCAGGAACCAGAGCGCCACCGCCCCGGCGCCGATCAGGCCGGCGATGAACCCTTCGCGCATGATCCGGGACAACTGCATGCGGCCAATATATAGCGCGGCGTCCAGCGACGGCTAGATTGCGCGCATGCTCCCCCGCCTGGTCTACCCGTTATGTCTGCTTTTCGGCGCGTTGCTTGCCGTGGTGGCGGGCGTACTGCATCCAGACCTCACGGGCGACGGTGCGGCCCAGCTCACCACCATCGCCCAGTGCGGTGCGTGGCGGGCCATCCACTGGACCTTCCTGTTCGGTTTCCCGCTGGCCCTCACGGGGCTGGTGGGCCTGGCGCGTGCGCACGTCGCGACTCCGGGGGAGAACGCCGTCCGTGCCGGCGTGATCGTGGGGACATTCGCCTATGGCACGTGGACGGTGACCGTGGCGTTCATGGGCGGAGCAGGGTGGTCCCTGGCGCACAGCTTCACGGTGGCCGACGCCGGTATGACCGCCACGCGCGCGGTGTTCCTGTTCGACATGATCCATCCGTTCGCGCTCACGACCCAGCGGGTGGCGGGATTCGCGCTCGGCCTTTCGACCTGTCTCTACGGCTGGGGCGTGTCCGACGGGAAGGTGTTGCCCCGCTGGCTCGGTACGGGCGGCCTGGCGGCCGGCGTCGTGGCGATGGGGCTCGCGGTAGCGTTCCCGGAAACGACGAAGGCGGACCAGGCCGCCTTCGTGCTTCCGGTGTTGTGGCAGGTGGTGACGGCCGGTGTCATGCTCCGGCCGCTCGGGACGCGCGGCTGAAGCCGCGACTCGGGTTCAGCGCGCCCGGATGCGAACGATGCGCCCGGCCCAGCCGTCCGGCGTATCGGGGCTGCGTGACAGCACCTGCAGCGTCACGACGTCGCCCGGTTTGGCCTTGCGCAGCGCCTCGCGGAACGCGGCGCGCGTGTGGGTTGGCACGCCGTTCACCGCGATGATGACGTCGGGGCCACCGGGATCGTCGCTCGACTGCAGCCGCTGGTAGGCGGGCCCGTCCGGGGAGACGTCGGTCACCACCAGGCCGCCGCCCCGCTCGAGCACCGACCGGAGTCGGACGTCACGCGCGTCGTCCTGCGTGAGCGGCTCCACCGAGATGCCGAGCATTTCCTCCTTGCTGGACGCGTCGCTCTTGGACTTCGACGACACCGCCGCGACCTCGCTGTCCGCCTCGCCCGGCGCCCGCGCCAGCCGCACCGTCACGGTCTTTTTCTCGCCACCCTGGCGGAGGACCGTGATTTCGACCGTGTCTCCCGGCTTCTTGAACGCGACCCGCTGCTGCAGCTGCGGCGTGTTATCCACCGGCTGGCCGTCCACGGCGACGATCACGTCGCCGGGCTGGATCCCCGCCTTCCTGGCGGGTGAGTCGTCGCTCGTGTAGCTGTCCACCACGATGCCGGTGATCTGCTTCAGGCCCACGGCGTCCGCGTCCTCCTGCCGGGCATCGTGGATCGAGACCCCCATCACCGCACGCTCCACGCGCCCGGTCTTCACCAGCTGGTCCATCACGGTACGCGCGAGATTCATGGGAATGGCGAAGCCGTAGCCCGCGTAGAACCCGGTTTCGCTCGCGATCGCCGAGTTGATGCCGATCACCTGGCCCCGGATGTTCACCAGGGGCCCCCCCGAGTTGCCGGGATTGATCGCCGCGTCGGTCTGGATGAAGTCCTGAATCGCATAGCGCGTCTGCTGCAGGCCCGCGAG
>Ga0137409_10004167_pt1 | contig 15233 bp, 20 predicted proteins | sample CZODoug1_16funga_FD_122059 | JGI IMG/M metagenome (GOLD analysis project Ga0137409, IMG submission 122059) | Vadose zone soil fungal communities from Angelo Coast Range Reserve, California, USA - CZODoug1_16fungal (Hybrid Assembly) | ecosystem: Environmental > Terrestrial > Soil > Vadose zone... | reverse complement strand
CCAGTGTCGTCGACTTCGCCACCTTCGCCATTCACACCAACGCCCAGAACCCGCTCGCCCTCGCCGACTCCCTCCGCCAGTTCATCGCGCAACGCCACAGCGGCCTTCGCGTCTCGAACGTCACCACGCAGCTCGATCTGGTCCGCGACCAGACCATTCGCGAGCGCCTGATCGCCATGCTCGCCGCCTTCTTTGCCGTCGTCTCGCTGCTCCTCGCCGGCGTCGGACTTTACGCTGTCCTCAACTACTCCGTCCTCCAGCGCCGCCGCGAGATCGGTATCCGCATGGCGATTGGCTCGACTCGTGCTGGCATCGTGCGCATTGTGACTCTCGATGTCTTCCTGATGATCGCGCTCGGAGGCTGCGCGGGCGTCGCGCTCGGATTCGGCGCGGCGCGCTATGTCGAGTCGCTTTTCTACCAGGTCAAAGCAACCGACGCGGATATGATCGCGCTGCCGGCGTGTGCCATTCTGCTCACTGCGCTCGTTGCCACACTGCCCGCCGTGCTTCGCGCGCTGCGCACAGACCCCACCGAGATCCTGCGCGCGGAGTGAGGGACCGAGTCCCGCCGGACGATGGGTCCCTCGTATCGGCGCAAGTAGCTGTTCGGACATGGTACACGTCGCAATTCTCCCAGAGTGGGTACCGGAGGCGAGTGGGTGCTCCCAAGGTCCGCACACAGCCAGCGACAGCTACGCGCGCGTACGACGACAGTACCGCGGATCTGCCGGTGATGCATGATGATAGATCGGCACGTAGCCAGCGACAATGTCTCCCGATCAGCAGAGGATTGGGAGTTCGCTGTCCAGTTGCAACTCCTAGTGACATCGATACATCGCGGCTCACTGTGCCGCGACTGTGCCGCTCCTCTTGCTGTCCAGGTCGCCCGGAGGGTGCGAGTGGGGGGCGCGTGCAGCAGCCCGCGTAGTCCTGCGTGTCGCGTGTGGGTTACAGGATCCTGTTGACATGTCATCAGCTTGTGGACAAACACTAATCGCGGTTGCGTAATTGCGGATGGCGTCGGCCCCCCTTTTGGCCCCCGGGATTTTGCTTCCATCACGTCGCATGCGACGCTCGGAGATAGCCTGCCGCTCCGTAATCGGCTGGATGCGCTACGGTTTACCATGATGGCGTTCGATGCCAGAACATTCCCGCCGCTTTGAGGGGGCAGCGCCGCAAGGCATCCCGGTTCGAATCCGGGCCAGGGCATGTGGTCACCGTAGTTGAATAGTAGAAGAGATCTCGATTTGATCCCGCACGGCCAGCGCGCACCAGCGTTGGCCGTTGTCTTTTCGACCAGGTCGGCGATGCGAGCGCCGACTGACGAGGCACGCTCCAGTTGGGGGCGGGAATGACAAGTCGGGCGTAACCGGCCGGCCAGATTACACGGGTGGCGAGGGGTCTAGCTTGGAATCGAGGTTGGGCCCATACTCGCCCTCATGCTCGTGTACTCGGTCCCTCGAATCTTCCGGTGCGTCAATGTTGCGGAGGCACTATCGACCATGGTGGCCTTTCACGGGAGGTAAGCCATCACGCGCATCTTGATCATCGACGACGAACCCGCGGTGCGAAAGACCCTGCGAACGTACTTCGAACGAGCGGGCTACCAGGTGGCGGAGGCAGGGGACGGTCGAACCGGCCTGCGGCTCCACGGGGTCGCCTCTGCGGACGTGATCATCACGGACATTTTCATGCCGGACTTCGACGGCATCGAGACCATTCGGGAGCTGCGACGCGTCGCCCCGGGGGTGAAGGTCATCGTCGTGTCGGGGGGTGATTCGACCGGCACATTGAACATGCTGGAGGATGCGAAGCTGCTCGGGGCCGACCGCGCGTTCCACAAGCCGCTGAAACCTGAGGAGCTGCTCGGGGCCATCCGGGAGATGCTCAGCCAGAATCCGCAGGAGTAGGGCTGTCGCTCTGTAGCCTCCAGAGTACAACCTCCGCTTGGGCCCGCCGCGTCAGGTGCGCATCCAGGGCAGGGATCAAGGAACGCAGCAGCGCGACGGGGGGCTACAATCGCGGAGGCGAGGGAAAAGCGTCGTTCCCTCGCCTCCGCGTTCGGGCTCAGTGTCCGATCGGATGGGTCTGTGGTAGCGCTTCGCCGATCGCCGTCGCCGCGGCGGAGCATTCTGGGTGGCCGAACCCGCTGGCGCTCAGGCCGTTCGTGAAGTCGTAGATGATGTTGTCGTCCTTGCCATTGTCAGCTACGCCTGCCGGCACGTGATCGAGCCGGAGGTTGTAGCGCATTTTCCAGGCGATGTTGTGGTCGGCGCAGGAGGCATCACCGCTCACCCCGAGGCCGCCGACGAGGGTCCCGTCGGCGTCATACAGCGCCAAGCCGCCGCCGAACACGTTGATACCCCCAATCCGCTTTCCGACCATAAAGTCCTTCCGGCTGCCGTAGTCGGCCGCGTCGCCGCCATAGGCGACCTCTTCGTTGGTCGGGTTGGATTCCTGGAGTCCGAACAGGGTTCCGCCCGGTTGGGTGGCGGCATAAAGATTGGCGGTCGAGAGGGCGAGATGCGGCAGGCTGAACGCGTTCCCGGTGTTGGCCTTCTGGGCCGCGATCACCCGGCTCCCCGGCCACTGATCGGTGTTCGTCGCTCCGGTGAACACGACGGCAACCACGAGACCGTTCCGATCCACCACCGCCGCCCACATGTCGAGATTGAAGCCGCCATTGGCCTCTTTGCGGGCCTGAACCAGCGCCGCCTTCAGCTGATCGAAGCCGGCGACCCGACTCAGGTTCAGGTCGACGGTGGGCAATCCGGTGAGACTGTTGTCGCCGCAGGCCGCCAGCGCGGCGAGCCCACACGCGGCGATGCCGAGCCGCACGACTTTGCGGGAGAGTGGATGGAGACTGAGCATGGCGGGATCCTCCTGGTAGTGGGGTGACTGAAAGACCCGGGTCTGGACGGTCTTCGGGATCGGAGTGGCGTCGGAGCGGAGGCGTCAGGGCGACGGCGAGAGGCCGTTCTCGGGCCGGGCGAAGAAAATGACTCGCGTTTTGGGCGTCCGCAATGACGTGCGCGACCTGTCGCGTTCTGACCCTTCGTGCCTCATCGTCCTACCTCCTTAGTGGGTCGTCGCGGGCTCCACCGCTACCTTGATCCCGCGCCACCTTCCCTGACGGAACCGCAACACACTCAACCCGCAGCGCGTGATGTGGCCCAAGAGGATGGCGGTCCAGATGTCGGTGGGGCGCAGGCCGCGCGTCGCCTGGAACAGGGTGCAGAGACCGAGCGGCACCACGATCTGAGACACGATCGAGATGTACAGCGGAGAGCGGGTGTCGCCCGTGCCCTGGAGTCCCCCGGTGTACGTGAGGGCCACGGTGACGAAGAGCCCCGAGACACTGAGGAAGCGGAGTAACTGGACGCCCAGGCCGACGACCACCGCGTCGGTCATGCCGAACAGCCCGAGCAGGGAGCGCGGGATCGCGACGAACAGGATGCCGATCGCGGCCGCGAGGCCGAGGCCGAGCCCCGCCGCGACGTGCACACCGTGCACCGCGCGCTCGGGACGGCCAGCCCCCAGGTTCTGACCGCCGACGGTCGCGGCGGCGCTCATCAACCCCACCGACGTCCACGTGATGAAGGAGAACAGCTCGGTGTACCCCACCGCATAGGCGGCTTGCGCCTCGGCGCTCTGCGGAAGCGAGCCGATGAACCGGAGCAGCAACACGCCCGCGATGTTCATCGCGATCCCCTGGAAGCCGGTGGGCAGCCCGAAGCGGAACAGCTCGCGGATGATGCTCCAGTCGGGCCGCCAGTTCATACCGCGGTGCCACGTCACCGGGAGCCGCCCGGAAAACAGCAAGTACCCCGCGACGCCGCTCACGACGAGGCCCGCCACCGTGGTGCCGACGGCGGCGCCGGCGGTGCCCAATCGCGGCAGCGGTCCGAGGCCCGTGATGAACGCCACGTTGCACACGATGTTCAGAGCGGTGAGGAGGACGCCCAGGCGCAGCGGCGTGCGTGCGTCGCCCGCCGCCCGCAAGGCCCCGCTCACCATGAAAAAGAGCAGCATCCCGAGGCTGCCCACGAACATGATGCGGAGGAACGGCAACGCTTCGACCTGCACGGCGGGCGCGGCGTTCACCACCCGAAGCAGCGACGGCGCCAGCACCCACCCCAGCGGGGCCAGCAGCAGTCCCCACAACGCCACCGCGGCAAGGAAAGCCTGATAGACCGTCCGATTCACCTTGTCGGGCTCGTTGGCTCCAGCGAAACGGGCCACCAGCACACCCATCCCGCCGAACACCGATATCACGAACACGATGACGACGATGAAAATCTGGATCGCGACACCGATCGCGGCGTTGCCGGCGTACCCCACGAAGTGTCCCACCAGGGCGTGATCGACCACGCCCTGGAGCCCGGCGATGAGGTTCTGCAGCATGGTGGGCCAGGCGAGCATCCAGACGGCCCGCGCCAGCGGGCCCTCGACGATCGAACGGTCGAGCGGCTTACTTCCCCCGCTTGGCATCCAGGCTCCATGGACCCGGCCCGGCGGCGGAGATGTAGAGCCAAACAAAGCAGAACATGATGGCGGGATGCCCCTGGTTGAGCACCGGCCAAAAGCCCTGCGGTGCGTGGCCCACGAAGTACGCGATGGCCATCTCGCCCGCGACGATGAAGGCGACTGGCCGCGTGAAGAGGCCCAGCAGCAGCAGGAGACCGCCAAACGTTTCGAGGATGCTGGCAAGGCCAACCAGCGACACGACTGGGGCGGTGCCCCCGCCCGGCATGATGGCCGCCGGAAACGCGAACAGCTTGGCCATCCCGAACTGCATGAAAAGAAAGGCAGTGACGATCCGCAGGACGCTGAGCAGGTAAGGCTCCCGCGTCGGCCATTTAGCGGTGAAGCTTGGTGCGGTCATGACACGCGTCTCACTTTCCGTTCTCCGAGGTGAAAGGGATTCGACCACCGGTGGACAGCCACGAGCCTCCCAGAATCAGCGTCAATCCGACGATGGATGTGGGCCCGAGATGCTCGTCGAGCACCACGACGCCCAGCAGCACCGCGACCAGCGGGTTGATGTACGTGATGACGCTCGCCCGGCTCGGTCCGGCCTCTGTAATGAGCCGAAAAAATACGACGAGCCCCAGCGCCGTGCAGACCACGCCCAGCACCGCGATGGCCCACAGCGCGGACGGCGGGATCGCGTGTGGCGGGCTCGCGAGCACCGCGGGTAGCAGCGCGACCGTCGACAGGGCGAGACTCGCGGCCACCGGACCGAGCGGGTCCACATCGGCCAGGCGCCGGCTCACGATGATGGGCGCCGCGGCGTAGCCCAGCGTCGCCACGAGCACGAGGGCGGCACCGAGCAGCTCCTCCCGGCGACCGGCGACATCGATCCCGATCAGCGCCACCACCCCGCCGAGCCCGATCACCAGCCCGAGCAACCGCAGCCCGGTCGGCTTATCGGCGGGCGACAGGCGCACCGCCAGCAGTGCGACGAACAACGGCATCGAGGCGATGAGAATCGCCGTCAATGACGAAGAGATGTACCGCTCGCCGATCGAGATGAGCATGAACGGGGCGGCGATTTCACACGCCGCGTAGGCGGCGATCGCCCAGCGGTGCTGCCACAAGCCGCGGAGCGCGCCGCGCCGCAGGGCAAACGGCAGCAGCAAAGCCGCAGCGAGGGCGACCCGAGCCCACGCAATAAATCCGGGCGGCACGCCGCCCTCGAGCGCGATCCTGATGAACAGGTACGGCACGCCCCAGATCGCCGAGCTCGCGGCGAAGAGCCACCACGCACGGGGTGTCACGCGGCCGGCGCCTTGAGGCCGCGCTCCAGCAGACGCGCATCTCCCAGCCGCTCGACGTACGCGGCGAACGCAAGCGTCGGGCCGTGCCACTCGAGCTCGTCCACATTGCGGAACAGGGCCGCGTCGGTCCGGAGCGTCGCCAGATTCTTGAACAGCAGCGCCAGGTCGCGGTTGTCCCCCAATACGGTCGGCGGGAAGTTCTCGATCGCGCCGTGCTGGTTGAGGAGCCGTGCCGCGGTGGCCGCACCGATCCGCGGAATGCCGGGATACCCGTCTTGCGCGTCGCCCACGAGGGCCAGGAAGTCCGGAATCAGCGCGGGCTCGACACCGAACTTCTCGCGCACCCCCTGCGCCGTGCGGATCTTCTGGCCCTTACGATCGACTTGTACGACTCGCTCACCGCGGACGCACTGCGCCAGGTCCTTGTCGGGTGTCCAGATGCACACCTTCTCCACGCGCTCGTCTCGCGCCGCGATGTGGGCCGCGGAAGCGAGCGCGTCGTCGGCCTCCAGCTCGACCATGGGCCACACCACCACGCCCATGGCAGCGAGTGCTTCCTCGAGCGGATGGAATTGCGCGAGCAGCGCCCGCTCGACGCCTTCGGCCGTCTTGTAATCGGGCCACAGACCGTTGCGGAACGACTCGATCACGTGATCGGTCGCCACCCCGATGTGCGTCGCTCCCTTCTCGATCATCTCCAACACGGAGTGCAGTACGCCGACCACGGCGCCGAACCGCTCGTCCTTGCCTTTGGTGGCGTGGCGCCGGCCGTAGAATTGGCGGAACAGCTCGTACGTGCCGTCGATCAGATGGACGATCATGCGGACTTATCGGCCGCTGCTGACGATCAGGACGACCGCGGCGAGCGCGCACCCCACGCCGGTGATCTGCCACGGGCGGAGACGCTCGCCGAGGACGACCCGCGCCAGCAGCACCGTGCTGGCGGGGTAGAGCGAGGACAACGTCACCACGATGCTGAGCGGCCCTTCGCGTGTCGCAAGGAGGTAGAGCGCGTTGGCCAGCATGTCCATCACGCCGGCGACGATGACGAGCGCGGTCACACGTGCCGGCATCCGGATGGAGCGCCCCCCGGCGATGGCCATCACGACGAAGATTGTGACCGAAACCGAGCGCGCTACCAGGAGCGGCCACATGCCCGCGTGAGGTCCGGCTTGAGCGAACGATAGGAGGAACAGGCCGATCGCGACCCCCGAAGCCAGCGCGGTGCCGACGCCCGACGGACCCCGGGGCGACGAGCCCGCCGCCTGTTGGCTCACCAGCACGATCGAGACTATCCCCAACGCGATGCCCGCGACGGCCAGCGGCACCGGCCGCTCGCCGAGCAGCACCGCGACCAGGACCGGAATGGCAACGGCGCAAACGGCGGTCGTCGGCGCCACCACCGCCATCGTTCCGATCGCCAGCGCGTGATACAGCAGCGCGACGCCGATACCGCCGGTCAGCCCGGCGGCGGCGCCCCACAGCAGATCAGCCCGCGCCGGGGAAGCGTGAGGCAAGAGGGGCATGATCAACGCGAGCAGAATCAGCCCGGCGGCCTGGGAGAGCAGCACCACGGGGATGGTGCTGGCGTGCCGGGTCGTGAGACCGCCGGTGAAGTCAGCGGCGCCGTACAACACCGCCGAACCGATCGCGAGCAGGTAAACCACTTACGTCTCGCCGGTCATGGCCGGGTTTCCCGTGCTCGGGCGGCGCGCTCGAGCAGCAGCGTCCGCTCGCGGGCGTTGCGGGTGAGCGTCGCCGCCCGCTCGAACTCGGCACGGGCCTCGGTGTAGCGGCCGAGCTTGTGGAGCAAGTCGCCGCGCACGGCGGGGAGGAGGTGGTATCGCTCGAGTGAGGGCTCCGCCGTCAGGGTGTCCACCACCTCGAGGCCTGCCGCCGGACCGAACGCCATTCCCAGCGCGACCGCCCGATTGAGCTCCACCACCGGGGAGTGCAGCAGCTGGGAGAGCGCGTCATACAGCGCCACGATGCGGGTCCAATCCGTCTCTTCCGGCGTGCGGGCGCGGGCATGGCAGGCGGCGATCGCGGCCTGGAGCGCGTACGGGCCGTACCCGCCGCCGGGCGCCTCGGCGCGCTCCAACGCCGCCAGACCGCGGCGGATGAGCAGGTGATCCCACCGCCCGCGGTCCTGATCGAGCAACAAGATCGGCTCCCCCGCCGGGCCGACCCGCGCGGCCGCGCGCGACGCCTGGAGCTCCATCAGCGCGACGAGGCCGTGCACTTCCGGCTCCAGTGGCGCGAGCCCGGCCAGGATCCGTCCCAGCCGGAGCGCGTCCTCGCACAGCGCCGGGCGCATCCAGTCGTCGCCCGCGGTTGCCGAGTAGCCCTCGTTGAAGATGAGGTAAATCACCTCGAGGACCGAAGAGAGACGGGCGGCGAGCTCGGGTCCCCGCGGCACTTCGAAGGGCACGCGCGCCGCTGCCAGCGTCCGCTTGGCCCGCACGATGCGCTGCGCGATCGTGGCCTTGGGGACCAGGAAGGCGCGTGCGATTTCGTCGGTGGCAAGGCCGCCCAGCAGACGCAGCGTCAGCGCCACTCGCGCCTCAGTCGTGAGCACCGGATGACAGGCCGTGAACATGAGGCTGAGCAGATCGTCCCCAACGTGATCGTCGAGCGCGGCGTGCAGGTCCCCCTCCGGACTCTCCTGGCGGGCTTCCAGTTCGTGACCGAGCTCGACGTGCTTGCGGTCCAGCAGCTTGCCGCGACGTAGGGAGTCGATGGCGCGGTGCTTCGCGGTGGCCATGAGCCAGGCGCCCGGGTTGTCGGGGACGCCCGACTCGGGCCACCGCTCGAGCGCCGCGACGAGCGCGTCCTGTGCCAGGTCCTCGGCCAGACCCACGTCGCCCACCATGCGCGTCAGCCCGGCGATCACCTTGGCCGATTCGATCCGCCACACCGCCTCGATCGCGCGGTGGGTATCGGACGTCATCACCGCTTGGCTTCGTTTTGCGCGACGCGCGCCTTGACGAGCTTCCGCACCAGCGCCGCGGGGAGGGGCTTGTCGACGGTGAAGCGAATGGTCCCCTTGGAGGTTTGGTACGGTGCGAGCGCCTGCTTGAAGGCCTTCGCGAGAGCGGTGCTCATGAACAGGCTGCAGTGCTCCTGGAACGCGGCGTAACCCACGAGCATGCCGTGGTGCTTGAACATCGGGATTCCGTAGCTGATGACCTCGGTCGCCTTGGGGGCAGCGGCCTTGATCGTCTTGCGCAGCTTTTGGAGCGCTGCCCGCGGGGCAGGTGGGACCGCCCTGAGGTAGGCGGCCACCGAGGCGAATTTCTTCATGGCGCGAAGAACTCCTTCAGGACGGGGGCGAGCACAGCCGCCGCCACATTGTGGGTCTGCCCCGGGAGCGTGCGGAGGCGCGCGCCGGGGATGACTTCTGAGAGCCGCTGCGCCGCCTCGCGCAGCACGGGCATGCTCTTCTCACCGCTGATCACAAGCGTCGGCATCTTGAGCGAGGCGGCGCGCCGGGTCGGTAGCGAGAAGTCGCCCATGACGGCCGAGTCGTAGGGAAGCGACGGCGCCACCGCTTTGAGTTTGGACCACATCGGGAAGATGCGAAACAGCGTCACCATGAGGCCGGGCATGCCTATGATGTCTCTCATGTAGTACGCGACCGCGTCGCCATGGCGCCCTTCGGCGATGAGCCGCACGAGCTGCGCCTGGTGGTCTGCGGGAGGCAGGTGCGCGGGCGTACCGACCATGAACGGTGCCTCATACAGGGCGAGCTTCGTGATGCTCAGCCCGCTCGCGGCCGCCTCGAGCGCAAGGGCCGCGCCGGACGAGACGGCATGGACGAACGCCGATCCGCCGGCCTCGCGGATCAGGGCGTCGAGATCGTCGATCTCGCGCGCGACCGCGTATGGCGCCGTGTCGCCGCTGTCACCGCGACCACGCCGGTCGTACACGAACACCGTGAAGTCCCGCGCCAGCAGCGCTGCCAGCTTCGGCATGGGGCCGAACGCCCGGCTGCAGAACGCGCCATCCACGAGGATCACCGGCGGCTTATCCCCGGCGCCCAGGCGATCGTAGGCGATCGTGGTGCCGTCGCGCGAGCGTACCCGGTTCATCCGACATCCAACTTGCGGAAGCGATCCACCGCTTCGCTCGGCCCGAAGTCGTCCAGCTCGAACAGCTGGCGTACCTCGATTTCGCCGTCCTTGCCGTCGAGGGCGGGATTGGGGAAGCGGCGGGCCCACTCCACCGCTTCTTCCTTGGACTTCACCTGGATCATCGTGTACCCGGCGATCAGCTCCTTCGCCTCCGTGAAGGGACCGTCGACCAGCGTGCGCTTCGGTCCGGAGTATTTGATGCGCCAGCCCTTGGCGCTGGCCTGCAGTCCGGAGGCGTCGAGCAGCACGCCGGCCTTCTGCAGCTCCTCGTGGTACTTGGCCATCTCGGCGAACATCTGCTCGTGCGGCATGAGGCCCGCTTCCGTTTCCTTGGTGGCCTTTACAATGATCATGAATCGCATGGTCCTATTTCCCCTTTTTGGCCTGCTTAGCCTTCCTGGCCGCTGGCGCGCGCAGCCGCTCCTCTTGCTCCCTGAACTCCGGCTTGAGCGCGGGACCGAAGTCGTCCACCTCGAACACCTGGCGAATCTCTACCTCGCCCTCCTGGAAGGGTGCCCGCTTCAGCCACTCGATGGCTTCGTTCAGCGACTTTACTTGCCACAGCCAGAACCCGGCGACCAGCTCCTTCGTTTCGGCGAAGGGGCCGTCGATCACGGTCCGCTTGGTTCCCGAGAATCTGACGCGCGCGCCCTTGGAGCTCGCCTGCAGCCCCTCGGCCGCGAGCAGGACACCGGCCTTCTCGAGCTCCATGTTGAACTTGCCCATCTCGGTCAGGATCTTCTCGTCCGGCAGGACGTCCGCCTCGGAATCCTTGTTGGCTTTGACCAGCACCATGAAGCGCATCGTGCTCTCCTTCACTCGCTCAGTGCTTGAAATGCGTGGGAACCCGCCGCCCGTCGGACAAACAGCGCGATAGGGACGCCGATCAAGAACGCGTGCACGATGATGCTGAGCACGATCCACAACGGATCGCTCGACCGGGGTCCCGCCGCCGACAATGGCACGACGATGTAATTCATGATGCCGTAGAGGAGCAGCCCGTAAGCGGCGCCAGACGCCACGGGCCGCTGCCACAAGAGCGGCCAGCGGCGGGCCACCAGGTAATAGGCCACGGACATCGAGATCGCGATGAAGTAATGCAATGCCAGCCCGAGCGCCGCCGTGGCCCGGCCGCCCGTAAAGCTGGCCTCACCCAAGAGACCGGCGGCCACCGACTGCATGATGCGCTGGGCCGGCACGCCGCGCTTCACGGCCCAAAAAGTACAGGCATACGTGATGTCCAGTGTACCGGCGACGACTCCGCCGGCCAGCACCAACGTCAGCGCTCGGCGCATGGCATCTCCTCAGTGGCCGCTATGGGTCGCCCCGTTGTATGGATGCGACGAGCGGGGCCGGGCCAGATCGACAGCGGCGCCGGCTTCACCCCCCGGCGATGGCCCCGATGACGAGAAAAGGCTCCGCCCCGGACGCGACCGCGTCGGGCAGCGGCGCGTCCGGGGGCTCGTGCGTCAGATCCCGTTGGCAGGCGAAGAACCGCAAGAACGGCCGGCGCTGGGCGGTCACGTGGTCGCGGATCGTCCCGCGGAGCACGGGATAGCGCGCCTCGAGCGCGTCGAGCACCGACGCCCGCGTGACCGGACCGGCGACGTCGAGCAGTACGTCCTCCTTGACGTGCGCCAGGTTCCGCAGATGCGGCGGGAGGGCGACCCTGATCACTTGAGGGTCTGGACCTCGACCGACAGCACGGCCGGGAGATCTCGAACGATCGGCGTCCAGTTGTCTCCGCTATCGGGCGACAGGTACACCTGCCCGCCCGTGGTGCCGAAGTACACACCGCACTTGTCGAGCGAGTCGATGGCCATCGCGTCGCGCAGCACGTTGACGTAGCAGTCGCGTTGCGGCAGGCCCTTGGTCAGGGCTTCCCACTCGTTGCCGCCGGTGCGGCTGCGGAATACGCGCAGCTTCGCATCCGGCACGTAGTGCTCTGAGTCGCTCTTGATCGGGACGACATAGATGGTGTCCGGCTCGTGGGCGTGCACGTCGATCACGAAGCCGAAGTCGGTCGGCAGATTGCCGCTGACCTCGTGCCACGAGTCGCCGGCGTCGTCCGAGCGCATGACGTCCCAGTGCTTCTGCATGAACAGCACGTTGGGTCGCGACCGGTTCAGCGCGATGCGGTGCACGCAATGACCCACCTCGGCGTTCGGGTCAGGGATGTACTGTGAGCGCAGGCCACGGTTGATCGGCTTCCATGACGTGCCGCCGTCGTCGGACCGGAACGCGCCCGCGGCCGAGATGGCGACGTACATGCGCCGGGAGTTCGTCGGATCGAGCAGGATGGTGTGGAGGCACATCCCGCCAGCGCCCGGTTGCCACTTGGGCCCGGTGCCGTGGCCGCGCAGGCCGGGGAGCTCCTGCCACGTCTTGCCGCCGTCGGTCGTGCGGAACAGCCCAGCGTCCTCCACCCCGGCGTAGGCGGTGTCGGGATCCGTGAGCGACGGCTCGAGGTGCCAGACGCGCTTGAACTCCCAGGGATGCTGGGTCCCGTCGTACCACTGGTGGGTGGTGAGGGGCTTGCCCGTTTCAGGCGTCGCGTCGTAGACGAACTTGTTGCTTTCGCCGGTGGGCATGCCGTCCGGCGTCTTCCCCATGCCGCCGCCGGGCGTCTCCCACGTCTTGCCGCCGTCGCACGAGCGCTGGATCACCTGTCCAAACCACCCGCTCGACTGCGACGCGTACAGCCGGTTGGGGTCGGCAAGCGAGCCCTTCACGTGATAGATCTCCCAGCCGGCGAAGTGCGGGCCGCTGACATTCCAGCGCTCGCGCTTGCCGTCCGCCGTCAGGATGAAGGCTCCCTTTCGCGTGCCGACCAGTACCCGTACACCGCTCATGACGCGCTCCTTTCGTGCCGCGCCCCGTCACGGGGCCATGAAACACAACTCACGAATCTCGCACTCCGCTTCCCACCCCGGCCAGGGGGGTTTCGCGTTCTCTCCCCACACGACGAACGAGAGGCCTCGAGATCGACACGAAGCTCGCCTGCTTCGGAACCATCGCCGCTGTGGACACGTTGACGGGAAAACAGACCGAGCCACCCCGGCCTACTCGAGGCATCCTCTTGATCACGGTTACAGGAAGTACCGGCACCATCGGCAGTGAGCTGCTTCGCTTCCTGTCAGCTGCGGGGGTCAGCACACGCGCCGTGCACCGAAACGCGAGCAAGGCGCGGTCGTTGCCCCACGTCTCATGGGTGCAGGCCGACCTCGACGACGCCGGCCAGGTCGAAGCCGCAGTCGCCGGGACGACCCGGCTGTTCCTCCTGACCGGCAACGAGCCGGACTTCGCGCGGGTCCAGATCGGCGTGGTTCGCGCGGCCGAGCGGCTGAGCGTGGAGCACATCGTCAAGCTCTCGGCCCTGGGCGCATCCGACCACTCGAAATCGGCCATCGCGCGGGAGCATTGGCAGGTCGAGCAGGCGCTCTCGAGTACGCGACTGCAATGGACCATCGTGCGCCCACACGCCTTCATGCAAAATTGGCTGGGGGACGTCGCCGAGTCCGTGCGCGCGGAGGGCCTCATTTACTCGCCGATCGGCGACGGGCGCGTGCCGTTCATCGACACGCGGGACATCGCGGCGGTGGCAGCGGAGGTGCTGCTTCATCCCGAGGCCCACGAGGGCAAGAAGTACGTCCTCACTGGCGGGACGGCCGTGGGTTTTACCGACCTCGCGGCTGCTCTGTCGGAAGCGACCGGCCGAAAGATTACGTACCGGCCGATATCCATGGAGGAAGCCCGCGCTCGCCTGGCGTCCCGGGGTGTGGCCGCGCCGGCCATCGATGCGACGCTCGCGATCGCGGCCTACCAGAGGGATGGCGGACCGACGGCCACGGTCTCGCCGACCGTCCAGCGCCTGCTCGGTCGCGCGCCGCGCACGATGCGCGATTTCGCGCGCGACTACGCCGCGTCGTTTCGATAGGGTTCGCTCAATCGCCGGCTCCGCTCGGCCGCGAGCTCGGGGATCGCGTCCACGAACATGGTCGGCTGGAGCTGAGGTACTTCCGGTTCGATCGTGTGCGCTCGAGTATCCGATGCGTCGTCCATCGGGTGCCGCCCCAGGCCACGTGCGCAGACACAAGTCATCGCTCCCTCCGTACGGTCGTCAAACGGCTGTCTATTGATTCGTCGTTCGGGAGGGGCCAGAATCGACACGACGACGCCCTGGCTCGACGGTCCACCCAATGGGATCTCGGCATAGACAACGGTCGCACGGCGGGGAATGTTTCCAGGATACCCATGAGCAAGAACCTCATTGCCAGAGCCGCGATTTCGATCAACGCCGCCAGCACGAGAGTCTGGGACGCGCTTGTCACGCCCGCGGCCATTAAGCAGTACATGTTTGGTACCAACGTGGTCTCTGCTTGGAAGGAGGGCAGCGCGATCGTCTGGAAGGGTGTGTGGCAAGACAAGTCCTATGAGGACAAAGGCGTGATTCTTCAGCTCAAACCCGCCCGCACGCTTCAGTACACGCACTTCAGCCCGCTGTCCGGCCTCCCTGACGAGCCAGGCAGCTACCACACGGTAACCATCGAGCTGTCGGCCGAAGGTCCCGGAACGCGTGTTTCACTGTCTCAGGACAACAATCTCACCGAACAGGCGCGCGAGCATTCGGAGAAAAACTGGGGCATGATGTTGGCGGGCTTGAAGCGATTCGTGGAAGGCGCGTGAGGCCGAGTGATGTCAAGTCGTCGCTGCGTTCGGATGGATCGCGCAGCTGCACCGCATCCTCCCGGCGTCGGGCGCGCCCGGGAACACGTGGTAGTACATGGCCACGATCATGGGTATGAAAACCAGGGTGTTGTAGAAGAGGTGCAGCTCGACCCGCGGGATCCATAGCTGCACGATGCTCGTGGGGGCCGCGGCCCCGAACAGCGTTCGGCCCGCGATGACTTGACCTTGCAGCAGCGCGTGCTCGATGTGATGCCAGAACTGAATCACGAGCGCCGCGACCCACCAGGTGCGTGACCGGCCCACGAACCCGGGCAGCAGCGTCCAGATGCCGACCAGCATGATCAGCGCATAGCCATAGTGCAGCACCTCGGAGTGCACGAGCCAGGGGAATGCCTGGCCCAGCACACCCCGCGCCTGGTGCAGCGGCCATTTCAGCACGTACACCTGATAAGCCTGCACCAGATGCTCGGCCCAATGGGCGAGGACGACGACCATGAACGCCTGCAGGGCCCGCTTGTGCCACGGGCCATTGAGCTTCCCGAGGAACGAGTGGGCTCCGTGAGGCTGGGACGGCGGCGATGTCAAGGCGGTGGTTGCCATGAGGAGCGGATATTAGTTCGCCCCGTCCTGC
>Ga0137409_10004166_pt1 | contig 15235 bp, 15 predicted proteins | sample CZODoug1_16funga_FD_122059 | JGI IMG/M metagenome (GOLD analysis project Ga0137409, IMG submission 122059) | Vadose zone soil fungal communities from Angelo Coast Range Reserve, California, USA - CZODoug1_16fungal (Hybrid Assembly) | ecosystem: Environmental > Terrestrial > Soil > Vadose zone... | reverse complement strand
CCGCTCGCTACCGCTCGCGGTACTGATCCAGTCGACGCCTTGAGAAATCCATATCTTGGTGTGCCGGGCATATAGATCTAAATCAAGGCAGGTAAGAGTTGGACAGACTGATGGTCTTTGAGAATTAAATGCAACAATAGCGTAGGGGCGCGTATTCCGCGCCCAGTCGCTCTGGTAACGGAGGGGGGCGGGGATAACCCGCCCCTACGTTGGATTGCGTGGTTGCGTTTATTTTTCAAAGACCATCAGTCTGTCCAACTCCCGATCGTTTCGATTTAGGATTGAATCAAGGCAAATCATTGAGACGCGGGTGGACGATGGATTTCGTCCCCCGCGTCTCATATTTTTTGCAAGAAAATATGGCACAAACGCTTCTATTAAGCGTCTGAATGAGGCGGCGCTGTCAACTGGCGCTATCAGGAGAGCAAAAAAAGCCTGAAATATGCCTTTTTTGTCCTTTTGTCATTTTTGCTTCCCTTTGCATTCCAATGGAAGAGGTAGAGACGCAAAATTTTGCGTCTCTACGGTAAATGTCCCGGCATCAGGGGCACGGATGATTGCGAAATGAGGATTGAAGAACTACGATTCTGGCGGATCAGCGCTGCTCGCGGCGCTGATCGGCGACGAAACGGATAAAGTCAGTATGAACTTGAAACTGTCAAACGCGATCTCTGTTTTCGTCTGCCTGTTGGCCGCCGCAGCCTTCGCGCAATCAACTCCTCGATCATCAGACCCCGAAGAGGCGGACGCGGAAACAGCGGAAGCTCGGCAATCGCCCCAGATTGTCTATACGACTCCGGCTAAGACATCAGTCGCCAAGTTGAAAATTGGCGAGTCGGAGGCTTGCGAGGTTCGAGGCAAAGTTGCATTCACGATTACTGCGGCGAACTACGACGACACCATGGTTGGAACGCTTGTTTTCGCGATTCCCGAAGACTCGCGCAAAAAGATAGCGGAGGTCTCTGGCGAGCCGTTAACTTCGATTCCGGCGAGTGTGGCGCGAAAGGATGTGGTCGCCGGTTTCCGGAAGGGAACTTCGTGCCCCATAGTCAGTATCGAAATAGGCGCGACGGAGTTGGACTTGGCCGGAGTGAAGCTGAGTTTCAACCGCGTTGTGGTCAACGTGATCGAAAATACCGAAGAAGTCCCGCGACATTTCTGCGTCTGGACGCGACAGATCAATGCTAATCGCCCACACCGGGGCGTCATCGCCTCGCTCAACCGTCTAATCACCGTGGAACAGTAAAACCGAATGCAAATGAATTGCCACAGAGCCACAGAGCCACGGAGACAAGGAGAAGGGAATACAGGATGCAACAATCTCCTTGTCTCTCTTTCTCTGTGTCTCTGTGTCTCTGTGGCATAAATACCACCCATGAACGCCAAACTTACGCGAATCGCCTTGATCTTCTTGCTTGGCGCGGCCGCGGCGGCCTATGCGCAGGATGGCGAGCAGACATGGCAGAAGGCGGAGAAACCGCAGAAGGCGACCCCTGCGCAGTCCGCGACGCCCAAGCCGGTCGTTTTCACCACCGCGCCGAAACTCACCGTCGCGAAGTTACGAACCGGCGAAGCCGACGCTTATGACGTGCGCGGCAAACTCAGCTTCACGGTCACGGCCGCTAACTCCAATGACACGGTCGCGGGCGCGATCAATTACACGATCCCTGACGACGCGCGCCGGAAGATCGCGTCGCTGACCGGCAAGCCGCTCAGCGGCGTCCCGTCGTCCATAACTCACAGGGGCGCTATCGCCGCCTTCCAGAAAATGGCCGCCGCGCCGATCATTCACCTGGAGATCAGCCCGATGGATGTGGACGTCGCCGGCGCGAAGATGCGTTTCAACCGCATCGTGCTTGATATCAACGCCCGCGAGAGCAGCGACACGAAATTCACGAATGATGAAATGGAGTCCCTCTTCACGTCCTGGGCGCGTCAAATTGCCGCCGGACGCCTGCGACGGGGCGTCATTGCGATGATAAACCGCCGCATCGCAGGCGAAGACGATCAATAAACCAGCCTCCGCGCGCGCAAGCTAACAATCGCCCTCGCGTGCGATTGCGTGTGACGCCCATTGTGTTAAAATGCGCCCGTCGTCCATTGCCACCCTATTGACTTTAACAATTTTGCAGCAACGTTTGGCGCCGGACATTCAAGCCGCCGGAATTGAGCGATGATCTTTCCACTACCGACAGGCTGACGCCTGTTTTCCCGAATCGTTCAACTCCCCTCTTGCGCTGGGATGTTTTTTTTGAAGGGAGGATACGATGTGTAAGAACAGAATCTTTTGTCCGCCAATCATTTCTCTGCTCCCTCTGCTCGGGGTATTCATCTGCCTCATCGCAGTTCGCGTCGAGCAGGCCGCTCAGCAAGACCCGCAACCTGATAAATCCGCCAACAAAGCGTCAAATCCCCAGTCGCCTGACCCTCAGACGTCCGGGGGCGGGGCGCCGGCGAGATGGCCGATCTTCTTGCCGAGAAAATCGCAGCCGTCTGGCCCTCAGTCCTCTGGCGCCGGGGCGCAGGAGCAGAAACCGGAGCAGAAACCGGAATCCAAACCGACTCCGACTCCTCCGGCTCCGGGGACCCAATCTCCGATGCAACAGTTGCGATCTCAATTGAGCGATCAAGGCGACCAGGACCGCGTAAGAATCGGCACGGAACTGGTCTCGCTGCCCGTTACAGTGACTGACGCGTATAATCGTCTGGTGACCGGCCTGGATAAACAGCATTTCGAGATCTACGAAGACAAAGTCAAACAAGAGATCTCCTTCTTCAGCGACGACGACTCGCCGGTCAATCTCGGGATCATCTTCGACGTGTCGGGGAGCATGAAAGGCAAGCTCGACCGCGCCAGAGACGCGCTCAACGCCTTTATCCAGACCTCACACAGCGACGACGACTTCTTCCTGGTCGGGTTCAATCAACGCGCCAACCTGCTGGCCGAGTTCACCGACGGCGAGGCGCTGGCCAACAAGCTCACGCTGGTCGACCCGAAAGGTCAGACGGCGCTCTACGACGCCGCCTATCTCGGGATCGAGAAGGTTAAACAGGGCCGCCACAACCGCAACGCGATGCTTCTGATCTCCGACGGGCAGGACAACTCCTCGCGCTACACTTACGGTGAACTGCGCAAGTTGCTCAAGGAGGCCGGCGTGCAGATTTATTGCATCGGGATCGTCGAAATGGGCGGCGCGGCGGGAGGGACATTGGACATGCAGGGGCAGGCGATTTTGGAGGAGATCGCGCAGACCACGGGAGGCAAAGCCTTCTTCCCACGGTCAGCCGCGGAGTTGGAAGAGATTACGACCCGCATTGCGCTTGAACTCCGGCACCATTACAGCATCGGCTACCTCCCGACCAATGTGAAGGCCGACGGACAGTGGCGCAAGATCAAAGTCAACGTCAAAAGCCCCAAGGGATTTTCAAATCTGAAGGTGCAGCACAAGGAAGGCTATTACGCGGTCAACGGCAAAAGCGAGCGGTAGGCGGGGCAGTTTTTAGTCCCGCCTGTAGGCGCAACTCCAAACTGCTCCGAACAGCTTTACTCTTCGTTATTATTGCTCTCATCGCCTGATTCTTCAGACTCTTCATCTGATTTCTTCTTCTTGCCTTTTCCTTTCTTCTCCTTACCGAAACTCGCGGCGGCCGCGTCCTCGGTGTCGAAGCTTTCGATCAGGTCGAGCAGTTGCGTGATCTTCAACGCGCCGTATACGCGGTCGGTCACGCCGACAAGTTTGAGAATCCCGCCGGCTTCCTGAACCCGCTTGAAAGCGCGAACGATTTCGCCGATACCCATGCTGTCGATGATCGGCACTTCAGTCAGGTTGAGCAGAATCTTGCTCGTGCCGGCTTGCAAAACCTTGTCAACGAGCATCTGCAATTGGAAACCGCCCTGCCCTTTGATGAACTTCCCGCGCATGTCAAGCGAGGCGATAGTCCCGAGATAATGAATTCCGATGGTGATCATAAATTGGGGTTTCTGATTTTAGGTTGCGGATTGCGGATTGTAATCACCCGCAATCATTTCGGTTTGCGATGAGCATTCTACCTGACACAATGCTAAGATCACAAAGCCAAGGGACGGGAGTGGGAGAGCGAGAGAGCGAGAGAGCGAGGGAGCGGGGAGCGAGGGGAAGCGATTATTTTCTCTGTCTCCCGCTCTCTCGCTCTCCCGCTCTCCCGCTCCCTCGCTCCCGCTCTCCGCCGCGGGCGAGGTTGTCTACCGGACGCTGAATCCGACGCCGCTGATCGAATTGAAATAATTATGCTGACATTTAATGACATCCTGGAAGCCCGAGAACGACTGCAGGGCGTGGCTCATCGCACGCCGGTTCTCACGTCGAGACAATTCAACGAATATTCGGCTTGCGAAGTCTTCTTCAAAGCCGAAAACCTTCAGCGCGTCGGGGCGTTCAAGTTCCGCGGCGCGTACAACAAACTCGCCTCTCTCAACGATGACGAGCGCAAACGCGGCGCGCTTGCCTACTCGTCGGGAAATCACGCGCAGGCGATGGCGCTGGCCGCGAGGATTCTGGGCGTTCATGTGGTGATCGTCATGCCGCAGGACGCGCCGCAGATCAAAGTGGCGGCGACCCGCGCTTACGGCGCCGAGGTGATCTTCTACGACCGCTACAGCCAGAGCCGCGAAGAGACAGGGGAGAGAATCTGCCGCGAACGCGGGATGACGCTCGTCCCGCCGTTCGACGATTACGCGGTCATGGCCGGTCAGGGGACGGCGGCTCTCGAACTGCTCGAAGAGGTTCCCGAACTCGATATCCTGTTGGTTCCGACGAGCGGCAGCGGGCTGCTCGCCGGATGCGCGGTGGCAGCCTGTCACATGCGCCCGCAAATCCGCGTCTTCGGCGTCGAACCCGAAGCGGGCAATGACACCTGGCAATCATTTCGCAAAGGCGAGCGCGTCGAAATTCCCGTTCCCAAAACCATCGCCGACGGGTTGCAAGTAACCGCGCCCGGCAAACTGACCTTCCCCATAATCCGCGAACTCGTCGAAGACATCCTGCTGGTCAATGATCAGGAGCTAATCTCGACCATCCGGTTCATACTCGAACGAATGAAAGTCCTCGTCGAGCCTTCTGGGGCGGCCGCGGCTGCGGCGGTCTTTCATCGCAAGTTCGATTTCTCGGGCAATCGCGTCGGCGTTCTGCTTTCGGGCGGAAATATGGATTTGTCTAAGCTGGCTTCGTATCTTTGACACTCCTGGCGCCGCTGCGTAGAATGACCAGCCTATGGCTTGGTTCAAGCGCGAAACCGACAAAATAGGCGCCCTGGCCCCGCCCGAAGAACGCACCGTCAAGACCGAAGGAATCTTCGTCAAATGTGAGAACGAGGATTGCTCGGCGACGATCTATCGCAAAGATCTGAAAGCCAATCTGAACGTCTGTCCGACCTGTGGCCATCACCTCCGGCTCAGTTCGCGTGAACGTTTGCAGATGCTCTTCGACGACGGCCGGTACGCCGAGCGCGACGCGGGTGTCGCGCCGACCGACCCTCTCAAGTTTATTGACAAAACCCCTTATATTGACAAGCTGCGCATATATCAAAAGCAGACCGGGATGCTCGACGCGCTGCTCACGGGCGAGGGCGAGATGGGCGGGCGCGCGGTCGTGATCTGCGCGATGGAGTTCAAGTTTATGGCCGCCAGCATGGGGTCGGTCGTAGGTGAGAAGATCACACGGGCGATTGAATATTGTATCGAGAAACGTCTTCCGCTGATTGTAGTTTCCTGTTCGGGCGGCGCGCGAATGCAGGAAGGCGCGCTCAGTCTGATGCAGATGGCGAAGATTTCGGCGGCGCTCGCGCGGTTGGATGACGCCAGACTTCCGTATATCTCCCTCTTGACCGATCCGACGACCGGCGGCGTGACCGCCAGTTACGCGATGCTCGGCGATTTCAACATCGCGGAACCCGGCGCGTTGATAGGCTTCGCCGGCCCTCGCGTGATCGAGCAGACGATCCGCCAGAAACTGCCCAAGGGATTCCAACGCTCCGAATTCCTGCTCGAACACGGCATGCTCGACGCCGTTGTGGACCGCCGCGAACTGCGCGACTTCCTGATCAATATTCTGAATTTTACCGGACCAGACCAATGAGATTGCGGAAATGCTTAGCCACTGAGCCACTGAGCCACAGAGAAGAGCGCGGAAAGATAAAGGCCATCCTCTGTTGCTTTGCTCTGTGTCTCTGTGTCTCTGTGGCTAATATCCGCATTCCGCAATCAGGAAAGTTATGTTTTCAATCCGCAATCCGATACTATTGATCATCGCCGCGCTCATGTTAGCCTGCGCCGACGGCGCCAGTTCGTCGAGGCCCGCCGTCGAAAACACCCCGGCGCCGACGGCCGGCGCCGAGAAGCCCGAGACTGAGGATAAAACGAAAACGACGACCGCCTTCGACGGCGAGCGCGCTTTCAATCACGTCAAGGCGCAGGTCGAATTCGGCCCGCGCCCTGCCGGCTCGCCCGCCATCGAAAAGACGCGCGAATATATCGTCCGGGAACTTAAGAGCTACGGCCTGAAAACGGCGTTCGACGAATTCGCCGAAGACACGCCGCGCGGCAAGATGAAATTCAAAAACGTCATCGCGGAACTGCCCGGCGAGAGTCCGAACGCCGTCATCATCGCCAGCCATTACGACACGAAGCCGTTTAAAGAATTCGCCTTCGTCGGCGCGAACGACGGCGGGTCGAGCACGGGAGCGCTGCTCGAAATCGCGCGCGTCATGGCGGCGGAAAATCAGAACGCAGGTCGGAAGAGAAAATTCACTTACTGGTTCGTCTTCTTCGACGGCGAAGAGGCCTTTTGCCACGAATGGGATGAATGCCTGAATGGCAATGATCACACTTACGGCAGCCGCTACATGGTCGAACGACTGAGGAAGGAGAAACAGCTCGGCCGCGTCAAGGCGATGATCCTGCTCGACATGATCGGCGACCGGGATTTGACGGTCCCGCGCGAGGAAGGCTCGTCGCAATGGTTGGTCGAGGCGATCTGGGGAACGGCGGGACAGATCGGCCATGTGAAAGAATTTCCGGACCGCCCCTTTTCCGTGGGCGATGACGACCACATGCCCTTTCTCCGCGCGGGCGTTCCCGCCGTCGACATCATCGACTTCGAGTACGGCAGTTCTCCCAAAGATAACGATTACTGGCACACGAAGGAAGACACGCTCGATAAGATCAGCCCGCGCAGTCTGAAGATCATCGGCGACGTCACGCTTCTCAGCCTCCCGAAGATCGAGGCCCAAATTCGATAATCGCCGCCGCTTTGTTTTGTTTTTGACCGCCAAGACCGCCAAGAAAGATTGTGGAGAAATTATCTAAAACCGCCAAAGAATACTCCATCCATAGCCGTAGGCTTGGATGGAGATGAATTTGGCATCGTGGGCGCTTCGCCCATGATTAATGGTATTACAATATGCGTCCATGCAGAGTAAAATATATCCGTGGTAATACAGAAGGCCTTCAAATACAGGTTCTTCCCGAATGACGAGCAAGCCGCGCAGCTTGCCAGAACCTTCGGCTGCGCTCGCTTTGTTTACAATCAGGCTTTGGACTATCGTAGTAAAGCGTGGCAGCAGAGCGAGAAATCCATTAACTACCATGATACGGCGTTGAAACTGACCGAATGGAAACAGCAGCCTGAGAAAGCTTTTCTTTCCGAGGTCAGTTCTGTTGTTCTTCAACAATCTCTGCGCAATCTCGATAACGCTTTCACAAACTTTTTCGAGAAGCGAGCTCAATATCCTAAATTCAAATCCAGGCGTCATCGCCAATCGGCTCGCTATGCTACCAATGCGTTCACCTTTAGAGACGGTCGAATCACGCTGGCAAAGCAATCCGAACCTCTCGACATTGTTTGGAGTCGCCCGCTTCCTGATGACGCTAAAATCCTCAATCTGACTATCAGCCGGGACACAAGTGGGCGCTATTTCGTCAGCATCCTGGTTGAGACCGATGTTAAAGCTCTCAAAAAGACTAAAGCCGAAGTCGGTATAGACGTTGGTATTAAGATGCTTGCTACGACCAGCGACGGCGAGAAGATCGAAAACCCTCGCCCACTCCTCAGGCGTGAAAAGCGGCTGCGAATACTTCAGCGCAATCTGTCGCGCAAGGTCAAGGACAGTAATAATCGAAAGAAAGCCAGATTCAGAGTAGCCAGGCTGCACGCCAAAATCAGCGATATCCGAAGAAATACGATTCAACAATTCACCACGAAGATCATCCGCGAAAACCAAGCGATCTTCGTCGAAGGACTGAACGTAGTCGGAATGCTGAAACATCCGAATCTTGCCAAGCACATTGGAGACGCGGCATTTGCCGAAATATTCCGCGAATTGGAATACAAAGCGAAATGGCATGGCAGAACCTATCTTCCAGTGGACAGGTTCTTCCCGTCGTCGAAATTGTGTTCGTCTTGTGGTCATCTGTTAGATGAATTGCCGCTATCTATTCGTGAGTGGGACTGTCCAGCTTGTGGGATCCACCATGATAGAGACATCAATGCGGCGATAAATATCAAGAAAGCAGGCCAATACCTGCTGAAATGGTCAAAAACTACCGGGTGGGACGCCCGGAAAGTCACGCCTACGAGAAATGAGCGACGGCGCTCAGCGTAGGAATCCCCCGCCATAACGCGGAAGCGTTTGGCGGCGGGAGAAGGTCAAGCGATATGTTTCCGGTTCTTTCTTGGCTTTCTTGGCTTCTTGGCGGTTCGTAAAAAATTCCGATCTTGACGGTCGGGTTGCCGCCGCGGAGACCCCCTAATTTAATCAGGTCGGCGCCTCGTATCATTTGAGGAAAGCCGCGAATGTTGTAGTAAAATAGCCCTCGCAACCATCCCCCCCCATAGATCTTTACCGTAGCTAACCCAGAAAGGAAGGATAAGGTGATAAAGATGAAATGGGAATATAAGACAGTGGATTGGGGCGAAATTCGCAAGATCGGCTCCCGCGTGACAGGCGAAGATTTTATCGAGGCCAATGTCGACGCGGGGTTGAATTCACTGGGACAGGACGGATGGGAATTGGTGGGCGTTTACGTTGATGGTTACGCTGTTCATCGCACCAACAAAGGTGAGGAACTGCTCTCCAGTAGCCGCTACGTCAAATACACTTTCAAGCGCCCCCATGGTGATAGTTAGGATTTCCAGCGCCGGGCGAGACGCGTTGTCAGCAGACGCTCAAGACGCGCCCGGCGCTATCTCTTTCCATGATCGATCACTTCTTTGATGTCGGCGAACAGAATTTTAGTGATCTTGCCGTCGGCGCCTGTGATTTTGACGGCAGGTTTGCTGAAAGGCTGAGTGCTGCGTAGATTGTCGATTCGTCCGCGGACGCTTCGGCCATCGATGGTGATTACCTCGATATCATTGCTATCAAACAATCCCTGCAATTTTTCCATCATTGAGAAAAAATCAGTCACGGGCCCATCCCCTCCAATCCCAAGATTCGCCAGATTAGCATGAGCGCGGCCTGGTCCGGTTGACTGTTTATTGCTTTATCCGGCGTCAGAAGCAATCCCGCAGCCTGAATCCCATTGAATACCAGGTGAGTCGCGACGCAGGGCAGCAATTTCCCCGTCCAGGCGCGCAACATCGTCAACACCAGACTCAGTAAGAAAATGGTCGCCAGGGTGGCGACGCTCCCCCAGTATTGCTGAACATGAACCAACGCAAACAGGAACGTCGCCACCACGACGGCGGCGCTTTTCCCATGCGCTCTCTCGATCCCGCCATAGAGCACCCCACGGTAGACGATTTCTTCGACCAGCGGGGCCGTCATCACGGCCAATACCGCGATCATCACCCGCACCGAATACCCGCGCATCAATATCTTCTCAAAGTCTGTTTCACGGTGAGGCAGCAGCTTCTGAAAAACAATTGCCACGCCAAGCATCAGAAACGCCAGTCCCACGGCATGAACCCATTTGAATTGCGGATACCATTCCCACCCGAGCGTCCGCCAGAACGGCCTTCTGCCGCGTGATGTCACAACAAGCCAGCAGATCAACAAAATCAACAGGTGCGCGGGTAAAGTAGAGCCAACCGTGACCAAAATGAACCCCCGGTCCTCCATCATGGTTGGCAAACTTGGCGGCTGCCCGGTTTGGAGCATCCTCACAACCACATAAGCAACAGCAAAAACGATCGGCAATCCAATAGTGAGCGCGACACTGGCGATCCACACGAAAAATCCCGTTCCGACTCCCCACAGCGGCGCCTGTTCCTCAGAGACCGAATGTGGAACCAATGGAACCGGGGAGCATTGCGGACAGACGCCGCCATGAGCAGGATCGGGAGCAGGATCGAGAACCAAGCCGCAGGTCGGGCAATAGGTAATAATGGATGACATAGTTTATTAGTTGTCGGCTACAGCCGTCATTTTACGCCCGCAAGCGATTTAAATTTCTCGGTTATTAACAATGCAATGATCGTCTTCGAGTCTTCGATCTCGCCGCATTCAGCCATCTTCACTGCTTCGGTGAATGGCAGATAGATAACCTCGATCAATTCGTCGTGGTCGAGGGACTGTGAAGACGGAGTCAGAGCGGTCGCCAGATAAACGTGAAGCTTCTCTTCGCAAAATCCCGGCGTCGAATAGAACTCCGCCAGTTTTTCAATCCGCCCCGCGCGGAAACCGATCTCTTGTTCGGTCTCTCGTGCGGCGCACATTTCGGGAGTTTCACCGTCTTCGATTCTGCCAGCCGGGATTTCCAGCAATTCGCGCCGCGCCGGATGGCGGTATTGTTTTACCAGGGCGACGCGCCCGTCGTCGAACAACGGCAACGCGCCGGCGCCGCCGGGATGGCGAACGACTTCGCGGATGATTTCGATCCCGCTCTCTTCGCGCAATCTGTCGCGTTCGACGTCGAACACGGCGCCTTTGAAGGTTTTCTCCGATTCAAGTAATTGTCGTGGCAAATCCGCGTCCTTTCTCCGCCGCGCTATTCAATCATGCGCTCATTCGCGCGCGCAAGACGGCCTGACTTTTGCCTTGAATTCCGGGCGAAATTCCTGTACCTCTCCACGCGAAAAATGAAAGATGAATCTACCGCAGAGGGCGCGGAGGAACGCAGAGGGAGTGAATCCTCTGCGTTCCTCCGCGCCCTCTACGGTGGGCTTCCTTTAAATTTGGAGCCATATGACTGTTCAGAGAATCAATCAAATCAGCGGGGAGATAGTTGACGCCGCGATGAAAGTACACACTGCGCTCGGCCCTGGATTGCTGGAGAGCGCCTACGAAGGCTGTTTGAAACACGAACTGACCAAGCGCGGGTTGAAGGTTATGTCGCAAGTGACGCTGCCGGTGATTTACGACGGCGTCAAAATCGATGTCGGCTACAGGATAGATTTGTTGGTCGAAGACGTAGTGATCGTGGAATTGAAGGCGGTCGAGAGGCTCACGCCATTGAGCCAAGCCCAATTGCTCTCTTACCTCAAACTCAGCGGTCGAAAGCTCGGTCTGCTCATCAACTTCAATGTTGAACACCTGAAGAACGGAATCAAGCGCATTGTCAATGGCCTGTAACCCGCCGCACTTGGGATGACAAACCGCAGAGGACGCAAAGGCGCGCAGAGGAAATCTCGGTGTCTATCTATATCCTTTGCGTACCTCTGCGTCCTCTGCGGTAAAACTCCACTCTCCTCAATCAGACGGTCACGGCGCCCAATTGGGCATCCGTCGAGCGTTGTGATAACCTGCCTCTTTTTATCGAAAGGTTTTCAATTTACCTCAACCTTTTTTGCGGCCATGACTTACGAAACGGACAATCGAGACCCTCAACGACTCACAGACGCGCTGGGGTTGGTCGTGCGGCGCTACTGCTCACAAATCCGCCGGCATCCGGCCATAGCGATCCCGGCGCTAGTATTGCCCGGTATTGGCAACATCCTCATTTTTTACGCGCCGCCGCTGATCATCGCCAGGGTGCTCGGCGAATTCGCGGGTGGCGCAAGGCCGAGCCTGCGCGAGCTAATGCCGTACGTGTTGGCTTTCGCCGGCGTCTGGCTAGCGGGTGAAGCGATTTGGCGAGTTGTCGGCTTTCTTCTCGCCCGCGCTGAAATACGCGGACTGGAGGAACTGTACGTTGAAGCAATGGATGAACTGCTTGCGAAAGACCTGTCGTTCTTCCACGACAACTATGTCGGTTCGCTGACCAAGCGCGCGTTGGGATACGCGCGCCGTTTTGAAGACGTGTTCGACGTCATGTCTTTCCAGGTGCTGGCGAATGTACTGCCATTAGGGTTCGTTGGTTTCGTGCTGTGGAAGTACTCGCCCTGGCTGATTCTTACGCTCGTGGGGATGCTCGTCGTTACGTTCGTCTTGATTTGGCCGCGAATTCGCCGCCGTCGAAAGCTCGTAGACATTCGCGAGGCCGCTTCGACCAGGCTTGCCGGACACGTGGCGGATTCGATCTCCAACGCGGAAGCGGTGCGAGCTTTTGCGAGAGAGCCCGAAGAGGCGCGGATTCACGCGCGAAACGTTGAGGACTACAGCTCCAAGGCTCTACGTTCCTGGGATTACCAGAACCTCCGCGTCGATACGATCACGGCGCCAATGTACGTGCTTACCAACGCGCTCGGGTTGATCATCGCGCTGGCAACCGGCGGGGCGACCGGCGCCGGCCTGCAGACCGTGTTCATCACGTTCAGTTACTACGCCGGCATTACGCGCGTAATGTGGGAATTCAATCGGATTTACCGCAATCTCGAGGGCGCATTGACCGAAGCCGCTCAATTCACCGAACTACTGCTCGATCCGCCCGCCGTAGTCGACGCGGTTGAAACCAAGCCGTTCGTTCCGGCGCATTACGGAATCGAGATGAGGAAGGTTTGTTTTCGATACGGGCCGTCTCAACCGTTGCTGTTCGAAGAGTTCTCACTTGAGGTTCCGCATGGCGCGAAAGTAGGCCTGGTCGGCTTTTCGGGTGGGGGCAAGACGACGATCACCCGGCTGCTGTTGCGTTTCGTCGACATCGAGAGCGGAGGGATTCTCCTGGGGGGACAGCGCATTGACGCGATTCCGCAGTCGGCGTTGCGGCGCTCGATTGCGTATGTGCCGCAGGACCCTTCGATGTTCCACCGGTCGATTGCCGATAACATTCGGATCGGCCGCCCTGACGCCACTGATGACGAGGTCCGCCGGGCCGCTAAACTGGCGCACGCGGCGGAATTTATTGAGGCGCTTCCTCTAGGTTACGAGACGCTGGTCGGTGAGCGAGGCGTGAAGCTTTCCGGGGGACAACGCCAACGAGTCGCGATTGCCCGCGCGATCCTCAAGGACGCGCCTGTGCTGATCCTCGATGAAGCGACCAGCTCGCTCGACTCCGAAAGCGAAGCCCTCATTCAGGATGCTCTTTGGACCTTGATGGCCACTCGCACGGCGATTGTTATCGCGCACCGTCTTTCGACGGTAAAGCGGATGGACCAACTGGTCGTGCTCGATCACGGCAAAATTGTCGAGAAGGGGTCACATGGCGCGCTGCTGGCCCAGGGCGGCATATATGCGTCACTCTGGGCCCATCAGTCCGGCGGGTTCCTCGCCGTCGAAGGAGCCGCGAGCTTTGAAGCCGCGACATAATCATTCCTGTTGATTTCAGATGATTGAAATGAATCTACCGCAGAGGACGCGGAGGGACGCGGAGAAAGGAATTGATAATCTGAATCCCTCTGCGTTCCTTTGCGTCCTCTGCGGTTAAAATAGCCTACAATGGCTCTTGCTTACCCAGAATGATCGTCTCGCGGAACGTCGCGTAGGTTGCGCGCCCGTTCAGTTTCGGCGGATTGAAGCGGTATTGTCTGAAGGCTTCGATGGCTTTCGGGTTAAGCGCGGTGTCCGGGGTGTCGAGCACGCGGACGTTGGTGACGCGGCCTTCGGGAGTGACGATGCCTTCGAGCGTGATCGAGCCTTTGACCGCGGCGCCCGGAGGGAATTTGATCTGGATGCGGTTGGACACCGCCGGCATCACGAAGATGTCGCTGTCGGTAATCTCAACCTTAGACCCGAACTGATCGGTCGGGCGCGAGATGTCGGAAGGCTTGTTTTGCAGGCTGCGCGCGGTGGTCACGGTCGGTGTGATGGTGAGGAGCAGCGCGCGCGTCTCCGGCGCTTTTTCAACGCCCTCAGGCCCCTGGAATTCGCGCACCCCGAATCCGCTCCGCTCGCCGCGCAGCATGACGGTCTCATAATTCCCGACGGTCACGCCTTTCGCTTCGAGCAGAACCTTATCGGCGTACTTCGCGGTGAAATCGAAGCTCACGTCGCTCTTCGTGATGACGCGCGGAACGACCGTGAGGGTGAACTGGCGTTCGTTCATCGGCTGCGAATCGGTGTAGCTCTCGCCTTCGCGCAGGCCGATGGAGCGGACGTAGCGGAACTTGACCTCCTCGGCGCCGAAAGCGCGCTTGATCACGTCCATCTCTTCTTCGGGTGTCGAAGCCGTCTGGTTGAGCTTGTTGACCTCGGCGAACTGCTTCGACCGGGTATCGTCGAACTGGTAAACGGCGACGGTGACGCCGACGCCGTAATCGTTCTTTTTCAAAAGCTGGGCGTACGCGCCGCCTGACAGGACGATCATAAACGCGAGCGCCGGAAGCGCCCCTCTGATCAAACTCTCAGACAATGCTCTCATCATTATTCGACTCCTTTTCATCAAGCAATAACTGGTAGGCTTCTCTTTTCGATAATCCCCTGGAACGGGCCGCCTGCTTGATCGCATCGCTGCGGCTCAGGCCCTGCTCGCGCGCCAGACGTTCGACCTCTTCGCTGATCGAAATTGACTCAACCGCCTTCAGATTATCTTCGCGGCTTCCGGCGATGACAAGCGTTATCTCGCCGCGAGGCTTGTTGGCCTCGAAATGCGCGATGATCTCCGAGACCGCGCCGCGAATGAACTGTTCGTGAAATTTGGTCAATTCGCGGGCGACCGCGGCCCGGCGGTCGCCCAGAATCTCCCGAACGTCGATGAGCGATTCTCGAATCCGATGCGGAGCTTCGTAAAAGACCAGCGTCGCGCGCTCCCCCTTCAAATCATCGAGCCGCGCGCGCCGCGCCTGTTTCTTGTGAGGCAAAAATCCGGCGAACAGGAACGAATCGGTCGGTAAACCCGACGCGACAAGCCCGGCGATTATCGCCGTCGCGCCGGGCACGGGCGTGACCGTGACGCCGCGCTCGATGGCTGACACGACGATTCGATAAGCCGGATCGGAAACCCCCG
>Ga0137409_10004163_pt1 | contig 15243 bp, 11 predicted proteins | sample CZODoug1_16funga_FD_122059 | JGI IMG/M metagenome (GOLD analysis project Ga0137409, IMG submission 122059) | Vadose zone soil fungal communities from Angelo Coast Range Reserve, California, USA - CZODoug1_16fungal (Hybrid Assembly) | ecosystem: Environmental > Terrestrial > Soil > Vadose zone... | reverse complement strand
AAGACCTGGCGACCGTAGTGTTCGGGCGTGGCTTGCAGGATTCCGTCGCCGGTGCCGACGTTGTGCATGAGGAAATCGCCGTAGGGATAAGAGGTGACGGAGCCGAGTGCGGCGGGAATCGTGTAAGTTCCGCCGTTGATCTTTGTTCCGGCCGGAGCGGTGGTGAGGGTTGGGACATGGCAGATGGCGCACCCGATTTTGTTGAATAGAGCTTCGCCCTTTTTGGAGTTCGCGCCGGCGGCGAGCTGCACATCGCGGGCGGGCGCCTTGCTGGCACGAATGAAGCGAGCGAAATGATCGATGTCAGAGAGGCCGTCCGGGCCGGTAGGATCGTTCGGCTCGGTGGCGGCATTGCACAGATTGGTGACCTCGTTGGGTTGCAAGCGGCTGGTGATGCCCATTTCATTGAGGTAGGCGTCACCCGAAAACGAAAGCAAGCTGGCGTGCTGATTCTTCCAGCCGAAACGGCCGACACCCATTTGTCCGGGAGCTTCCACGATGGGCACATAGAGAACCTGACCGCAGATTTTGCCGTGCGACGATTCGCACTGGTGCTTGGAGAGATCGACAAGCGTCTTGTCGGCGATGGCTTCGATGAAGCCATCGCCAAAAAGGCTGAGAGAGAGGCGAAAGGCGCGAATTGTTTCGGTATTTGGGACGCGTTCCTGGATTTCTTTGTCGGGGAAGGCCGCGCTGGGGCAAATGGCGCGGTCGTTGACCAAGGAGCGGCCGGAGATGGTTTCAGCGCCGTGAGCGATGGGGATGTCTGGCGTGCGGAAGCGCCCATCCGGGCCGTTGTGGCCTACGCGCAGTTCCGAAACCTGTGACGCTCCCCCGGAGACGGGATTCTGATGACATTCGCGGCAGGACTGGGCGTTGTACAGCGGGCCGAGGCCGTCGCCGAGTTCTTCGGTCTCGTCGAATTTCGCCAGGTCGGCTTGATGGGTTGCGTCGTCCACCATACCGTTGGATTTGTTGTCGAAGCCAGTTGGGGCGTCTGTAGGCTGGGTGGCCGAAGGAATGAGCAGAAGGCACAAAGCGACCGCGGCGGCGAAGATTCTCATGAGTTTCTCCCTCCTCGTACGAACAGGGAGCCGGGCGCAGACAAGTGGAGCACTTTTTGTGCGCGCAGCAAAGAGCAAAGTTGATCGGCGAGGATCAATTTACATTTCGTCCCACCTGTGACAACTCAACGAACGAACAGACGCATTGGTGGACAAAAACCGAGTGGAGGGAGCTGTACTTTGGCCTCGAAATCGACCTGTACTCGTACTATTTACGGTACCAGTACAAGAGGCATGGAGACGCTGCCCGACGGGGCAGATAGGATTGCACTTGAACTCATATACGAAGAACAGCCGTGGACTGCGGCAGCAGATCGCAGGACTGCCCGAAAATCATAAAGAAAGAGAAAGGCCACCATTGACGACCCCAGTCGCTGAACCGATGCAGGAGCAGGAAGATTCATTTCGCCTACTCGTGGAGAACAGCAACGACATTTTGACCATCCGAGAAGCGGATGGACGAGTGCGCTATACGAACCCGACTTTTTATCGAATGTTGGGCTACAAACAGGAGGAGATCGTAGGCTCGACATGTTTTGAATTAATCCATCCGGAAGACCGCGACGTGGTATTGGGTGCTTTGGATGAACTCGTGAAGACACCCGGTGCACGCGATTCCGTGCAGTGCCGGGCGCGCCACGCCGAAGGCTTCTGGATGACGTTTGAAATAGTTGCCTCGAATTTGTTGGACCATCCTGAAGTGAAAGGCGTAGTGATCAACGGCCGCCACGTTGTAGATAGGGAGAAGCGAGAGGCGCGCAAAGACGAGTTAATCGCAGAACTAAAACAGACGCTGATGGGCTTGAACAAACTGTCCGGGATATTGCGGATTTGCGCGTCCTGCAAAAAGATTCAAGAAGAAACTGGCACTTGGCAGCAGATCGAAGTGTACGTTCGCGATCACGCGCAGGTGGAGTTTTCCCACGGAATTTGCCCGGAATGCACGAGTTACTGGTATCCGGAGCATGCGCAGGAAAAACCGGAGTAGAGTCCCGCCAAAATTTGCGGCAATGAACTTTACCGGTGCACCGCCAGGCCGTCCGTTGACTTGGGCGGGCGCGTGGCCTAGTATCCACGCGAAATAAGACAGCGCGTGAGGATGGGCCGCATGAGCGATTGGGTGTATTTGCAGGCGAATCCGGCGGAAGAGTTGATGAGGTTGCACGAGTTTTCGATTGTGAAAGTGCAGGCGACGGGAAACGTGACGTTTGGGATTACGGTGAAAGAGTTTGCCGTGCCGCCGCCCGGTCAGCGAGTGCGGTTTTATGCGGAGGCGGACAAGGCGGTGAATCAGAAGGCAGCGCCGTTTGTGCCGTGCGGTTGGGGTGAATCCTTGTTTTCGGCGCTTGGGGATTGCGTGCGGCTAATCCGGCAGTTTCCCTATGATGGCGGGGAGCCCGCGGCGCAATGATCCTTAAATTTACAAAGCGCGAGGTGGAGCCGGGGCTGGCGGTGCTGACGATTGAGGGGAACATTCACTGCGGACCGGAATGCGCGCGGCTGGAGCGGGAAGTAGACGGTATGATCGCGGCTCATGAGACGCGGGTGATTTTTGACATGAGCGGCGTGACGCATGCGGATAGCGCGGCGATTGGATCGATTGTGCGGTGTCTGGCGAAATTAAAAGAGTCCGGCGGAGGTCTGCGGATTGCCGGGGCCCAGTCGATGATCGATTACAGTTTAAAACTAACAAAAGTCGACAAGGTTATCGGGATATTTGCGACGGTCGAGCAGGCGCAGGCAGGATTTTGACGAGCGCATAACGCTGTCTACTTGGGTAGATTTGGTTTCGGGAGCTTTCGCGCTCGTACGTCAGAAGCCGAGAAGATAACCAGCCGGTACTTGAACAGTCGATTCGGATGGCCGAAACCAGAGGTTCCGACGACTTTACCCGATGCGTCGTGAAGAAAACCCATGCTGTCTTTCGTAGTACCATCCGGCACGGTCGCAATCTGCAGTTTTCCGGTAAGAGTGGCTTCCACGTCGCCGTATTGTCGGCATTGGATACAGATAGCTTTTTTCGTGCTGCTGTACACAGAGCTGGTGAATTTCTGGAACCGTTTCAAGTTTCTGTCGTTGTGCAATAGGTCTGCGCTCACGTTGCTGTCTGCGTCGCCCGCGTATGTAAGCACCGCCGTTGCACCGCAGTCGTCGATGCCAAACGCTAAGTCGTGAGGTTGCTGGATTGCCTTCCCTCGCACGGTTATCGTCTGACTGTCTTTTGCGCTGTCTAGAATGCACGCGCTAGTTTTGTTTTGAGCGCGCACAAGAGTTGGCCAAATACCCAAAACCAGCCCTAGCCATGCCCATTTGGTTCTCACCGTTCAACGATATCATCGACAAATCAATGCGCGAAATGGTGCATACGGTTGATGCCAAGTACGTGATACCCAGCGGCATGTGGGGCGGGAGCGCGCAAAAGTTCAAGAAATAATCGCCGGAATGCTCACTTGAGAATGCGGATTTGAGGAGGGATTTGGTTCAGAAAGATTACGTTGTTGCAGGATGGCCGAACGGGCGCATGGAGGCTTCGGCTTGTTTGGCAAGAGCGATCAGAGCCGGCTCAGCGGATTGCGCAGCGATGAACTGGAGGCCGAGCGGGAGGCCGGTGGGCGAGAGGCCGCAGGGGAGAGAGATTGCCGGGAGTCCGGCGAGATTGGCGGGGCGGTTGAGGCGGAGGAGTAGCGCGCGAGTGGCGTGGTCTTTGCCGTTGATAGTGGTGGATTCTTCGCCGATGAGCGGAGCGGGGATGGGAGTGGTGGGAACAGCGAGGGCGTCGATTTTGGTTTCGTGTAAAACCGAATGGAATTGTGCAATGAAATTTTCGCGCGACTCCATTGCTTCGAGATAAGTTGTTGCGGTGACGCGGGTGCCGATTTCGAGACGTGCGCGAACGTCTTCGCCGTAGTCGTCGGAGTTTTTTGGAAACCAGCCAACTTTTTGGTGATAGCGGGTGGCTTCGGCCCAGGCGATGTTGTTGCCGGCCGTTTCGGTTTCGTTCAGGAGCGGAATCGAAACCTCTTTGATTGCGCAGCCACGCTTCCGAAGCGTTCTTAGCGTGGATTCGAAGGAAGCTTGCACTTCCGGAGAGAGCATGTCGAAGAAAAATTCTTTCGGGATGCCGAGCGTAAATTGTTTCTTGCCGCGCGAATCGAGAGATTTGGAAAGCGGCTGCTCTCCTTTGCGCGGTTCGGACATTGCGTCGAAGAGAAGGGCTGCGTCTTCCACGGAACGCGCCAGTGGACCGGCGCAATCGAGCGTTGGAGACAAAGGAATGATTCCGTCGACGGAGACACGATGAAGCGATGGTTTGAAGCCGACAACGCCACAGAGCGAAGCGGGAATGCGAATTGAACCGCCCGTGTCGGTGCCAATCGCGGCGACACAAAGACCAGCGGCAACGGCGGCAGCGGCGCCGCCACTGGAACCGCCCGGAACGCGCGCCGTGTCCCATGGATTGCGGGTTGGTCCGAAATGCGGATTGTTCGTAGTGACGCCGTAGGCGAACTCGTGGAGATTGGTTTTGCCGAGGATGATTGCGCCAGCGGCCTTGAGCTTCGTGACGACGTGTGCGTCACGATCTGGAATGAATTCCTTTAGAAACTTTGAGCCGGCTGTGGTGCGAATTCCGGCGGTATGGATATTGTCTTTCAGCGCGACGGGAATCCCATGAAGCGGGCCGCGATCGCGACGCGATTTGCCGCGGGACGCCAACAGTTCCGCTTCCGCTTTCTGCGCCTGGCCCAAAGCAAGTTCCGCCGTGACGGCGAGATAGGCGTTCAGTTGGGGATTGTGGCGGTCAATGCGCGCAAGAAAATGTTTGGTCAGCTCTACGGGCGAGAGTTTTCGCGAACGGAACAGTCGCGCCAGTTCAGCGATGGACAGAAAGGCGAGGTCGGTCTTCGTCATGAAGCAAGAAATTTAACACAGGCGAGGTGCTGCCAGTGCGGACGTGGTGTCAAAAGATTTTTTCCTGACGGCGTACATTTCCAAACGTGCCAAGGTTGGCGATGATGAAGGCGACGCGGAACTGATTTTCCGTGCGGACCGGGCCGAGGTTGATGCGCCGGTATTCCAGAGCGATGCCGCAGCAGCCACCGTTGTAATTGATTTGCACTATCTGGTTTTGCAGGACGCCATTTGTCACGTCGTAGCTGATACCAGCGGTAGCGTTGAATCCTTTGCGATTCAAGCTGCCGTAGCCAAAAAGGGCGCGCACTTGATTGGAAAGGGGCTGTAGAGCGGGGTCGGCCTGAAAACGGAAATGCGCAACCGTGGCGAAAAATTCGGAGTATGGCTTCACTTTAATGAGCGACCCGATCGCCGTGATTTTCTGGAGCTGCGGATCGTACTCGAGGATTTGTTCGGCGTCGTATTTTCCGCCTGGTGTGACCTTGATGTCGCTGACGATCGGCGACCAATTTCTGGCTCCGAGGGCGAACGCGAACGGCGTAACGGAGTTGAGCGCTTGGAGAACGTTTCTTTGTCCGTCAGCGATGGCGCCACCGAACGCGGGATCGAAATAATGTTTTTGAACCAGCCGCCAGGAAACGAGTTCGTTCGGCTGGTCATCGCCGCTTTTCAGGAACAGCCGTTGCGTGATGCCGTATTCGATTTCGCTGGTGTTGCTCAGGGTGGCGTCGGAGTCGAAGCGGATGAAGCGTTGGAAGTCGTTGACGCCGCCGACGTAGCGAAACGTGAAATCCGGCTCGATAGTGTGCTTGTAGCGATGGCGCGGCTTGTCTTTTTTGAGCGACGCGCGATCGAAGAAGCGTTCCAGCGTTGGCGGGCGGATTTCCAGCGTGAATTCTCCATCGTTGCGCGTGACCGGCTGCTCGCTCAGATTGCCGGCGGCATCGAGCGACGCGCCGTAGCGGGTTGTACGCACCGCGCCGGTCGCGGTGACGCCAAGCCATGCACCGAAGTGGAGCGGAATCGTGACGCGTGGCGCGAATTCCGTCCGCTGGACAATCGTTGATGTGGTCAGGTTGGCGTCCTCGCGTTTGGAGCCGCCGATGTAGGAATCGAAACTCAGGTAGAGCGGCAGATTGCGCCACGGCGGTTGTTCGACGGAACCGAGCCGCGCTTCAGGAAGATTTCTTAGCGAGACGCTCGTCTCGGGATTAATCGTCAGAAAATTCTTGTCGTTAAGCGCGGCAAAATTCAAGCTGAAGCCCTTGAAATTATTCGTGAGAAATATCGAGCTGCGAACTTCGGAATTAATCGCGTCGCCGTACGCGTCGGCGAAGGCAAGACGGAAGGTGAGCGAGGAAAGCTGGTTGAAGTCGGTGACGAAGCGCCAGTTGTTTCGGAAGAGCGATTGAATTTCCAGCCGCTGCTGATGGCCGCCCTGAGGCTGCAAGACTCCGTTGGAATCGGGCAGGCCGCGATCGATCACGCCGTAGTAGTTGTAAGTCAAGGTCGTGTTTTCGTCGGGAGTGGCGCGAATCTCGGCGCGCTCGGCGGAACCGCGCTTGCTCAGATACTGAGCGCCCATCGTGGTGTCGAACCAGGATGAGGGTGCCCAGTAGAACGCGTCGCCGAGAATCAGGCCTTTACGGCTACTGTTGCCGATGTCCGGAATCAAAAAACCGGATTCGCGAACGCGAGGTCCGGCGGGAGCAGTTGCGTACGGCACCCAGATGAGCGGGACGCGGAAGAAGCGGAAATTCGCGTTTACAAGGGCAACATCTTTGTCCATTCGAATGCGGGCGCGGCGGGCAAAGAATTGCCATTTCGGATGCTCGGGGTCGCAAACGGTAATCCAGGCCTGGCGGACGATGTAAACGTCACCGGGAAGTTTGTCGACATCGCGGGCTTCGAAGTGCAGCGGATTTTCCGTCACGAGGACAAGTGGATTGGGCCCGCGCGAGATTTTGACGTCGCCGCGAACCTGGTGGAATTTGCCGGTCGCAGTGCTCAGGTTGTATTGAGCCTGCGATGCTTCAATGTGCTGATTGTCGTAATCGAACGCGACATGACCGGTGGCGGCAGCATCGTGGGTGCGGTAGTTGTATTCGACGTGGTCGGCGCGGAGCGAAATTTCGCCATATTGGATGAGGACGTTTTGGTCGGCGATAAAGAGGTCGCCCTGCTTTTTCTGCGGACCGTCGGCGGAAATTTCCACGATTTCGCCCTTGCCGGACGGCAGCCGGATAAGCTGGCTGTTTGCCGGTCGGGGCGCTGCGAGGCCGCCGAAGAGGCAAAGTGCAAGCAAGAAAGTCGGCGAGACGCGGTGCCGGCAGCAGAGTGTGGAGACTATACGAAACATTCGGTCGATGAAGTAGTTGGATAGCCTAGCACGCGGGTGGGGTTGTGTGTAGCGATGGCGGGATGGATTGTCGAGAGGGCCTGAAATATGAGACGCTTCCACGCGTTTCGCGTCTAAAGGCGTAGCACGGGTGGGCCCGCGGCGAAGTGTGTTCCCTCGCCACAAGGGCGCTTCTGGATTCTTTGAATTGCAATCTGAAGGAGAACGCAATGATCGCGAGCAAGTTCGCTGGGCGGGCAGTGTGGGTGTGGGCAATGGGATTGGGCATGGCGCTGGGTTTGCTGGCGTCGTCGAGCCTCGCCGCGCCGCAGGAAAAGAAAGAAGAGAAGAAGGAAGAAAAGAAAGACGAGAAAAAGGACGAGAAGAAGCCGCCACTGCCGCTGAAGAGCGACCGCAAAATCGAATTCACCACTGATGAAGGTACCTGGCTATCGCTCGACGTTTCGCCTGACGGCAAAACGATCGTCTTTGAAATGCTCGGTGACCTCTACACGCTGCCGATAGAAGGCGGCCAGGCGAAACTCATCTCCGGCGGAATGGCATTTGACAGCCAGCCCAAGTTCTCGCCGGATGGCAAGTGGATCGCGTTTCTCTCCGATCGGGAAGGCAGCGACAACATTTGGATCATTCACCCCGATGGCACAGGAGCGAAACAAGTTTCGAAAGACCCGGGCAGCGATTTCGTCACGCCGGCGTGGGCGCCGGACGGCAGGTACATTTTCGTTTCGAAAGCGCCGTCGGGAATCGGTGCGTACGAACTTTGGATGTACCACGTGGATGGCGGCAGCGGGATTCAGATCACAAAGTCACGGCCTTCACCAGCCGTTCAGCGGAAAGATCGGCCGAATGATGTTGGCGTCGTCGCATCAGCAGACGGGAAGTACCTCTATTACGCCGAACGGCACGGACCGTTTTCCTACAACACGATGCTGCCGTTGTGGGAAATCAAGCGGAAGGACCGGAAGACGGGCGACGAAGACACGATTATTCAGCAGTCGCTCAGTGCGTTCCGGCCGGTGCTTTCACCGGACGGGAAAAGCATGCTTTACGTTTCGCGCTTTGAAACTGAATCCGGTTTGCGGATGCGCAATCTCGAGACCGGTGAAGACAAGTGGGTGCGTTACCCGATTACACGCGACGATCAGGAGTCGCGTTTCACGCGCGACGTTTTTCCCGGATATGCGTTTCTTCCCGGCGCCCAGGAGATTGTTTACAACCAGGATGGCAAAATTCGCCGCTTGAACGTGATGACCGGCGCGGAGTCCATCATTCCGTTTACCGCGCAGGTTTCCCAGGAACTTGGACCAAAGCTTGATTTCCCGCAGAAGGTGGACCAAGGTCCCGTTAAAGCACGGTTGATCCAGGACACGACAGAATCGCCCGACGGCAAGAAGCTCGCGTTCTCGGCGATGACGCATCTCTACACGATCGACCTTCCCAACGGGAAGCCAATGCAGATGACGACCGGCAATGCGCACGCGTATCAACCAGCGTGGTCGCCGGATGGACAGTGGATCGTGTACGTCAGTTGGACGGCCGATGGCGGGCAACTTTGGAAAATTCCCGCGGCAGGTGGAACGCCGCAGCAGCTTTCGAAGTCGCTGGGCGTCTACAGCAATCCGGCGTGGTCGCAGGACGGAAGCCGCATCGTGTTGCTGCGAGGCAACGCTTATGACCGCGACAACAGTACGTTTGACGGCGGCCAGACCGGCAACGCGGATTTGATCTGGATTCCGTCAATTGGCGGCGATGCCGCTCCGATTTTGCCGGCGCGCGGAGCGGGTGGACCGCATTTCACCCGCGAGAAAGACCGCATCTATTTGTACACGCCTGCCGGCCTCGTTTCCTTGCGATACGACGGAACGGATCGGCGCACACATTTACAAGTAAAAGGGCAGGGCATCTTCTTTGCGGAAGAGCCGGTGCCTGCCGACGACATCGTGCCCAGCCCGGACGGCCAGTGGGCGCTGGCGCACATTTCGAATCAGCTGTACGTGGTCGCGATGCCTCCAGTCGGCGGCGAAGCGCCAACGATCAATACCGGTGGGCCATCAGTTCCGCTCAAGAAACTGACGGACATTGGCGCCGACTATTTCGGATGGGCGGATGACGGCAAAACGATTACGTGGGCCGTCGGCGCCAGTTACTTCCGGCAGCCGTTGAGCTCGATCTCATTTGAAGCGCCGAAAGACGAGAACAAAGAAGGCGACAAGAAAGAAGGCGATAAGAAAGACGCCGATAAGAAAGACGCGGATAAGAAAGACGCGGACAAGAAAGACGCAGACAAGAAAGACGACAAGAAGGAAGAGAAGAAGCCGCAAAAGTTCAAGGAGCAGGAAAAGGACGTCACGGAAATCTCAGTCGACCTGGAAGTTCCCCGCAAGACGCCGAAAGGTACAGTCGTGCTCCGCGGCGCGACCATTGTGACGATGAAGGGCGACGAGGTGCTAAAGAACGCCGACATCGTCATCGAAGACAACCGGATCAAGAGCGTGGGACTCAAGGCGACGGTTCCGGCGGGAGCCAAAGTGATCGACGTTCACGGCAAAACAATCACGCCGGGATTCATCGATACGCACGCGCACTGGTTCGAGATTCGCCGCGGCATTCTGGACACGCAGAACTGGGCGTTCATGGCGAACCTGGCATACGGCGTGACCGCCGGCCTTGACGTGCAGACGGGTTCGAACGACATGTTCGCGTATCAGGATCTGGTCGATACGGGAGACATTATCGGTCTCCGCGCGTTTTCCACGGGACCGGGCGTTTTCTCGGACAACAACTTCCAATCGATGGATGAAGTGAAAGGCGTGTTGACGAAATACCAGAAATATTACGGCACGCACAACATCAAGAGCTACATCGTCGGGAATCGCAAGCAGCGCCAATTCATGGTGCAAGCCGCCAAGGAATTGGAAATGATGCCGACGACCGAAGGTGGTCTGGATTTGAAGCTCGATATGACGCATGTCATCGACGGCTTCCACGGCAACGAACACACGCTGCCGATTACGCCGCTCTACAAAGACGTTCTCGGACTCTTTGCCAAGTCCGGAATCGCAGAGACGCCGACGCTCATCGTTAATTACGGCGGACCGTTCGGCGAAGACTATTGGTACGAATTCAGCGAAGTGCACGACAACGCGAAGCTGAATCACTTTACGCCGCATCGAGTGATGGATGAAAAGACGAAGCGGCGCCCGGCGTGGTTCCGCAAAGACGAATACGCGTTTCCGCGGCTCGCGGCGCAGGTTGCCAAGTTGTCGCGGGAAGGTGGGCTCGTCGGCGTGGGCAGCCATGGCCAGCTGCAAGGGCTCGGCTATCACTGGGAGATGTGGATGCTTGCGAGCGGCGGCATGACGCCGATGGAAGTGCTGCGTTGCGCGACGCTCAACGGCTCAAAAATTGTCGGTCGTCCGAATGAGCTGGGTACAATCGAGCCCGGCAAGCTGGCGGACCTCGTCATCTTCGACAAGAATCCGTTGGATGACATTCACAACACGAACACAATTCACTGGGTAATGAAGAACGGGGAGCTGTTCGAAGGCGATACGCTGGATCAGGTGTGGCCGGAACAGAAAAAGCTGGGGCCGCTGTGGTTTTGGAATAGCTACGACGTGCCGAAGGCGGGCGACCCGCTGAGCTACGGCAAAACGGCGCAACCCTAACCTAAATCTCAAATCGAAAGCGAAAGAGCGGAGCCGTTTAGGCTTCGCTCTTTTGTTTTGCGATAGCTTTAGTCTGCGCTTCGCGGTACCACTCGACGGTTCGGCGCAAGCCTTCTCCGAAGCTTACGAGGAGCTCGTAGTTCAGAAATTCACGAGCTTGCGTGATGTCCGCCTGCGAGTCGCGGATATCGCCGTCGCGTGCTGGCTCGTACTTCGTCTCCAGTTTGTTTCCCGTCAGATTGGCGAGCAGCGCCAAAGTCTGATTCAGCGTGACGCGCGTGCCTGTGCCAATGTTGAATACTTTGCCGGAAGCGTTCGGTGCTTCACAGGCGAGAAGGTTTGCCGCCACGGCATTTTCAACAAACGTGAAGTCGCGTGATTGTTCGCCGTCGCCGAATACCAGCGGTTGTGTTTTTTCCAGAAACGCCGTGCAGAATTTTGCGAGCACGCCGGAATAGGGTGAATCCGGATCCTGACGTGGCCCAAAAATATTGAAATAGCGGAGAGAAACATTTTCCAGGCCATAGACGCGGCCGAACATCTGTGCATAAAGCTCGCCGGCATACTTCGCCACTCCGTAAGGCGAAATTGGCTCCGGCTGCATGGTTTCCACTTTAGGAAGTGTCGGCGTCTCACCGTACGCCGAAGACGAAGCCGCAAATACAACGCGCTTCACTTTCGCGTCGCGCGCCGCCACAAGCACGTTAAGCGTTCCTTCCACATTGATTTTGTTGGTGTCAATCGGATCCTTCACGGAACGCGGCACGGAGGTGCGCGCCGCAAGGTGAATGACGTAGTCGGCGGACTGCATCGCCTTGCGAACGGCCTCAAGGTCGGTGATGCTGCCTTTGATGAAAGAAATCTTGCTGCGGACTTCGGCGAGATTGTCTTCCTTGCCCGAAGAAAGGTCGTCGAGGACTATCACGGTCTCGCCGCGGCGAACCAATTCGTCCACCGTGTTCGATCCGATAAATCCGGCTCCGCCAGTTACCACGTAGCGCATTTGCGAAAACTCCTGTCTTTCAGCCGAGTGTACGGCGGACCCTCTTATCCGAATGAGTGCCCATCTGTTCTACGATGAGTCCCTCTGCCGCGAGTTTTGATACTCTGTTGCTTCGGAGCAGAACCGCGCTGCTAGACTCGCTGCGCGTAAAGTAAAATTGTACGACGAAGTATGAACTTTCGACCCCATACAAGCCTCCGGCGTTCCGAGCCCAACATGAGCGGCAGAGCCTCGTTGTACGTAGCGATCGCGGCCGCGATTTTATTCGCGTGTGCTGCTTTTTTGTGGCTGCATTTTCGCGGCGCGAGTGAACAGCCGGTTGTGTCGTTCACGCCGATTGCCCATGCTACGGAACCCAGCAAAGAATTGCCCGCAGAACATTCTGGCACAGCTGTGGCCGGTCAGCCCACCGCAGCTTCCGCCAAAAAAATCACGCCGGCACCGGAACCGGCTTTCGTTCCGCAGCCGGGCGAAGACCTTCAATTTGCCGCTAGCCTCGCAAAAGTAGGCAACGTCGCCAGCCTGCGATTGCAAGTGGTCGACAAAAAGGAATCAAACGGCAAACCAGAATGGCATTTCCAGGCCACGGCCAAAACGCAAAACGCGATGCGCCTCATCTTTGAGCTGGATGACCGTTTCGATTCCTTCAGCGAAGGCAATTCGTTCACTGGTGTTCAATATGAAATGCGTCTGAGCGAACGAGGGCAAAAAGTGCAGTCCATCCAGCACCTCACGACCACAGGCAAAGAACCACCGCCGCCGGGGACTTCGGCGGCCGTCGTGCTACCGGGCACGCGCGACCCTCTGGGCATGATGCAGTATTTGCGCTCGGTGAACTGGGACGCGACGCGCGAAGTAAAGAGTCCGGTGTTCGATGGCCGCAAGCTTTATGACGTCCGGGCGAAATTGATTGGCACATCAGAAGTTGCAGTGCCGGCGGGTCATTATACGGCGGCAACAATCGATGTCCGGGTGTTCGATAATGGCGTGGAAATGAAGGACGCGCACTTTACGCTTTACCTGGCGCACGACGCTGCGCGCACTCCCGTGCTCCTTCAGGCGGTGCTTCCGTTTGCCGAAGCGCGCGTGGAATTGCAGCCAAAGGGCGGCGAATAAGCGCGCCGAGATTCACGCGCAGATTAGCAGAGCACGATGCGGTCGCGATTGCGCACGACGCGCCGTGTGGCATTTCGCGTATCCACCACGAGTTTCGAACTTTCCACGATTGCGTTGTAGTCGTATGTCGAGTGATCCGTCGCGATAATCACGCCATCGTAAGCGCCAAGCGTTTGCGGCGAGATCGGTACGGACTTCATGCCTTCATAGTTGTAGTGGCGCATTCGGTGCAGTTGGGGAAAGTATGGATCGTTGTACTCCACGTGCGCGCCGCGTCCTTGCAGAAGCTGCATGATTTTCAGTGTCGGCGATTCGCGCAGGTCGTCAACGTCTTTCTTGTACGCGACGCCAAGCACAAGCAGTTTCGAGCCATTCAAACTTTTCTTCTGCTTGTTGAGCGCCGTGGCTACCGCTTCGACCACGTGATAGGGCATCGAAGTGTTTATTTCGCCCGCCAGCTCGATGAATCGCGTCGCAAAGTCGTATTCGCGTGCCTTCCACGAAAGATAGAAGGGGTCAACTGGAATGCAATGCCCGCCCAGTCCAGGTCCGGGATAAAACGGCATGAAACCGAACGGCTTGGTGGAGGCCGCGTCAATCACTTCCCAGATGTCGATCCCCATGCGCAGGCTGAGCAGCTTCAATTCGTTCACCAGCGCGATGTTCACGCAGCGGAAGATATTTTCGAGCAGTTTGGTCATTTCCGCCGCTCGTGTGGAACTGACCGGAATTACGCGCGAGACGACTTGTGCGTAAAGCGCTTGCGCCGCGCGCCCGCTCGGAGGGTTCACGCCGCCGACGACTTTCGGAATTTGCGCCAGGCCATACTGCTTGTTGCCGGGGTCCTCCCGTTCCGGTGAAAACGCCAAAAAGAAATCGCAGGGGATATTGTCACTTGCTGCGCCGGCCGCGATCGGACAACGCATACCGTTCGACTCCAGTATCGGCAACACCAGCTCTTCCGTTGTCCCCGGATATGTCGTGGATTCCAGCACGACCAGATGGCCTTTTTGCAGATTCGGCAAAATTGACTCTGCTGTTTGTTTCACGTAACTCAGGTCCGGCTCCCGGCGTTCATCGAGCGGCGTCGGCACGCAAATCAGAATCGCGTCAACCTCCTTCAACTTCGCGAAGTCCGTGGTGGCCCAAAAATGACGCGAAATGACGTACTGCTGGATCTTTGCTTGCGGAATGTGCTCGATATACGAACGGCCCGCATTGAGCTGGCTGACTTTTGCGGGATCCGTATCGAAGCCTGTGACCTTGTGTCCCGCTTCCGCAAAACGCAGCGCCAGCGGCAGGCCCACGTATCCGCAACCGATGATGCCGACTTTTAGCTGCGCTCCCTTAAAAAACTCCGGCCTTCGATCCATTGGCATATTGGCAGACTCTCTCCTTCGATGGGACCGCTCTACAATCGCAGAACATTGTTAGGCTGAAATTAAAATATAACAGGTCGCACGCGGCCCTCCAAAAGCTTGGCAGCGTCTGCCGGATGAGCCAGAATCTATGCGTTAAAGTTGCGCACGAATATTTGCCCGGAAGGGAACTGCACTTCGGATGCACATCGTCGTTCTCTTGATCGGTCTATGCGCCGGAATTCTCGTCGGGCTACTGGGTATTGGCGGCGGAGTGGTGCTGGTTCCCGCTCTGGTTCACCTTTTGCACATGGATCAACATCTCGCGCAGGGCACCTCTCTTTTCGTGTTACTTCCGCCGATTGGTCTCGGCGCCCTACTGGAATACCGGAAGAAGGGCGCGGTCGATTTTCATGCCGGAATTTATTGCGCCGTCGGGATGCTGCTAGGCGGCTACCTTGGCGGCCGCATCGCTGTGCCCATGTCGTCGCGCCTACTGACGCAATTATTTGGCGGATTCCTGATGCTGTCAGCGCTTCTACTTTGGGGCAAAGCTTCGAAGCAATCGCCGCCGCAGCCTGGTGTTTCGACGCGGGATGGCGCGTAAAATGAAAAAGTCGATCGGATTTCTTCTTGCAGGCGTTGCAGGCGGCGTCGCGTCGGGACTGTTCGGCATCGGCGGGGGAATCGTGCTGATTCCGATTTTCGGCTTGCTTCTTGCGTTTGAGCAACACAAGGCACAGGGCACGAGCCTCGTCGCGTT